>Ga0315288_10006926_pt1 | contig 14377 bp, 7 predicted proteins | sample YL17G11_20_MG_FD_203454 | JGI IMG/M metagenome (GOLD analysis project Ga0315288, IMG submission 203454) | Sediment microbial communities from Yellowstone Lake, YNP, Wyoming, USA - YL17G11_20 | ecosystem: Environmental > Aquatic > Freshwater > Lake > Sediment | place: USA: Wyoming | collected... | reverse complement strand
GCCGGCCTGATCTTAGGCGCTCCTTTCTGGGCATAGAGAAGGACGACGTCCAGGTCGGAATGGCGGGCGAACTCCGCCTGGGGCCGGGAACATCCGGCTTCGTGGAATAAGGGGAAGATTTCGCTCAGGTCGTAGATTTTGGGATCGATAAAAGGGTCCGTCCGGGGTCGTCCGCGGAGGATATTGGCCGCGGCGTTCATTCCGGGGATAGTCGACCTCAGGCGCCGGAACAAGGTCGCCGGACGCGTCGTCGTCCTCCGATAGGCGAACTGAAAAACACCGATCCCTCCCTCGTTCAAACGCCTTAATAGCTTCCGCAGATGGCCCAAGCCTCCGGCCGGCCGGATATGCTGGAAGACGAGGTAGGCGTGGATGAAATCGTAGGAGTCGCGCCCGTCGAGAAACGCCGCCAGAGTCCGGAAGACGATATTCGTCCGGCCGTTCCGCCCGGCCGCCGCCGCGGCCGCGTCGAGCATCGCCGGCGAGATATCCACGGCCGTCACGTCCGGGACCCGGCCCGAGAGCGGCACGGCCATCCGGCCCGGCCCGCAGCCGAACTCGAGCGCCGCGCGCGGGCAAAAGTCGGGGTCGAGACGCTCCTTGATGACCTGAAAGACGTGATTGATGTGTTCCTGCCCGCTTCTAAAAAAATCGGCCTCGCGGGCGGGCGTCAGGTTTTTCTTGAGGAAATTCGGATGAGGCAGGACGGCGAACAGGGGTTCGCGGGCGGCGAACCGGTCCCAGTGTTTCGAGACGTCGATCGGCAGACGCGGTTTCGGATCAGGCACGAGTTTAAAGGGTATGCCGGCCCAATGGCCGTGTCAATCAGTGGCCACGCTGACCGTTGAACAGTTTGTTCTTTCGAACTGCTTTGCTTGATCGCCGGCCGCAAACAGGAACGGCCGGAACGTGATGAGGGTTTGCCGCCCCGCAGGCGCTCTTCGAGGCTCCCGGATGCGGACGCCGAGGTTTCAGAGACCATCAAGGCCGACTTGAAGACTACGAGCTGGTGAAGGGGGAGGAGCGTAAGGTCCGAGGCGCCGAGAAGGAGCGACGAGGGGCGGTCCATCAAACCCGATCTGGAGTGGAGGCCGTTTTCGGATGCGGATGCGATGACGAGGATACCGTGCTGAAACTGTTCGACGGTCAGGTGGCCACGGTCTCGCGTCCTACCGGACGGGCGGTTTCCCCGCCGGCATCGCCGAGTGGATGAAGGCCGCCACGTCTTTCTTGAGCGCGGCGTGCGCCGACGGCCGGATGTACATCATATGACCGGCCTCGTAGTACCCGAACGAGACGCGGTCGGTGATCTGGCGGTCGTAGGCTAGGTGGGTGAAGTTGAACTCGGCGCCGCCGACGTATGTCGCCATATCGAAATACCCGCAGACGACAAAAACCTTAAGATAAGGATTCTTCGCCATGGTCAGACGCAGCGCGTCCGTGTTGTCCATATAACGGTTTTGGACGTATGTCCACGGCCGTACGTTTCCCGAAGTCGGATAGTGGAGGGTCGTCTCCCACTTCAAGTCGTTCTTTAAATAGTCCTGGAAGGCGGCGATGTACGGCCCCGCCAGAGCGGTGTTCGACGGATCGAACTCCTGCCTCTCCCCGGCCGCGTCCGCATCGAGGGCGGTGAAACGGCCGTCGAGCCGGCCGACGACGAGGCGCTGGTCGCGAAGCAGCTCCTTGCGGAACCGGCCGGAATCGACCCGGAGATTCGCCGCCAGGATGTATTTCGCCGACAAACCGGTCCAGCGGGAGAGTTTCTCGGCTATCGCGTTCCGTTCGGCCTCGGTCAGGGTGTTTCCTTTGGTCAGCGCCGCCAGGTACTCTCCGAAGGCGAACGTTCGAGACTCGTCGACGACATCCTTGAGCGATTTCCGCTGAAGGTCGGCCGGCAGCTTCTTGTGGTACCAAGCCGTGGCGGTGAAGGTCTGAATCTGTACCGCCCAGGCAATGTCGTTGTCCGGCGCCGGCGAAAGAGTCTGGTACGTCAGCAGCGACGACACGAGGACGATGCCGTTCAGCTCGATGCCGTGGCGGGATTGGAGCTCTTGAGAGAGCCCGGCGGAACGAATCGTGCCGTAGCTCTCGCCGATCAGGAATTTCGGCGACATCCAGCGGTTGAAGGTTTTCAAGTACTCGGCGATGAACTCGCCGAAGGCGCGGATGTCGCCGTCCTGGCCGTGAAATTGGGCGTTGTCGATCCCCGCCATCACCCGGCTGTAGCCGGTGTCGATGGCGTCGACAAAGACGACGTCGGAGACATCGAGGAGGGTATTCTCGTTATCGACGAGCTGATAGGGAGGCGCGGGCTGAAAGCCCTCGTCGGCCATCGCCGCCCGCTTGGGCGAAAACGATCCCAGGTGAAGCCAGACCGAGGCTGAACCCGGACCGCCGTTATAGAGGAAAGAAATCGGCCGCGTCCTCGCCTCCTCGCCGTCTTTCGTGTAGGCCACGAAGAACATCCGCGCCGCGACCTTGCCGTCATCCAGGCGGATCGGCACCGTTCCGACGGTGGCCGTATACTTGATCTCGCGGCCGGCCAGGCGGATCAGGTGCGAGGTCTGCGAGACCTTCTCTTCGTTGGGGGTCGCGACTTCGTGGCGGCCGGGTCCCGGAGCTTGTTGCTGGGCTTCGGGCGGGCCGCCGGGACGCTGTTGCGCCCAAACGGCGAAGACAAGAACAAGGCTCAACACGCCGGCCCAAAGAACGGAACGTTTCATTGCGGGGGATCTCCTCATGTGGCGATTGCGGGGGCAGTATAGATTGCGGCCCGAAAGGGTGTCAAGGAGCGGAATGAAGACCATCGTCCACATTATTCTGCAGCGGGCTATCGAGCCTCTGAGCGTCCGAGAACGGCCTTCACTCCAGATCGGGTTTGATGAACCACCCCTCGCCGCTCCTTCTCGGCGCCTCGGACTTTATGCTCCTCCCCCTTCACCAGCTCGTAGACCTCGGGCCAGCCTTGAGAGTCTCCGAAACCTCGGCGTCCGAAGACGGGAGACTCGAAGAGCGTCTGCGGGGCGGCAAACCCTCATCACGTTCCGGCCGTCCGCGAACGCATAGATGCTCTCTGTCTGCATATTGAACCCGAATCCAGAAAGAGTACTGCGGGCAGTTGGATTGTGCTAAGATTTCTAACGCAATCGAGAGGCCGAATGAAAAACGTTCTGTTGACGGGCGCGACGGGATATGTCGGACGCCGGCTGATGGATGTGCTCGGCCGCGATCCGAATATCCGTCTCCGCCTTCTTGTCCGGAACGCGGCCAAGCTGGGTGTCCTTCCCTCCGGCGACGTCGAGATCGTCGAAGGAAGCACCTTCGATCCCGCCGTATTGCGCCGGGCCTTGTCCGGTATGGATACGGCGTTTTACCTCATCCATTCGATGGGCGCGGGGAAGGGCTTTTCCGCGCTCGAACGACGGAGCGCCGGGAACTTCCGCGACGCCTGCATCGATGCCGGCGTGCGGCGGGTCATCTACCTGGGCGGGCTGGGGACGAAGGACACGGGGAGCGAGCATCTGCGCAGCCGGATCGAGACCGGCGAGATCCTGAGCGCCCGGCCCGAACGGCTCCAGGCGATCTGGTTTCGGGCCGGGACGGTCATCGGCTCGGGGAGCGCGAGCTTCGAGATCATCCGCAACCTCGTCGAAAAACTCCCGATTATGACCGCCCCGCGATGGGTCCGGACACGAACCCAGCCGATCGCGATCACCGACGTCCTGGCCTATCTGCGGGCCGCCCTCGACCTCGAAACAACGGATAACCTCGTCATCGATATCGGCGCCGAGGCGATGAGCTTTCGGGAGATGCTCCTGGGGGCGGCCCGGGTCATGGGATTGAAGCGCCGATTGATCCCCGTTCCGGTCCTTTCTCCAAGGCTTTCGTCCTACTGGCTGATCCTCTTGACGCCGGTCCCGTCCGGAATCGCCCGGGCTCTTGTCGATGGCCTGAAGTCCGAGACCGTCGTCCTCAACGACCACGCGATCTGTTATTTTCCGGGCATCCACCCCGTCCCCTACGAAAAGGCTTTCGCCGCGGCTCTCGCCGAGATCGAGACGAACCAGGTCGTGAGCCGATGGTGCGACAGCACGGCGGCGGCTTCGTGCGACATCCAGAGCCGGGACCGGGACGGGATCGATGAGGCCGTCTATCTCGACCGGCGGCGCCGGAGCTTCGGCGGCATTTCCGCGGCGGCCGTCTTTCGGGCGGTCGCTTCGATCGGCGGCCGGCGGGGGTGGCTTTCCCAGGATTGGCTTTGGCGGCTCAGGGGCATCATGGACAAAATCGTCGGCGGGCCGGGCCTCAACCGGGGCCGCCGCGATCCCCACTCGCTCCGGATCGGCGACAGCCTGGATTTCTGGAAGGTCCTGGACCTGCGTGAAAACCGCCGCCTCCTCCTTCTGGCCCAGATGAAAGTCCCGGGCAAAGCCTGGCTTGAGTTCGCGATCGAAGGCGAGGAACTCGTCCAGACGGCCTATTTCCTGCCGAAGGGGCTGGGCGGGAGGCTTTATTGGTGGGCGATGAAGCCCTTTCACACCCTCATCTTCGGCCGGATGATCAAAAGGGCGGTTGAAATCGCTCAATTACGGTGACAGCTACCCTATTTACCCTATTTCAGAGTCAGCGGGAAATTTGTTTATAGAGCCATAAAAGGAAGGCGACGAGATAGGCGGCGACGAGAACCCAGACGGTGATGTTGACGGCCTCGTTGATCCGCTTGAGACGGGGATATTGGGCCCGGTTTTTTTTCGTGTTGAACCGGGAAAACGCCCAAACGGCTACCAGGGCGAGGAAAAAAATCAGCCATTTGCGCATCGGACCGGATTATCCCCGAATCCGGACAAAGGTCAAGGGGCGGCGCCTTTTTCCGCGGAAGCCTCGTTATCGGGTGTAGAAAACGCGTGTTCCCCTGAGGACGGCCCGGGCGAAGCTGTGGTAGGAGACGCCCTGGGGGGTCGTTTCCTTGGCGAAAAAGGTGATATGGACGGCTTTGCCGAGCTCGGGCTTACCGCTCACCATGTTGATGATGTCGTAGGTCGGGGCGCGCTGATGGATCGCCACGGGATCGAAGCGGTATTCGAACTTCCCGTTCTTCGGGACGAGGCGCCCCTGCTCGATGACACAGCCGGGGATGACGATGGCGTACTGAACGGAAGTCGCCGTGGTCGTCCCGCTGATGAGGAGCGTTTGGGCGGCGTTGAAGGTGGACTGGTTGGAAAGATTGAGCCGCAAGCCTGTTGCCCCCGCAGGCCGGTCTTTTTCGATGACATAGAACTCGCCGCCGTTTAAGGGAAGCCCGGGCATCGCTCCGCGGAAGCCGTTCCACTCGCCCTCGATCCAATACTTGTAGATCCCCGGCTGATCGAGGGTCCAGCGGGCGCTTCCGGCAAAGCTCCCGAAGGCGTCGCCCGGCCCGAACGCTTCGACTGTCCGGCCGTCGGGGTATTGAACTGTGTACCGGATGTTGGCCGGCACGATGGGATCGATCTGGACGGCCGCTCCGAATGACGTCCCCGTTTCGTAGACCATCCCGGGCCGCAATCCGACCAGGAAAAATCGGGCCCGCTCGCCCGCGGAACCGATGACCTCTTCCGTTCCGGGGCCGATAACGCGGTTGTTTTTCGTCTCCTTCGGTAAAATGAAAGCCGAGGACATGTAACCCGCGTATCGGGCCGGCTGTCCGGCCTTTTTTACGACAATGCCGCCCAGAAGCCGGTAGATATCTCCCGGAAGGTCCCCGTTGGCCGAGGCGCTGATCTGCCCCCCGAAGCTGTTGGGGCTCGTCGGCCAGTAGGGGGCCCGGAGCCCATGATCGCCGACGATGAACCGCGACATGAATCCGGGCCGCGGCGCGCCGGCGTAGAAGTACTGCCATTCCGTGATGTATTCCGGGAACATATGCGGTGAGTACCCGTTTGAGGTTTTGATTTTGAGGTTCGAAGAGCCTACGCCGCTGATCTTGGCCGGGTCATACGTGAAGGGAAACGCCTTGTCTTCGTATGTCAGGACGGGCTCGATTTTGTTCGCCCCTTGGAATTCACTGGCGATAAGGAGAACGTCGCCCGATTGATAGGGAAAGGTGATATGGACAAGGTGCGAGGTCCCGTCGGGTTCGACGTAGCCTTCGTTGCGGGTCTCGCCGCGGTCGTAATATTTCCCCCCGATCTGAACTTTTTTTCCGCGGGCGACGATGGTCGAATCCGTTGGATAGACGATGCCGGCATGGCGCATGGTCGAAATCCAGAGATGGCCTTCAGGATCCATATAGGTCGCCAGGACATGGCCGATGTATTCGCCCGGCGCGGTCAGCATCAGCGGGACGGCTCCCTGCGCTGAGCCGAAAATGCCGCCGGGAGAGGCCTTGCCTTTGTAGGACACCTTGACGGCGTTGGCCGGGTCGGAATCGACATAGAGGGCGGCTTCGACTTCGACGTCGGCGGGAACGGCGGGCGCTAAACCGAGGTCCCGGCCGTAGCGGCCGCCGACCGGATAGGCGACGCCCTGAAAGGTGGCCGTGGCCAAAGTCATCCGTTTGGCGATCCAGAATTCATAGGTGCCCCCGGCCCCATATCGATTTCCCCAGATATCGGCGATCCAGCCGGCGAGGCGGGCCGTATATTTCCCGTACATCGGCGGTTTCCAGGCCGTGAAGGCGGCCTGTCCGGTCGTCGGCCAATTTCCTTTCTTACCTATGAAAGGGAAACGGCCGAGGTTCACGATTTTCCCGTCCGGTTGGGTGAGAACGACTTGGAGCTCTCCGTTCCCATAGTCCCAGGGGATGTTGGAGCGGGCTTCGATTGTCTCGGGGGGGAACTGGGGTTCGAGGCTGTAGGGTATGACTTTCGCGGAGTCGTCGTAGAGGGGAAGGATGATGTCGTCAGGAATGAGATTGCGATTGGAGAGGGCGAAAGACGGCTTGTCCTCGGCGGCGACGGCGCCGCGATAGCCGTTCGAGTTATAGTCGGCGAGGATGATCCAGAACAGGTGAGGTTCAACGAGGGTCGCATCGACGAACCGGCCCGAGGCGTGAATTCCGTTGGCCCGGATGGGCCGCGAATAGAAATGGGATTCCGGGACCCGGCCCTTGGGGAAGCCGCGCTGGGCGAACGTCTCGCAATTCATATTGAGGTAGCGAGTTCCGGAGAAAAAGCCGACATCGGAGCGGAGGCGGTAGATGCCGGGAGGAAGGTTCGCCGGTAAGCGGGAGGTAATCTGGAAATGCGCTTGACGGGCCGTATCCGTCTTCTTGGCCGCGGCCAGGGGAATGGTTTTCAACTCGTCCACTGGGGTGCGCCAGTCGTAGCCGAATCGGTTCGTGCAAGCGCCCTGGATGCCGCCTTCGATCGCCAGACCCGTCGGGGTTATCAGGGTGGACATCTTCTCGTCGTTGATTTGGCGGAACCGGCCTTCGGCGTCGAACGTCCGTTCGGCGGTGATGAGGAGAACGAATCCGTCCACTTTGAAATTGTGATCGCGCAGAAGTTGGGCGATGTGATCGTCCGTAATTTCGAGAGTCAGGTCGAGGGTGAGCGGGAGATTGGGCTCCCAAAGGCCGGGCCGAATGGTTCCCCAGGCGCGCCACTCGCCGTGCTCGGTCCAGCCTATTTCGGAAAAGACGAGGGGAGGATTTGTTACCGCTCTCTGCCCGGGAGGAGCGGCCGCCGGAAATGCGGCGTGGACGGAAAAAGATGGAAAGATTACGGCGGGCATCAGGATCGCGTAAAGGGCGATTGCGGTGACGGACTTGATTAAAGGGAGCAGCGAAGATCGGACGGCCTCGAACACCCTCGGCTTCATTACTTTTCCTCCAAACTGGAGCGCTGCCTAAGTCTCCCATATTTAATGACGATTTCACTCCAAAAGCAAGAAACGCGGCCGCCCGAATATCATGACTTTTCGTCACCCGCAAGCCGTGAGAAATCCCCCCCCCACACGCCTTTTCAAAAAGGGGGAGAGAGCGGATTTTTAAGGTAATTTGCTGAAAAACCGCTTGACATTTATTGAATCAAGTATTATTTATTTATATCGAGATATATCTAATAATAACTAAATCGATCGTCAAGGAGGAAAAGATGTTCCAAAGACAACGATACGGCTATTGGATGAGAGGCGAAAGGATGTTTCACAAAGGGGATTTCAAATATCTGATCCTCGACCTTCTCAAGGAAAAGCCCCGACATGGCTACGAAATCATCCGCGACCTCGAAGAAAAAACGGGAGGGTTCTATACTCCGAGCCCCGGGGCCGTCTATCCCACGCTCCAGTGGCTCGAGGAAATGGGTTATGTGACCGTGCTGGCCCAGGAAGCGAAGAAAGTCTACACCATCACGGAAGCGGGATCGGCTTATCTTGCCGACAAAGATAAGGAAGCTTCCGAAGTCCGCGGCCAGATGAAAAACTGGTGGGGCGGCTGGTCTACCGAGTTCCGCGACGAGATGCGCGACGTTATGCGGCTTGTCGGCGAACTCGGCCGGACGATCGGCCAGAAGGCCCGGCAGACCGGCCAGGAGAAGCTCCCCCAGGTCAAGGACGCCCTCCAGAACGCGGCCAAGGAGATCGAGCGGATTTTCAAGTCGTAGCGAGGTTTGACATCGCGCTTTCTCCATACTAATCTTAGGGACATCTCCGGATGAGGGCAGGGCATGAAATGTCTATCGTGTCGGCATGAGAATACGGCGGAAACCAAGTTCTGCGGCCATTGCGGCCTGCCTCTGCCATCGGCCCGGGCCGAAACCCTTCAGGCTCCGATGATCCGAGAGCTGGCCCGCGGCAGCACGTTCGCCGGCCGATTCGAGGTCATAGAAGAACTGGGGCGGGGCGGCATGGGCCGAGTCTATAAGGTCTTCGATGCAAAGACCCGGGAAAAGATCGCCCTGAAGCTCCTCAAGCCCGAAATCTCCTCGGACGAGGACGCCATCGAGCGCTTCGGCAACGAGCTTCGGTTCGCCCGGAAAATCTCCCACCGCAACGTCTGCCGGATGTACGACCTGGGAGACGAGCAGGGAACGCACTACATCACGATGGAATACGTCCCCGGCGAGGACCTCAAGAGCATGCTTCGGATGATGGGGCAGATGAGCGCCGGGAAGACCCTCCACATCGCCAAACAAGCATGCGAGGGATTGGCCGAGGCGCACCGGTTGGGCGTCGTCCACCGGGACCTCAAGCCCCAAAATATCATGATCGACCGGGAGGGGAACGTCCGGATCATGGATTTCGGTATCGCCCGGTCGCTGAAGATGAAGGGGCTGACGGGGGCGGGGGTCGTGATCGGGACTCCGGAGTACATGTCGCCGGAACAGATGGAGGGGAAGGAGGCGGACAACCGGTCGGACATCTATTCCCTGGGCGTAATTCTTTACGAGATGGTGACAGGCAAGCTGCCGTTCGAGGGCGACACGTTCGTCAGCATCGCCCTGAAGCAGAAGACCGAGACTCCGAAGCCTCCCCGGGAGCTTAACGCCTCGATCCCCGACGACCTCAGCCGCCTGATCCTGCGCTGCCTGGAACGGGACCCGCAGAGGCGCTATCCGGGCGCCGAAGATGTGCTGACGGAGTTGGGGAAAATCGAGAAGGGCGTTCCGACGACGGAGAAAGTTCTCCCGCTCAAGAAAGCCGCGACCTCGGGCGAGATTACGGTCAAGGTCAGCATCAAAAAGCGTTTGATCCCTTTCCTGATTGCGGGCGGCATTGTCATTCTGGCTTTCCTCATTTGGATGTTCTTCGTGAAAAGGCCGGCCGCGCCGCCTCCGCGAACCAAGCCGTCTATCGCCGTGCTGCCGTTCACGGATTCCAGCCCGAACAAAGACCAGGCCGCCCTATGCGCCGGCCTGGGCGATGAGATCATCGACCTCTTGAGCCGGCTGGACAAGTTCGATGTGAAATCGAAATACGCCGTCCGGCGATTTCGGGACAAGGAGATTCTCCCCCGGGCCGTGGGGGAAGAGCTTCAAGTTTCGGTGATCCTGATCGGCGAGGTCACGGGAGAGAAAGACGAGACGAGGATATCGGCGGAGTTGACGGACGTCAAAAGCCTGAACCGGCTCTGGGGCGGCCGATTCCCGGTAAATTCGGCCGGTCTTTTCCAGATCCAGAAGGACATCGTCCGCGAGGTCGCCGACAAGCTCCGGGTGACCTTGTCTCCGGAAGACACGAAGGTCCTCGACAAACGGCCGACCGAGAGCAACGAAGCTCATATTCTGTATCTTCAAGGGCGTTTCTTCTGGAACAAGCGGACGCAGGACGGTTTTCGAAAAGCCATCGAATGCTATCGGAAAGCGACGGAAATCGACCCTCGATACGCGCCGGCCTACTCGGGCCTATCCGACGCCTACACCCTGATGACGCCCATCTCGGCGGAGACGATGGCCCAAGCGAGAGATGCGGCTAATACAGCTCTGGCGCTGAATCCGACGCTGGCCGAAGCCCATGCTTCGCTCGGCCAGATCATGCTCCAGTTCGAGTTCAACGTGAATGGGGCCGAACAGGAATTCCGTAGGGCGGTCGACTTGGATCCGAATTATCCCACGGCCCATCTATGGTACGGCCGCGTTCTGACCATGCAGGGTCGCTTCGAGGACGCAATCAACCAGCTCAAGAAAGCGATCGACCTCGACCCGACGTCCGCTTTGTTCTATCAGAATCTGGGGGCCGCCTATCTCCACGCCCGCCGGTTTGATGAGGCAATCGTTCAGATAAAGAAATCGCTTGAGATTCAACCCGGAGACGGGTTCGTGCTATCCTTGTTGGCCTGGGCCTTTTTTTATGCCGCGCGGTATCAGGACGTCCTCGATCTGTCTCTGGATCCGTCTCTCCAATCGTCGGGGGTCGGCGAATATTTTGTCCAATTGGACCGAGCTCGAAAGGGCGAGAAGACGGCTGCCTTGGAATATCTTTATAAAAACGAAAAGACGCTCGCTTCCATAACTCCCACCCTCGTGGCCATTTTTTATGCTTATTTAGGAGATCGGGACAGATCTTTCTTTTGGGCGGATCGAGCCGTGAATGTCCGAGATTGGAATATCCTCTATATCAAAAACTGGCCCCTCTCCGATGAAATACGAGGGGACAATCGTTTCAAGGATTTGCTGAAAAGGATCGGCCTCGCGGATCGGTGAGGAAAATCTCCCCCAGGTCAAGGACGCTCTCCAGAACGCGGCCAAGGAGATCGAGCGGATCTTCAAGTCGTAGCGGGGCGGGAACTCTTATCGGGCTGAATCCTCGGTGAAGCCCGCCCCGAGAACCGGGGAATCGTCGTCACGGCCCACCAACATGCCCCGGAATGAGAATCCGGGTTCGTTTTCGCGTCTTTTCTACTGGAGCCGAATGAAGGCGCTGGACCGCTTCATCCTGAGGATGGCTGACCGTATAACAGTTTGTTTTTTCGGACTGAATTCGCGCGCGGAGAGCCTCCAAGCGTCCGCGGACGGCCGGAACGTGATGAGGGTTTGCCGCTCCGTAGGCGCTCTTCGAGGCTCCCGGCTTCGGACGCCGAGGTTTCAGAGACCATCGAGGCCGACGTAAGGCCTCCGAGCTGGTAAAAGGGGAGGAGCGTAAGGTCCGAGGCGCCGAGAAGGAGCGTCGAGGAGGCGGTTCATCAAACCCGATCTGGAGTGAAGGCCGTTCTCGGACGCTCAGAGGCTCGATCGGTTGTTAAGCGATAAAGTATATAACGGTCAGTGAGGATGGCCCTTGACAATTACACGTATTTGTGTATATTGATCATGAAGCGACGTGAACTCGAAGAGAAACTCCGATCCCTGGGGTGGGCGATCGCCCGGAGGGGCGGACGACACGACATCTGGGCTCGAGGCGACGACGAGATCGCCGTCCCCCGGCATTGGGAGATCAACGAATACACCGCCCGGGCGATCCTTCGTTCGGCGGGAGGAGGGCATCGATGAGGTTTTCCGGCCGCGCCTTCCGGTCGGGCCGATTCTGGGCCGCGGAAGTCCCCATCCTTGACGTCGCAACGCAAGGACGCTCGCTCGCCGACTCCAGGGTGATGATCGCCGACGCGATCGAAGCCCTCATCAACCGGCCTGGAATCGTCGTTAAGGTTTATGGAGGCGCCCACGGCGCCTTCGAGGTCGGGGCTTCAGACGACGCGGCGCTCATTGCCCTGCTCCTCCGCCGGGCTCGTGCCCGGGCGGGATTGAGCCTGGCCGAGGTTGCCGCGCGCCTGGGCGCGAAGTCGATCAACGGTTACGCCCGTTATGAGCAAGGCCGGTCGGTCCCCAGCGTCGCCAAACTCTCCCGGCTTTATGCGGCCGTGAGCCCGACGTCGGACCTCGTTCTCACTGAAAGCACGATGATATCTTCTCCGGCCTGATCGACGGATCGTCGAACCGGTCGATTTGACAGCGCCCCGTCCCTTCCGTTATTAATCCTTCGCATCCTTAACGACGGGAGGTGTCCGATGAAATCTCGCCCGGCGATCATCATCTTTGCCCTCGTTGTGGCTTTCTCTTTCGCCTGCACGTCTTCGAAGCCCCCGGCGGAGGGGGGCGGTGCGGCGGCGGTCCGGTTCGGTCTGGCGACGGACAGCCACTATGCCGACACGGAGGCGCGAGGCTCACGGCCGTACCGGGAGTCGCTCGACAAGATGCGAGCCGCCGTGGCGAAACTGAGCGGGGAACGACTCGATTTCCTGGTCGAGCTTGGGGATTTCAAAGATCAGGACGAACCCTCGGACGGGACGAGGACGCTCGGCTATCTCCAGGCGATCGAGTCCGTCTTCAGCGAGTTCCGGGGTCCCCGATATCACGTCCTCGGCAATCATGACCTGGACAGCCTGTCCAAGGATCAATTTCTAGGGGCGGTGACGAACACGGATATCCCCAAAGACCGAAATTATTATGATTTCGCCGTGAAGGGCGTCCGGTTCTTCGTTCTGGACGCGGCTTTCAAGAGCGACGCGGCGCCTTACGATCGAGGCAATTTCGAATGGGCCGACGCCAACCTTCCGGCCGATGAGCTCGATTGGCTGGCCGAAGCGCTGGCGGCTTCGCCCGATCCCGCCGTCGTCTTCATCCACCAGCAACTCGACGGCGAGGGCGCCTATTTCGTCAAGAACGCCGCCTCCGTCCGCAAGATCCTCGAAGACTCAGGAAGGGTCTTGGCCGTTTTCCAAGGCCACCGGCATGAAGGGATGTTTCACTATATCAACGGGATTCCTTATTATACGCTCAAGGGAATGATCGAGGGGAGCGGCCCTGAGAACACGGCTTATGCCGCCGTCGAGATCGACGCCCGCCGCAACGTCCGGGTTCAAGGTTTCGGCAAGGCCGACAGCCTCGCTCTCCTGGCTCCGGAGACGGCGGCCGAGCACGATGTCAGGATGAAATGGTGGCGCGAGGCCCGATTCGGCCTTTTCATCCACTGGGGCCTTTACGCGGTTCCGGCGGGCGCCTGGGGCGGAAAGACCGTCTATGGCGAATGGATCCGCAACAACGCCCAGATCCCGATCGACGTTTATGACAAGTTCGTCGGGCAATTCAACCCGGTCAAATTCGACGCCCGTGAATGGGTCCGGATGGCCAAAGAAGCCGGAATGGGCTACATCGTCATCACCTCCAAACATCATGACGGCTTTTCTATTTTCGACTCGAAGCTCACCGACTTCGACGTCGCTTCCACGCCCTTCAGGCGGGACATCATCAAAGAGCTGAGCGATGCCTGCCGCGAAGCCGGGCTCGTTTTCTGCTTCTACCATTCGATCATGGATTGGCACCATCCCGACTACCTGCCCCGCCGGCCGTGGGAGAAAGACCGTTCGTCCGAGGGAGCCGATTTGGATCGCTACGTCGAATACATGAAGGGCCAGCTTCGGGAGCTCCTGACGAATTACGGCGACATCGGCGTCGTTTGGTTCGACGGCGAGTGGGAGAGCACCTGGAACGAAGCCCGCGGCCGCGACCTCTACCACTACGTCCGCGGCCTCCAGCCCAAGACCATCATCAACAACCGCGTCGGAGCGAGCCGCGGCGGGATGGAGGGTTTTTCGGCGAGCAAGGAATCGGCGGGCGACTTCGGCACGCCAGAGCAGCAGATACCGGCCACGGGGCTTGCCGGCTTGGACTGGGAAACCTGCATGACGATGAACGACAATTGGGGCTACAACGCCCGAGATGATAACTGGAAGTCCGCCGAAGACCTCATTCGGAAGCTGGCCGATATCGCCTCGAAAGGCGGGAACTTCCTTCTCAATGTCGGGCCGACGGCTGAGGGACTGTTCCCGCAGGCGAGCGTGGACAGGCTTCGGGACATCGGCCGGTGGATGAAGGTGAACGGAGAAGCGATCTACACCACTCAGGCGAGCCCATTTAAGGCGCTCCCCTGGGGAAGGTGCACGAGAAAAGAGATCGACGGG
>Ga0315288_10006925_pt1 | contig 14378 bp, 13 predicted proteins | sample YL17G11_20_MG_FD_203454 | JGI IMG/M metagenome (GOLD analysis project Ga0315288, IMG submission 203454) | Sediment microbial communities from Yellowstone Lake, YNP, Wyoming, USA - YL17G11_20 | ecosystem: Environmental > Aquatic > Freshwater > Lake > Sediment | place: USA: Wyoming | collected... | reverse complement strand
CCAGCGCCTTCGGCCATTGTTGATTATAGGCTTGTCCCAATCCGGGAAAAAGCAGTGAGAGCAGACCTGTGGCTGTCGGATTGGGCCCGCGGATCCGCTTTACTCTTCCCTCAACCAGATCCCGGGCGAGCTTTCTCCGCCCATCTATACGAGCCTGTTTTAGGGCCGCGCGCGCAATCTTTAGTTCCACGACATCGGCCCGAGACAGATCCAGTTCCAAGACGCGTTTATAGGCTTCGATGGCCGCTTCGGTCAGGCCGGATTCCAAGTAGAGATCACCCATGATATCAAAGGCTTCCGCATTACCAGGCAGCAAGAGGAGCGCTTCCTGACATTTCCCCAAGGCCTCTTTGAGCCGTTTCCGAGCGCGCAGTAAAACGGCCTCGCCAAGCAGGGCATTAGCCTTTTCTATATCCTGTTCGGTCATTATTATGACTCTTTAGGAGCTGATCTTGTTCTGCCGGCGGGCTTGCGCTTGGCGACTGGCTTTTCAAGGCGCGGCGCATCGCCCCATAATTTCTCAAGACTGTAAAATTCCCGACTTTCCTCAGAGAAAACATGCACAATAACATCGCCAAAATCCAGCAACACCCACTCGGCATCCTGATAGCCCTCAAGGCCGGCGCTGCGAATTCCCTGCTTTCGCAATTCTGTCAGCAGATGGTCAACCATTCCCCGAATATGGGTTGAGGAAGTGCCGTGACAGATAACGAAATAATCGCAGATGAGGGTAATTTTCTGCAGATCGAGTATTATGGGATCGAGCGCCTTTCCGTCGTCCAAAAGGGAGCGAAAGAGGAGGGCTTTTTTATCAGGTTTTAGAGGGGCGTTCTTGATAGCTATTGCTCCTGGGCGCCGGTGTCAGGCGGCGCGGGATTTACGGGATTATGAAAGTCCTGTCCCACTTCAACGGTGAAGTCGCTTCTGCTGGTCGGATCATTCCTGCGGACAAGCTCATCTGTTGAAAGCAAGCGAAGCATATGGCGTCCCTTTTCCGGACGGCCATGGTAATCAATAACGCGCGTCTCGGGCTGTTGCGGGGCGGTATTGAGGGACACGATTTTGAATCCCGCCTGCTGGAGGAGGTTGGCCGCTTCCCTGCCTCCCCCATTACCGGTAGCATCTACCAGCTCGACGGCGCATTGGCGGCCGTATAATATGTCCGCAATTATCCGTTTTGCCGACTCCTCATCCAAGTTCCAATAATCAACCCCGCGTACTCTCCTTGGTTCACCCGCCAGGGAGGCCATGGGGATTCCCTCCGCGCCCAGTTTGTCGGCCAATTTGGCCAGATAGACAATATCCTCCGTATTCAAATTTGTCTTGACCGTTTTTCTGAAGGAATCGGCTATTCCCCGAATTCTTACAATTTGGGTGGGACTGAGCAGCCGCTTAATAACTGCGCGAATGAAATTCTGCTGTCTTGACATGCGCCCAATATCGCCCAGGGCATCATGTCGAAAGCGAACATATCCAATGGCTTGTTCGCCGTTGAGTTGCTGTATTCCCGGTTGGAGATCAATCTTCAGGTTTTGGTGTCTATCCCGGTAACGCATCCGTTTCTCAACATCAATTTCGACGCCGCCAATGGAATCTACAAATTGCCCCAACTTCTCCGAATTCACCTCCACATAGTAGTCTATGGGCGCGCCTAGTCCCAGCAAATTCTGCACGGTCCTTAACGTCAGGTCATATCCTCCCAGAGCATTTGCCGAATTTATTTTCATAATGCCATGGTCAGGAATTTCCGCGCGAGAGTCTCTAGGAATGGATATGACTCCGATGCGCTTGCGCTGTGTATCAACGCGCGCGAGTATCAAGCTGTCGCCCAGGCCCTTACCGCTGTTATCGGTGCCAATCAGGAGGACGGTAACCTCCGTTTTCCCCGAAAAAGGCGGCGAAATAATGCCATAGAAAATGTTGGAAAAGGCGCCCAATCCGACTCCTTTGGAATAATAGGCAGCTACACCAATCCCTGTTCCTATAACAAAGGCCAATATTCCAATCAGCCACCACCTGGTTCTGCTGGTTGGCTTGGGGCGAGAGATGATAATTTCAGTTTTCGTCTGTTCCTGTGTCGTATTCATGCTACCTCAACGGAATGACCAGATGACGCCTGCGCGCTCCCGGCAAGGCAACAGGGAGCGCATGCTTGCAGTCATTCTTCCACAATTATTATTGTCTCTATGAACCCCCACCGCCTAAGCTTCTTCGGAAGATTTGGGGCGGGCCTGATTAACAATCAACTTGCGTCCTTTGAGTTCAAATCCATTCATGAGCTCTATGGCGCGCGTAACATCAGCATCAGATATCTCGACGAATCCAAAGCCCCGCGACCGGCCGGTCTCTCTATCCGTGATTATCCGCACTGCCTGCACTTTGCTGCAAGTTGAAAATGCCTCCGCCAGCTCATCCTCCGTGAGCCTCCAGGGAAGGTTCCCTACATATAAAGTAATTCCCATCCTCTCCCCCTGTATTCTGAAATTGACGCCCCTAAGAAATTCAAGGCACTCTACAGTATAATCCTTTTTCTTCTATATAGGCTCTCACCGCCTCCGGCAACAAATAACGAATCGAAGTTTTCGCGGCCACCCGGCGGCGAATCTCGGTAGATGAAATATTAATGGCCGGCCCAGTCAAAAAAAGCAATTTATCGGCGAACTCGCTTCCCACCTTCTCGCTGAATGAAGCCATATCATATCCCGGCCGGGCAACCGCAATCAGCCGGCATTGCTCTACCAGCCGATAGGGTTCTTTCCAACTCAATATTTCTAAAACTGCATCAGCTCCGGTAATAAAATATATTTCCGCTCCGGGATATAACCGGCGTAATTCGGTTATGGTATCAATGGAGTAAGATAATCCGGTGCGGTCAATCTCGATGCGTGAGATCTCGAAATGCCGGTTATCTGCTATAGCCAAACGCGTCATCTCATAGCGATCTTCCGGATTACTGACCGGGTATGCTTTCTTATGCGGCGGATGGCCGCAGGGAATAAAGATGACTCTCTTAAGATTAAACTGCTCTTTGGCCTCCTCGGCTATCGCCAGATGTCCATAATGGACCGGATCAAATGTCCCTCCCATTATGCCCAGCCGGATTTGCTCATTCATTCCCGCCTAGCTCCGTATCTGGCCTTGGCCCACCACCAGGTATTTATAGGAGGTCAATGCCTCCAATCCCATAGGGCCGCGGGCATGAATTTTTTGAGTGCTGATGCCAATTTCCGCGCCCAAACCAATTTCGCCGCCATCGCAAAAGCGGGTAGTGGTATTTACAAATACCGCACAGGAATCAATTTCCTCCATAAATCGTCCGGCCGCTTCAAAATCATTGGTAATAATCGCCTCCGAATGACCGGTGCTGTAACGATTTATATGAGCGATTGCCTCATCTATATCGCAAACCACCTTCACCGCCAGAATCAGATCGAGATATTCCGTCTTCCAATCTTCCTCCGTGGCGGCTTTGGCATCGGAAACGAGCCGGCGGGTGGGATTATCGCCCTTGAGTTCGACCCCGGCGGCCATCAACTCTCGTGCCACTCGGGGCAGAAAGGCCGCGGCCACCTCCTGGTGCACGAGCAAGGTCTCGATGGCATTGCACACACTAGGCCGCTGGCATTTGGCATTTATAGTAACTTTCACGGCCATATCGAGATCGGCGGAGGCGTCAATATAGAGATGACAATTGCCTTCCGCCGTCTCAATGACCGGCACTTTTGCATTTTCCACAACGCTCTTGATCAGGCTGGCGCCTCCGCGGGGAATCAGTACATCCAGATATTCCCTCAAGGTCATCAGATATTGAGCCGCCGCGCGGTCGGTATTTTCAATGATTTCAATGCAGCCGGCCGGCAGGCCCGCGGTTTGCGCCACCTCGCCGGCGATATTGGCCAGGCAGATATTCGAAGTGATGGCTTCCGACCCTCCCCGCAGAACGATGGCATTTCCCGACTTAAGGCAAAGTCCGGCGGCCTCGATGGTTACATTCGGTCTGGCTTCATAAATCAAGCCGACTACGCCCAAAGGCACTCTTACTTTTCTGACCTCAAGGCCGTTCGGCCGGCGCCAGCCGCTTATCACCTCGCCCACCGGATCGCGCAAGGCCGCCACTTGCCTGAGGCCTTCGGCCATGCCGCCTATGCGCTTGAAATTCAGCGCCAGACGATCCAACAGCGCCTCGGAAAGCCCCTGTGCTTTTGCCCGCTGCATATCGGCGGCATTGGCGGCCAGAATTTCGTCCTCTTTTTGGCAGAGGGCGTCGGCGATTTTCAGCAATGCCGCGTCTTTAACTTGCGCTGGCAAATGAGCAAGCACACGCGAGGCCTGCTTGGCCCGCCGAGCTTTATCTTCAACTTCAGAAATGATCGCCGTTGCTGTTGTCATCCTCCCCTGCTCTCCCAAACATTTTAGCATATATTTTTAAGCAGATATGCTAAAATGTTTGGCGTTCAACGTTGAGCGTTCAGCGTTGAACGAACCACAGAAATATAGGCAGCAAATGCTATCTTTGTATTTTAACGCCTAGCTGCTCAAATAATACCAAATCCTTGCGGATATTAACCGCGATATTCCAATTCTCTGCCCGCGATTAATATTTTATCACCGGGTCTTGCTCCCAGCGCGGCCAATTTCCTCAAAGCGCCCATTCTTCCCAGGCGACGGCGTAGATGCATCATCGCTTCATGATTGCCCGGATCGAGCTGCTTTGCCTCTTGTTCTATCTTTTCGCCCTCCACGACAAAAATTCCCTCTTCAATTTGTGCAACATTCAGCGGTTTGGGCGGGCCGACCCTATCTACGGTTTTTTCCAAATCTACTGGCGACGGCGCCTCCCGCACCTTCTCAAGGCCTTTCGCAATGGCATAAATCAGGCTTTGCACTCCCTCACCGGTAACGGCAGAGATCGGGACTACCTCATAACCCAGCTTTTCCAATTTCGCCTTGATTTTTGGGGCTCGTGCTTTTGCGTCAGGAAGGTCCATCTTATTCAAGGCGACTAATTGCGGCAATTTGGCCAATCTGTCTCGATGCAGCCGCAGTTCCTGATTAACAATGTCAAAATCGTCCATCGGATCTCGTTCTTCTGCGGAGATATCCAATACATGAACGAGCAGGCGGGTGCGCTCAATGTGGCGGAGAAAATCGTGTCCCAGCCCATGGCCGAGATGCGCGCCCTCTATAAGCCCGGGCATATCGGCCACAACGAAGGATTTCGTTTCATCAACTCGCACCACGCCCAGATTGGGGGAAAGCGTGGTAAACGGATATGCCGCAATCTTGGGGCGAGCCGCAGAGATGCGAGAGATGAGCGTAGATTTTCCGGCATTTGGCAGACCGACTATTCCCACATCGGCCAGCAAGCGTAATTCAAGCTTAATCCAAAGCGTTTCGCCGGCTTCACCCTTTTCTGAAAAGCGAGGGGCCTGGCGAACAGAGGTGGTAAAATGAGCGTTGCCGCGGCCGCCCTTGCCGCCTTTGGCAATGAGAAAAGCCTGGTCTGGAGAGGTTATGTCGGCAAGCAGGGCGTCGTCTTCGTCGCGCCTTACGAGGGTGCCTTCCGGCACGCGGATGGTAATGTCTTTGGCATTTGCGCCATGGCGATGGTTACCTCCCCCGCGGCCGCCATTAGGCGCATCATAATGGTGGCTCAAAACACACTCTATGAGGGTGCGGAGGCCCGACTCGGCTTTGATGAGGACGCTGCCGCCCTTGCCTCCATCGCCGCCATCAGGTCCCCCGCGGGGTATAAATTTCTCTCTGCGAAAACTGACCGCCCCATCGCCGCCATCGCCGGCTTTCACAAATATACGGGCCTGGTCAATAAAACGAGATGAAGAACGGGCAACGCGTGATTTCTTGGAAACAATGTCCGTCAACTGCAATCCTCAGCATGTTTGCTATTAAATATGAGAGGAAAAGGCCATTAGTCTTTTTCACTCCAACTGAACAGCACAGCGATAGATATTGCCGTTCATCATTCCAAGCAGCCTCGCGCTTTTCAACGAAAAGTGCGAGGAGGGTTAGTTAGGAAGCACGCTGACTTGCTGGCGGTCTTTGCCGAGGCGATGGAAGGTTACAATTCCCGGTACCTTGGCGAAAAGCGTATCATCGCTGCCGCGGCCGACATTTCTACCCGGCCAAATCTTAGTGCCGCGCTGGCGAATAATAATCGCTCCCGCATTAACTTTTGTGCCTGAATATTCTTTAACTCCCAGACGCTGTGCGTTACTTTCCCGGCCGTTGCGCGAGGAGCCGCCGCCCTTTTTATGTGCCATCTTCACACCTCACAACTGAAATTATTTGCATTCACAAAGATTTTGATAGTCTGCTAGTGGGGGCGGGGTTTCGTGAACCCCGCCGGCGGGCTTTACAGAAGCCCGCCCCCATCTCTCTTGCAGCATTTCAGAATAACTGTGCCGAACTACTAGGCGGAGGTTACTATCTCTTCCACCATCAAACGGCTGAACTCCTGGCGGTGGCCTTTCTTGCGCTGCACGCGCTTCTTTGCCTTATAGGTATAGGTTTCCAGCTTTACTCCTCGCCCGTGGGCCAGCAATTTGCAGACCACTTTGGCTGTATTCACACAGGGATTGCCAATGGTTACATTCCCGTCTTTATTTAACATTAAGACGCGGTCGAGAACGACTTCCTCCCCTACTCCGTTGCTCAGTTTCTCGACCTCGATCTCGGTTTTCGGTTCAACGCGGTATTGCTTCCCGCCGGTTTCTACAATTGCATACATGCGAGTTCCTCGGTTTGCCAAATATTGAATTTTGAACTGTCGCCCAAGTTGGCGAAGTTAATCATAGCAGGACAATATGGAGTCGTCAACCGGCGCAAAGGCGTTTTTTGTCGTTTTGCTTTGGAAATTGCTCGCTATTTTGGCGTAATTTCCTTCATCCAGTCTTTGCCAATCCTTGCCACGAATCCTACCAGTTCGTTTTTGTCAAATGGCTTTGTGAGGAATAGTGCTGCTCCGGCTTGCCAGGCAAGCGTCATAGCTCTTTCTCTTTGGCCGCCGCCATCCGCCAAAACGCAAACCGGCACATTCTCCCGGCTCCAGGCGTCCGCCTGAATCAAGGTCAGTACTTCCAACCAGTGAGGTTCCACGCAATTCTTGTCCAGAATCATCATCTGACCGCGTTTTTGCTTTACGGCCTCAAGCGCCGCCTCACCGGAGGGCAGGGCGACCACCTCATAGCCTTCCGCAGTCAAGGCTTCCCTGATTTCATTGCAGACCTCCAAATCAGGTTCGACCAGTAAAATAGTGTGAAGCTTCCACGGCTGCTCCTCTGCAATTCCCAAGCGCTCCCTTTGCTCATCGCTCATCATGGCAATCATCTCCTTTCGCAGTTTTTCGCGGGCGCGATGGAGGCGGCTCTTGACCGCGGCTGAGGAAAGGGCAAGCGCATCAGCCAATTCGCTATAGTCCAGTCCCTCGTCATAATAGAGCAGCAAGATGCGCCGGTTCATGGCATCAAGCCGCGCCAGCGCAGAGTCAACCGCGAGCGGCGGCTCTGTGCTGTTATTCAGGGCGCAAGAGGCTTCCTCCAACTCGGCCGATTCCTCGGGCCGCGTGAGTTGCCGGCGCAGATGCATGCGGCAGACGTTAATCGCGATACGGCTCAACCAGCTTCGGAACCGCTCCGGCTCTCGCAATTGCGCGATATCACGAAAAGCCAGCAAGAGCGTTTCTTGCACCAAATCCTCTGCCGTGGCGCGGTCTTGCATAAGCCGAAAGCAAATGCCATAGAGCCAGGGCCTGCACGGCTCGGTCAGCAGGCCGCAGGCCGCGCTATCGCCTCTTGCCGCGCGTAAAACAAGCTCTATCTCTTCAGCCACTTCAAGCGCCTCCAGAGATATAGGTGCGTAAAATGATGGAAAGGTTTCGCGGAAGACAGATTGTGGTCTGGCTTTGTCTTCAGATTATAATAGATACTTTTTCCCCGTTCGCTTTTCCAATCCACTCCAAAAAGAGTGAATTGCATCATGGGCGCGGGGCGATAAGTCATTACTTGAAGAGTAGAGCATCATCAAGGTGTTGCGGTTTGTCGGCCAGCCCTCCCAGGGATAGCCCAGGACGAAGAGCGGGAACGAGTCGTGCATCATATAGCCCAAAAGATGCGCGCTTTCGTGCTTTGCCAGGCGGGCGTCAAGGCTATCAACCTCCAGCACGACAAGACCTTTAGAAAACACAGACATGCCATGCGCCCACCAATATTCGGCAATCGGCTTATCCACTATGAGCACATCTGCATGAGGCTGTGCACCGCGCAATTCCACAAGATGCGAGGCGAGCTTGTCGAAGCTGACGCACTGGGTTTGCTGCCCGTTGACGTCCTTTACCTCAAGACTTGCCTTATATGAAGAAAGCAGTTCCTCAGGTGCGGGGCGAATAACAACCTTAAGATCCAACCTGGTGTCATGCAGCAACTCTCTGACGCCGGAGGCGGCCTCCTTGGCGAAGGAGGGCTTTATACCAGGCAAGGAATAGATGCGTATCTCTTTTCCTTCCACCCAGCGCCAGGCTTCAACGCGCTTGCCCTGGGCATCAGTTATGCCGGCGAAATTGCGATTACTGTAAACAGGATAATACCAGAGCAGACGCCAGAGCGGCGTGATGCTGACTGATGCAAGAATCAGCCCGATAAGGACGCCCCGCAGCAAACGCGAGCGGGTAAGCACACGGGGATTGAGCGAATACCAGGGCGGGGCGGCAACTTCCTGAGCATCAGTAGTTTCTTCAGTGGCTTTCTCATCTTGCTTTGTCATGCATTATACATTTCTACAGTCATCCCCTGGATACCTGCCAAGATAATTCAATGAGTCGGCATAGACCTCATGGTAAGCGGCAACCATTTTGCGAAAGCTTTCATGTGCATCCAGTATTCAGGATAAACCGTAACCGCCCAGATTAGCGCTGCCGCCAATAGGATCAATGCGGCCAACGTTCTAAACGGCCGATTGTTGCGAAACCAGAGGAGCGTGGGCGCCGCCATGACGCCGCCAAGACCGGATAGGATAAATCCCGCTCCCGATAAATTTGGCACCAGAGTCATCTTCATGCTAATGATGCAGGCGCCCAAGTCAATGGCGGCCAGGCCGGCGAAGAAGGCATAGACGGCTACCATCGTCAGGCTCCAGCCTTTGCCAATGGCAAAGGCCGCGCCCAGGAAGATAATGCCAAGCAGGACGGACATCTCGCCGAACGCATCATTGTATTGGCCGATTATGGGCCAGGTCATAACCATATGACCTCCAAAAACGAAGGCGATGACGCCAACCATGGCAAAACCCGGCACCCATCTTTTATTGAGCGGATCATCTAAACCGCGATAGACATAGGCCGCCAGAAGCACATAGCCGATCATCATATTGATGAGCAGCAAGCCCACATAATCAATAAACATTTCAGGCTCCTTTCCCGACAGTTTACGGCCAATTATAACAGCCGAGGGAGCGCAAGGATGCTCAAATCCTGATACATTCAGGACTTACGCTTTTCAGGCAAAATGCTCCCCTTCGGGACTGCCACCCCCTGCATTTGTCCCGCTTTTGCAGTAAGGCCTGTTCAAAAGGGATGATTTTCCGCGACCGGCCCGGCCTTCGCGGGTGGCTGTCCCAGGTGTGGCTGGCAATTACAGGCCCTTCCTGCGTCGGCCGCACTCTTTTTAGAATCCCTCAAAAGCGTGAGTCCTGACATTTATCCGCTCAAGCGTCCGCTTTCCGGAGGAATATAGGGTTCAGGATGGCTCTCTAGTTTTGGCTCTTTGAGACCGAGGCTGGCAAAGAGCGCCAGGATGCCAAAAAGAAGAGCAAGCACGAATACAGCCTCATAGGACCAGAGGGAAACCAGCCAGCCGCCCAGTAGTGGCGCCAGCAAGGCGGGCGCGGTTAACGTGTTACTCAGTCCAATAAACAAAGGCCGTTGCTCTTCCGTGGCGAGTTCAAGCAGATAATTCAAAAATCCCATCAGGGAGCCGCTAAAGTAAATTCCATTAACCAGAAAGACCAAGGCATACAGATATTGACCCACGCCGGGCAAGGCCAAAGCGGGATGCCTTAAGGCCAGCAATGGTATGACCAGGGCGAGCAACGGCGAGAGCAAGTGAATTGCAGCTATGCCCACCATTACGGAGCGAGGGCCTTTGCGATCATTTATCCAGGCCCAGATTGGACTTGCCGCCATATTGCCAAAGGTGGCGGCCCAGATAAAAATCGCGCCGGCCTCAGTCGGCAAAGAGAGCGCTTTGATGCCATAAAGCGCATAAAAGGGCCAGACCAAACCTCCGCCGCTCAACAGCCAGGAAATCATCATAATTTTTCTGAAGGCGGGATTCTGTTTCCAGATAAGAGGCATCTGGCCGATAATTTTTCCAAGTGGCTGCTCCTCTTCCGAGATCACCGCGCCTTCCGGTTCGCGGATAAACAGCAAGAGGATAAATGAAATCGCCAGACCGGCGCAAAAAAAGGCGAACAATACGCCATATTGATACGGATAAACCAGCCGCGGGTCCGCCAAGACTCGTTTTACTATCCAACCGGCGCCCACGCCGCCCACGGCCTCGAGGAAAGTCATGGTGCCAAAGAAGCGGCCGCGCAGATTGGAAGGTATGGTCTTGGCAATGATATCGAACCAGGCAACGCTCACCAGGCCGTCTGTAAGGAAGAGGAGCGTGTAACATGCGACCATGACCCAGAGGATCAAGGCTTTGTTTAGCGGCGGGGCAAAAAGCAAAAGCGCCGGCAGTATCAACATGGGGAATCGCCCAAGCGCCGCGGTCTTTAGCAGATAGCCCTTTCTGCGCGGCAGGTGCAATATCCTGGCGGCGCCCACGAGCTGCAGCAATGACCAACTCACTCCCGGCAGCGCGGAAAGCAGGCCGATTATCAGTTTGGAATCAGTCAGGCTATTGGCATATACCGGCAGCACCGCGCTGGCGTCCATGCAGCTCTGACCGGCCATCCAGAAGGCACAATCCAGGGAAATCACCCAGAAGTTCCACCAGAGAAACTGACGCATGGCCGTATTTGCAGCAGGCTTTTCCATCAACTTACTTCTCGTCTCGCAATTCCCTTGCCGCGGCGGCCATAGTACTATATAGTTCGGGCAGTTCTTCCAGTTCCACCGCGGAAAAGGCCACGCGGATGTCGGACTCGCCATCGGCGATTACGCCAATGCCATACTTATCCAGCAGATGTTTCCGATAGGCCTCGGCGGAGATATGCTTCAACTTCAGGCACATGAAATAGCCGGAATTGAAAGCATAGGATTCCCACACATCAGCGAAATCAGGGGAATTCAGAATGACCCGCGCCTTTTTTGCTCGGGCTTCCAGGATGGCGCGCTTTTCCTGTTGCTCCGCAACTATAGTCTCGCCGGCAAGCGCTTTGGCAAGTATAGTTTGCGCGGGTGTGGAGCAGTTGGAGATGGCGCTACGGATGGCGCCCGCAGCTTTTTTCTCCAATGCGCTATAGAGCGCCTCTTCACTAAGCGTGGCCGGAACGCCAAAGGTCAGCATGCCGGTGCGGAATCCCCAGGTGAACTGCTCTTTGGTGGGACCGTCCACTTTGACGGCCAAAATGCGCTCATGAACTCCGGCGAGACGGGCAAACAAGGACTCTTGCATGACTTCCTCGTCATAGAAGAGGCCGAAATAGGCGTCATCCGTTACCACAATAAGATTGCAGCCATTGTCCGCCGCCTCAATAAGCACGGCGGTGATGGCATTAACCTCTTCTTTGGTCGCAGCATAGCCGGTGGGATTATTGGGGAAATTGAGCACTATGATAGTTTTCCAGCTTCCCGCGCGGGTAATCAGCGCCTGGCGCAATCCTTCCACATTGAAGCCGCCGGTTACGCTGAAAAACGGGTAAGTTACCAGTTGCGCCTGGAAGCGCGCGGCGTAGAGGAGTTCGTAATTTTCCCAGAACTTGTCCGGTAAAAGCACCACATCCCGCGGGTCAACAAACAAATCGCCGACCAAGCTTAGGGCATGCGTCACGCCGCTGGTTACGATGGGTAAAGAGAAACTCTTGCCGGCAAGGCTGGGATTTTTGGCAAGCAGTAGCTCGCGCCACTTGCTGCGCAGTCCCGGCTGGCCTGTCGCAGGCGCATAGCTTAAGGCCTCCGCGGGGCTGAGAGTGGAAAAATGCTGCATGATGGAAGGCAGAAACATGGGCTGGCCCTTCTCCCGAGCGATACCGATGGTGGCATCAAAACGATTCGCCTTTTCCTTTGCCTCGGCGCTCTGGCTGAGAATGCCTTTGGGGAAATACATCCTTCTGCCGAGTTCCGAAAGCATGGCATAAACGTGCGGATTTTCGCGCTCGATGACTTCATTCAGCGCGACAGCCAGGGGTCTGATTTCGCTGCCCGGTTTAAGTAGCGAGACCGGCGCTTTTAATCTAAGCCTTAGCGCTTCATGCTGTTCCCACAAGGCCTTCGGAAATCTATTGCCAAATTGTTGAAAAAATTCCGTTACATTTTCCGTCTCCCCATACCAATCCTCACGGCTGATAGCAAAGAGCTTCTCCAAATTATCGCGGGAGAGATCCAGCCCGGTGAGATCCAGACCGTCAGGAGTCGGCAAATAGCCTATGGGCGTCTTGCGCGCGTCGGCTTCTCCTCTGCAACGATCCAAAATCCACTCGATGACCCTCAAATTTTCTCCATATCCAGGCCAGAGATACTCGCCGTTCTCGTCCGTCCGAAACCAATTTACATGAAAGACTTTGGGCGGCTGGAGCATCCGCTTTCCCATATCCAGCCAGTGCTCGAAGTAGTCGCCCATATGGTAGCCGCAAAATGGCAGCATGGCCATGGGGTCTCGCCGCACCTCGCCGAGTTTGCCAAACTGCGCGGCGGTCCGTTCCGAGCCCATGGTAGCGCCCACATATACGCCATGTTCCCAATCGAAGGCTTCATACACCAGCGGGGCCAGATGCGCGCGGCGGCCTCCGAAAATAACCGCCGAGATGGGCACCCCATGATGATGCTCGGTGCGGAAGGAATGAGACGGACATTGCGTCAATGGAGTAGTGAAACGGCTGTTGAGATGCGCCGCCAACACGGGATTGCCTTCCTGGTCAAGCTGCCCCGGCTTCCAGGGCCGGCCTTGCCAGTCTTGCGCCTCCGCCGGCAATTCATTATTCATGCCCTCCCACCAGACCGTCGCATCCGGCAGCAAGGCAACATTGGTATAAATCGTGTTGCGGTTGATGGTCTTCATCATATTGGGATTGGTCTTCATGCTGGTGCCGGGCGCCACGCCGAAAAAGCCGGTCTCGGGATTTATCGCCCACAAGCGGCCGTCGGTATCAATGCGCATCCAAGCAATATCATCACCCACCGTCCAGATACGGTAACCTTTGACCAGCAGTCCTTCCGGCGGAATCAACATCGCGAGGTTGGTCTTGCCGCAGGCGCTGGGAAAAGCCGCCGCAATATATTCAACGCGTCCCTTCGGATCTTCCACACCCATTATGAGCATATGTTCCGCCAGCCAGCCTTCTCGCTTTCCGATATGGCTCGCAATACGCAGAGACAGGCATTTCTTGCCAAGCAGAACATTCCCGCCATAGCCGGAGCCGACGCTCCAGATGGCATTATCTTCGGGGAAATGCAGAATCAAGCGCCGCTTAACATCCAAATCGGCTTTGCTATGCAGACACTTGGTAAATTCGCCGCCCGTGCCAAGCTGCTTCAGCACCGGCGCGCCCACATGCGCCATGATCTGCATATTCAAAACCACATAGATGCTGTCGGTCAGCTCCACACCGATTTTGCTGAAAGGCGAACCCACCGGCCCCATCGAAAAAGGAATCACATACATCGTGCGCCCCTTCATGGCGCCCTTGTATATTTCGCCCGCTCGACGATAGCCCTCCTCCGGCGACATCCAGTTATTCGTGGGGCCCGCGTCTTCTCGCAGGGTAGTGCAAATATAAGTCAGGTCCTCCGTCCGCGCCACATCATTTATCGCCGTGCGATGATAATAACAGCCCGGATATTTCTCCTGATTTAGCGGCGTAATCTCACCCGCCTCAATGGCTTCCCGGGTCAGACGCTGCTTTTCCTCCTCCGAGCCATCAATCCAAACGATCGCCTCGGGCTGGCACATCCGCGCCATCTCATCCACCCACTCCTGAAGCTCCTGATGCTGACTCATGAGCCTAACCTCCCTCCGTAAGATAATAATAAATCCACCAACCCTGATTATTTCCGACCCGGTTGTGACCGAATTTCCTAGGTCTTGAACCATGGCCAAATTTGTCTATTATCGTAGCGCCGTCCGCCACGCAGTGGTGGATCGCCGAAGGCGACCGTCTCGGCGGCAGCTTCGTTCTTTAGCTACCTGCGGCGGGCCGCC
>Ga0315288_10006924_pt1 | contig 14379 bp, 12 predicted proteins | sample YL17G11_20_MG_FD_203454 | JGI IMG/M metagenome (GOLD analysis project Ga0315288, IMG submission 203454) | Sediment microbial communities from Yellowstone Lake, YNP, Wyoming, USA - YL17G11_20 | ecosystem: Environmental > Aquatic > Freshwater > Lake > Sediment | place: USA: Wyoming | collected... | reverse complement strand
CCCCTTACTAATTCTGAGGGATTACAATTGTTATGAGAATCTCTAAATGATATAATAGCTCTGAAGCCGGAGCAGGGGCATGCGGGCCGCGATGCCGCTCGCGCGCGCCCTGCCGAATCACGCATGAGGGAGGGAATCATGATCAGCGAAAAGGAAGCGCTCGAATACCACAGCCGCGGCAGGAGAGGGAAGATCGAGGTGGTGCCCAGCAAACCGTGCACGACCCAGAAGGACCTCTCGCTCGCCTATACCCCGGGGGTTGCGGTCCCCTGTCTCGCGATCGCGTCATCACCCGAGGAGGTCTACAGCCTGACGGCCCGGGGCAACCTGGTCGCGGTGGTTTCCAACGGCACGGCGGTTCTCGGTCTCGGTGACATCGGGGCCCTGGCGAGCAAGCCGGTGATGGAGGGGAAGGCGGTGCTCTTCAAGCGGTTCGCGGACATTGACGCGTTTGATCTCGAGGTGGATTCGAAGGATCCCGAGGAGATCATACGGCTCGTGAAACTGCTCGAACCCACCTTCGGCGGCATCAATCTCGAGGATATCAAAGCGCCTGAGTGTTTTCCCATAGAGGAGCGGCTCGACCGCGAGATGCAGATACCGGTTTTTCACGACGACCAGCATGGCACGGCGATCATCTCGGGCGCGGCGCTCCTCAACGCCATTGAGATCATTGGAAAGAAAATAGGGGACTGCAGGGTGGTCTTCAGCGGGGCCGGCGCGGCCGGCATCGCCTGCGCCACATACTATCTCAGCCTGGGGGTGGAGAAGGAGAACCTCATGCTCTGTGACAGCGCCGGGGTTATCTATGAGGGACGCGCGAAGGGGATGAACCCGTATAAGGAAAAATTCGCGATCAGGACAAAAGCCAGGAGCCTCGCCGACGCCCTCAAAGGGGCTGACGTTTTTGTGGGGCTCTCGTACAAAAACCTGGTGAGCCAGGAGATGGTACGGTCTATGGATCGGGACCCGGTCGTGTTCGCCATGGCCAACCCTGACCCTGAGATCACCTATGAAGCGGCTACCGCCGCGCGCGACGACCTCATCATGGCCACCGGCCGCTCCGACTATCCCAACCAGGTGAATAATGTCCTCGGGTTCCCGTTTATCTTCAGGGGGGCGCTGGATGTCCGCTCAACCGCTATCAATGAGGCCATGAAACATGCCGCTACGGAGGGCCTGGCGGCGCTCGCCAAAGAGGAGGTAATTGAAGAGGCACGGCGGGCATACGGCGGCAAGGAGTTCAGCTTTGGCCGCGACTACATCATCCCCAAGCCGTTCGACCCTCGAGTATTGCTGTGGGTGGCCCCCCGCGTGGCGAAGGCAGCCATGGAGAGCGGCGTCGCGCAGAAGCCGATCACTGATTGGGAGGCCTACACCCGGGAGCTCAACGAGCGTGTGAGAAGGATACAGGCGCTCAAGCCAATAGCGAGCGGGGAGTGCTGAGCGCCATCGCCGCCGGGGCGCGCGCCATGCCGGGCGGGTGAGCAGGCGCTCCACCCGCGTCAGAGGGCGGTCTTGATGGAAGCGGCCATCAGGACGAGGATCACGAGACCGGCGCAGATAATGAGAAAAGAAAAGATCGGCAGGAACCCTGTCGCCTTCCCCTCGACCCTCCTCATGATGGATACATTGAGCGCCACACCGGTGAAAAATACCGCAAATCCTATAAGCAGTTTGATGCCGATCTCCATATGCCCTCCACCCTTTTGACCCGGCGCGCGTCTACAGGTTCTGCGTCGGGAGACATCGCCGGAGCAACCCCTCAGGAATTTTCCCGTGTCCCCTTGACCTCCACCCGCACCACACGCCGATCGGTCACCTCGGGAATCCGGAATGTCAGATGTTCGTAGGAAACCTCGACGCCCGGGAGCGGGATTCTCCCGAGGAGATTCGTGACAAACCCGCCGATCGTTTCGCACGCGTCTTCGGGGATATGCTGGCCGAACAGATCATTGAAGTCATCGATGCGCATCCTGCCGTCAGCGATGACCGATTCGCCGCTCTTCTCCCATTCGGCTCGCTCACCGGCATCATACTCATCACTGATTTCACCCACGATCTCTTCGATGATATCCTCCATGGTGAGGATCCCCGAAACGCCGCCGTACTCGTCCGCCACGATCGCCAGATACTTGTTGTTTCGCTGGAGTTCGGCGAGGACGGCCTCGAGAGACGCGGATTCAGGGACGATGTAGGGTGAGCGCATGACGTCCCGGATTGATTTTTCAGAGGGAAGGCCGATCAGGTCAGTGGCGTGTATCGTGCCGACGATGGTGTCGATCCTTTCCCGGTATATCGGTATGCGGGAGTGACCGACCCCGGCGATGAGCTGACGCAGTTCGGCAACGGTGGCCGCCTCAGGGGCGGCGATGACATCGATGAGCGGGACCATCGCATGCCGGGCTGATTTTTCCCCAAAGTAAAATATCTCCTCGATCATCTCTTTCTCCTCGCCATGGAGCATCCCCGCCTCGTGGCTCTCCTTGAGCATCAATTCGAGCTCCTCCCTCGTCACGAACGGGTTCTTCTTTGACCTTCCCCTCGTAAAGATTCTGGTGATTCCCATCCCCAGGAGCGAGGCCGAGAGCACCAGCGGGAAGAGGGCATAGTAGGCGAGCCTGAGCGGCCTGGCGAAGGCGAGGCAGAGCCTGTTCGCGTACTGCCTCCCGTAGGCCATCGGCACGATCTGGCCCACGATGAGCACGAGGGGCCAGTAGACGATGAGTGAGAATAGGTTCTCGGTATTGCGCGGCGCATAGCGGGATATGAGGTTGTTGAGCACGCAGGAGCCGATGACCACCGACAGGTTGTACCCGACGAGGGTGGTGGCGAGGAGGTTCCGTGGCTCTTCCAGGAACCACTGCACGATGCGTGCCCGCCGTTCGCCCATCTCGGCCTTGTGACGCACCTTGATGCGGTTACAGGAGATGACCGCCATCTCCGCCCCCGCAAAAAAGGCCTGAAGGATGACACAGGCGATGATAATGAGAGGGACGGTCAGGATCATTGTCGCCCCTCTCTACTCACGATGATTTCCCGGATGCGGCTCTTCTCGGCGGCCGAGACGATGAAGCGGAGGTCGCCGTATGAGAAGCGATATCCCTCGGGAGGGATTGTGCCGATCTGGCTCACGAGGAAGCCGCCGATCGTCGCGTTGCGCGGGTCTTTGAGCGAACTGCCGAGCAGTTGGTTGAACGATCCGAGCTCCATGCGGGCGTTGACCCTGAAGCTGCGCTCATCCAGTCTCTGATAGAGTGGAGCGGTATCTCCCTTGTCCCTGATTTCACCGATGATCTCTTCGAGCAGGTCCTCCAGCGTGACGAGGCCCGAGACCCCTCCGTACTCGTCCACCACAACGGCGAGGTGAGTTTTTCTCCGCTTGAACTCCCGCAGGAGGGACGCGGCGGTTTTCGTCTCGGGGACAAAGTACGCCGGCCTGAGTATTGAGGTGAGGTCCGCCGCGGGGGACAGGCTCAGGGTGCGCAGGAGATCCTTGGCGTAGAGGATGCCGACAATGTTGTCCAGTGCGTTGTCATAGATGGGGATGCGGGAGTACTCGTGTGTCCTGATCGCCTCTTCGATATCGCGCAGGGGGCGCCTGAGGTCGAAGGCCACGATCTCTTTGCGGGGACGCATGATCGCTCCCACGCGCCTGCTGGCGAAATCGAAGACCCCCTGGATCATCTCTTTCTCCTGGGGATTCACGACCCCCTCGCGGGAACCGATCCTGATCGCGGTTTTGATCTCCTCTTCAGTGATGGCCGTCTCTGTCGGGGGGATCCTGCGTGCGAAAAGAGAAATAATCCTGTCCGAAACGATGCGCACGATGCGCCGGACGGGATACTCAATCGTCCCGATCACATTGATGATCGGGGCGACGAACGGGGCAAACCGCATATTGCACCGGATGGCGATGGTCTTCGGGGTGACCTCTCCGATCACGAGAATGGCGAAGGTCATGATAAGGATCGCGTAGAGGGTGCCCTCGGCCCCCGGGTGAAGGAATCTCATGAGTGACTCGCCGAGCGTGGAGGAGAGTATGTTGACGAACATGTTGCCGATGAGGATCGAGATGAGGAGCCGGCGGGGATTGGCGAGCAGGCGGGCGATGAGCGCGCCGCGATTCGCGTGCGCGCGCTGCAGTTTCTTTACCTGGAAGCTCGAGAGAGAGAAGAGGGTGGTCTCCGTACACGAGAAGAAGAACGAGACGCAGAGGAGCATGAAGATGCCGAGTATGTGGAAGAAAATGTATCTGTTCAAAACTGCCTGCACCCCCCTGGGCGCCGCCACCTGTACCGGGAACTCGCCGCACGGCGCGGAGTGATTGACGCGCGAAGCGCATCAGTCTGACACGATCTGCTTCTCCCCGGCCTGCTTTTCCTCGGGGCCTATCTCCAGGGCGTTTTTGCACCCCTGCACGATATAGTCGAAGCCGTAGAGGACCGTCTTGAATATGCCGAGGAAACGGCCCATCTCCTCCTGAATTTCCCTGAGATCATTCTCGATTGCCTTAGCTTTGATCTTCAGTTCGGCGGTCTCTTTCCGGGAAGTCTCAAGGGCGCGCTCGGCCTCTTCCACCCTCTGGCCGAGATCGGAGAGGCGGCGTTTCATCTCTTCAAAATCGATTGCGTCGAGCTTCCGGCGCGTCTGGCGCACGTGCAGGAGGACGGCCAGGGCGAGTGCGGCGAGGGACACCGCGAGAAGGATGTGTACGGTCAGGATCAATGAGAGCGGCATGGAGTACTCCTTTTTAATGACAAATGACCCGCCTCCCGGAGTACTGAGGTACTCAGTACGGCGGGCAGGCAAAATTCAAATGACAAAACAGCAATGGCATGGGGGCGGTTGCATTCCCCCTTCGCTATCGTGCGTTCAACTTTCAGCTTTACGCTTTCGACCGTGGTCAGGCCGTGCCCCCGCAACCGAGCACCCTGATCTTTCGCTTGACCACCTCTTTGATCGCGTCCCGGGCCGGGCCGAGGTAGTGACGGGGATCGAAGTTCGCCGGATTCTCCACGAGCGACTTGCGTATCGCCCCGGTGATCGCCAGGCGGATGTCGGTGTCGATATTTACCTTGCACACGTTCATCTTCGCCGCCCGGCTGATCATCTCCTCGGGCACGCCCCGTGAACCGAGTATCTTCCCCCCGTATCTGTTGCATATGTCGACGAGATCGTGGAGGACGCTCGATGCACCGTGGAGTACGAGCGGGAAGTTCGGCAGCCGCTCCTGGATTTCGACGAGGCGGTCAAAATCGAGTGTGGGCTCGCCCTTGAACTTGTAGGCGCCGTGGCTCGTCCCTATCGCCACCGCGAGCGAATCACACCCGGCGCGCGCGACAAAGTCTTTTGCCTGGTGGGGGTTCGTGAAGATGGCATCCTTCTCACTCACTGAAATAGTGTCCTCGACGCCGGCGAGCTTCCCCAGCTCTGCCTCGACCGTGACGCCCCGGGGGTGAGCATACTCAACCACCTTCCTGGTGAGCGCGATGTTCTCCTCGAAGGGGTGCCTGGAGCCGTCGATCATCACCGACGTGAAACCCCCATCCACACACGCCCGGCATATTTCGAAATCCTCGCCGTGGTCGAGGTGGAGCACGATGGGGAGATCAGAGGTTTCCAATGCTGCCTGAACAAGTTTGACGAGATACTCATGGCGGGCGTACTTGCGCGCCCCGGCTGAGAATTGCAGGATGATCGGCGCCTTTTCATCTGCCGCCCCCTCCACGATACCCTGAATGATCTCCATGTTGTTGACGTTGAACGCCCCGATGGCATAGTGGCCTTCGAGGGCTTTTTTGAACAGCTCTTTTGAAGTTACCAGCGGCATCTGTTACCCCCTCTCGTGGATTGGTCGTCGTGCTTCCAATCAGCATTATGGCACATACGGAGCATGTGGCGCAAGCCATTTGGATTTTTCTGGACTTTCCCCGGTTATATTAAAAGACGGTTCTCACCACGAAGAGCACAGCGCGGCCTTTGGCCGCAACCAAGATTCAAGCAGCCACAGAGAGCACAGAGATTGACGTGTGACACAGATTCACATAGATAGACACAGATAAACAGAGATACACACGGATTATGTCTTGTTCGAGAAACCAGAAACGAGAAACTGTTGTTGCTGCTTTAACGATCTTCGTGACCCTGCCTGCCGGCAGGCAGGCTTCGTGTCCTTCAAGGAGACTACTACATGACAGATACTCCGTGAGAAGGCTGTGATTAATTCAACGGTAAGATTAAATCAGCACTGACCGTTGATGTGGGGGGCCGCCCGCCCAGGGGATGGGGATTACGTTTTACAACAATTCCATGAACTCATCCACGGAAAGTCTTGCGGCATTCAGGATGCTTTTGAGAGTTCCTGGGACAATCTCTCTGTGCGCGGGAACGGTGAGTCTCAGCGTCTCACCGGGGAGATATTTTTCCAAGCGGATATGACTCCCTTTCTGGCGTACAACCACAAAGCCATCTCTGCGGAGGGCCCTGACCACTTCTCTCCCTGAGACAAGAGGGAATCTGGTCATACTGCCAGCTCGATGATCTTAGAGTGGGAGTGTTTTGGAAGCCGCACGGGGATGGGCTCTAAATAGAGATCAATGGCTTCCTTGATGTTCTCTACAGTCTCTTTAAGCCCCTTCCCTTGCGAGATGCATCCCGGAAGGTTCGGGACCCGAGCGGTATACCAACCTTTTTTGCCCCCCGGCTCGATAATCACCTTGAGTTGCATAGTTATTATGTCTCCTCGTAGAATTTAGGGCTTGGCCTCTACTATTAATTAACTGAGCGACGGAAAAAGAAGCATCGGACTTGTACGTGATTTCTCCCATACTATATCAGGATTGATGTAATCTTCCCTGAGTAACTAATACCCGGCTCCGGCCACCTCTCTATTTCAATTCCCCCCCTCACATGAACTGCCGGCATCTCCAATGTTTTCAATCAACATTATCGCATATCCGAAGGCTATGTCTCAAGCCATTTACGCTCCCCAATAGCATACTTATATCCTCTTTGAATTGTGCTACCATATATATCGCTACATCAGCAGGTATTGCCAAGGAGCCTTTCTTGGCAATAATCCGAAGGGAGGGACTGATGAAGCGCGGATTTCCCCGTTGTGTGGCTATCTCCTCCCTTATTATTCTAGTTTCCCCCATTTCTGTTTCCTATGAGATGATTATGTAAAGGCGCGCAATATGATATTCATAGACATTATACTTGTTATTGCGGGACTTATATTGTTCTGGGGAGTAATGTTCATTTTTGCGATTGTAGATTCGATAATACCATTGTGGTTGATTATCGGAGCAGTCGGAATATTTTTAGCGGTGAAATTTCTTTGGATACCAATGATTAACGGATGGAGGGGGAAATGAATCTAAAGAATTTGACTAGACTGTTCGCAGTGGGCTCGGGTCTCACGTTTGCGAAGTGGGTTAAGGAGATGAACGAAACCACCCGCAAACTCATGAACGGCGAAATGGATTTACCCGAAGAGTACCGTGAAGAGGCGGCGGAGATGCTCGGACTCCCTGAAGGGACTGACATCAATGAGATGCGGGACGATTATAAAAAGTTTGTCAATAAGTACGGGATTAACAAATCAGCATTCACCAAGAAAATGAAAGCCATGGATGCTACCGAACGAGCGCTTTCCCTCAGCAAAATGGAGAAGGATTACGCGAAGTTCGCCAAAAAGTACGGCATCGATAACTCCTGCATCACGGAAGAAGAAGATAGGGCTGTGACCGAGCAGATAATGGACGATGCTGTCAATAAGCTGGAAGCACTCGGCTACAAAAAGAGAGACGCAGACGTAGCGGTGACAAAAGTCATAATACAGAGTATGGATAATAACGAAGACATGACGGATGTCGAAACGATTGTGGAAAAGGCACTCAAAGACGTGAATGCCAAGGATAGCACAGGGTGTACTGCCTTAATTAAAGCAGTTGAGGGAGGCCACGCTGACGTAATCAAGCAATTGATTAAGCACGGCGCTGACGTGAATGCCAAGGATGGTAGAGGGTGTAGCGCCTTAATTAATGCACTAGAGATAGGGGTGACAGATATAGTTGAGTTATTGATTGAGCATGGCGCTGATGTGAATGGGAAGAGCGGCCTTATAATAAAATCAAGCCCATTAGAAGTAGCATTAAAAAAAGGTCATACAGAGATTGCGCAGATACTTATCAAGAATAGGGCAGATACTAATATAAAAATCAGAGGCGTATTTCATACATATACCCCAAAGGAATTTTGTATTAAGAAGGGATATAAAGAAATAGCTGATTTATTAGCACTAAAAACGGTAGATGATGTTGTGAAATCTGATTCGTAGCTAGCAGAAAGAAGAAAGAAACCAATGGAGAACAGGCAGATCGCCGACATCTTCACCGAGATCGCCGACATCCTCGATATCAAGGGGGACAACCCGTTTCGGATACGGTCCTACAGAAATGCCGCCCGGTCGGTCGGCGATATGTCCGAGAATGTCGCGGCCATGGTGCGCGAGGGGAAAGACCTGGAGCAGATTCCAGGGATAGGCGCTTCCATTGCGGAGAAGATAAAAAAGATTGTCTCCACCGGGAGGCTCGAATTCCTCGATGAGTTGAGGGCCGGCCTCCCGAGGGGGCTCACCGAACTCCTCAAGATCGAGGGGCTGGGGCCAAAGAAGGTAAAGCTATTCTATGACAATCTGAAAATAGACACGGTGGATAAGCTGGAAGCGGCAGCGCGGGAGGGGGAGCTGCGCGAGTTGTTCCGCATGGGAGACAGGAGCGAGGAGAATCTGATCAAAGCGATCGCGCGATACCGGACGGGGCAGGGGCGCTTCAAGCTCTCGGTCGCGTTCGAGTACGCACAATCCATTATCAATTATCTGAAGAAGTCAGAGGGTGTGAGAGCGATCGAAGTGGCGGGGAGCCTCAGGCGGAGGAAGGAAACCGCCGGCGATCTGGATATCCTCGCCATATGCGCCGAGGGAACGGATATCATGGACCGCTTTGTCGGGTACGACGGCATCAAGGAGGTGCTGGCGAAGGGGACGACGAAGTCGAGCGCGCGGCTCGCCTGCGGCCTCCAGGTGGATGTACGCGTCCTCCCGAAAGAGAGTTTCGGCGCCGCGCTCCAGTATTTCACCGGCTCAAAAGAGCACAACATCGCGCTCCGCACACGCGCGGTGGAGCGGAAGCTGAAAATCAGCGAGTACGGCGTGTTCAAGGGCGAACGATGCCTCGCGGGGAAGAGCGAGGAGGAGGTGTACGCGGCGGTGGGGCTCCCGCTGATCCCGCCGGAGCTCCGGGAGAACCATGGCGAGATAGAAGCCGCCGAGACGGGGAAAGTGCCGAAGCTCGTCGAGCTCAGCGACGTGAGGGGCGATCTTCAGATGCACACGACCGCCACCGATGGGAAGGAGTCGGTGCTCGACATGGCGCTCAAGGCGCGGGAGCTCGGCTACGAGTATATCGCCATCACGGAGCACTCGAAGGCGGTGAAGGTGGCGCGGGGGCTCGACGAGAAGCGGCTCGCGAAGCACCTGAAGGCGATTGAGAAAATTCAGGAAAAAATCACCGGGCTGCGTATTCTCAAGGGGGTTGAGGTGGATATACTCCCCGACGGGAGCCTTGACCTCGACGATGCGATTCTGAAAGAATGCGACGTGGTAATCGGCGCGATCCACTACCGCTTCAACCTCTCGGAGAAGGAAATGACGAGGAGGATTATCAGGGGGATCAGCAACCGGCATGTGAATATTTTCGGGCACCCGACGGGCCGCCTCATTCTCGAGCGTCCCAGCTACGAGGTGGATATTGAGGAGCTCGTCAGGGCTGCGAAAAACCGCGGGGTCGCCCTAGAGATCAACGCGCACCCCGACCGCCTCGATCTGAGGGACGTCCACGTGAGGCTCGCGAGGGATCAGGGCGTCAAGCTGGTGATCTCAACCGATGCCCATTCAATCCAGAACCTCGAGTTCATGCGCTACGGCGTCTTCACCGCCCGACGCGGATGGGCGGAGGCAAATGATGTGCTCAATACGCTGCCGCTCGACAAGCTGCTCAGGGCGTTGAAGAAATAGCCGTATTGATATTCACCACGGAGACACGGAGAGCACGGAGAGACATAATGGATTCTCAGTGGTTTCAGTGTCTTCAGTGGTTAACTGTTTTCACCACTGAATACACTGAAGCAGTGTGCCTCCACTCTGTGTGCTCCGTGCCTCCGTGATTAATACTAAGCGATATCCCCCGCATGGCTGAGAAGGTGTGAAAAAATTGCATCCCGGCCTTTTTTGTAGGGGTCGGATTCATCCGACCCGCGTTACGGGCTTGATAAAACTTGTCCTGAGCGAAGCCGAAGGATCAAGCCCCTACACGATGGGTTACATATGCCGGAGCGACAAGCCGGATTATTTCACACCTCCTGAGGGATTACAGGCGCTGCAGATGACACGGATTAAAACAGCCGCGCTGATCCTCGGGACAGGGAGCGCGGGCTCGGAGGGCGCGCCGCAGCGCTGTTCACGGATTTTGAGGAGGCGGGGAGGGTATGGGAGTTCCCCCGGAAGCCCCGGGCTGCGTCCCTGCCCCTTCAGGGGGACTTTCTCTCCTGCCCTCCTGCGCGGGGACAGGGCTCTTCTCCTGTCGAATGTACCCGTAGGCGGTCACTTCAACCTTCTTCTGTTTCGGGTGGTCGAGGTGGAAGACGATTTTCGTTCTCACCCCGCCGCTCGGCGCAGAGGGTTTTCCGGTCAGGGTGAATGTGTGCGAGGGAGAAGGAGTTGAGGACGGTTCCGGGCTGATCACGAAATCCTTGTTCTCCACCTCGACCCGCGCGACTTTAAATGATTGCCCCTTGGTGTTGGAGAGGGTGATCGTCCGGCTGACCTCCTGGCCGGTGGAGAGGGAGCCAAGATTGATGCGGCTCGGCGCTGCCTCGATATCCCCCCGCGCCGTAATCCGGACGGGTATCTCGATTTTGGGCTTTGTGGCGCAGTTTGTCGCAATCGTGATATTTTCGAAGTATCGCCCGGGTTCGATATCCGGCTTGAGGCTGATTTCGAGGGCATAACGTTTCTTCCCGTTCTCAGGCGCTTCCTCTTTGATCTGGGTGGTGATAAGATTGAGGCGCGCGGTCACCTCTCCAAGCTTCAGCTCTTCTTCCATTGTTTGCGATATCTTTACGGTGCTCACGCTGGGCGTATCCTTGAGCTGAAGGGAGACGCTGGACGGCTCTACGCTCACCGGGGGAATTATGAGGCCCTTGATGATGAGCGTCGCCCTCGGCTCGTTCGGGTCATTTGAGACCACGTAGATCTGCTTGGTCTGCTGGCCCTGCCTGCCGCCCACGGTGAACGTCGTCTTTATCTCGCCGTTCCCGCCTGGCGGGACCACGTTCGCCGAGAGCAGCGCAGCGGTACAGCCGCAGCTGGTGTTCACCTTGTCAATCTTCAGTTCTCCCTTTCCTTCGTTGCGGAATTTAAAAACGTGATCGACCTTGTCAACTCCCATGAGTTTGCCAAAGTCATGTTCCTTTTCTTCGAAGACTATCTTGGGCTGCTCACCCGCGGGAACCGCTGTCCGCTTAGGCGCGGCGGGCTCAACGCTCTTGGGGAGAGGAGTCTGCGTCGGTTGAGGGGGCGGCGAGGGAGCTCTGCGTCCCATGGCGATAGTATTTTCAGGGGAAAGGAGATGGACAGCGAGGCAGGCGGAGATCACACACACGATTCTTTTCATACGGTAATCCTCCTTCATGATGGCATAAGAGCGACACTATAGCATAGTGGCGGTGGGTGTTCAAGCGCAGTGTTTGACAGCGCGGTGTTTGAAAAAAGCCACGCGGCGGTGTTTCCCCCCGGCGGTCAATGGAGCCCCACACGCAGGCGTGATCTTCCGTCGAACGGATAAAGCATTACCTGCGGGGGGTGCTCCCTGTATAATGGTGCTGCATGAAGAGGCTCATTGTTCTGCTATTCCTGTCCCTGTCGATCTCCGGCGGTGCGGCTCTGTGCGGCGCGGGCGAATTCTGCTCCGCAGAGGCTGAGGCCCACTACCAGCGCGGGCTTCGATTGAAGAGGGCTGACGAATACGACGCCGCGCTCAGGGAGTTTGAGCGTGCGATCGCGCGCTCGCCTGATTATATCGCAGCCCACCGCGAGTATCAGAACATCATGCTCGATTTCGGATTTCAGGAAGAGCTCGTACGCGATTATGGAGCGCGTGTGAGGAAGCGGCCGGCCAGCCCTGGGGCCCACTACCTCTACGGCCGGCTCCTCGATGACCCTGGTCAGCAGGTTCATGAATTTGAGAAAGCCCTCAGGATCGAACCGGACTTCTTCTGGGGGCATTTCGGCAGGGCCATGACCGCCCTGCGGAGAGGGCGGGACAATCTCGCGGAAGCGGAGCTCACGGTCGCGCTCGCGGCCGAACCGTCCTCCCCATCCGCCCGATGGGCGATGGGGTGTGTTGAGTCGGCAGCCGGCAGGCATGACGCTGCGCTTGAGATTTTTGAACAACTTCTCCGCGAGGATGACTATTACCGTGAGGCGTATCAATCGGCGCTCTCCGAATGTGCGTTTCTCGAACGGTGGGAGAAGGGCGGGAGAATCAGCGCGCGGGCCGTGCAGGTTTTTCCTCGCAGCGCCGCCGTACTCGCCTACCGAGGCTACTTCCTCTCCAGGGCGGGGCAGATCGAGCAGGCGATGGAGGCGTACGAGAAGGCGATCGCGATTGAGCCCCTGCCGTTTATCTTCATGCGCGACCTCAGGCTATTGTACGTGAAAGCGGGGATGTGCGGGAAGGCGATTGATCTCTGGAGGGGGTCGTTCGGGAGGCAGATCGCGAGGGGAGAGAACCGCCTCCTGCCGCTCTGGCGTCAGCTCGAAGATGCGGCCAGGCGTGCCGCGAGCGGGAAGGATCCCGCACGGCGCGGGGAGCTCGTGAGGGCTTTTGTGGCGATGGGCTGGTGGGCTGAGGCGGCGGCGATTGACGGATCCGGCGCGATGACCGGTGCGCCTGCAGCTCGACTGTCGAATGCCGGCGAGGGAGAGAGGCTCATCAATCTCCTGAGCCGATATGGCAAGAGGCTCGCGACCGAGCTCGCGCAGAGAAAGAAGCGCATCTCCTTCTCGAGTGCCGTGGCCGAACTTGAAGCGGCAACGGAAAACTCCATGGGGCGTCCGCTCGTTGTCCCGGGCGCTATTCGCTCGGCGCCGGGGACCCGCTGGTTTGGGGACAGTCCGGGGCGTCCTCAGCCGCTCCTGGATATCGTGCGCGGCGGCAACAGGGAGATTATCTTTTTTGAGAATGTCTTCGGGCGGAAAATAAATTTTGAATTCGGCGAACTCCTCTGCTGCGAACTGCGGCGGCGGTCGGGCGATGAGTTCGGCTACTGGTCGGTGACGTGCTGCCTCTCCGGTGATGGCGTCATGGAGGGTGAGAGCGGCCTGGCCTATCCGCCGTTCACCGGCTACGCGATTTTTTACGACGCCGCGAAATGGACCCCTCTCTGCGATGTGAGGAGGAGGCAGAGGCGGAACCCGCTCGAACGCGACTGGTTTCTTGAGGAAGTCGGCGGCGCCCGCATGGGGCGGGGAGCGGTGCGCTATTCGCGCATGCTCGAGAGGAGACTGTTCGAGAAGGTATGCCGCGACGCTGAGCATGGGGAGGGAGCGTCGCTCCAGGAGCGCATAGAAAATCTCTACACCGCTATGGTCGCCGAGCATGAATACCAGCACCTCGTTGACCTCCGCCGCCACCTGCCCGTGTGGGCGCACCCCGTCTCATGCCTTGTGCTCGCGTGCCGCAATTTTTTTCTCCCCTCGCTGATTGAGGCGTGCTTTGAGGAGCGCGCGATATTCCGCAGTCTCGCCCGTTGCCCGGAGCCGCTCCTCGGTCTCCTCGCGGTGCACGCCCAGCTCAACGGGGTTAAGGGCCCGCATCTGGTTGCCTCGCGCCGCGCGCTGTCCCGAATTGTGGAATACATAGCCGCGCGTCCCGAAAAATTTCCCGCGATTGACGGTGAGCGCAACATACTCAATCAGCTCTACCGCCTGAGCGGCGAGGAGCTGAGGGGAATCGCGCGGGAGATGCACAAAGAGGCATGATGACCTCGTGAGGGGTAAGGTTACGATAGGAGGTAACTGCTCAGGAGCCAGAATTCAGGAGTCAGGAGCCAGGAGTTAGAATGAGGACGCCAGCGGCGACATTACTGCTCAGGAGCCAGAATTCAGGAGACAGGAGCCAGAATTCCGAGTTAATGCAGTTACTCGAAGAGGTCAGCACGCTACGGGAAGCTTATTCGCGATCCATTCTGGATTCTGGCTCCTGGCTTCTGACTACCTGAGAAGGTGTGAAAAAATCAGCATTAGCGTCGTCA
>Ga0315288_10006922_pt1 | contig 14381 bp, 8 predicted proteins | sample YL17G11_20_MG_FD_203454 | JGI IMG/M metagenome (GOLD analysis project Ga0315288, IMG submission 203454) | Sediment microbial communities from Yellowstone Lake, YNP, Wyoming, USA - YL17G11_20 | ecosystem: Environmental > Aquatic > Freshwater > Lake > Sediment | place: USA: Wyoming | collected... | reverse complement strand
GGCCGTCTGCTGGACGATGGGCCGGCCGCACTGCGGGCAATGCGGCAGCCCTATGCGCGCCCACAGCAGCCGCATGTGGTCGTAGATCTCCGTCACCGTCGCCACTGTGGACCGCGGGTTCCGCGTGGTGGACTTCTGGTCTATCGAAACCGCCGGCGAGAGCCCCTCGATGAAGTCCACGTCCGGCTTGTCCATCTCGCCCAGGAACTGCCGCGCATAGGCCGACAGCGATTCGACGTATCGCCGCTGCCCCTCCGCATAGATCGTGTCGAAGGCCAACGACGACTTGCCCGAGCCGGACAGTCCGGTGATGACCACCAGCTTGTCCCTCGGTATCTCGACCGTAATGTTCTTCAGGTTGTGCTGCCGCGCGCCGCGGACAATGATCTTATCGGAGGGCATACAGCAAGCACCTAACCGCGGAGGCGCAGAGGCGCGGAGTCATCAAAATCGTGAACCATAGTCTCTTGAGGTAATAATCATTCATGTGGTCTCTGCGTCTCGGCACCTCGGCGGTTTGCCTTACAGGCCTCACCGCCTCTTGCCGTGCCGCCTGATCGGCCTCTTCGCATACGTCTTCGGCGGCCCCGGTTCTGTCCCTTGGAGCGACCTGATCCGGTCCCGCAGCTTCGCCGCCTCTTCGAACCTCAGGTCCTGCGCCGCCAGCCGCATGTCGTGCTCCAGCTCTGCGACCAGATCGTCCACGTTCTGCCCCGGCTCTCCCGTCCCGTAGATCGGCGCTTCCTCCGCCACCGCTTCGACCAGCAGATCGCGGATCGCCTTCCGCACCGATTCCGGCTTGATGCCATGCTCCTCATTGTGCTCGACCTGCTTCTGCCGGCGTCGGTTGGTCTCCTCAATCGCCCGGCGCATCGAATCGGTGACATTGTCGGCGTACATGATCACCTGCCCCAAGATATGCCGCGCCGCCCGCCCGATGGTCTGGATGAGCGATGTCTCCGAGCGCAGGAACCCCTCCTTGTCCGCGTCGAGGATCGCTACCAGGCTCACCTCCGGCAGGTCCAGCCCCTCCCGCAGCAGGTTGATGCCCACCACCACATCGTACACCCCCAGCCGCAGGTCACGGAGGATTTCCGACCGGACAAGGGTCTCGACCTCGGAGTGCAGGTAGTGGACCTTGATGTCCATCTCGGCGAGATACTCCGACAGGTCCTCCGCCATCTTCTTGGTGAGCGTCGTCACGAGCACGCGCTCGCCGCGCGACGTCCGCCCTTTGATCTCGCCGATCAGGTCGTCAATCTGGCCCTTGGTCGAGCGGACTATCACCTCCGGGTCCACCAGTCCTGTCGGCCGCACGATTTGCTCGACTACCTGCTCGCTGACGCGCAGCTCATAGGGGCCCGGCGTCGCCGAGGTGAAGATGGCGTCGCGCGTGCGCTCCTCCCACTCGGCGAACGTCAGCGGCCTGTTGTCGTAGGCAGATGGGAGCCGGAAGCCGAACTCGACCAGCGAATCCTTCCGCGATCGGTCGGCCGCGTACTGCCCCGCGATCTGCGGCACCGTCTGATGGCCCTCATCCACGATCGCGACGAAGTCGTCCGGGAAGTAGTCCAGCAGGGTGTACGGCGCCTGCCCCGGCGCGCGCCCATCGAAGTGCCGCGAGTAGTTCTCGATGCCCTGGCAATAGCCGATCTCCCGGATCATCTCCATGTCGTACCGCGTCCGCTGCTCCAGCCGCTGCGCCTCCAGCAGCCGGCCGCGGTCGCGGAAGTACTTGAGCCGCTCCTCCAGTTCGGCCTCGATTGAAGCAAGCCCCCGCTCTTGCTGCTGAACATCTGACATATAGTGCGTCGCCGGGAAGATCATGGCGCCATCGCGCTCTTCCACCACCTCTCCGGTCACCGGGCTGATCGAGAGTATCCGCTCGACCTCGTCCCCGAACACTTCGATCCGCGTGATGCGCTCCTCATCCACCGGGAAGATCTCCAACACGTCGCCCCGCACCCGGAAGCGCCCCCGCGTGAGGTTCACATCGTTCCGCTCGAACTGCATCGCCACCAGCCGGCGCAGCAAGCGGTCGCGGTCAACCGTTTCACCCTTTCTCACCTGAAAGGTCGCCCGCGCGTACTCCTCCGGGCTCCCCAGCGCGTAGATGCACGACACGCTGGCGACCACGATCACGTCCCGCCGCTCGAAGAGCGACTGCGTGGCGTAGTGGCGCAGCCTGTCAATCTCCTCGTTGATAGAGGAGTCTTTCTCGATGTAGGTGTCGGTCTGCGGCAGGTAGGCCTCGGGCTGGTAGTAGTCGTAGTATGACACGAAGTACCCCACGGCGTTGCCCGGGAAGAACTCCCGGAACTCCCCACAAAGCTGGGCCGCGAGCGTCTTGTTGTGCACGATCACCAGCGTCGGCCGCTGCAAGCGGGCGATCACATTCGCCACCGTGAACGTCTTGCCCGACCCCGTCACCCCCAGCAGCGTCTGCCGCCTGCAGCCGCGCTCGATCCCCTCTAGGAGGCGCTCTACCGCCTGTGGCTGATCTCCCTTGGGGGCAAACTCGGAAATGAGCTCGAACTGCTTGGCCATGTCTCCCACCGGCCGCCCATTATATCAGAAAAACGCGTGTTTGCGGATCACGCGTTCCCCCGTTGGGCAGGGGCCCCTGTTGGGCAAGAGCGGCAGCTCCTGCCACTTCGAATCCACCCGCGCCTCAGAACCCGTACGCGCTCAACTCGGCCCAAAGATGGCTGCCGCCCGAGTAGGTATACCCATACCCGCCGAGGTTGATCCACGGCCGGCTCTCATACCCGCCGTTCCCCTGCGGCGAGTAGCACAGCGCCAGTTCGTAGCGCCCCAGCTTCCTGGCCAGCGACAGCCGCGAGCTCGACAGCCCATACTCCGCCAGCCGCGAGAATACGTGGCTCGCCTGCACGTTCCACAACGGCTGGCCGTTCGCGTCCCTGCCAAATGGCAGTGGGCGCGTCACGCTCACATACCCGAAGAGGCGGTCGCCTCCGATCTCGGCGGAGGCGTTGAACATCACCTCAAACTCCTGCAGCTTCGTCCGCCCGTTGACGCCCAGCCTCTGCCGCGCGATCTTGAACGGCGATGACTGCAGCGCCGCCGGCGCCGACGAGTAATCGTAGCTCAGCTTCAGGTAGTCGGTCGGCCCCAGCCGCCGCATCAGGCTCAGCCGCCCGTCCAGGATCCCGCGGCTGCCATCCGCCAACCCCCACGCATACCCTGTGAGGAGCGTCGCGTTCAACTGCATGTGCGAGCCGATCTCGCGATTCGGCAGGCTGAAGGCCACGTCGAACCCAGGCGATGTCGTCTCCCCGATGTCCTCCTTTGGAATCTCCAGCACCTCCCCGGTCACCGGGTCAACGATCACCTCTTCTGTCTCGCTGAAGCGCCGCGTGTGCCGAACATGAACCACCGGGCTCACCAGCACCCCCGACCCCAGCCTGCTCGTTTGGAGGCGATACGCGAGACTGCTGTAGTAGTGCTGCGACTGCCCGAAATCGCTCCCCGACAGCGCCAGCGACAGCCGGCCGCCGCCCATCGGCCGAAGGTACGTCAGCCCGGCCGACTTCAGCGTGGGTGCGTCGTCCTCGAAGTTCGCCAGGCCCGCGTCCAGAGTGAGCGCGGATCCCGCTCCAAGCTTCACCTGATGCCGCCAATCCATTCCGCGGGCCGGCTGAGTGATATCTTGGATAGATAGTGAGCCCTCAGTCTTACCCTGCCGGAAGTACTCCTCCTTGAGACCCAAGGACCAGCCCGGATCGGATCCCACGTCCCCAAGCGCGCGATTCCGGGTGATATGCAGCGCCCCGATCTCGCTCCCACTCGCCCGGTAGTAGACCGGGATATCCATATTCGCGCCCAGCAGCGAGCTGAACCCGAAGGTGTTGCCGAACAGCGCCGACCCGTAGCGCGGGTCCAGCACGTGCCGCCGCAGCCCCATCACCCTCATATCATCCACGTACACCGCCGCGTGGTCGAGGATGACCTTGCGGTTTGGGTCAACGATCGCGCTTCGCGCCTTCACCCACGTCCGTTGGTCCGGCTCCGGCGTCTGCCCCCACAGCGCCGCCTCCCCGGATGGGTCGGGGCGTGTCTGCAGCCGTTCCCCCTCCACCAGCAACCTGTCAACCTGCTCCCCCGAGATGCGGATCAGCCTGCCCCGCAGCGAGTACAGGTCATAGCGGAGCGCCTCCGCGCGCAGCTCCTGGCTCCCCGATCTCAGCACCACGTTCCCCTGCGCGCGGACGAGGTTCGAGGTCACATCGTACTGCAGGCCGTCGGCCGTTATCGAGATGGTTTCATGCTCGAGCCGCGCCCCCGGCCCCGCTACGAACATCCTCCTCCCCGGGCTGTAAGCCAGCTCCTGGGCCGTCAACTCCACCATCCGCGAGCCTGGCGATGCGCTCCCCGGAACAGCCGTGAACTCCACCTCCACCATAGCCCTCGCGCCCCCAACCATCGCCGACACCACCGCCGTCCCGGCCTGGTTCGACGGAGTCAGCAGCGTCTGCGCCAGCCCGCCCAGGGTCTCCACCGGTGAGATGACCGTCCCCAGCGTCGTGACAAGGTGGACCGAGGTGCCGTCCGGCGCGGGCCGGCCTGAGCCGTCGAGCACCTCAATGGAAATGGCCACCGGCGTGTTGCCGTCGGCCGGGGCGCGCCCTGGGTCCGCCCGCATCGTCACGGTGGCGCCGATCAGCGAGGCCTGCGCTGCGGCGCTAGCGAGGGCTCCTGCCATCACCAGCAGGAGCAATCCACCCCAGGCTCTGCGCCGCAGCAGCTCTGCCTCCCACATGCGCCCATCAGGACGGCGGGGCCCGTTGCGGTCCCCGCCGTTTACCTTTCCTCGCCTACTCAGCCCTCAGCACGCGGTCCGTGCGGCTGGTTCGCGCAGTCCTGCCCGAGCGCGCCGCCCTCACCGCCGCCAGGGCCTCGCGCTCCTCGTGCATCATGTCCGCTCGAGTCGGCGTAAACGGAACGAACGCGTTCTTCCGGGAGTAGACGAACCCACGGTCCTGCGGAGTGTCGAAGGGGTAGGCCTGCGGCGGCCGGGTGTCAAATGAGCTGCGGGCCCCGATCCGCCACCAGAACAACTGGCTCGACCCCGGCACCGTCGCAAGGTCAACGCCTGCGATCTTGGCCTTCCACCCATCGCCCTGAGTGGGCCCCGTCGGCGGAATGTAAACCGTCTTGATTCCGCCGCCCTCTGAGAAGGAGACATTCGGATCGCGGGTGATCTGGAGGATGATCTCGTCCGCGCCGATCGGATAGTAGAACACGAAGCTGGCCAGGTTGCCGAGGATCTCCGGGTTCGGCCTGATCTCCCGGACCTCGTATGGCCCGTTGAACCCTGTTAGGAAGAAGTCCACCGAGAAAGTCCCGGCCCCCGCCACCGCGCCTATCTGGTTCGCAACTGTGCTGAATTCCCCACCCGCGAACTCCCAGACGTAGGCGCCGGCGGTCTGCACCTGGTGGATCAGAATCGGGGCTATCTGATACTGATACAGCACGCCTGGGACGATGCCGCCGATATCATCTCCATTGCCTGTAAACCAACCATAGTGGCGGAAATCGGAGGTGAAATCCAGATTCGTCAGATCCAGGTTCGAGTCCACGAAGTCGGAGTACGTCGGGTTAGTCAGCTCGCCAGTGTCGGGGTCAATGTCCGTGGGTAGCCAGGCGGTGAATTCCCCAAGAAGCGTCGTAACACCGCCTCCGACAGGGTCAATCGTTATCTCAACTACCATGACGCCCACGGGGTCGGGCGTGTCAAGGAACGTCGTTCCTGTCGCACCGCCCGTGAAGATCTCCACTATCTCGCCACTCCGCCGCAGGTCATAGCCGAGTATCCGCTTCCCCTCTGTGCCCTGGTACCCTTCCCAGCTTACGATCGCCGCACATGTCGGCACGAGGTCACGATTCCAATGGAAGCTGTCCAGATACCCCGAGAGCCCCAGGTCTCCCCCGTTCGCCAGTTGTCTCACCCGGAAGTTCGGGGCTGCGATGTTCCCTTCCTCAATCGTTCGGGTTCGCGACGCATATCCACCGAGCCCGAACACGATCCCGGCCAGAATGGCGAACGTCTCGAACCTCTTCTTCCTCGCCTCGGGCACCCCGGCCCGCTCGACCTTCAAGCCCTCGGGAACCTTGTAGACTGCGCGCAGCGAATCCCCGGTCCGCAGCGGCGGCCCTTCCACCGACTTGGCGTAGGAGCCGATCGCGTCCGACTCCGTCACCTCCAGCAGACCGATCCGCTCTCCGCTTCGCACTGCAACCAGCCGGATTCCCGGCCGCAGTCCACCCCGCGAGCCTACGTTCAGGAAGACTAAGTCGCCCTTCGCCCACAGCACCATCGCCGTGATTGTCGGGCGCGACTTCATCTGCTCCACGGCCGTGAACGCCGTCTGCGCCATCGCCTTTTCCATCAGCTCTTCATCGCTGGCGTCCGAAGAGGCCGGCCCCTTGCCCACCACAACGGCGCCGTTCACATCCGCCCGCGCGACCCGATCAAAGAGCCGGACCGCCAGCACCACCTCGGCGTAGCGGCCCTCCGGCATCTTGACGATGCGAGCCCCGCGCACCTCGCCTGTCACAATGAGCTTCAGGTCGAGCTCAACCGCCAGCCGCACCAGCTCGACGTCGCTCAACGGCACCTTCAGTCCGAGGTCGCCCATCTGAAGCGCCACGTCTGCCTTCGGCAGCACGTCCAGCAGCAGCCGGTCACGCAGTTCCACCGATACCGCGGCCGCTGCTTGCTCGCCCAACGTCTCCGGCCGGTAGCTCGTCCTGTTGTAGAACGGAACCACCGCCACCGTTTGGCTCGCCGCCGCGCGGGTGACCACCTGCGCCGCGGCCGGAAGGGCGGCCAACCCCGTGAACGTCCAGAGGAAAGTGGCGGTGAGTAGGTACGCGATGCCTCGCGACAGACGGCCCTTCGAGAACGTGCGCATGATCCGTCGTCTCCTTACAGTGCGCGGTCGGCCCAGCGGCCGCTTCTACACGAAAAGGATGAGGGCCGCACCGCCCCCATCATTATAACCCCCGCCCCGCACGGTTCTCCCACCATCCCCAGTTTGGCGGGCATTCTACCACAGCCCGCCCGCCATTGTAAAGCACGTCCTGCCTTCCCCCGAAGGCGGCCTCCGCCAGGTTAGACGCGCTCGACCATGGTTAAGTTCGGCCTGCCGGCGCGCGGTTCCCGCCGCTTGCTCCGCCCCGCGCTCACTCCCGAGCAAGCTCTTCCCAGATTCGTTCTAGCTGGCTAAGCGCTTGCTTCTTCCCGGCCGTCGTATCCACCACCCAATCGGCGCGGCGCCGCTGCTCCTCCGCCGCCATCTGCGCTGTCATCCGTAGCCTTACTTCGTCCTCCGTCAATCCGTCCCTCTCCATGACGCGGCGGACGCGCTCCCCTTCTTCCGCCACCATGACCAGCACCCGGTCCACCTGCTTCCCCCGCTCGTATCCCGCCTCCAGCAGCAGCGGCGCCACGATGCACGCCACCTTCGTTCTCCCCTCCGCTGCCAGCCGCTCGATCTCCTTCTCTATCGCGGCCACGATCGGTGGGTGGGTTATCCGGTTCAGCCGGGCCGCCGCCTCTGCGTCGCGGAATACAGACCGGGCCAGCTTTCGCCGGTCGAGGCTGCCATCCTCGCACAGAAACTCCCGGCCGAACTCGGCCGCGATCTCTTCGACGAGGGGCTTCCCCGCCCTTGTCAGCTCGCGCGCGACCTCGTCGGCATCAATGACCACGGCACCCCGGCTTCGGCAGAACTCGGTCGCTAGCCCTTTTCCGCTTCCGATCCCGCCCGTGATTCCGACGACGACCATGCTGCGCCCTCGGCCTCCGTTACCGCCTCCGCCTCCGCCTCGTCCTCCCCCGTCACCTCGCCCTCGGCTGGTTCCTCCCCGCCCGCTTCCTCCCCGGCCCTCTCGGCCCCGGGTTTCGCCGCCTCGGTCTCCGCAGCTTCGTCCTCAGGCTGCCGCGCCGCCTGCGTCCCGGCCAGCATGCTCCCGAACAGATCGCCGATCGTCACCCGGCTCTGATCCCCCTGCCGGCCCATGTACTCCTCGATGTGCCGCCGCTCCTTCGCCTGCTCGAACTGCCGCAGGCTGAGGGTCATGCGGCGCTCCCCTGCCCGGATGTTGACGATCTTCGCGTCGACCTTCTGCCCGGCGGCAAGCACGTCCGTTGCCCTTTTCCCTCTCTCGCCTGGCAGCTCCGCGTTTGGGATGATGCCCTCGATGCCGCTCTCCAGCCGGATGAACGCGCCAAACGGCACCACCCGCGTTACCGTCCCTGCAACGACGTCGCCGACCTTGTAGTTCTTCGGGACCTCTTCCCACGGGTCCGGGAGAATCTGCTTCAGCCCCAGCGAGATCCGGTTCTTCTCGCGGTCGTACCGCAGCACCATCACGTCAATGCGATCCCCGACCTTCACCGCCTGGCTCGGGTGGTCTATCCGCGTCCACGACATCTCCGTCAGATGGAGAAGCCCGTCCACTCCCCCAAGATCCACGAACGCGCCGTAGTCGGTGATCCGCCGCACGATGCCGCAGTAGACCTTGCTCTCCTCCAGCGACTCCAGCGTCTTCTCCCGCCGCTTCTGGCGCTCTTCCTCCACCGCGCTCTTATGCGACACGACCACGCGCTTGCGCGCCCGGTCCACCTCGATGATCTTCACCTTCAGCGATTGCCCGATGAACCGGTCCAGCGCGTGCACGTTCCGCGTCCTCACGTGCGAGGCCGGCAGGAAACCCCGCAGCCCGAGGTCAACCACCAGGCCGCCCTTTACCCGGTCCACGACCATCGCCGACAGCACCTCGCCCTTCTCGTGCGCCTGGATCACCCGGTTCCATACCCGTTCGTAGTCGGCCCTCTTCTTGGAGAGCACCGGGTTCCCCTCTTCATCCTCCGCCCGCACTACGTAAACTGCAACCCTGTCTCCCACCTGGAGGGGCTTACCCTCGTCCGTCATCCCCCCGGCCAGATCCTCCGTCGAGACATGCCCCTCCGACTTCGTCCCCACATCCACCAACGCGCCCTGATCGTCCAGGTGAACGATCAGTCCCTCCACAATCTGGCCCGGCGTCAGCGACTTCACCTGCCCCTGGATCTCGTCCTGAGACTGCGCACTGGCGTTCTCAGAACCGGGACCCTCTCCCTGAGTATCCGACGACCCCTTCGCCCCTTCCAAGCCTTCCGCTTCCTTGTCAGACTGCTCAGCTTCCGCGCGATACTCACGTGTGTCCATAATCCGCTACCCTTCCTCGCCAGGTGTGGGCCGCTGCTGGGATACCAACCCCCCATCAGTCAGCCCTGGTAGGTCCGCTCTCCCCCGCGGCTTACCTCTGGAAATGTCTGGGCCGCTGCTTGCGCGACGGCCCCAGGCTAACCACAACCTCCTCGACGGGACACACCCTCACCGCCTTGTCCCATTACGACGCCTTCGCTCTGAGTTTCGGCGCTTGGAGAGCCGGCTCCTTCCTTCGTTCACCATTTCGACCGAATATGTTCACGAATGAACCGGGCGGGCTCACCCGCGCCACTCGACCGACTCCATGTCCAACCAGTTCCTGCCGGCCTTTACCTCCACCTTCAGGGGCACGCGCAGCTCGTAGGCGTTGGCCATGCACCCGCCGACCAGCGAAGCCATCTCTCTCAGCTCTCGCTCCGGCGCCTCCAGCACCAGCTCGTCGTGCACTTGCAGGATCATCCTCCCACGCAGCTTCTGCTCCCGCAGCCCCTCGTGCACCCGCAGCATCGCCACCTTGATGATCTCCGCCGCGCTCCCCTGCATCGGCGTGTTGATCGCCATCCGCTCCGCCGCCTGCCTCACCGCCGCCGCCCTCGTCCGCAGCTCCGGCAGCGGCCTCCGGCGGCCCATCAAGGTCTGCACATATCCCAGCTCGCGTGCCCTCGCCGGCATCTCCTGCACGTACTGCCGCACCCGTGGGAACCGCGCGAAGTACCGCTCCATGTACTTGCGCGCATTCTCCTGCGGGATGCCCATCTCCCGCGCCAACCGGAAATCGCTGATCCCATATGGTATGCCGAAGTTCACCGTCTTCGCGAACGCCCGCATCTGCGGCGTCACCCCTTCTGGCTCCACCCCGAAGATCTCCACCGCGGCCGCCCGGTGCAAATCCTCATCCCGCCCGAAAACCTCGATCAGGTTCTCGTCCTCCGTGACGTGCGCCAGTATGCGAAGCTCGATCTGAGAGTAATCGGCCGACAGCAGCAGGTTGTCCGGGCTTCCCGTCACGAAGCACCGCCTGATCTCCATTCCCGCTTCCGTGCGAATCGGGATGTTCTGGAGGTTGGGGTTGGTGCTGCTCAGCCGACCCGTCGCAGTGATCGCCTGGTTGAACGAGGTGTGGATTCTGCCTGTCTTCGGGTTCACCAGTGGCGGCAGTGCATCCACGTAAGTTGACTTAAGCTTCGTCACCTCACGGTACTCCAGGATCTTGGTGATGATCTCGTGCTCGCTGAGCCCGGCCAGCACCTCCGCGCCCGTCGAATACCCGGTCTTCGTGCGCTTGGTCTTATCCGGCGGGAGACCGAGCTTCTCGAACAGGATGTGGCGCAACTGCGTCGGCGACCCGATGTTGAACTCCTCGCCTGCGAGGGCGTGGATCTCCCGCTCCAGCTCCGCCGCCCGCGCCCCCAGCCTGCTCGATAGCTCCCCCAGCGCCGCGCAGTCCACCGCCACCCCCACCTGCTCCATCTCGACCAGCACCGGGATCAGCGGCATCTCCAGTTCGTCGAACAGCTTCACCAGACCAAGCGCCGCTAGCTCGTCGCCCAACAACTGCTTGAGCTCGCCGATCCACCTCACCGCGGCCGCTGCCCCAGCCGGGTCCGCCGGATCCTCCGGCTCCAGCCTTTCGGCCCCCAGGTAGTCGAACACCACCTCGCTCAGCTTCTCCACCCTCCGCGCCGGGTTGACCAGGTGAGCCGCGATCATCGTGTCGAACGTCAGCCCCCGCAGCTCGACTCCCTGACACCAAAGACATAGCGCCGATCGTTTCAGGTCATGCCCCACCTTGCTGACCTCCGCCGACTCCAGCGCCGGCTTCAGCGGCGCGATCAGCTCCGCAACCTTCGCCCCGTCACCCATCACCACCGCCGGCTCCCCATCGGCAGACAAGCATATGCCCCGCAGCGCCGCCCGCAAGCCCGATCCGCTCTCGGCCATCGGATGCAGCGCGATCTCAGCCTTCCCTGCCAGCTCTTTCGCCAGCGCCTTCGCCTCGGCGACCTCGTCAACCAGCCGATGCGTCCCCCTCACCTCCTCCCGCGTGCTCTCAAGACGCTTGAGCAGGGTGCGGAAGTCCAGTCTCCTGAAAAGCTCCGCAAGCTTCTTCTCGTCCGGCGGACGCCTGCGCAATCTTTCCGGCTCGAACTCAATCGGCAGATCGCGCACTATCACCGAAAGGTCCTTCGCCCGCCGCGCCACCTCCGCATGAGCCACCAGCGCGGCGCCGATCCGCGGCGGCTTCACCTCCTCCGCCCGCGCCAGCAGCTCCTCCAGCGACCCATACTCCCCGATCAACACCGACGCCGTCTTCTCCCCCACCCCCGGCACCCCCGGGATGTTGTCTGTGGTGTCGCCTCGCAGCGCCCGGAAATCCGCAAGCTGCTCCGGCTTCAGGCCGTACCGCTCCTCCACGGCCCTCTTGTCATAGACCTTGGTGTCCGTTATCCCGCGCCGCGTCAGCATCACCGAAACCTGGTCCGAGACAAGCTGAAGCTCATCCAGATCGCCGGTCACTATCAGCACCCGACAGCCCGCGCGCTCCGCCCGCGCCGCCAGCGTCCCGATCACATCGTCGGCCTCGTAGCTCTGCATCTCGTAGATCGGAATGTTCATATCCGCCAGGATCTCCCGCGCCATCCCCACCTGCGGGGCCAGTTCATCCGGCATCGCCCGCCGCGTCGCCTTGTACTCCTCGAAGAGATCGTGGCGGAAGGTCGGCCCTGGCAGGTCGAACGCGACCGCCACCATGTCCGGCTGCTCCTCCTCCAGCACCTTGCAGAGCATCATGGTGAACCCGTAGGCCGCGTTCGTGACTTCCCCCTGTGCGTTCGTCAGGGGCGGGAGCGCGAAGAACGCCCGGTACAGCAGGCTGTTCCCGTCTATCAGTACCAGGCTGCCCTGGCCCGGTGGCGTGCTCGCGCCTGCTTCGTTCACCTATTCACCGACTTGAGCGCCTGGTCTCTGGCCAAGGCCCCCTGTGCGAGCTGGGCCGCCACCTCGTCATACAGCAGCCCGCCCGTCACCGAAACCTCACGCTGCTGCATTGAGCTGCTGCTCCCGCGCAGCCACCTTAGCAGAGACGGTGCGCCGTATTCTTTGAGCTTAGGCTTACCCTTGATCCCAGCCTTGTTTCCCGCCTCGGCCACCGCTTCGTGCAGCCCGCCGAGCTGGTCAACCAGGCCGTTCGCCTTCGCCTGCTCGCCGATGTAGATTCTCCCGTCGGCCAGCTCCAGCACCTTCTCTCGCTTCATCTTGCGGCCTTCGGCCACGGCGTCCACGAACTGGCCGAACACCTGACTGATGACCCCTTTCACCACCGCCCGCGCCTCGTCGCTTAGCGGCGCCGTCGGCTGGAACATATCCTTCAGCTTCCCGCTCTTGATGGTCTCCGACTTGACGCCGATCTTGTTGTACAGCCCGGACATGTCCTGGTGTATGGCGATCACCCCGATGCTGCCCGTCATCGTCGCCGGGTCCGCGAAGATCGCGTCGGCCGCCGCCGACACATAGTATCCGCCCGATGCCGCGACATCCGCCATCGAGACAACCACAGGCTTGCCGGCCTTCTTCGCCCTCACCACCGCGTTGTAGATCTCCTGCGCCCCCGCCGCCGACCCGCCGGGGCTATTCACCCGCAGCACGATCGCCTTCGTGCCACCATCCTCGACCGCCCGCTCGATCTGATCCACCACATCGTCAGACCCCGTCGCCGCCCCGCCAAACATTGAGAACCCCGACTCGCCGGCCACGATCACGCCATCTATCCGGATCAGCGCAACCCCTTCCCCGCCTGTCTCGAGACCTCCGCCGCCCAGCGTCCCCATGAGCGCGAGCAGCGCCAGCAGGATTCCGATCATCACCACCACCAGACATCCGGCCAGAGTCAGCCCGCAGCCCCACCGCCAGGCCGATCCCTTCCGTTGCGGCGGCTGGGGAGGCGACTGATAGTAGGGAGGCGGCGTATATGTCGGCGGCGGGGCCGTCGGCGCCGCCTGCTGCGTCTGCGGTGTCGCCTGCTCGTTCGGCGTTGTCTGCTCGGTCATCGCTCCACTCCGATCGCTTGCTTGGTGTACCTTGACATCGTCTGCGCAGTCGCACTATACTCGTCAAACGCGCCGGTGTGGCGGAATGGCAGACGCGCCTGACTCAAAATCAGGTGGGGGCAACCCCGTGGGGGTTCAAGTCCCTCCACCGGCACAGAATCACCTCTCACCTCGCTCCTCTCCCCGGCCTTTGACCGACCCGTCCCTGTGGAGGCGGCCACACACAGGATTCGGCGCGGGAAGCGCAGCGTTCCTGCCAGGTCGCTAGGTTCCGTGGCATGATCGCCGAGGGTCCAGGCGTTTCGGACTGCCAGCCGGATCGCGGCGGGAGCGCCTCCGGGCGGACCGTGAAGGCACGGCCTCGACGCGGTCTGCCTTGTGAGCGTGCCCGCACAATGTGCGCCTCCGGCCACCAAAACCGTCGGACCTCGCACTGGACTAAGCGGCCCGCTCGTGGTACTCATAGGTGCAGCTCAATCAGCGTGAAGCCTGAGTCTCGTCTCGAGCAGTACGCCACATGTGCGGGCCGCGTGAAGGTCGGTTCACGCGGCCCGCCTCGTTTTGAATGCTTCAGCCTCGCAGGAGTGCACGGATGCTGACTGCGCCCTTCCCGTCTCCGTACCGCTTCAGAATCGTCAGGTGTGATAGCATGGGCACGTCGCGAAACCCGGTGAAACGACCCATGTGCCTTTTCGAGCGACCGCCGATGTGCCGAAAATGAGCGAGTATCGTTGACAAGGACGATAATCGGGTATATGGTAGACATGTGAGGTGATAGCTGAGCAGCAGCCTTCACCTCCGGCAAACAGGTTTGACGTACATGTGTGGGGCGGTAGCTGCGTAGCAGCCTCCGCCCCCTGCTCTTTTCAGGGTTGTACGATCCTGCCCCACCCGTTGATCTTGCCATCCGAGGGACGCTTGTAGATTCCCGCCTGAATCACCTGGGGGAGATTGGGACTGGCTTCCTAGCATTACTCCGTTAGACAATTACAGCCCCGCGTGGTAATAGCGGGATATGACGACACGAGAGCTTGAGGCCAGCCGGAAGCGGTTGGAGGGATTTGCGGGCGAGATGTTGGATTCGCTGCCATATCGC
>Ga0315288_10006916_pt1 | contig 14385 bp, 20 predicted proteins | sample YL17G11_20_MG_FD_203454 | JGI IMG/M metagenome (GOLD analysis project Ga0315288, IMG submission 203454) | Sediment microbial communities from Yellowstone Lake, YNP, Wyoming, USA - YL17G11_20 | ecosystem: Environmental > Aquatic > Freshwater > Lake > Sediment | place: USA: Wyoming | collected... | reverse complement strand
CGAAGCGAAGCGGTAACTCGAGAAAATAAAAGCAGGCAGTTCCCCCCGGGTGCTGCTTGCGTAAGGAGGTGTCTTGTGTCCCAAGTCTTGTCTCGTTATCCGCACCTGCAGCCCGGGCTCTGTGGCCGGCTTGAGTGCCCGCGCATGTGTGTCCGGGTCTGCCACTGCGAGGCCGGCCTGCGTCGCGGCCGTGCCTTGCTGGCTGAGCGCGCCAGGCGCAGGTTCGCCGTTAAGGCGAACAGGCGCCAGGAGGAGGTCTGCGCCACTGTCCGTAAGGCCAGCCTCTGCCCCAAGATCTGCCACCAGCTCGGCGGCTGCTTCTTGCCCCAGCCCTGCGATCACCCGTCCGAGGCCAGGAGAAAGGCCTTTCGTTGCCAGCGCGTGGTCGACGCGCTCGTGAAAATCAGAACAGGAGGTAAGTCATGATTGGTCAGTACGACATCACCGATCCACGCACCCTCACCTGCGAGTTCTGCGACCAAGAGGTCACCGGTAGAGTAAGGGTCGACCTATACGGCGGCGCCCTCATGGTCTGCCAGGCTTGCTACGAGCTACTCAAAGACAGCCGTGCCAAGCCTTACTCCCAGGTCATGGACAGGTACTCCATGCGAGCTTGCGGATATCACGTCAGTCGCAAGATCGCCCAAATCTACGCAAGGAGGTAGCCATGTACAGCCTAACTATGGTACGAGGGAAGAGGTCCGTGTTCATAGGCCTCTTCCCCTCCCTCTACCGAGCCGAGGTGGTCGAATGTAACCTCGAGTGGGAACCATCCTGGAAACCAGTAATCGAAGAAAAGGAGGTGAATTATGATCACGGCAATACTGCCAAAGACCAACGGGTCCCAAGTCCGCGTTGAGGTCCGAGTCGATGACGTCTACGCCGCCAGCTTCTGGACGCACCACTTCGAAGTCAAGATCGAGCCCCCTCTCCACCAGTTCCAGATCTGGCTGCTAGACCAGCTCGACCTGACCCAAGGCTGGATCTGGGCCGACGCCATCCAGCCGGCCAAGGAGCAAACCGATGGAAGATAGCACGGTCGCCGGCTTCGTCATCTTCTTCATCGTCATGCTCATACTGGCCAGCAAGGCCCGAAGGCGGTGATCCCGATGCCATCACAAGCCGACTTCATCGATGGCCCCATACTGTACTCCGAGCTCCCGCCAAAGCCACCCAACCTGACCCGTTACCAGGGCGCCATGTTTATGGACCGTCCCGACCTCTGGCCAATCAACGGCCGGCGGCGCTCCAAGCCAGTACCACCAGAGCAACAGCCCCTATTTGACAGCGAGGACTCGCCGGGGTGAGAGGCCCGGCACAACCAAAAGGAGCGCCTATGGACTACTGCCACAACTGCGCCTACTGGACGCCACTACCACCCTGGCAAGGCAACTGCAAGCTCTACCCCACCGACAGACCCCAGTGGAGCGAGGTCGCTACGCCCCAGGACCGCGGCTGCCACGCCTTCACGCCCAAGGCCGTCCCCGGCATATACCGCGACGGCAAGCTAATCAAGGCCCTATAACAAGGCCGACAGTGAGGACAAGGCGGGGTGAGAGGCCCGCCAAAACGCAAGGAGGCCAACACAATGGCAAACGGACAAACCCGATACCACGCCGAGATCAAGGTCAATCTCTACGGCCGTGAGGCAAGGATCAACATCTTCGCCGACACGCTCAATGAAATCTATCTTGACCTGGCCAACATCTGCGAGCAGATCCCCGATGAGTTCCGGAACGCCGGTCACCGGGAGATCGCCAACGCCGAGCTCAAGGCCCAGCAGCTCCAGAAAGACGGAAAGCTGCCCCCGGCGGTCGCCAAGAAGATCGCACCCAAAGCCCCGATCGCTCCCGTCTGCCCCGGCTGCGGCTCCACCAACACCGAGCTCATAAGGTGGGCCGACAAGCAGACCCAAGAAGCCAAGTCAGCCTGGAAATGCCAGGACTGCAAACAATGGCTGCCCAACGCCAAATAGGCGTGAGCTCTGGGGGAGAGGGAGGTGAGCTCCCCCTCCCCCCTCGAAAATAAAACGAAAGGAGGTACCCCATGACCTACAAGAAGAAAACCTTACGTCGCATGCAGCACATCACCAGGCGCTATGCCCGGATCCTCAATGACCTGGACAGCGTCACCCGCCGACTCCACAACCTCACCCAGGACATCGGCCGACTCGAGCTAGACAGCACCGCCCTGCTCACCGCAACCCGCCAGGACACCAAACACGCTAACCTGGACGAGTTCCTGCAGGACCAGCTCCAGGATGACAACGGCGCCGAGCTCGAGAAACGGATCGACGCCGCCGAGATCTTCTACGACCCCGCCCTCAAGGACGTCGACCCCGAGATCCTCCCCGGACGGATCCACTGGGAAAAGGCCGGCGAGCTACACGTCCAGCACGACCCTGCCAAGGACCGACCCACCCCAGCACCCGAGGACCTACTCCGCCAGCAGCAGGAGACCACCGATGAACTATGAGCAAGCCCTCCAGTACCTCCAGGAGATCGACACCGTCCCCTACTGCGACATCAAATTCACCGACGCCATCAACAAGGCAAAGGACGCCTTGCTGGACTGCCTCGAGCTTGGGCTCACGGCCGAGGACGAAGAATCGATCAGGGCGGGGCCTTAACGGCCTCGCCCTTTTTTTATCGAGGACAACCCCGAACCCGTTTTCCTCGAGCTCCTTTCCCCTAGCCCTACGGTCCGAGATCCCCAGGGTCACCGGCCATACCTGTCATGGTGATCATAATCGTGCCGGAGCTCGAGTTCGACGAGGTCGAACTAGGAGAAGCCGTCGCCCCGATCCTCGGCGGGGCCTCACTCCCCGCAGGCCCGGTAGACCCCTGTGAGAAAGCGCCCGCCAAAAACAGGAACGCCGCCACAACGCAGGCGAAGCACAGAAATCTAACCAGTCGTCTCAATGTCCTCTCCAATCATCTAGATCAGGCCGCCCTTGACCCCCGTGATTTGTTTTCCCAAAAAATTCTTTTTCACAAAACACCCACGTCCTTAACCTAACCACTCGTCTCAATGTCCCCTCCAGTCATCCAGGTCAGGATGCCTCCAGCCATAGACTGCCACGGCTATCACTATCAGCAGCGCCACCATCAAGTCAGGTCGCGCCCAGTACAGGCACACGACCGCTGCTACTGCAACCCCTACCACTACCCTGCTGCGCATATACCACAGTATATTCTCCCCCACTCAACGTCGCAACCGCGAGCTACGCGGGCATCCCCTCCTCTGCACTATCTCGCCAACTGGCTCAGATCCCCGGCACCCTCCTAAGGCCTGTGCAATATGCTGTTTATCCACCCTGCTATGCCACGCCTCCTCACCCCTAGCGATTTCGAGGTGCGCTTCGTCCTCCCGACGCCTTCCCGCCAGTGAAAGCGCCCCTCGACACTGGCGTTCAGCCAGCCGATTTCGGCCCTGAGCCAGTCGACGTGCAGACCAGTACTTCTAGGCACACCCTTCCTTTCCGGATTCACCGCACGGCACCTGAAGCACATCGGTTCCACCAGGATATAGTCCTCCTCCTGAGACAGTCCGCTTGCCAGTAGCTCTGCCAGAGGTTCATTTAGCGGAACTGGCGACCTTTCTTGTAGCACGGAGATTGTGCCATCCGTAACGCAACCGTACGTATCGGCAAAACTTCCCAGGCCTCCCGGAGACCTTTCCTCTAAGGCGGCGTTTCTCACAATCAATGTGAAGCAATCAGAGCAGGCAGGCTTGGCCTCTGTCTCATCGCGAATCACTTCGCCCCTGTCCCTGAAACGCTCAGGCACATCTTCAGCGAGCGGGGCGCCCTGGTCGTCATCCCTCAAGCTGTCCACCTGGCGCAGCAGCTTTTTCGCCTGTATATCGGATACGAGGTCAACGTTCCACTTCAGAAGCGTTACGCCTTCACGACTGCACACCCAGGAGGTAATCTTCGCCCGAGCCTCACTATCGCAATTTGCAACCACTGCCGGTACTCCATATATTCTGCTCAGCCGGCTTGCGAACTCCGAATGGGCGATGAACATCAGGATCCTACATCGTTCGCCGCGGAGAGTACCATCCTGGTGTATCACCACCTGTCGAGTCATCTCGACTATGCCAATGACTCCCTCCTGGATGACGGACCTTTCCAACAGATAACCGGCTGCTGGTGGCAGATACGCGTAAATGCCGCCACTATTCCTTGCAGTGGGAGCTCTATCCGCCCATATAACGCTGGAAGAATATCTCAGGGCTCGATAGGCCGACCCGATGTACATGCCCGGCTGAAGACGCCACCGCCTGATGCCAACCAGCCCGACCATATCCCTCGGGATGATGATTCTATCCACCACATTGGCTTCGTAGCGATACCTCTCCCACTCAAGAGCGGCGGGCTGTTTGAGTTTGTCTGGTATCGGTGTCGGTCCCATGTACTCCCTCCTCTGCTTTCTCAGGCTCCAGCTCGGGCTCCTCCTCTATCGTGTCCGGCCCGGGCTCCACGCGCCTCCTGACAGGAATGTAGATGACTGTTTGTACTTCGGCATCTGTTGTCATAGGTTTTTACCTCCTTTCGCGCAAGTGTAGTGCTGTAAGATTGCTGTCATATCAGTTCTCTCCCATGTGAAGTCGGGTAGTTCCCTACCGAAGTGGCCATACACTGCCGTTTGTCGATATATAGGGCGCTGCAGGTCCAGCCTTTGAATGATGCCCCTAGGAGTCAGGTCGAACACTTTGGGAACGACCTCCTCCAGTTGTTCCTCCGCCACTCTTCCTGTGCCATGCAGGTCTATCGTCAGCGATACCGGCTGCAGCCTGCCCCTGGCATACGAGAGTTGCAGCGTGCAGCGCCTCGCCAGTCCCGCCGCAATGATATTCTTTGCAATATAGCGTGCCATGTACGCCGCCGACCGGTCCATCTTGGTGGGGTCCTTGCCCGAAAACGCGCCACCGCCATGCGGGCAGGCCCCGCCGTATGTGTCAACAATGATCTTTCTGCCGGTGAGCCCGGTGTCCACTGCCGGCCCCCCGATGACAAACTTGCCCCCGGCGTTGACCAGGTATTCAGTGGGCTTTTCTCCGAACGCTGCTGGGACTAGTGGTTTTATGATCTCCTCAACCACAGCCTCCACGAGGTGCTCCTGTCGAACATCAGGCGAATGCTGGGTTGAAACCACTATGCTATCAATGCTCACCGGCACACCGTCGGTATAGCGAACGGTTACCTCAGCCTTTGCATCAGGCCGCAGCCAGCCCAGTTGCCCATCCTTCCGCAGTTGAGCCTGCCGCTGCATAATTCCGTGCGCCAGGACGAGTCCCAGCGGCATGTACTCCGGCGTCTCATTCGTGGCATACCCGAAAACGATGACCTGGTCCTCCGGTGCGAGGGGGCTGTCTGCCTCACAAGGTTTCGAGTCCGGGTTAACCGCGGCGACATCCGAGGATTGCTCCGCCATCGAGATGGTGATGCCACAGCCTTTCCAATCGAGCCCGAATGATGAGTGCGTGTAGCCTATGTCCTTAATCACTTCGCGGGCAATGTCCGCGATCGAAATGCACGCGTTGGCCCTGATCTCGCCAGCCACGAACACCAGGCCATGGGTTACCATTGTCTCGCAGGCAACGCGGGCGTTGCCGTCTTCCTTCAGAAAGCCATCGACTATCGCATCCGAGATTTGATCTGCGATTTTATCAGGGTGCCCCTCCGACACAGACTCTGAACTCAACGAATATTCTCTTTTCATGACACCTCCTATTCCTTAATGCTTCCAGTGCGATGCAGATCCGGTCTTATCCCTCTAGAACTCATCTTGTGTAAAACAAAAGCCACCTCCTTTCTAGCATGGCTATCGAGAAGGTGGCTCTGATTCGGGTAACAAAAAACCTCCCGAAGGAGGCTCATCGCCTTCCTTTTCACGGGCGCCCCGTGCCTATCGCTTCCCTTTCGGGCTGGCTTTGGCACCTTCAAGAAGACTCAAAGGTTGCCGGGCGGGTTATCGGGCCAATTCCCTAGCCGCCACTCTCGATAGCTGCTTGTATATCGTTACTTGTTAACGTGCTGAAGCCTACTTCTTTAGATTGTACTACAGTCGGCTCCAATTTGTCAATTCCGCGAATTGAGTCATAATAATTGTTACCGAAAAGGGTATTGATGCGTCAGAATTATTGTTACCGAAAGGAGGTAAGGTGACACGACGCAGCATAGAAGAATACGCTGAGGCGGTCCGGAGGCGTTATTGCCGGGCTGCTAAGAAGGCAAAGACAGAGATACTCAACGAATTTGTGGCTACGACAGGCATGCACCGAAAGGCTGTGATAAGGTCGCTGAATCAGAGGGGTAGACCTGGAGGGAATAAAAAGAGAGGGCGTCCGAGGTTATATGGACCTGAGGCGATGGCAGCACTGAAAGTGGTCTGGGAAATTACCGACTATCTGTGCTCCAAGCGTCTGCAGCCCTTTTTACCAGAGCTGGTTGGTATTCTGAAGAGGTGCGGTGAGCTTACCATGACAGGGGAGATCGAGGCTCAGCTTTGCCAGATGAGTCCATCCACGATAGACCGTGCCCTGCGACGATGGCGTGGGAGCGGTACACGCCGTGGTCTAAGCACTACTAAACCAGGCACACTGTTAAAGAACTCGATTCCGATAAGGACTTTCAGTGACTGGAATGAGAACAGGCCTGGTTATCTAGAGGCTGACCTTGTTGCTCACTGTGGAGATAGTGCAGAGGGTTTTTATCTTACTAGTCTATCTGTCGTGGACGTAGCCACGGGCTGGTGTGAGCCGGTGGCCGTATGGGGCAAAGGACAGGAGCGTGTTGGCGGTGCTGTCTACCATGTGAGAAAGCAGCTGCCCATGCCAATGCTTGGTTTAGACTCAGACAATGGCAGTGAATTTATCAATCAAAGCCTCTACAACTACTGCCGGCGGAATGGTATCACCTTTACCAGGTCGCGCTCCTATAAGAAGAATGATAGCTGTCATGTGGAGCAGAAGAACTGGTCAGTGATAAGACGGGTAATAGGCTATGACCGCTTTAGCTCCAGGGAAGCATTCAAGGTACTGGGAGATGTCTATGCGGTACTACGTCTGTATATCAACTTCTTCCAGCCAGTCCTGAAATTGGTGAGAAAGAGTCGGCATGGGGCTAAAGTGCACAAAGTCTATGACACTGCCCACACGCCTTACCAACGCTTATTAAGAAGCGGAGTACTCAGGGAAGACAAAGAACGCGAGTTGGCCGATATGTACGGTGCTCTTAACCCGGTGGCTCTTCTACAACAAATCAGACAATCAGTGGAACAGCTTTGCGCACTGGCTGAAAGGCAATCGGCACAATCAACTCGGTAACCTGAATTATGACGCAACAATGAAGACTTCGGTAACAGTTTATTTTGACGCAATACGTTCCGTGCAATACATATAAGAGGAGGTTTTGTCGCCCTCCTTCCTTGTGCTAGAATGACAGAATAACACCTATGAGCCAAAATTATCTGAGTCTAAGAATACGGATATGAAGCTATGGGTAATATGACATTTAGTGAAGCAGCTTATGCAGTTCTTAAGCGAATGCAAAAACCTTTAAGCGCAGACGAAACTACATCTATTGCAATTAAACAGTTGTGGATTTCCCCGTCTGGGAAAACTCCTTCTGCCACTATGGGTGCACGGCTATACGTAGATACTAAGACAAAACGGGATAGGTCGAGGTTCGAGAGAGTTGACAAAGGTAAATTCGGGTTGAGGGAATGGTCTAGGTCAACTGCGACGGCCAGCCCTATACTTCAGCTGTCAAGTTTTAAGGACGCTGCATACAAGATACTCAAATCTGAGAGCCGGCCTTTAAGAGCAGATGTCATAACCGACGTAGCACTGCGAAGAGGTCTACTGAGAACAATCGGTAAGACTCCAGAAAAGACGATGGGCGCTCAGCTGTATACTGACATTAAGACGAATAAAGACAAGTCTGCCTTCATTCAACCTGGCAAAAGTAGATTCGGGCTCAGGGAGTGGGGACTTGAAGTTATAGAAGAAGAAATTGATAAAGCTAGTGCCGAAGGGGTCCTTCTTCCCAGTGACAGAACGAGGTCTATTGTAGGGGACCCCATCAATTTTGGAGGGCTCATTTACGGTCCATTAAATGAGCATGGGGTCATTTTTCTCTTCAGCAAGACTCATGATGACCTTGGAACCAATATTGAGGCTATCCAGCCAAGTTTCCCCGATGCCAAAGGCAGGAGAAAAGGACGTAGAGGATGGGAAGATATCTGGATTGAGTTTGAATTCAGGAGCTCTAATTTCAAAACGCACAAACATGATGTCGACGATTGTGACATTATTGTATGCTGGGAGCACGATTGGCAGGATTGTCCCATCGAGGTGATAGAATTAAGTAAGGAATTAGATAGACTAAGATAAACGAGTATACCTGATGGGGGGAGAAATGACTGAATGAATTTGCATTTTGAGTTGTTTGAGCAAGCTATGAGATTAGTGGTTTTCGAATAGTAGGAGGACTGAAAAATGAGAATGAGAGTAAGAAATTCACCAAAAATCGAATTTATCATCCGTGAGTACTTGTCAAACAAGGCTGATGCGGCATCTTTAGCCGAAATTACTGAATATGTCCAGAGCAAGGCAACCATACTATCCAAAACCCCACGCAATACAATTGTCTCTATTATTTTTCGTATGCCCGATGTAGAGAGAGTAGTCAAGGGATTGTACAAACATGTCTCAAATTGAATTATTTCGGAATCACAATAAAGTGATAATCAATCCGAATATTTCACTAAAGGATCCGAATAATTCACTAAATGATTTGTCGGGCGCAGAGTGGAAGTTTGCCTCAAAATCAGTTATAAGCAAAATCTTCCCGATTAATATGCAACACAAGTTGAGATCCCGACACGGTGGACAAAAACCTCCCGAATTGTGCGCTGATTTGATTAGAACATTTACCAAGACTGGGCAGGCTGTACTCGATCCGTTAGCAGGTGTTGGCGGTACCCTGCTTGGTGCAAGTCTTTGCGGACGCAAAGCTACTGGAATAGAAATAAATCCAGAGTGGCAGCAAATATATACAGAAGTATGTAAATTGGAGGGGTTGGAAGAGCAGAAGATGATTGTCGGAGACGCTAGAGACGAACTACTCAAAATACCAGAAGAAACTATGGATTTCATTTTGACAGATGTTCCATATTGGAATATGGATAAACTTTCACACACGCGGAGTAAGAAGACACAGAAATCCAAACTCTCCGAATTTAATGGAAATGAGATACAGAGCAAAGATGACTGGCTTAACGAGATGCGCTTCATATTCGAGAAATGTCAAGGTCCGATTAAGAAAGGTGGGTATATGGCTGTTTTCATAGGAGATATCTACCGCGGCAAAGAGTATCATATATTGTCTGCTGAACTGGCTAATGTAATTTCGGGACTGGGAGGATGGGTATTGAAAGCAAACCTGATCTGGTTTGATCAAAGTAAATCATTACATGTCTATGGGTATCCTCATGCTTTTGTTCCCTCTATGATTCATCAAAATATACTAATCTTTCGTAGGGAAGACGGCTAGTTCATTGTGACGCTAGAAGTAATTTCAAATCAACAGATCGAAGGGCATAAACCATATTGCTTTGTTATTTACTCTGATAATATTCTGGAAGGCACCACTGCTGCTGAGCTTTTGTGCGAGAGTAATAAACTGCTGGAAATCATAGCCGTCTCCTACGAACCGATTGACCAACCCATTTATTTGTTTAAAGAGCGAGGTAAAGACGTTTATATATGCATCAAAATTGCTGGTAAGTATGAGAATTGGGATCTCCCGTCAAACGTCCAAGAGACAATCAGTTTCATTGACAAGCCGGACTTTGTTATTGTTGACACCTCCAATGGTGAAGAGATATTTGTCGGGGAAACAACTGGGACCGCAAATGTAGGCAACTCCCAGTGGCAAAGGGAGGGTAGGAAGATATCGGCAGGCGTAAAAATGATTCCTATGGTCTATCAGACTTACTACTCTGGTACTGACCGGTCAATGTTCACAAAAGAGATTATTGATAGTGGTGCTGAAATGGGGCAGGTACGAGAACCGACCTCAATCCAGGTAATAAATCACTTCATTTATTCACTACGCTATAAAACCCCTTCGTTAGTGATTTATTACCCCAATCCGGAGTGCGATTCAATCAAAGGATTTCAACGAGACAATGAAGGAAAGGCTTTATTTGGGAACTATGTATCAGTTTGTTTGCTTTACACTATAGACAAGTCATACAAATCTATAAAGAAAGAGATAGAGACAGAAATCTATAAACGCATGCTCGATTTTATAACTGAAACAGTTAAACATCGGAACTTGGAAACGAAGCGAATAGATAAAGACTTTCCCGTGCAACCTGCAAACGGAATCTTGAAAAACAGTGGGAGACCTTTCATTGATTTCCTTGTTAACTACATCAACGGTGATTCCCAATTTGATGATACCTACGATATCACAAGATGGGATTTCAAGACATTTAAGCCCTGGAGTCACATGTATGGCAAAACATATTTGCTGAGCTACCTTCGTAATAAGATAACCATGTATTCCTACATGAAAGGTCCAACCAAATCCGGTTTTACGTTGGATACCCCGAAACTAACTGACCTTTTGGATAACTTATTTCCAAATGATAAAGGCAAGTTCGCTCAGAGACTAGACGCCAAGCTACCTACCCTAATTATTCCAACTCTCATGTTCCAGAAGGAAGGAGATAGATACATCTATAAAGTTGACCCTGGCACTGGTGAAATCGTTGCATTTGCAGAATTGTTTTCCAAGGATGTTCAGGGTAATAAAACGATGAATACACTGATCTATGTACATGTTCCAGGTCCTGAGGAATTTAGCACGGCAACTAAGCTTTGCCGCGCCTATAATCGTTATGCCGATTGCCTGATTATAAACGGACAAGTGTATGACCTTTAATGAAATAAGACAACTACGACCCAGGAGGTTCACGGAAGAGTGTGCTCTCATCTCTGTATACTTCACCATGAATCGGATTAAGGACAGTTGGTTTCTGAATTACATAAGTGCGCCCGGTGGTGCGTGGCAAGAGCTGAGGATGCTGAAAGACAAAATTGACCAACGGTTCTATATTGGTAAGAAAGAAAAAAGAGCCGATTTGGTTCTACAAAAAGATGATATCGAAAGCTTATTTTATATTGCTGAGGCAAAGGAGTTTTTCAGGCTTGTAATGGCAGAGCTCAAGAAGATAGACCAAAGTCTTGAAAGTATGTTTGACCGGATAAAAACCCTTAAAGGCACCGAGGTTAAGCCAATCTACTCTTATATCATAGGAATTGATACAACCAATCTTAACGGAGAATTTCTGAGAGATGCTGTACAAGCTGAATCTGACTACGTAAAGAAGACAATTAGCAAACTCCCTCCGGTTAATGGTGGTCGAGTCTGTATATTGGTCTATTGGGTAGGAAATAAAACGGAATATTCTTTGATTTTCTCTGACGATTTTCATCAGGGATTCGCAGATATGTTCAGCAAGATATTCTTGTGAAATATATAGGTAATAAATACAGATTACTTAACTTCATAGAAAGCGTTGCCATTAAGCAGGGGATACCAGTAAAGGGTACCTTTGTCGACATATTTACTGGCACCACGAGCGTAGCACAATTCTTCAAGAAGAAGGGTTACCGCCTTATTACAAATGACTTCATGATGTACTCGTATGTTTTCCAGCATGCCTACATAAAAACCAATAGGTATCCCAAGTTTGAAAAACTCATTGAAAGCGAACGACTGAAACCAACCCCGCAATTATTCTATGCAGAAGATAGGTCACTGAACGTCGTCCTGCAGTATTTAAATCAACTCTCAGGTAGGGAAGGATTTATATTTAGACATTATGCGCCAGGAGGTGAATACGGCAGGCAGTATTTTTCAGATGAAAATGCCAGAAGAACAGATGCTGTCAGGGATAAAATCCAAGAATGGAAGATGCGAAAGCTTATTAGCGAAGAGGAATATTTCATTTTACTAGCAGTGTTGATTGATGCCGCCGACTTCGTAGCAAATATATCTGGCACATACGGTGCATATTTGAAGATCTGGCGCTCGATGGCACTGAAACCGTTTACACTACTTATGCCCAAACTGATTGAAAGCAACCTTTGTCATGAAATTTATCTGAGGGATTCAAATGAATTGATCAGAGAACTGAACGCCGATATTTTATATATTGACCCACCATACAATACTAGACAATACGCTCCGAATTTTCACATATTGGAAACCATAGCTCGCTGGGATAATCCCGAAGTGAAAGGTAGAACGGGACTTAGGCCCTATGATCTGCAAAAATCCCTTTATTCTCAGAAATCTACATGTAAGGAGGTGTTCGCTGACCTTATCGAAAACGCACGCGCTAGATTCATCCTAATGAGCTATAATAGTGAGGGTATCATACCCCATCAATTTATATGTGAAGTACTCGGGAAGAGGGGGAGTGTAGAAGTACACAAGCAAATTTACAGAAGATTTCGCACTGAACGGGATCACGAAAAGAGACGATACAAGGTTCCTGACGATCGGACAACGGAAATTATTTATTCAGTGAAGGTACAAAAATAGGTATTGTCTCAGGGGAACATAGGTAGCTCAGACCTCCCAGACCGGTGCCTATCCAGGCGACGAGATACACAGAGACTCGCTTGACTGCAGAGAAACACTTCACCGCGATACAGGGGGCCGTCGGCATCTGGGTCACGCCGCAATCCATGACTTTTGCGTTGCACATTTCGTCGGATTCCATAGTAGAGTCAAGATTCGAGATATGCTACTATATGTAAGGGTTACGTAGTTTCCACGGGACATCTGGCATGACATGCGAAATCGCTGTGATGAATCGCGAGGCAGTTGCCCTGGCAGCCGACAGCGCCAGCAGCATAGGCTACGGCAGAAAGGTCTTTCCCTCAGCTGAAAAGCTATTTTCGCTGTCGGGGAAACAGCCAGTCGGCCTTATGGTGTATGGAGACGCAGCCCTGCTAGAGGTGCCATGGGAAACCACAATCAAACGCTATAGGGACAAACTGGGCACTCAGACATTTCCGACGTTGGCACAGTACGGCGAGAATCTAATAGCTTTTCTGGAAAGTAACGAGCATGATCTAGTACCGGACGCTGCACAGCAACGGTATTTCTCCCACACCGCCCGCGCCTGCCTTGAAGCAATCGTACATGACATTGACATTGTCGTGCGTGGACTCATCGAGGACGAAGGCCACGTGACCCATCAGCAGATTCAGCAGGCAACGACCTTCATAATCTGGAACTACCTAGACGAACTCAGAAAAGCTAGGGCGCTGCCGACAATTTCTGACGATTTCAACACCGACATACTGAACAAATACGGCCAGAAAATAGACGATCTGACCAACGAGGTCCTGGAGGAGTTACCCACGACCGGCGATATTGCCAAACAACTGCGGCAGATCATGACGCACATTTTTTCACGCCAGATTAGTAGCATCGAATCCTCACAGCTTCGGTATTTCTCTGAGTACGAGCCCACCCAGCTATCAGGCATAGTCATTGCCGGTTTTGGAGACTTTGATGCATTCCCGTCCGTCGTAACCTACGAGATCGAAGGGATGCTCCTCAACCACTTGATTTACGCCCCGCTGGAAGAAAAGTCAAAGACTATCGACCTAGAAGACCTGCCTGCCGACATCATTCCATTTGCCCAGACAGACATGGTTGACCAGTTTCTGCACGGCGTCGACCAAGATTACGACCTCGAAATCATCGAGGCATCACGCGACGCATTCGAGAGGGCATCTCGCCAGACCATTAACAGAGACCACAAGCTAAGTGAACAGGACAAGGAAAGGCTAACGAAGAAGCTCCACGCGCGACTGGAGTCAGCCGAGACGGTCTGCATAAAGAGGGGCGTGCAGTACCAACTGGACAAACACTGGTGGCCAACCATGCGAATCCTCTCTGCACTGCCGAAGAGTGAACTCGCGACGATCGCGGAAACCCTCGTGAACCTTACCTCATTCAAGCGAAGGGTAAGCCCCGACCGCGAGACCGTGGGCGGCCCCGTCGATGTGGCTCTTATCTCGCGAGGAGACGGATTCGTATGGATAAAAAGGAAGCGCTACTTCCCATCTGACCTCAACCCTGGACACATGGATTGATGCGACCATAAGGTAGCTACATGCGAAGAACCAAACCCAAAGCAGAACAACAGGTTTACACGTCCTTCAAGGCCTACAGAAGGAAGTACTTTCCCAAACACTGCAAGGATGAAGGACGCACAATACGCCTACCCAAGAAGTGGCATGCCTGACCAGCCCCACCCAGCGACACTGGCCAGTAACGAGGTC
>Ga0315288_10006913_pt1 | contig 14391 bp, 25 predicted proteins | sample YL17G11_20_MG_FD_203454 | JGI IMG/M metagenome (GOLD analysis project Ga0315288, IMG submission 203454) | Sediment microbial communities from Yellowstone Lake, YNP, Wyoming, USA - YL17G11_20 | ecosystem: Environmental > Aquatic > Freshwater > Lake > Sediment | place: USA: Wyoming | collected... | reverse complement strand
GCCCCGCGAGGGATGCGGCGTACTCCGCATCGGAGAGTTGGCCGTTGCTCCACGCGATCTCCGCGCTGTACGCCGCGAGATCCTTGAGGTTGTCCCCGATGTTGTACTGCCCGAGGCCGCCGAACGTACCCGTGCCGAACGGGTTGAGGGAGCTTCCGAAGGAGCCTTTTCGGGCCATGTCAGCCGTCCGCCGCGAGCAGTTCGGCGAGGAGCCGCGCCTCGCCGAACTGGGACTGGCGGAGCCGATCGAACATCCGGCCGCTGAGCGGTCCTGTCTCCTCGCGCGCGGCGGAGGTGTCCGGGTTGAGGTAGACCCGGGGCGGCGTGGGCTGCGGGAGAACGGGCTGCGGGAGCACCCCGATCTCGGGGGCCACGCTGGGCGCGTGCGGCGGATCGGCGGCGGTGTACTTCAGCCGCAGGAACGGAGTCGGGGTCAACGGCGTGGGGGTCAACGGAGACGGATCGGCGGAGGTGTACTTCGGCCCCCAGGACGCCCGCGGGAGCACCCCGAGCGCCCCGATCTCGGGGGCCGGGGCGGGGGCGGCGCCGACCCGGTAGGCGGACAGGTCGCTGAATGCCCCCCCACCGAAGGGGGTCAGCTTGGATCCGAACGTGCCCTTTCTAGCCAATGGGACCCTGGGTGATGATCCGGTTCATGGCCCCGCTCCCGTCCTGTACGAGAGTGGAGAACTTGGTCGAGTTGCCCGCCTGTCCGGCCTGCGTGGCGGGAGCCGGTTCGCCCGGCCGTCCGGTGGGGGCAGCCTGCTGGGCGGCCTGCGTGCGCGCCTGCGATGCGGCAGCGGCCTGCTGTTCCGAGTTCCCGGCGGACGGGGCGCCGGCGGGTGCGGACTGGGCGAGCTGCTGGAGCATCGCCGACTGCTGCAAGCCCGCCTGCATGGCCGCGATCTGGACATCCTGTTGGAGTTTCCCGAGGAGAATGTAGGACTGCGCCTTCTCCGGGTGCCTGACGGCGTCCATGTACTCCGCGCGCACCGCTTCGATCAGTTCGTCCGGCGAGTCCTCTCCGATGGCCTCCAGCGCGGTCTTGACATCCCACAGTCCGCCGTTGAGGCAGTTGAGCGCGTTGGTCGTGACTTCGAGGAAGTCCCGCGGTTCCTTGTTCGGGAAGTCCCACTCGAAGTCCCGGTTGCCGTCGTACACCTCGCGGGCGTAGTCCCAGCCGTACAGCTCCATGATGTCGAGCCAGAACCCGACAAGGGCGTCCAGCATCTCGGAGGCGGCGAAGATCCTTGGGACCATCCGGGCGGCGGTGGCGCGCCAGGCGGTAGAAAGGGCACGGCCAGAGTTTTGCGCCGCCTGGATCTCGCCCCACACGACGGCGGGGAGGCCCGTTCCGCGCTGCATAAGCTGCATGAGCTGCTGGCCGTGCTGCTGAGTCATTTGCAGGTTGACGTTGACCTGCACCTGCTCGAAGTCCTCGTCGGGATCGAGCGCGATGGTCTCGTCGGCATCCAACCGGATCTCGCGGTCGGCGTCGCCGCGGTACTTGAACCGCGGGCGCGACTCCCGGTAGATGATGTCCTGCTGCTGGGAGAGCATCTTGTTGAAGCCGTCCTGGAACGGCATCAGCGTGGCGGCGTCGGAGAAGTTCGTGTTGTCCCGCTCGTCCTCGTGGGAGAGCATGAAGTACGGAAGCGTCTTCCAGCCGGGGTACTCCTCGGCGTGGACGAGCTTGCCGTTGACCCGGACGGCGTTGAGGACGCGGGAGCGGACCTTGTCCCCCTCGACGCCGGTCTCCTTCTCGTAGTTGGGTTCGAGGAGCCAGTAGTCCTCCACCCACACGAAGGCGCGGTCGCGGTCGTTCGTGGTGGTCTGCGTCGGGCGGTAGTAGCCGTTGTTGTCCGCCGTGATCCCGTCCTTCGAGAGCGCCACGGCGTTCGGGTACTGCGCATTCGCGGAGGCGGCCGAGCGGCGGGTCGCCACCAGTACGGCGTCGAGATGGCGCGCGTCGCCGTAGACCGACCAGATCGGGTACACGGTCGAGGGGTCGATGGCGGTGGTATTGACGAAGGTCATGCCCACGGGGTCCGGGATCGACCTGATCCACGCCTGCCCGTAGACGTTCTTCTTGAGGGTCAGCCGGTAGAAGTGGCGCGCGAGCTTCGACCTGCGCACCTGGCGCATGAGGACGTGCTCGCGGGTCGTCGCGAGGTGCTGCTCAACGGCCTTCGATGCGCGGTAGCTCTGCTGGCGGCCGACGTTCTCCTGCTCCTGCATCGACGGGGCCGGGATGGGGATGTACGTCTCCTCCCAGCGGACGGAGGGGAAGTCCGACGCTTCGAGGCTCGTCCACAGCTCGCATCCGGCGCGGACGATGTTGTACGAGGAGCGGGTGTGGCCCTCGTCCTCCGGCCGGAACTGCTCCACCCACTGGTCATGCTCCCCGATCTTCGGCTCGAAGGGCGGGGAGAAGGCGCGGAGGTACGCGGAGTGGCGGGCGCGGAGGCTGGCCTGGTGCCCGGACCACGCGGTCCGCAGCGCCTCGATCCGCGAGTTCAGGTCGTCCCGCGTCGTAGCGGACAGAGCCATCGCGTCGTACCCCCTGGTCCGCCCTCCCCTAGTAGAGAACGCTCGCGCCGACGGAGTAGGTGTGTGCGTCCGCCGTGCCGTGGGTCGCTGTCACCCGCCACGTCCGCGGCAGGAGGTCGTTCACGATCAGGTTGGCGGCGGCGGTCAGGCCCGGTCCGACCCGCAGGATCACGGTGGTGGCGGTGGTGAGGGCGGCGGAGACGAGGATCGTGTAGTAGTCGCCACTCACGGCATCCTTGCCCTGGATCGTGAAGGTGGTGGACGCAGTCCCGGCCCTCGCCGTGACCTTGATGTAGACGTGGCACATCTTGCCGAAGTCGTTGCTGATGTCCGCGCTGGACACGGTGACCGTGCGGGCCAGGAGGGGGAACACGACCACGTCGGCGTTGCCGAACGAGTCAGGGTTCCCGCTGCGCCCGAGGATGTGCGTTCCGCCCATGTGTTCTCCCTTTGCCCGTCAGGACGATGGATTACGAGTCTGCCGTGCGAGCATACACCGTCCTCTGGCCGGCAGACAAGTCTACCGTGCGTGTGGACCGGCGGGCGAAGAACCGGGCGCGCTGGATGGTGTGCGTCCGGGTCCGGCTGCGCCGTTCGCGCCACGCGATCTCGCAGGCCATGAGGACGGTCATCGCGGCGTCCTTGACCTGCCGCTCGTCCAGCGGGGGAGGGCGCAGGATCGCGAGCTGGTCCTTGGGCTTGGCCCACTTCGCCGGGAGCTTCATCGAGCCGTAGGGCGTCCCGAGATCGTGCGCCACGATGCCGTCGATGTCGTGGACCGGTTCACCGGACGCATCGTTCTCGGGCACGATCCCCTCCGCGAAAATCGCCCGTACCGCCTTGATCCCCTCGGCCTTCCGGGTGACATGGCGGTCCTGGGCCTTGAAGTCGAACTCGTGGATCGGGAGTCCCTTCCGCCGGAGCGTCCTGTAGATGCCGATGCCGTGGGCGTCGGTGGTGTCCACATAGATCACGCCGCCGTAGGGCAGGAAGGTCTCCTCGATCGCGAACTCGATATCGACATCGATGAGCGTCCGCGAGCCGGGGATGATCTTGAGGCTCACCCCCACCAGCGGGTCGGCCACGGAGAACCGCCAGTCGAACGGCACGCGGATGGTCATGCCCACGTTGTCGGCGGCGGCGATCGCGAGGTCCCAGACGTGGAGGTACGTCCACTTCGCGATCCCGCCCTCGCCCGTTGTCTTGTCGGGGGCCTGCCAGACCGGAAGGGCCTGATCGAACACGGGGTCGAGGAGCCAGGCGGGGAACATCCGGCCCTTGACGCCGCCGGGGACGCCCAGTACGGACCGTTCGTAGTCCTCGCGGTCAAGGTTCCGCTCGGCGAGCTTCAGTGACCTGGTGGTGGTGCCGGGGTTGAGCGACCGCGCGGCGGTGTTGCCCCACCAGTCCTCGTTCATCGGGTCCTCGGCGTACCCGATGAACTCCTTGGCGATGTGCTCCGTCTCGGCGGTGATCGTGCCGGTCAGGACGATGGCCGCGTCGTAGTCCGAGGCGCGGGCGGTGAGCCGATTGTAGAGAACGTACCGGATGTCGTCCGTATTCTCGGTGGACGGCCACTCGTCCCAGGTGAGGAGGCGCCACGCGCCACCCTCGATCCGGGCGGCCTTGCCCTCGGTCGAGCGGAAGTCGCAGACGGACCCGGTCAGGCAGCGCAGGAACATCCGGTCGGCGTTGCTCTCGGTCCGCTCCCTCGTGGCGGCGAACATCTGCGCCAGCGGGGCGGGGCGGGGTTTCCCGGTCTCGGGATCGCGCTGGGCCTCGGAGGTACCGTTGATGATGTCACCGGCGGCAAGCCACGCCCGGCCGGCCAGTTCCCCGAGCGGAGCGCAATGGAGGGTCCGGTACTCCTTGAGCAGCCATTTCTTCTCCTCCGCCTCGGTCTCCGGGGGGGGCAACCCGAGCTTGTAGAACAGGCGGTGCATGTGGAGCACGATGAGGATGGTGGTCTTGCCGGCGCGGTTGGCCCAGGTCAAGAGGTAGTAGCCCGCCTCGCCGCGCAGGACGGCCTCGGCGAACTCGACCTGCGCCGCGTGCAGCTTGATCCCGAGGCCCCGCAGGGCCCACAGGGCGATGTTCGTGCGGCCGGCCCTGATCCACGCCTTCGTGTCGGCGGGGATCGAGTCAGTCCGGCGCGCCATCGTCCATGCCGGAGGCAAGGCGGATGAGCGAGTCGATCTGGGCGAGCTTCCGGCCCTTCGCCTCCCAGTCGCCGACCTTCTGCGCCGCGACGACGCCGAGCTTCGCGACCGCGACCAGCTCCTTGTCTTCCATGTCGCCCATGCGCTCGTGGATGACCCCCAGCGCCTCGGCCCCGACGTTGACCGCTGCCTGGTTCGCGTCGAGCCAGTACACCGGCCCCGGAGGGACTACGCGCGTCAGGGCGCCGGGCATGGCGGGGCCGCCCTGCAATCCGACCTCGACGTGATCGGCGTGGTTCGAGAGCCGGCGGTTCAGGGTTTCGGACTGGACGGTGAGGCCCATCGCCCGGATGTACGTCCGGGCTTCCGTGTACATTCCGCGGCCCTTCCGGCGGGACCCGTCCTCGGAGAACAGGCGCACCGTCACGTCCTCGGGCGAGGCGACCTTCTCGCAGACCCAGCAGCCGGCCTTGCGCGGGACGAGGGCTCCGTTCATCATCGACGGAGCATCACGGCGTAGGCGTCCATCATCGGAGTGCCCTACGCTGGAGCACGAGGAGAACCTTATCGGCCCACTCCCGGTCGTAGTCCTTTGTGGCCTCGTCTAGTTCGGCATACGGCACCATGAACCGTCGCCACCGCTCGATCCGTTCAGGGGTCAGGCCCTCTCGGGCGAGTGTTCCCGCCCACGCCATCCATTGCTCATGCTCGATCTCGGCCAACTGCTCCCGGAGGCTCACCATCGCGTGTCCTTGGCTAGCGCCGCGGCGAGCAACTTAGCTCGAACGGCTGGGCCAAAGGGACCCCCGTGCGTCGTGCGCTCCGGGAGCGGGAAGTAGGGCTCGGCTGGGGACGGGGAACGAGGTGGCGAAACACCTCGGTAATCCCCGCCCGCAGCCTCGCCGCCCGGCTCCACCCAGGGGAGGGAGGAGTCACCGAGGCGGGCCACTGCGGCGTCAAGCGACAGGCGCGTCGTCAGGGCGCGCTCGCGGGACGCTCGGTGGAGTTGGTCGAGTTGGGCGACTGTCTCGTCCGCCGCGGAGTAGATCGACCGCAAAGTCTCGTCTGCCATCACGCCACCCATAGCTGTAACCCGCCGCGATCACGATGGCGGCGCATATGGCCCTGCTGAACGGATCGGGAGCCAGCACCACCACGAGCACGAGCGCGGCGAGGACCGGACCCCACGGAAGGGGAGGGATGCGCCAGCGCCGACGAGCCCGAGGCGTCGGCGCTGGCGCGGTGGAGACGATGCGACCCATGCCGGCGGCCCGCGTCTACTGGTGGTGTCTCAGGGCGTCGGCCGGGGGGCGGCGGCGTCGGGAGGCAGGCTTCGGCTTGGCGGGGCCGCGCTTGAAGCGGGCGTTCGGGTTAGCGTGCTCGACAGCACTGGCGGCGGGGGTTGGGCCGCCCCCCTGGCCGGCATTACGGACTCGGCCCCTGGGGCTCCAACGAGGGCCGGTCCCGTCGTTCTCATCCCGGGCGAGACCCCGGTTGCCAGTACCGGCGGCGGTGGAACTTCTCGCACCAGGCACGTCAACGGGGCGGGCATCGAGCCACGCGGCGTCCGACTGCCATGCGGGCTGCGGCTTCTCGTCGCCGGGCAGATGCAGCCCCATCTTCTCGCGCGCCGTGTCCGCATCCGGGAAGGGGAGTTTGACGGATGGGAAGCGCGGCACGTCGGGCGTGGCAGCCATCGCCTTGACAACGGGTCGGACGACCTTGGGTGGGGGCTTCTGGGTGGGCTTCTTGGGGGCGGCCATGTCTACCAGCCTTCCTCTGTTCTGTCCTGAAGTTCGATCGGCATTGCCATGATCTTGCCGCGCTCGGGGACGGTCAGCCAGAGGGCCTGCTTGGCCGTCTCCGGTCGAAGGTTCAGCCCGAACGCGTACTCGCTGTAACCGACCATCGAGCCGCCCATGATGACGCCCGGCAGGTCGAGGTACTGGTGGAGGTGCCCGATGACCATGAGGTCCATCGGCATCTGGGCGACCATCTGCCGCTGGCCCTTGCGGTGCTGGCCGAGGGACAGCGGGGCGTAGGCGCCGGAGATGCCGGTGCCGCCCTGAAACTGGTCGCCGTGCGTGAGGAGGTGGTTCCGGCCGTACAGCGGGACGTTGAGGTCCATCGAGTCGGAGACCTCGATCCTGACCTTCGACTTGCGATCGGCCAGCCGGTCACGGACCACGGACCAGAGGAGCCATTCGACGTTGGAGTGGGCGCGCCCCTTGAACACGGGTTTGACCGTGGTGCGGCCGTGGTTGCCCACGACGGCGTGGACGGAGACGCGCCCGGCGTACTCTGCCTCAAGGACCTGGAGCGAGGCGAGGATCTGCTCGACCCAGAACAGGACCGACGCGAGGAGGTGGTCCTCGTTGCTCTCCTTCAGTTCGGCGTGGATGTCGCCCGACAGGATGTCGCCCGTCGCCGGGATGACGAGCCCTTCGATCCGGACGCCGGCGAAGTAGTCGCGCGGCAGGGTGACGACCTTCTCGGTCCACTTCCGGAAGCGGATCAGGGCGATCTCACGGTTGTAGGCGTTGAGGCCCATGATCTCTTCCGGCCGCACGGTCTCGTCGAAGTGGCAGTCGGTGAGCTGGGCCACGATGAGTCCGGCGTGGCCGGAAACCTTGCGGGTCTTGATCTCCCACACGGGCGGCGAGATGGCCGCCTTCCGTGCTCCCTCGTAGAACCCGAGGAGCTTGCGCAGTTCCTTGCCCTCGGCCGTCAGCTCCGCGACCTCGTGGCGCAGGAAGCGGGTCTGGCTCTCGATCTCGTCCTGGATCTTCTGCTCTCGCTGGATGTCGTCTTCGATGCTCACGGCTTATGCCCGCTCCCACGATGCGTCTCGACTGTGCCCTTACCCGATGCGTACCCGCGCCGCTGGGCCGCCCGGAAGATGCTGGCGTGGGTGAAGGAGCGGTCCACCATGACCGCCGCCCACTCGTCTTTCTCGGCCTTCGGGCGGTCGGTGAGCCAGGTGCAGAGGCGGCATTGCGACCTCGGGTCTTGGTCCGCCTTCAGTTCCTCGATGAGTGTCGCCATTCCGGTTCTCCCTTGCGGTCTGACTAGTTTACTCGTCTGCCGCGTGGCAGACAAGGTTGGCGTCAACGTAGCGCAGCCTCCACGGCTCCGGAGAACCAGTCGGCCGGACGCCACACGAGCGAGTGGGGGAGTGCCGCCAGCCACGCCTCCTGCGTCGGGCTGATGCGGCCCTTCTGGGACTTGAGTTCGCGGAAGAGGACGACTCCGTTTCTGGCGAGCACGAGATCGGGGAAACCGGCGCCGTCTGCTGAAACGGCGGTTCGCCAGTCCCCGCGCCCGTTCTGGGCGGGACGGAAGTGGGCAACCCGCCATCGAAGGAGGTGGGCGAGGTCCACGATGGCCGCCTGGAGTTCAGCCTCGGTCATCGTCCCAGCGCCTTCCGGATGTCGCCCATGATCGCCCCGACCTTCTCCGGGCCGGGATCGACGATGACACGAGAGGTCGCCCGCTTCTGGCGCAGCCGCACCTTCTCCTCGGCCTTCTCGCGCAGCTCGGCGGTTCGTTCGGACGCCACGAGCCGGTCCTCGGTCCGGGAGAGGAGGGTGCCGATCTCGTCGGACTCGGCCCACGCGGAGGTCATCGCGACAGAAGACGGCAGGAAGCCGTACACGTCACCCAGCCGCTTGACCCAGGCGAGGGCGTTGCCCTTCGGGTAGCGGGCCGTCAGCTCGAAGTAGGCGTAGACCGGATCGTTTTCCCCCCGCACCCCCCCGTCGTCTCCCGTAACGGGTATCTCTGTACTACTAGAGGAGAGTAGAGTAGGAACGGCTGGTGACGGCTGGAACGGCTGGATGAACGGCTGGATGCCCAGCGGTGACGGCTGGATGCCCAGCGGTGACGGCTGGGTGACGATGAGCCTGCCGGATGCGTCTCGGGGACCACGGGCGCGCGCCTTCCCGCCCTCAGAGGCTATCGAAGCGAGCTGGGCGGCGCGGGCCTGGCGGGACTCCATGACCGATCCGGGCCACTTCTCGAACACGTGCTCGGGGATCGAACCCTCCTCGTCGAGGAGGGCAAACTCACGGAGCAGGCCCAGGATCACCTCGTCCATGAGGGCCAGGAGGTCGGGGTCGGGGGCGCGCGATGCGGTCGCCCACGCCCGGAGTGCGATGCTCGTGTAGGTCCCGAGGGCGGCGTAGTACGAGCCGGGGGCCTTCATGCGGAGGCGCAGGAACTTCGGGTCGCTCTCCAGGTTGGAGTCGATCTGCGCGATGGGGATGCCGTGGGGGATCATGCTGCGGCCCTCGCCTGTCGTCGCGACCCCGACCTCTTGGCTTGGTACTTGCGCCAGGAGGCAAGACGGCGCTCGTGGCGAACTTCATCGCTTAGGGTCACGCGAGGGAGGGCGTTCTGGCGCCGGTGTTGACACGTCCGGCACCGGAGGTCGGCAGTTCTCCTCGTGGACAAGGTCCCCCGGCACATCACGGGGCTCCCGGCCGCGTGCATCGTCACCCAGTACTCGTTGGTGTCCGGGGTCCACTTCTTGCAGCTCGCGCAGTAGCGGACAGCCAGCGAGCCGTGGCAGAGTTCAGCCGAACGCATCTTGGTCATGTACTCAGGGGTGCAGTCGCAGCAGGGGAGTGGCGCACGGGCCGGGCCGCTCCGGATGTTCCAAAAGTCCCACCCATCCCGCTCGTCGGCGGTCATACAGGGGAAGATCACCTCAAGCCGGCACACATGGCGCACAGCGCCAGCCCGCGAGGCTCCCCGTAGACCGTCAGGACGAACAGGACCCGGCGCTTCCCGCATTCGCCGCAGGGATGCCGCGGCAGCCTCCGGAGTGCGACGGAGATCAGGTCGGCGATGGCGCCCATCAGTCCAACGCCTTTCCGTGGGGCGCGACCCGGAGATCGACCAACCGTCCGAGCCGGTAGGCCGCGGCTACGAGGTCGAGGAGTTCTTGCTCCTCCTCGTTGGTCAGCTCCACCTTCCGGGCGAAGTCCACCACCTTCCGGGCGAAGTCCTTGATCCCGTCATCCATCAGTGGCCGCCTTCCATCCAGTGAGGGCCAACTGGGCGTCGCACCCCACGCATTCCAGTTTCTCGTCGCCGGGGGCACGGAGCAGGTGCAGGCCGATGAGGGCGTTGCGCAGTGCGTCACCCGCGACAAGGAGCTTCGCCGCGTCGCAACTCTCGGGCTGCTTGCTCCGGGACATGAAGACGTGGGCGTGATGCTCCCGGATGGTGCTCATTTAGCCTCCAGCGCAGCGCGGAGGTCGGGATCGTTGTCGCATTCGGGTGCGTGACGGGACCCCCGCGGATAGCCGGGGTAGTACTCGCAGAGACAACCGCCGTGGCACCGTGCCGCCTCCTCGATCTTCCGGAGACGGGCGATCTCGGCCTCGTGACCGCACGACTCGACCCCCGGGTGCCACGCAAGCAGTCCCGCGCAAGGTCCGGTCACCTCACCACATCCACGAAGCCCTTCGCGAGGGCCATGTCGCTACTGAGCCACCAGTTGGTACGGTCCCACTTGGCACGGATTTCCTCAATCGTCATGGTCGAGCGGGTCGCAAGAATTCGCAGGATGCGCTCGATTATCTGCTCCACCCAACCCACGGTATCTTTCATTTCGCCCCAGTTGCCTTGAGCGCGAAAGGACGCCTCGTGGAGCATCAGCCACGCCTCGGGACCCATGGTGCGGATGCTGCCCGCCTGGACAAGGATGCCGGCCATGCTCAAGGCGGCGCCGGAGACAGAGGTCGTGATCTCGTGCCCCTCTGCGATCAGGAAGGTGATGTAATCGAAGAGGGCCATGCCCTCCATGACGTTGCCACCCTCGGACGTGAAGATGATCTGCATGGCCCGGCCCGGATACATGCGGTGCCATGCCGTCAGTCGGGCAATCGCCAACTTGACCGATGCCTCATCGATCCCACCGACAAATCGATAGACGCAGTGGTATTCATCGCCGGCAAGGAGATCGGCCACGTCGCGCTCCTGCTGCTCGCGAGCGAGGCGCGAGATGACCGCAGCATTGGCCGCATCATCGGCCTCGTTCGCGGCCTTCCTTGCCTCGGCGTTGGCCTGCGCGGCCTGGGCGATAATGAGTGCCGCTTCCTCGGCCGTGGGAGCCCGGTCGGGTTTCGGGCCTGCGAGGAGATCGTTGGGGGGTGTCATGGCGCCTCTTCGTCAGGCTGAGACGATGATGGATTTGTAGACGCGCCGAGCGGGCTGACCGGCCGCAAGAGCACGGGCGCTCTGGTAGAAGCCGCTCACGATCTTGGTGCCCACAAGCCATTCGGCATACCAGCGGTCCATCGGGCGATGTGTGTGGGGTGGTTCGTATTCCGTCTGCCCATTGACCCAGGTCAGATAAATGCGGACAGGATCAAGTGGGGGCATCCCGTTCTTCCTCAACGCCGCCACGAAAGCGCCGCTTCGCGGCCAGTTGCATGAGATCGCCCATCCGTGCGCCTCATGCGGGGAGGAGGCGGCGCCACGAAAGAAGCGGCAGCCCTGACAGGTGTCCATCGCGGCGGGCGCATCATCGACGGGACACCGCCCAGCGGTGGTCAATATTCGGCGGGCCATGTCACACCTGTGCTTTCGGCGTCTTCCCCGTGCCCTCGCAGTACGGGCAGCGGTGGCAGTTCCCCGGCCGCGGCTTCGAGTAGATCGGGTGGCCGGTGAGCTTGTCCCAGTAGCCGGCACCTTCGCAGACGGGGCAGATCATGAGGCCGTCCTTGTGCAGGGACCCATGCCGCGGACGTGCCGGTCCTGGCAGATCCCGCACCACGGCGGGTCCGTCGTGCTGCCGGAGCCCGAAAACGGCGGGTACGGCGTGATGACGAACGTGCCGGTGCTCGTCATCGGCGGTCCGCCCGTGCTCGTCATCGGCGGCTGGCAGCGATGCTCCAGTCCCGACCACCAGGTTCCGCAGTCCTCACATTTCCACGGTGGGCCGCCCATCCCAGGCTCCTTTCGATGTAGGTATTCGAGCGCCGAGTCCAGCCGGCGAGGGTCATCTAGGAACTGCCCGAGGCCTCGGTTGCAGCGGTGGCACAGGAGCCCACGAACGCATTTCCCGCACGACGAGTCGCGGGGGCAGCAGGCGTGGTCGTGGTCCACGCAGTAGCGGTCCGCGGCCTCGCGGCAGACTGCGCAGGCGCCTCCCTGTTTCGCGAGCAACGCTTCGTAGTCAGCGCGGGTCAGGTTGTAGCGCCGACGGCGCCTGTTCTCGGTCCCGGTGAAGTTGGCCTCGGCCCGATGCTCCATGTGGTATTGACGGGCCTTCACCCTAAGCTCCTCGCGGTGACCCTCCCGGTATTCGGCCGCCTTCGCCCGGAGAGCGTCCCGATGCGCGGCGCGATATGCGGCCTTCGTCATGTCAGTCGGGACACTTCCAAGGTGCCATCACAGCCCCTCCTTCGGGATGATCCGGATGCGGCTCTCGTCAATCTCCTCGTCCACGACCACGAACGGACGGGCCGTGGCGCTGACCAGTTCATCGGCCGGCTCCCAGTAGCGTCCGAACTCCGTCGGGATGTAGCGCCCGATGACCCGCCCGAGGACCGTCACCTCGACCGGCTCGCTCAGGACGTGGTAGGTGACCCGAAAGTCGGTTGACGCCAGTCGTTTGTATGCCATGCAGCAGACAATACACCCGCGTACAGCAGAAGTCAAGCCCCTACTTCAGCGGCGCTCCCTCAGCTTCGACCCATCCCACTCGGGCACCGCCCCGGCGCGGAGCGCGATGCCGAACAGCGCGCCGAACAGCAGCGCCTCGTCGCGGTACCGGCCATCAGTGAAGCCCGCGTTGCGCCCCATCTCTTTGAGTAGGAACTCGACGATCCGCCGAAGCTCGTCCGTGGTGATGTCGCTCACGACGCACCGTCCAGCCGGGCGAGGGCGGCGCAGAGGGCGTTCCGCTCGTCGCACTCCCAGCCCTTCCATTCCGGGTCGCCCCGGCGGTGCAGGGCCTCATGGACAGCGGCCAGTGCGCGCGCCGCCTCGGCCACGTCCAGCAGGGCGAGGATGGTGGGGGGTTCGGTTGCCTTCTGATATGCCGTGTTGGTGGCGATGTAGTCTCGATCGTTCGCGTAGTCCCCCCTTCCGTATCTCGCCCACAGGCGCGCGTCTGCCTCCGCCAGCGCCCGGAGGCGTTTGATGGTGGTCACTTCAGCACCGGCGTGAACGGCGCGTTGTTCAGGGTGCGATCGACCTCCGCCCGGACGGCGGTGCGCGGCTTGCTGACGACCGTGACCGGGCGCTTCGCCAGCTCGGCCTTGAGGTGCTTGATCTCGTCGAGGAGCGTGAAATCGGCCGAGTGGTCTGTCCCTGCCGGGTACCAGGTCCCGAGGGTCCGGCTCTTGGCCTTCACGATGACCGGCTCGACGAGCCTCTGGTAGTTCGACTGGAACTCGCGACTCGTGATGGCGTTCATGGCGTCTCCTCCGCCTCGGCGAGGGCGAGGCGGGCCTGACGAATGTCCGAGACGCGATGCTGCGCTGGGATCATCCGCTGCGGGGGTTCGTCGGGTCCCACGTCCCGAATGTCCCCGACGAGCAGGTCCAGCGCGGCGCGGAGGCGGGCGATCTCTTTGGCCATCCCGACCATCACTGGCCCTAGCCCCTCCGGCAGGAACACGGCTCCGTTGCGGAGGATGGCGGCGGCATCTTTGGCGTGGTCAATCGGACAGGACGCCTCGGACATTGTCCAGAGTTCACAAGTGCCGCGATAGTGATGCAGCGCCGCTGCCAGCGCGGCGCGTCCGTTGTCAGTCATCGCTCGGTCTCCTCTGGGTTGATGATGGCGAGGACGGCATCCCACACATAGGCTCCGCACTGGCACATCGCCCGGAGTGTTCGACGGTCAGGGATGATCACCGCCGCATCGTCGCAGCACGGTTCCAACTCCCGCATCGCCTCCGCGATCCGGGCGCGCTCGACGGCGACGGCTTCGGCTTCGATGGCAGCGATGGTTTCCCGTTCGACGGGGTACCAACTCCGATAGACCACACCAGCATCTAGGAGCCGCTTCCCGGCGGCGGTCGTCGGGGTCATGGCGATCTCGGGGTCGAAGTTCCAGATCATCTACTTCTCCTCTTCCTCGGCATCGAGGTCGCTTCGGTCGCAGTGCGCGCAGGCGTACACCACATCCCACCCGCGGCACCACTCACATTCCTCGGGGACGAGGGCGGTTTCGGGGCCGGGGTCATCCAGGGTCATTGCTACCCAGGGTTTGTCTCTCATCAGTCTGCCGCAGACGATGCGGGGGGTGGAGCCCATGTACTTCTCCTACGTAACTTACAGCGGCCGTCTGCCCTGTTGTATGTATCTTACTCCCTTCGGCATACGTATGTCAAGTATCAGCAGTAAGACCGGATTGGCTAGTCGGGGTAGTGTGGGACACTCTATAGCAACGCGCCAGCGCGCCGGAAGGTACCCCCACCCCCTCCCCTCGACGAAATCCGAAGGTCGCCGCCTCTTGTCTATGAGCGCGATCGGCACGACCAGGAGGGGGACAATCGTGCTCGATCGCCTGCTACTAGCCCGATCGGTCACTCGTGCGTGCTCGATCGCGCTCTGTCTGTAGCCAATCACCCACTACACGCTCAACGCTGCCCATCCTGAGCACGCGAGCACACAAACGAGCTGAGTCAGCAGCCCGCACCATGGTTGCGCGTACACTAGTT
>Ga0315288_10006912_pt1 | contig 14392 bp, 14 predicted proteins | sample YL17G11_20_MG_FD_203454 | JGI IMG/M metagenome (GOLD analysis project Ga0315288, IMG submission 203454) | Sediment microbial communities from Yellowstone Lake, YNP, Wyoming, USA - YL17G11_20 | ecosystem: Environmental > Aquatic > Freshwater > Lake > Sediment | place: USA: Wyoming | collected... | reverse complement strand
TTCCTCGGCTGAAAGCTGTGTAGATGGTTTTTTATTCATTTTTCTCCTGAATATTTTTAGGTTTAGAGGGGTGGGCGATTAAACCCACCCCGTTCTATAATAGATTATGCTAATTGAATAGTTGCAGCTATTGCATTGGTTGCAATAGCAGTACCCCAACTCTTAATCATAGTTGAAGTTTGAATCAAATTAGCGTTGGCATATACATCACTGGTGTATGAAAGAACTGAACCTTCCAATACAACCTTAACAATTTTCATTGATGAAGGTGAAACAAGCCAGATACGAGAATCTGAAAGTTTCAAACCAAATGGAGTCTGCCAATCAGCAACTTGTGGGAGTACCATAATATCAGTACCTTGGAAGTTGCGTAGATACCCAACTTTTACGAAATCGCTATCGATTTCGTAGCGATAGTTGGCGTTTGCTGGAAGAATACTTGCTAGAGCACGTTGAGTACCAATAGCAACTGGTTTTGTACCACCATTCCATGCAGCAACAGTCTGTGATAGACGTACAAATTCTGCTTGGCTATAACCAGCTACAAGCAATCCGGTTGAAGCAGTGCTGTCAACAGCGTCCATTGCAACATAGAAAGCGTTGTACACGTCGATAGCTAATGCTGTCTCGAATGAACGTACCATCTTCATTACAAATTCTGCTAGAGATTCTTTTCCTGCCAAAACCTTCATAAGAGAAACATAAACGGTCATTTCACGAGGTTCGGGGATAACAGTTACCTGTCCTTTGAATTGCTTGTGGAGTTCGGTTGTTCTCTTGCTACGACCAGCTTTAGAAACGATGAATAAATCACGAGGACTTACATCGAATGCTGCTGAATCGCCCCAACCAATCGTGCGTACATCAGAATAAATTCCGATGCTGTCGATGATTGAATCTGGAAGAACCATATCAATAACTGCTGAAACAACTGCGAAAGTTGCCCAACGGAGAGTAGGATGATTCGACCAAGTTTCGATTGGGAATTGCTCGAAATTGGTAACGCCAGCTACACGCATAATTTCACGTTTTAAAGCTGCGTTTAATTTTTCTTCTTTCTCTGAGAAAGAAAGCTCAATTACTGCCCCCTCGGGAGTAACTGTGTTCTTTTGATATTCCACATTTGTCGCACCGTTCATAGCACGATAATGGTTCCAATAATCAACGAACATTTTATAAGGTGTTAAGTTCTGTTCACCTGCGAAAGAAAGTACTTGATTTGGGATTTTCATAATATATATCTCCTTTTATCCAAAATTATACTGTAGTGCATTCCAGCTTGTAAGCTGTAACACGCTGACTGTCGATACCGCCTGTAGCAAGGGAAATATATGTAGTTGCAATATATTTGAAGCCTAGACCAGTTGTAGGACCTGCACCAACTACCCATAATAGTTTGTAGCTGTCTGCTTGACCAACTGCATATGTATGGGAAGAGAATGAGTTAGAGAAATTGTCTGCTGTTAAAATAACAATGTCGCCTACTTGTGGTTTGAAAGCAGAGAAAACTTTTCTCTCAACATTCCAGAAGTTACGTACATCAGGGTCTAGACCCTTATATTTTGCATCAGTAACAATGATTTCATCACCAGAATATGCCATCCATGCATTAACGGGTGAACCTGCTGCTGGTTGAGTAACTAGAGAAACCTCTACTAAACTTCCAGTAGTATATTGTGCGCCCATTGCAAGCACGTTACCATTATCGATAGCTGATGCACTGATAACACTTCTATTGTATGAATCAACATTCATTGCAGCGATTGCTGCGGGAATTAAAACACCATGTGCCATAATAAAAAACCTCCTGTTTTAAATTAAATAAATTGTATATAACCTATGGATTAATCCCATAAGCTTTTTGGTTTCTTTGTTGCACCACCGAAAGGTAGTCCAACTTCAATAACGCCTTGATTTTTAGGCATTCTGATTGCAAAATCAAATGATTTTGCTTTGCAAGAGTTTTTCCATGCTTCGATATTCTCTAAAGTATAATTTTCAGCATCTGCTCTCATTTCAGCCTTAATATCGTCAGGAAGATATACGGATACAGCGAGTTCTTTTAGAGTTTCATTAATAGCGAAAGCTTTCTGTTGACCTTCTAGCTCTGCCTTGAATTTCTTAAGCTCCTCGTTTTGTGCCATATAAGCTTTGTTATCTTCTGCTAATTTCTTAGCATATTCTTCCATCTTGCACATCTTAGCGTACATGCTTTGTACAACGATACCAAAATCAGCATCGTTTCCTTTTGCCATTTCCTCTAATGCCATTTTAACATCTTCGTCTCCGGCAAACATCTCTTCCATCTTCTGAATTGGGAATTCGAATTTCTTCTCAATACCCTTTTTCACTTCTTCTTTTTCCTCCGCAGGGGTTTCTTTCTTTTCCTCTGCTTTGGTTTCTTTTTCTTCTGATTTAGCAGTATCAGCAGCCAATTTTACTTCTTCTTTGACTTCTTCTAGAGCCATTTCTTCTTGTGTTTTTTCTGCCATAGCCATCTCCTTATCATTAATTTCTTCATCTGTTGTTTCATCAACAGACGCTTTTACTGTACTACCCTCGTTTTTAACCCACTTACCATCTTCTACATGGTGTGCCTTTTTAAACGAACTGATAGCAATAGCCCAACCGTTTTTCTTATCGTCTGAACCAATCGAATCTGCTTGTCTAGCAATAGTATTCGCTTGTTCAACAGAAATAGGCGGGGTAATACCCTTTAGTGCCGGATTTACATCCTCTTTAGATTTATAGGGGAATGTAACAATTTCAGAGTCTATTTTAGCTGAAATTTTTTCCGCCCATTCTTTACCATAATCTCCACCCCAAAGTAACCAGTCAACAGTATCTTTTTTGTATTTATGTGTGGAAAAATAATTGTTAATCTCTTTAACTTTTTCAGGACTTATTATTTTGTTTTTAACTAAATAACGTGCGAAGGCTATACCTGTTGATGTACCCCCGCCCTCTTCCTTGCGGATTTCAAGACCTTTTTCTGCACTACCTCTTACTTTGTTTGGAATTATAATTTCAGTAAAAGAAAATTCTTTTTCTAAATCATCTTCATACTCTTTTGCAAAAGATAAAACACTTGCATTTGCCATAGGTATAGCAGGAGTTACATAACTTCCTAAAACAGTAATGCCTTCATACCTAAAATCAAGAAGCTCAGTTTTTCCATCTTCTTTGGGTTGAGTTTTATACACACTCATTTCTACACTAACAGGCTTTTTGCTTCCGTCTCGCTTAAAGAAACTCAATAATGGACCAGTATATCTTTTCCACACATAAGCTATAGCTGATAACATCGTTCTTCCATCTTCTAGTTTCTTAGTTGTTATTGAAGAACTTTCTGGTACGAAGCCACAAGGAACCTCATCAGGGTCATGGGTATAAACATCATCTAATATTTCATCATACTTCCAGACAAGAGGACAATTTTTAATAGTATCTGCTGTACGCATTAATGTCTCTTCGGAAACATACATATCATGAAGATTATCACCAGAAGCAAAAAAGTCTAAAGCTAAAAGAGCAAATTTAGAATCAGGATTTTCCTGAACCATTTCAGCATTTTCTATAGTAAAACTAAGTTTTTTATTCAAATTTACCTCCTTCCTTAGAGTATAGATAATATTCTTACGTCTAAGGGCATATGTTTAATACACTCTCTTAGCTTTTCCGTATCGGCAAAATAAAAATATTTTCTGTCGAAACTTAGTAGGGGTATACGATAATGACGTATTAACCAACTTTTAACATATTTATTACATCTATACTTTTTTTCAATTATATTAGGATTAATTATCATTACATATGTTATCCTCCTATTGAATCACTCCACACTTTTACTCTATACCAATCTTCCCCGCAAAGTGTGGCGTTATCCAAAAAGGTAGTAGCTTCTTCGTATTCTTTCTGTTGTTTAGTAATCATCTCTCTGCATTTTTGTTCAACCACAGGATTATTATCCTGAATTGATAGCTTTAAGATTTCGCTAATACTATCTGTAGTTAATATTTCTCTATTTAAATAAGCTGTTGCTACATCAATAATATTTTCAAACGGGAGTTGTATCCCGTCTATTTCTGGAATTGTAACATCAGCATTTAAATCGGTTAGCAAATTAAAAAATTCTAAGGAATGTACCGTCTCTTCTTCGTGTTGTTCTAAAAAATGTTTTGATAAATTATCTAAACCTTTGCTTCTTAAAAATCCACATATATACATATAAAGATTAGCATTATATTTTTCATGACCAATCTGCTCTATTAAAGAATTTCTAAGTGTATCACCTATAAGTTTTACCATAATTATAATTTACCTCCTCTCCCAAGATTTGTACCCTCGGTTCTTGTCTGTTCGGTTTCCTCTGATATTTTCGATACGGGCTTTGTTGGTCTACCTTCTTTTACAGGTTGCCCTGTTTTATCGGTTTTTTTTGTACCCTCGCTTTTATTGGGAACAACAGTAACAGGTGTTGGTTGTTTAATTGTTTGTTCTGACTTTTGTGCTACTTTTTCTTGATTTTTCGCATTCTGGTTTGCTAAATCCTGTTGGTTTTTAGCGGTTTGGTCAGCTAAATCTTTTTGTTGTTTACCTGTTATTTCCGCTATTTGTTTTTGACCTTCAAGCGCAGGAGGAGTAAGTAAATCCATAAAACCAGTTGCTTGTGCTTCTTCCATATGTTTTCTGAATTGTGCTGGTTTCATTCCCATAGCCGCTGCTATTTTCTGTGGTAGTATAATTCCAACATTGAACAAAGTCATTACTGATTCTAATCTATTCTGCCTGTTTAGGAAGAATTGTGTACCTTCGAAATTAAATTTGAATTTAAATGTTTTAGTATATTTATTGACAAAATAATTCATAAAAATATTAAATTGCTCATATAAGTCTGTCATCATTTGTTCATCAACATTTAAACTCAATTGTGTTTCGAGAACATTTGGTTTAATATCACTTGTAAATATTAAATTCGTGTTTACACCACTGGAAGCCAATGTTGTTTTTAAATAACTATCGTATAACTCATTTTCTGAATCAAAACTAATACCCTTCATATCTTCCAAAGGCGCAGAAGCAACTTTAATAGCTTCATTAATACTGCTTTTCACCAATGCTAAGAATTTACCAAGTAAATCTGGACTGATAGCAATCATATCTTTTACGCTTGCTTTAGCATCTCTGTTTAACATTGGTACTTGACCGATAATCATTTTACTTGCTGCAGCCATGCTTGCTTGCTTTTGAATATTGCGCATTAAAGATTGCAAAATTAAATCACTGAACAAAGGGGTAAAATATGGTATTCTAGTTGCCAATTCTGGTGTATATTTAAAACACATACCTACATCAATAGGGACATCAACCCAATAAATCCAAGTTGAATCTCTAAATTCAGGAGGCATGGAAGGCATATATGGTTTTGCTTTATTTCCGTTTACCCATATTTCTTTATATTTTTTTCTAAAGAAATCTGGATACATATTAATATCAACACCCGGCAATAAAAACCAGTACATATTAAAACTAAAGAGGAAACCGCCCTCCCACCTACCAGTTATTTTACAATAATCAGCAGGAAGTTCTTGAAGAATTATAGAATCTCCTAAATCTCTGATACAAGCAAAAAATGCATCGTTTCTTACCATTTGTTTTACAGCGATACCAAATTCTTTTTTATAAGGAAATTTTTCTAGAATATCTTCTACTGCTTTTATATCTTTTTTATATTTCGGAGTTTCATAATCTTTTGGTTCAGCTTCTGATGTATAAGTAATATCAAACGCAAGCATGTCTGCCATATAAGCAATAAGTCTTTTGTAAACCATTGATTTAAGTTCAAAATCTTGAGAAAATTCACGAAGTTGTAATTCGTTTTCTTTAGGATTTTTTAGTGCTTGATTGAGAGTATCCTCTGTAGCAGCCATAGGATTAAGAGTAATATCTCTCATTCGGCTACTAATTAAATCAGGATTTAAATATCCTTGCCCAATCATACTTGTTATACCTCTAGCAAAAGCAATTACATCCCAAATTTCTTGTTCTGTAATCTCTTGTTCTTTATCGTTGCTTTCATTATTGTCTGCCATTAATAACCTCCTACTACAAGGGATACACCCAAAAATGCTTCTGCATCATCCCAATCAGAATATCTATCTCTTAAAAGTTCCGTATCCATTAAACTAACGTAATAATTTAAATAACTAACAGAAGTATAACGGTCTTTACGTGCACCAGCGGGTTCAACCAATTTTACTAAACCATTTGCCGGAGCCATTTCTAAAGCTATGCTTTCATTTACCATTAAGCTTATTTGTAAGTGTGCTTGTAAAAGATATGCTCTAATACCAGTATCATCTTGGTCTAAAATATCTTTATTTCCTGATTTTATTAAGAATTCTTCTTCTGTATTATCGTCAACTAAAAATGTAATTAATTTCTTTTTTAATCTCTCTCTAAATTTAACAGCAATTAAAGAGTTAAGGGGTGCATTAGCTGAAATAGGGAAAATACATTGTACAGCGTCTTGCCCAAGAGTTCTAGTGATTAATTCATCATACACTTTTGTATCAACATTTGAAGAATTCATAACAGTATATGCTGGATATTCTACCCCTCTCATTTCGTCTTTTGTTACTGAGCTTAATGCATCAAATACACTGATACCTGCATTCTGTAAGTCAAGTACTAAAACATCACCTTGAAATTCTTCGTATATCTGTTTTATCCTTAAAGCCTGTAGATTGGTGTTTTTACCATTATGAGATTCCATAAAAACTATCTCGGTTTGCCAACCTTTTTTACTAGGCAATAATCTTGCACAACTTATAATAGTATTATCATTTGTTGAACCTGCTCTCATAGCTATATCAACAGAAACAATACGCATTTCATCTGAAAGTTTTGGTATATCATAGTTATTTTTATGTGTTGGACTTGTTATATAAACCTCATCTCTTATTGGTCTCCAACTTCTTTTTATATTTCTTTCAAACAAGCCAAGTTTATAAAACGAAAGGCTTGAAGAACCATAAGGAATATTTCCGTATTCCATTAAAAAAGTGATGGGGTCCATATTCTCTTTTTCTCTAGCCATTTGCTTTTTAGTTTTTATACCATGATGAATAGAGATTAAGTAATCTAAAAATACACCTTTTGTATTTGGGTCTCCATCTGCCATCATCTTAATAAATTTTTTAGTTTCAGGATACCATTCATAAGTTTTATAGTGCGCACTAGTGATAATAATTTCCTGTGGCTCTTCTCTTAGTTCTTCTATTGAAGAATATTTTGGATTTTTCATATAAGGGGGTTGACGACTAACAAGAAAAGGGCGAATAATTGAATCTATAACTTCATTCGGTATTAAACGTCTTTCTTCTAGTACAGTAACATGGGAGCGGTGCATTTTGTTATCTGTAAAGTTTTTTATCTTTACATTCTTGAAATTTTTTTCTTTCAAGTTCAGCATATCTTTTTACCCTATAAGGGTAGGCGCACTCTTGGACAAATTATATTCTCTTTCGAGGGTCATCGTCTATGCGTTGCGTGTGACTATTTCTTAAATAGCCTTCCACTCGGATTAGCATCTCAGCTTTCCCGTTTCTTGCGCCATTTTTAATAAGCATTACTGCCTATTGAAGCCAATAAATGTTTGTATTTTTGATACTTTTTATATTTTCTATCTAAGAATATATTAGCATTGTCATATAAATTGGAATAAAAATTTTTATAACTTTCTTTTCCGCTTATTCCACAATCTAATTTATCTTTAGATACATATGTATTTATATTAAATTTTTTTAGAAATTCACGAAAAGATTCTATAAAATCTGGAGACCCACAAGTTATTTTTCCTCTAAGCATATTTCTAGTATTGTCGTAATATATGCTACCGTCTCCGTCGAAATATCCTCGAATAAAACACCATGTCAAATAATCATTTTCTAATTTAGGAAATTCAATATCTAAAGATTTATTTTTATGAATACCCAAAAGATTTAAATCAAAAACTAGTTCTGTACTAAATATTCTTATTTGACACAAATAAGATATTCCAGTAAATTTTCCTTTTATATATCTAGGTTTTTTTTCAAGAAATGTTACAGGAATATTTCCTCCTAAACATTTATTAAATTTTTTTAGATGCTCAAAATCATCTTTTTGCAATTGTATTGCTAATTCTTTATGAGAAGATATGTAACCATCTGCATAAATAAAACCAAGCCAATATGCCGAAAATTCATTTAATGGAGATTTAAAAAAATCAATATCAAAATTATATTTTCTTTCATTTTTTAAACCAAGTTTACATCTTTTATTTTCAACAGATGATTGCGTTCTTCCCAAATATTCAGCCATTTCTTTTATTGACATTTTCGGGTGATTTTTTAAAACAAAATCTATTTCTTCTTTTTTCCATTCTTTTTGCTTTTCCATTTTATATGTTCCTCCATTTGGATTTATTTATATAAAACTTTATTTCTACAAACATTTATTATTTTAACCTCTACCGCCTTCGCCAGAAACAACTACATTAATTTTTGAACCATTATAAAACGTCATTTCCCACTTATTTTGATTAGTGACGATATTCGAAGTTTCCCTCAAAATATTTGGATGTTCTTCCATAAGAGATTTGCATTTTTCTGAAATAATTAAACCTGCTTGTGCTTTAGTAGAAGATGCCAATGCAACAATAGTGCCCGGATATAATATACATCTGGCTATAGCATAAACACCAATCAACCAAGATTTTGCGCTTGCACGAGAAGCTATACCTACAAATTCTGTAGACCTAGCCATTAAGTTTATCCAATATCTTTGATAAGGATATAGTGGCACACCCATATAATGTTCTACAAAAAAACTTGGATTTTGCCTATAGAAAGTAACCCATCCCTTAATTCTTTCTTTTTTTTGTTTTGTCATTTCTTTTTCGCTAAGAAATTTTACAGGCTCATTAGACTTAGAATAAGGTTTCATTTTTTGTAAATAAGGACTTCCCCTTGGTTTTAATTTTTTACTCATCACTCACCTCCCCATCATCGATATTTACAAAATTATCAAACTCATTGGGGTCAAACTCTGAATTTTCTATTTCTCCCTCGTCTATGTTAAAGTCCTTGCTACCCTGAATGAAATTCTTTAATGGTCTAACCATATATTTATTATAATATTCATCTGTGTTTGCTACATCTCGATATATGTCACCTCTTGGGTCTGATAATAACCATTGTGCAGGTTCTTCCCTTTCTATATCAGCTATCCAAACTCCAAAAGTATCAACTCCTGCATTTTGGGTTGTTTTAACTGCATTCGGAGATATAGCTAAGTTTTTCATTAGACTTTGGAGTTCTTTCATATCATCTGCTGTATCGGGGTCATTGTCCATTCTTTTGTGTCTAATTCTTAGCATTGTGTAACATACTTCTTTTAATAAAACAACTTCCGCATGAGTGTCCGCTTTATGAGTATTCTTAAAATTAGAATATTCTCTTTCTAAAAATTCAATATCTGCTCTTGACAATTCTTTTCCCCAAAAATCAAGAACATCTGCTGGAATAGGGACTATGGTTGGGTCATTTATTTTTTCAGTAAATATAACAGACACATCATCATATACTAAGTTTTGTTTTATATTTTTTTCCATTGAAGGATTTAAAGATACTAGTTTAGAAAGATAAATTCCTATAACAGCACTAACTTTTTTACCACTATTATGAAGGGTTTCGATTTGGGATTTTACCGCTGATGCAGCATCGTTAGAGTATTTTATATTTAATGATGTGCAAATTTTATGTATGGCTTTTTCTATAGAAGATGTTTCTTTATAAAAATCTTCATAAAGAGATAAAATGCAGTTTTTGCATACGCTCATAATCATCAATGTATCTATTTTTCCCATATCTGTAGCTTCATAAAATTCAGAGGCAGGTTTCATTTTTGCACATTTTCTACACCAAGATTCTTTTATGACAAATCCTGATTTTGTAGTAATTTCTTTTAATTCTGCCATTTTTATTCCTTTATAAAATTAAGATTTTATTATTAGAATAATAAATCCTCATAAATTTTGATTTTATTTATTGCACTTCCTGAATGATAAAAAGTATCTTGTCCATCCTCAAGGCACATGAATACTGATTCTGCTCTTAGTATATAAAGAGCCTTGGCGTTTGCATCGGGTTGAGCATCAATTTTATCTGCTAAAGCTCCTCCTTGTGTTGCCTCGTCTCCTTGTAAATCAAATTCTGTTGCTATTTGTGGTCTTGTCCATTCACTAAATGCATAAAGGCGCTCTACTCCAATAAAACGATGTAGATTTATTTTTGGTCTATTAGTTTGTCCTGAAATACGGTCAATTAAATCTGTCATATGTTTTTCTCCATAGTAATAATATTTTTCCAGCTAGGAGGTAGATTTTTTTCTATCTCAATAGCATGATAAGGTTTGTTTTCTCTTATTCCCACTTCTTTTACCCAACCTGCCATTTTTTTTAAACCTTTTTCCAAAGGAACTGTATTTTTAATATCAAATATTTTATAAGCTTTGGTATGATTTGAATATGCTGTAAAAACTTCAAATCTTGGGGGTAAGTGTTCTACAACAGCTTCTACACCAAATGCATTAGCCACAGCTTTTGATAAACTGTTTATTGTAATTGATTGGTCTGCACCAATATTAATTGTTTGATTAAGAGCAGCAGGAGTTATAATTGATTTAGCAATATAAGGTGCTGTATCATCGATATAAGAAAATGCCCTTTTTTGTTTTCCGTCCCCAAATATTGTCATAGGTTTACCTTCTGCAATTTGTCTCATGAAGATGCCTATTACATTTCTGAAACGGTCTCCGGTATTCTGATTTTCCCCATAAACATTATGGGGTCTAAATATTACATAATCCATACCGTATAACTCATGCGCTGCACGAATATCGGCTTCTACTGCATATTTAGAAACAGCATAGGGGTCCTCTGGTTTCAAATTCATATTTTCTGTAAAAGGTGTATAATTTGAACCATAAACACTCATCGATGAAGTAAACACAAAACATTTAACTTCATTTTTTACTGCTTCATTGATTAGATTTATACTGCCAATTAAATTATTTGTATAATTGAATCTCCTTATAAAGTGAGAAAGCCCTTCTGCTGCATAAGCGGCTAAGTGATAAACATAATCAAATTTTTCTCGATTAAATAAATATTCAACGAGGTCTTTATCAGTAATAGAACCTTTTATAAATCTTACACCTTTGGGAATATTCTCTTCGAAACCCCCACTTAAATCATCTAGTCCTACTACTTCATGCTCCATATTAAGTAAATATTTAGAAACATGTGACCCGATGAACCCGGCATTTCCAGTTACAAGTGACTTCATTCTTTTTCTCCATTTTTAAGATAATATGTTTTAATGCTTTAGGGAGGGTCAACCCCTCCCTAAAGCTATTTTCATTAAGGTATTATGTCATTAATATCTGTTAGGGGTAAATTTTCATAAACTGTAAAAATTACAGGAGTAGTATAACCAGCGAACCCCGTCATTTCGATATATGCTTGTGCATTATAATCTCCCGCTTGGTCAAGTATACTGCTACTGCTCGTATAATATACAAGTATACCATCCGAACCACTAGTAAAGAAAGCAGCGCTTCCTGTTACAATTGTATCGTCTGGTTTTTCGATAATTATATTTTTTATACTGGCGCTTGATATATCTAGTGCACTGTTGCCTTCTTTTACTTGCAACTTTATTGCTAAATTTTTAGCACCGACCTGTATGTGGTCTTTGTCTGTAGGTACTTGGGGTATAAGATAAGTATATGTCATAATGCTCCTATCTGGTTATATTTTCCTTTTATATGCGTATGATGTACCTTGTATAGATTTATCTATATAAGTATCATCAGTTAAACTTTCTGAGAGATATGATTCCCCTCTCATATCTCTCACAAGATATGAAGGTTTATCTAATTCTGTTTTTATTTGTGTTGTACCCTGCATGCTTCTTAACATATAAGCAGTTAGGAATACTATTGTCCAAACTTTTAGATTTATATTATCAGCACTTTGCCCTTGAAGAGCATTGAATATATCCAATATGTAATGTTGTCCATGAAAGAATATTGTTAAACTATCAGCAAATTGCAACTGCGTTGCATTATCAATAGAAATGCTTACTCTTGATATGATTGTTGAAGAAGTCTGCAATTGTGTTGCATTTTGTATTGCTAATAAATAATTCTGTTTTAATAATGGGCTTGAAGATGTTTGCAGTTGAGTAGCATTATTTACTGTTGCTAAAGCATAGTGGGCTAATAATGATACCTTATTTGAGGTTTGTAGCTGAGTAGCATTGTTTACTGTAGCTAGAACATAATGTGCACTTAAGTCTACATTATCTGCGGTTTGTAATTGTGTCGCATTTTGCATAGCTAATATTTGATGCTGGATTAAATTTACATTTCCAGCAGTTTGCAATTGGGTTGCATTATTTACAGACAATACATAATCCTGAGTTAAATTAACACTTTGAGCAGTTTGTAATTGAGTTGTATTATTGATTGCCAAAGTGAAATTATAGAACAAAGATATGTTGCTTGCTGTCTGCAACTGTGTTGCATTCTGCATTGCTAGTACTTGATGTTGAATTAAATTAACATTTGTAGATGTTTGTAACTGAGTTGCATTATTTACGTTTAAAGAACCAATTGTATGTTGTATTAAATCAACATTTCCAGCAGTTTGTAATTGTGTTGCATTATTAATTGTTAAAACTTGATGTTGAGTTAAACTTACATTTTGGGCGGTTTGCAACTGTACTGTATTTTGTATAACTATAACATGATGCTGAGTTAAACCAATATTACTAGTGGTTTGTGTCTGTACTGCACTATTTATAGATAATACATGATGCTGTGTTAGATTTATAGTACTTGTCGTTTGTGTCTGTACTGCATTATTAATATTAAGAGAACCAACTTCATGTTGTACTAAATCTATTTTATTAGCTGTTTGTAACTGTACTGCATTATTAACAGACAAAATATAATGTTGTGTTAATATTATATTACTAGAAGTCTGTGCTTGTACTGCATTTTGTACAGTTATAGTTGAAATACCGGGATTAAACGTTAATGTAACATTATCAGCAGTTTGTGTTTGTAAAGCACTCATTGTACTGTAGAACGTAGGAGGAGGTATTATACCACCACCCGGTACAAAAATTATCCACGATGTTGCTAATTCTGGTAATCTAACATTATCAGTAGAATAATAGTAAGTCGTAGATGTATTATAGTTACCAACTATCCATATTGAACCATTCCACCATACTCTTATGTCACTATCAGTACTTAATTTCCAATATAGTCTACCATTTAATATACCGGAATTGTTGTAATAGCCATTGACTGTACTTAAACCAGCGTCAGATAAAACATAATCTGCTGCTAATATGAAGTTAGGCGGGGTTGTCGTTAGAGTTATATTATCAGATGTTTGTACCTGTGTAGCATTATTTATTACTAATACATAATGTGCACTTAATATAACATCATTTGATGTTTGTGTTTGTGTAGAATTATTTACTGTTAAACTATAGTGTGCACTTAAAGAAATATTACTTGTCGTTTGTGTTTGCGTAGTATTATTAACTACTATAGAATAATGTGCACTTAAAGCAATATTACTTGTCGTTTGTAGTTGAGTAACATTATTTGTAAATAAAATATAATGTTGTGTTATGTTAACTTTATCACTTGTTTGTAACTGTGAAACATTATTAATTAATAATATATAATCTTGTGTTAAATTAACTTTATCACTAGTTTGTAACTGTGTTATATTGCTAATTGCTAGAACATGGTGTTGAGTTAAAATAATATTATTACTGATTTGTAGTTGTGTTGCATTTTGTAAAGCAAGCGTACCAGTTTCACGCTGAGTTAAATTTATATTTTCAGATGTTTGTAGTTGAGTTGTATTGTTTATAGATAATACATAATCTTGAATTAAATTAATATTATCGCTTGCTTGTAATTGTGTAGCATTATTTATAGATAATATATAATCTTGAATTAAATCAATATTATTGCTTATCTGTATTTGAGCTACATTCTGAACTGTCGATTCATAATCAGGGAAATAAATATTTGTACCATAATTTAGTGTAGTACCAGTTAAAGTACCAACTTCACCTGTCCATAAATCTTTAGCATTATTAGGATTGGCAACAAACACAAGACCACTTGGTATAAATGTTGCTGATTTTAAATTATTTCTGTCTGCTAATTGTCTTATTTCGTCTGTAGTCAATACTCTATTCCATACAGCAACTTCTGCGATTCTTCCTTTTACGTCGCCTGATTCATATCCAATAGC
>Ga0315288_10006910_pt1 | contig 14393 bp, 9 predicted proteins | sample YL17G11_20_MG_FD_203454 | JGI IMG/M metagenome (GOLD analysis project Ga0315288, IMG submission 203454) | Sediment microbial communities from Yellowstone Lake, YNP, Wyoming, USA - YL17G11_20 | ecosystem: Environmental > Aquatic > Freshwater > Lake > Sediment | place: USA: Wyoming | collected... | reverse complement strand
CCTTTATTGCCGCTGTGGCGACGGCCACGGCCACGGCATCGACGTTGTAGGAATCCTTGACCTTCATCAGCCCGGCTACGAGCTCGGGCTGGGCCATCGCATAGCCGAATCGTATTCCCGCAAGCGAGTATCCCTTGCTCATCGACCGCAGCACAATCACATTATCGAACTCCTTGACCAGCACCGTGCAGTTTTTCTCCGCGAAATCAACGTATGCCTCATCAATCAGCAGGACGCCGGCCAGCTCGTCGGCCAGCGAACTTAGCTCCTCGACGCTCACGAAGCTTCCGCTCGGCGCATTCGGGTTGCAAACTATGGTCAACGCGGCTTTTGTCCCCGCCAACTTGGCCGGCAGATTGAATTCGTCGTCGAACAGGATTTCAATCGCCTCGCAGTTCTGCAATTTCGCAAGGACAGGATACAGCGAATACGTCGGAACAGGATACGCAACCGCCCGCTTTTCATCGCAAAACGCCCGAAAAGCGATACTGAGCAAATCGTCCCCCCCGTTGCAGCACATAATATGGTCGGCTGGGATACCGTTAATCTCCGCCGCCGCCCGCCGAAATTCATCCCCGACGGGGTCCGGATACCGCCGAAGCCGTTCCGCCTTCATTTCCGCCAGGACCTTCATCGCCGCCGGCGAGGGGGGATACGGATTCTCGTTCGTGTTGAGCTTGACGACATCGGCCGACTTGGGCTGAAAACCAGGTTCATAACCCTTCAACGCCTCGATATTGTCCCGAAAATAACCCATATTCGCTTCGCTCTCGTATTGCGCATTGCGTCGTGCGTCCAACCCGACGTGAGACGGCGGGCTAAATACCAATTCTCAACCCTGAACGCTACACGCTCCACGCTAAACGCTATTTTTGTAAGATTATACGCGCGTCCGCCCCGAAACAAAAGCCGGATTTTCCGATTATTCCGCACTGATAGCCCAGGAATCTTAGGTCTTCTCTGTACAAAGTTCCTATAATTATCTTGACATTTCGCTGATATGGCGTATGCTTACCCACAGAGTCTGGGGAGGAGTGGCAAGGAAGCTGCTCATGTTTTGCCACGCCTTCCTCTATACAGAACTCATTGCAGAAGGGCCCGGCTGTTCTGCGTAACAGGATTTTCGTGAGGAGTGGGCGTGATGAAGGAAAGAATCACACCGGCAGCGTTGCCGGACGCGCCAGTGGGCAACTACGCCATAATGCTGCTGGCCTCGGCAACCTTCATGCTTCAGTTTGTGTACGACGGCAACCAGGAGTATCTCACCGGTCTGATTCTGCAGGACTGGTCTTTCAAGGCTATAGTGGGCCATATCTGGCTCCACACAGGCCTTGCACACATTATCTCCAATCTGGTCATTCTCTGGGTATTCGGCCGGCAGGTCTGCCTGAAGATCGGCAGCGCGAACTACATTCTCGCATACTTGTTTGTGGGACTGGCCTCGGGGGCCATCCACATCATCTACGATGGCCGGCCCGCAATCGGCGCAAGCGGCGCCATCATGGGCATTCTTGGAATGCACGTGGTCCTTTGTTTCGACCGATTCAGCCTGTTGGGACCCTGGATAATTTTGGTGTGGTACCTGCTCAACCTAACCGTCGGGGTCCTCGACGCTTCTGCGACTGCATACTTCGCGCACGTCGGCGGATTCCTCAGCGGCACTATTCTGGCATTTTCCCTCGTCCTGCTGAACGTCGTCAAACCCGAAGAGCGCCCTGCGCCCGCATTGCCCTAACCCAACTTGCGCAGTTTGGTGAAAAGAAGAAATTTTTGGTGCCTTCCCGGCGAGATAAGCATAGTTTTTGACCCAGTGTTCGAGGAAGAAGTCGAGCCGGCAGGCCAAAACCAGTTGTAGTGAAAACTTTCCTTGTTTTTGCGCTGAAATCAACGATTTTGACCCCTAACTGCGGAAGTTGGGTTAATCTCTGTCTAAGAAAGAACAGTGCTAATCCGTGTCAATTTGTGAAATCGGCCGGTTCACTCCCCGATAATCTTCACAAGGACCCTCTTCTTCCTCTTGCCGTCGAACTCGCCGTAGAATATCTGCTCCCACGGCCCGAAGTCCAGCTTGCCCGCCGTCACCGCCACCACCACCTCCCTGCCCATCACGCTGCGCTTCAGGTGCGCATCGGCGTTGTCCTCGAATCCGTTATGCCGATACTGCGAATACGGTTTCTCCGGCGCCAGCTTCTCCAGCCACACCTCCAAGTCGTGATGCAGTCCCGGCTCATCGTCATTGATAAACACGCTCGCCGTAATGTGCATTGCGTTGCAGAGCAGAAAGCCTTCCTTGATCCCGCTCTCCCGCAAACACTCCTCGACCTCCGGCGTGATATTTATGAACTCCCGCCTCTTCCGCACATCAAACCAAAGCTCTTTCCTGTAACTCCTCATGGTCTCTACCTCTTCTTGAATAGTCCTGCACCAAGGTCGCTTCCCAACGCGCCCTCAGGAACGTGCAGATAGTTTCTTGCTTCCTTGTTCTTTTCCAGCCGGATTTACCTTCGTGCTGCACACAGACTTCCTATTGCAAACCTGGCCCCTTTGTCGAAAATCCCGCCCCGCCCGATTTAGCCTCAGCCGCCACCCGATTCCGGGAAGTTCGGACTCGCAAACTCAACGTAGTATATCCCAGAGCGGAAGCGGGGATTCTGAAAAATGGGGGGGAAAATTGGGTTTGATTGGGTTTGTTTTGAATGACGTTTGTTGTTCATTGTTCGTTGTTCTTTGGCATAAGCCTTTGTTCTTGCTGTACTTATGTTCATTTTACCCATTTTGACATTGGCTTTGTTTTGCAAAAAAGAGGCTGATTTGTAGAGGAGTCTCTACAAGTGTAGAGCGCAGGCTGATTGAAAATGCAAAGATTAAAGTGCAAATCGCAAAGTTGCGGAATCCCCACCTTGTCGGGATGGGCGTTTTAGTTGTAGCTTCGTTCTCCATATCAAGAATCCTCTATTCGTTAGATGCATATTGTACACGACTGGAAGTTGGGTGTCAAGTTAATTTTCAATCGCGGATTTCGCGGATTCACACGGATTTGGGTGCCACAGAGAACACCGAGAAGAAGAAATTCGAAATACGAAGCACGATCCGCCAGAACGACGGCGGACAAGAATCCGAAACAAATCCGAAATTCAAATGCTCAAATGGCCAAAACGAAAAGGAATCGCGGATTGCGCGGATTAACAGGGATTTTGGCCACGAAGGCGCGAAGGCACAAAGAGTTCAGGTTCTGGTTAGACACGGATTAACACCGATTGACACTGTTTGTGATCTGACACAAAGGGAATCGCGGATTACGCAGATTTTGACGGTAATTAGGTTGGCCGGAGAGGTCGTCGAGGACGTATGGAATTAACCGCGAATATCCACGAATAGACACGAAATGGCCGCGAAAAGGCACAAGAACGACGAATTCAGAGGACAGAAGGACCATTTAACCAATCACCATTCTCCGTTTTTTCCCTTTCTCCTGTTGATTTTCCGGTCTTTTTGTGGTACGTTTCGCAATAGTTGAGACGACGTTGGGCGAGCCACTTAATTGATTATTGATTATTGATTATTGATTATTGATTATTGATTAAGGATTAAGGATTCCTTCGACCCTTCGACGATGCTCAGGGTCAATGTGATGGGATGGTATGAACGAGGTAACTCGTATCATAAATGCTATCGAGCAGGGGGACCCTCAAGCTACGGAAAAGCTGCTACCGTTGGTTTATGAGGAGTTGAGGGTACTTGCTGCTCAGAAGATGGCTCAGGAGAAGCCTGGGCAGACCCTTCAGGCGACGGCCCTGGTTCATGAGGCATATCTGAGGTTGGTAGAGGGAGAGGGGCAGAACTGGAACAGCAGAGGACATTTTTTCAAAGCTGCTGCTGAGGCTATGAGGAGGATACTTGTTGAGAATGCGAGGAGGAAGGGACGGCTGAAGAGGGGTGGGGATAAGCGAAGAGTCGAACTGACGGAGGCAAGCCTCACCTGCGAGAGTCCTTCGGATAATCTGCTTGCAGTTGATGAAGCTATAGAGAAGCTTTCTGCAGAGGAACCTTCCGTTGCTGACCTCGTTAAACTTCGCTACTTTGCAGGGCTGACTATCGATCAAGTTGCAGAGATTCAGGGAATCTCCCGGCGTTCTGTCATAGACCACTGGGCTTACGCACGCTCTTGGCTAACCAGGGAAATCGGCAAGAACGATGAATCAGCCCAAAGTTAATCTCAGAGGCACCACCCGCCTGCTGGATACGAGCTTCAGGTGAGATTAGCAGCCCTTGGACGGTCTCAGAACTGAGGTCTCACCCTGATTTCTGCCCGATTATAGCTTTTTGGAGTTTTTTCCAATTTTCTTCTGCCCTGTCTTGCTATGGTTGTCGCACTTTAGAGTGGAGAATTATCGATGTCAGAGAATCGAACAGAAAACAGCAGAGAACGAATAAGAGAGATATTCTTCGAGGCCTACAGAAAGAAGACGCCTCTGGAGCGATCTCAATATCTTGACCAGGTGTGTGGGGCAGACTCAGGACTTAGAAAGGAACTCGAATCACTTCTCGAAGCCCATGACAGGTCAGGTAGTCTTCTTGAAGTCCCTCCTCTTGCCTCAGACGTTGTTCTCGACAACTCCCCCATCTCTGAATCTCCCGGCACTACCATCGACAGATACAAGCTTCTTGAGAAGATCGGAGAAGGTGGGATGGCAGTCGTGTATATGGCCGAGCAGGAGAAGCCCATCCGCCGCAAAGTCGCCCTGAAAATCATCAAATTGGGGATGGATACCAGACAGGTCATCGCCCGTTTCGAGGTCGAACGACAGGTCCTGGCAATGATGGACCATCCGAATATCGCCAAGGTCCTCGATGCCGGCGCCACGGAGACCGGCAGGCCATACTTCGTGATGGAGCTGGTCACCGGTGTTTCTATTACCGAATACTGCGACAAGAACAACTTAAGCACCAAGGAACGGTTAGACTTGTTTATCCAGGTCTGCAGCGCCGTCCAGCACGCCCACCAGAAGGGCATTATCCACCGTGATATCAAGCCCACCAATGTGATGGTCACGCACCATGATGGCAAACCCGTCCCAAAGGTCATCGACTTTGGGATTGCCAAGGCGATCAACCAGCGGCTGACGGAAAAGACGCTGTTCACGCGATACGCCCACATCATCGGCACGCCGGCTTATATGAGCCCGGAGCAGGCGGAGATGAGCGACGTGGATGTCGATACCCGCACCGATATCTACTCGCTCGGCGTCCTGCTCTATGAACTGCTCACGGGAGCCACGCCCTTCGGTGAGGAAGAGCTGCGCAAGGCAGGCTACATCGAGATGCAGCGAATCATCCGCGAAACCGAGCCTCTCAAGCCATCGACCAAACTAAGCACAATGGGAGATTCCCTGGCCGGCGTAGCCGAACACCGCAAGACCAACCCGGACCTGCTCGCCAAACTCGTCAGAGGCGACCTCGACTGGATCGTGATGAAGTCGCTGGAGAAGGATCGCGCCCGGCGGTATGAGGCAGCCGACAGGCTCGCCTTAGACATCCAGCGACACCTGGAACATAGGCCCGTACTGGCGCACGCACCCAGCACAACCTATCGCCTGCACAAGTTCCTCCGCAGGCACCGCTCCCAGGCCATCGCCGGTCTGGTGTTCGGAGCCCTGATTACCGTTGTCGTAGTCGTTCTTTCCATCTGGAATCGGGACCGGCTTCAACTGGCAGAGGCCGAAGGCTTCAGGCACAGGAGTATCCTCTCCCAGGCCCGCGAGCAGTTCGCTAAGGCAGACCGCGCAGCAGCTCTCGAGACCGTCAAGCCGATCCTCCGCAGCAGGCACGTTGGCCCCGAAGCACAGCTTCTCTACGCCGGCATCCTCATAGATGGCCGTCGTTCCGACGAGGCCGTGACCATGCTGCGCAGTCTCCTCAATGACCGACCTGAAATTGCCGGGGCCGCCCATTCGCTTCTGGCGCGAATCCTCTGGGAGAGTGAATCGCCTAATGCCGAGAAGCTCAAGGAAATCGATGAGCACCGGCAGAGGGCCGAGGCATTGCTTCCGGAGACCGCAGAGGCGCATTTCCTGCGGGCGATGACGGGCATCACGGTGAAAGAGCAGTTCGCATCGCTCGAGAGGGCCTTGCAGCTTGACCCCGCCCATTATGAGTCCCGCAGGCTGCGGGCCTTCACGTACTACGCATCCAGGAAGTACGAGAAGATGAAGGACGATGCGCTGGGCATGATCATCCTGCGACCTCGAGACCCTCTGGGTTACTCCCTGCGTGCGATTGCATGGCGGGAATTAGGGCGTTATGAAGACGCAATTGCGGATTATGACAGCGCTATTGCGCTCACGCCCAAGGAAAACCCTCAGTATGCCGACCTGGCCGCCCAGCGCTGGGAGGTTCTTCTGCGGATGGGCGAATATGAGCGCGTCATTTCGGATGCGCAAGAGTGCTTGAAGCTCTCGCCCGATAGCGCGATACTTCAGTTCCACATCTTCTGTGCTCTAACTGCCCTGGGCGACTATGACAAGGCAACTGCCCTGTTCCGGCAGATCATCGCGCCTGGGCATGACGCTCGCAGCCAATTCCAGGAGTGGTGCATGAAATACGTATTCGACGCCTTAGAGGCCGGCCGATCCTGGCATCCGCCGGACCGCGAACCTGTGAGTGCGGCCTTCCTGCCGATGCTGGAAGCGGAGGAGACTTATCATCATCTCTCGGCTAAGGCTAAACGTGTCATCACCGATGGCTTTACCGCACATTGGTCGCCGGATGGCGCCAAGCTCGCCTTCAGCATAGGGTTCATCGGTTACAGTGGCGTGGCGATCTTCGATCCCGCCACGAAGGAGATCGATCTGCTGATCGTTCCCGGCAAGGACCCGGTTTGGTCGCCCGATGGGCGCTACATCGCCTTCGTTCGGGATTGCCAGTTTCTTCGCGTCTCGGAATTCATTGCCGCCGAACGCGAGGTCCAGCATCGCGCGATGGCAGATGAAGAGGTCTGGCTCATGCGATCCGACGGCACAGAGCCGAGGCGTCTGGCTCGTGGCGGCTGGCCGTCCTGGAGCCAGGATTCAACGACCATCTACTATCATTCACGGGTGGACAACACACTCTATTCGATCTCCATCGAGGGACGAGACGCCGAACCGAAACGGATCATGGCGTGTTCGAATTCCTACCCGTCGGTATCACCTGACAATCAGCGTGTGGCCTATCTGGAAAACGCATCGCTGAAGGTCAAGGACCTGGCTTCGCAATCGCTCGTTGCCGAGTGGCCGGCGCCTCTGGCGATGTGGGGCGGCCCCGCCTGGTGTCCAACGGGCGGGGAACTCTGTCTGGGGGGCACCAACCGGGCGGACGTCAAAATCGGATTGTGGATTTATCGTTTTGACGGAAGCGAACCTGCGATGGTGCTGACCGGGCAGACCGTGATGGCCTCCTGGTCCTCCGACCAGACGAAGGTCCTCTTCACTTTGGGTCCGCCGTACTTCGAGATCTGGGCCGCCGACCTCGACCCGAATATCCCGACCATCGAAGCACTCGGGCCGGGTCGGACACTCCAAGAGCACTATCAGCAGATGCTGCGCCTTTACACCCGCAAGATTGAGGCCGACCCGCAGGATGCATACGCCTACTCCGACCGCGCGCACTACTATGATTACCTGCACGACCGGGCAAAGGCCAATGCCGACATGAGGCGGTGGTCGGCCATCCTCAGCGAGGGGGCCTCTTCGGATCTGCAATTGGGCACGCCGAGGGACTTCAGGCGCGTCATCAACGGTCCATTCGATTGTCAACTCGTCTTCTCTGTTGGAAGACGGGAATATGGGATTCAAGTACTATGTATTGCCTTTGGGCAGAAGGGAAGGTGTGAGATGAAACTGTTTGAGATTCCGATGTTGGTAACGTCAGTGTTTGGCCTTTGTCTTTTATCAGGTTTTGACGCGCCGGCCGTGTATGCAGACTTCACATTCGGCGAGCCGGTGAACCTCGAGTCGGTCATCCCGGTCCTCGACGGTGCGAACGACGTTACCGATTGTTTCTCCTTCGATGGGCTGGAGATGTACATCCATTCGCTACGCCCTGGAGGGTACGGCGGGTGGGATTCGTGGGTGCTGAAGCGTGCCTCGATTGACGAGGATTGGGGCCCTCCGGAGAATCTCGGTACTGTGCTCAACAGTCAAAGTAATGAGACCCATCCATCCGTTTCCGCTGATGGGCTTACGCTCTACTTCAGCAGCGACCGGCCTGGCGGGTATGGTAGCGCCGATATATACATGACAACGAGGGTGACACGCGATGCCCCGTGGGGTCAAGTCGTGAACATGGGCCCAAAGATAAATATCTCTAACGCCGATCTCTGCCCGTGGATATCGGCGGATGGTCTGGAACTCTACTTTGAGTCATATCTTAGGGCCGGGGGATATGGTGGCGGCGACATCTATGTGGCAAGGCGCGCGACAACGGGCGATCCCTGGGGCGACCCGGTGAATCTCGGTCCCGTGGTGAACAGTGCATACCAAGAGCACAATGTGTCTCTTTCTCCAGATGGACTGTTAATGTTCTTCTCGGATCGTGATCTTTTCCAGAATATGCCTCGGCCGGGCGGGTATGGTTACTGTGATATTTGGATCACAAGGCGCGCGACCCTTGCTGATCCTTGGCAGACGCCAGTGAATCTTGGACCAAGCGTCAACGGCTCGGCGCTTGATGTTGTACCACGTGTCTCACCTGATGGCAGCATGTTCTATTTCTGTTCCAGCCGCGGTGGCAACTGGAACAACTACCAGGCGCCGATCCTTCCGATCGTTGACTTCTACGCCGACTGGATGGTGGAGATGAGAGATTTTTCCAAATTAGCCCAATACTGGGGTCAGGATGAACCATCGGTTGATATCGGGCCGATGCCCTGGGGTGACGGCGTTGTGGATATCCAGGACTTAGCGGTTTTACTTGAGTATTGGCTGAGCTGGTACTGATACTGGCCGGCGATGCCCAGGTGCTTCGCCTTTCGGCTCAGCAGGCGGCCAAGGGTTGTGGATTCCTGCCTGCGCAGGAATGACAACTGGCGACGGTCGCAGGAATGACAAGTGACAAGATCAACGTTGACGGGCTATTAGTGTAAATTCGTGCTTGCCCGCGAGCATTTCAGGTAACCGACGTCATCGAACCGGCGGCAGCCATATTACCCGGGACACCCGAGCTTACTTGGTTGCCGCGTTGTCGCCTGAGTATGAGGACCTTTTGATACCTCACCTGTTGACAGAAAATCACCGTCCTGTTCATTAATACCAAGGGCCTGTTGCGAACAAAAGGGTTGGGCGATCAGGTCCTTCGCGTTGCGAATCCGATCCCTGAGGTTGGCGTGCGTTCCTCATAAAAGTTGATAATCTCCCCGATTGCCTTATTCGGCATTTCTCCGTGGATGCCAGGGAAGGAGATTTTGGGGATTTGAAGCAGGACCGAGGCAATCTCCCCTGGGCTGTGGCCTTCGTATAGCGATGCGATAAGGAGGGTGTCGTTATCGAGCAGCCGGTGAATATTTCCAAATTTCACTTCGCTGCGCAATACGGGATCAATCAATACAAGGCCGGCCACGCGGCCCAGAATGAGCGGACGCCGCTCCAAGAACTCGATCAGGATTTTTCCTCCCATGGAGAAACCGACGAAACCTATCTTTTGGTCAGGGGCGATGTCGGCCACGACACGCTCCAGTTGATAAATGAACGAGTCTCCTTCAAGGTCCGGACCGAAAAAATTGGGGTCGATGGCAACCAGCCCAAACTCGTGCCTGGCAAATTCGCGGAAATAGGGTTCCATGCTGGATTCACTAACGCGTGATTGGCGCAACAAAGTGTATGACCAGACTCCTACCCGTTCAGGATAGCCGAGAACAACAATCGCGACGAGTTTCTTGTCGAACGCGTTGGGACTGATTAGATTCGAATAGACTTTTCCTACGCGCGCATCGGTGTAGAATATCTTCTCAGCGACTTCCGCAGCAAGCATGTTCACCACGACCTGTTCTGCGGTTTTGTTTAGTTCCACTACGTCTTCAAGCACGGGCGACATACCCCATCTATTCGAACAACGATGTGCTAATATAGCGCTCCGCTGTATCGGGTAGTATAACTACAATCAGTTTGTCGGCGTTTTCTTTGCGTTTGGCTACTTTAACTGCCGCCGCCACCGCTGCCCCGGATGATACGCCGGCAAAGATGCCCTCTTCTTTAGGTAGGCGTTTTGCCATATCGAACGCCTCTGTGTTGGTTATTTGGATCACTTCGTCAACGACTTTTCGGTTCAACACATCCGGTACGAAGCCGGCTCCAATACCCTGAATCATGTGCGGCCCCGGTCTGCAACCTGAAAGAACTGCCGAATCGGCCGGCTCAACTCCTATACTCTTGACAGACGGTTTTCGAGACTTGAGAACCTCGCCGACGCCGGTAATAGTCCCGCCGGTGCCTATGCCTGCAATGAATATGTCAACTTGCCCTTCCGTATCTTTCCATATCTCCTCGGCGGTTGTTTCTCTATGAATCTGAGGATTAGCGGGGTTTTGAAACTGCTGTGGCAGGAAGGCACGGTCGAGTTTCTCTACGATTTCTTTCGCCTTGTTCACGGCCCCGGTCATTCCTTCTTCGGCAGGCGTGAGCACCAGTTCGGCGCCGAAGAGCTGCAGTATCTTCCTTCGCTCGATTGTCATGGACTCCGGCATTGTCAATATCAGCTTGTAGCCCTTGGATGCCGCCACCCATGCAAGCGCAATACCGGTATTGCCGCTTGTCGGCTCGACGAGGGTATCGCCCGGCCTGATCTTGCCTTCGCGCTCCGCCGCCAGGATCATACTTACGCCGATGCGATCCTTGACACTGCCGGCGGGATTGAAGAACTCCAGTTTGCCTGCTATCTTTGCGTAACAGCCCTTCGCAATCTTGTTCAACCATACCAGGGGTGTTTTCCCGACAAGCTCGGTCATATCATTTGCTATGTTCATACTTCAAACCTTCCACTACTTTGCTGTGCGACACATCCATCGTTTACTTCTCTCGACGCACTCTGAGGCAGCAGTGGTCGCCGTTATTCTTGATCTCCAAAACTTCCTGACCCTGCTGAGCGAGACTCTCCGGCACGTTCCTCGCAGGCTCGCCGAGGTCGAGCAAAACTTCCAGAATATGGCCCACAGGGGTCTTTTCAAGCTCTATCTTGGCCTTGACGAAGTTTAGTGGACACGCAACGCCGCGCAGGTCAACAGTGCGGCTCTCGTTTTCGGTGTCAGGCTTGGCAGTGCCGCCTGCATCTGCGAATAGTTGGGCCCTAAAGTTGAGACCGGCATCGAGCGAGAGGAAAAGCTCTTCTACCCGGCTCACCATACTCTCGACCTGCGGTGTCAACTCGCCAATCGACTCTGTATCACCCATGCGCCATTCAATCGCCTCGTCAAGCAGTTGCTGCGTCTGAGGCGCAACCCAGCAGGGTTCGATGAGATACTTCTTAAAGGCGGCGAATATCTCCCTGTCCTTTGTAGGCTCAAGTCCGAATATGATGAGCAAGGCCCTCGCCGCCGCCACTGTGGCTTCGTATAGACTTTCGTCCTTCTCGCGGACTTGCCGGGCAGCAGCGGCCTTGATCGCTGCTTTGGCTTCGTCAATGTCCACCTTCATAACGTCCATCACGCCGGCCCCACATTCGCCCGGACCCCTGCCGGCGAGTGAAAATGGTTCGCTGGAGCCGTAATCGCAGAAGTATTCCTCAGGATATTTCTCGCTCGCAGTATTGCCATATCGCCGAACAAGCCCCTCAAGCTGTGGCCCGCTGGTTGTATCGGCTGCAAACGCTTCAGCCAAAAGCTCAGGTATTCTCTTGGCTGGCACCGTGCCGATTCTTTCAGCCAGACGTGTGTCGCCCTCCAGTATCCTGGCACCCGCCAAGACGTCATAACACGGCATAAGCTTGCCGCTAACTCTCTTGGCCACACCCTGGAACCCTATGTCGGCTATGTAGTGGTTGGCGCAAGAGTTGGGGCAGCCGCTGATCCTTATCGTGGCATCGGTTCTCTGTGCTAAGCACCGGCTCTGGCGGAGCTTGTGCTGAATCGCATCAGCCAGACCTCTCGAAAGGCATAATCCTAATTTGCAGGTTGCGGCTCCGGTGCAGGCGACGATCTCCGGCTCGCCGTTGCCGATTACATCGACGCTAAGACCCTGCAAAGCGGACATAGTCTTCTCAACGCTCTCCCGCCGCACCGATGTGATCAGGATGTTCTGTAATTGCGTGGTTCTCACCAGGCCCTGACCAAACTCTTCGGCAATATGCCCCACCCTGACCAGGTCATCCGCCGATATGTCACCGAGATTCAGCCTGAGAAGTATCGTGTACAATCCGTCCGTTTTTTCAGCCAGTACATTCTGCCCAAGATCCAAGCCGCCATCGGCGGAACAGCCCGCCGCTTCAAACCTCGATGCTATATCCCGCACCTGTGGGATGCTGCCCCAGAGGCCCTGCTCCGAAAGCTGCTTACGTTCGGCTTTATAGAGCCCGACGAATTCTTCCTCCCCAACTCTCTTTCGTACATACCGCAATCTCGCCTTTTGTTTGTTTGACCTGTCACCGTTCTTGTCAAAAACTCTTCTGACGGCTTCGGCTACCTGCAGGACCTCATCATCAGTTATGAAATCTTCGATCTTCACGGCAACCGCAGGATTTGATCCCAATCCTCCCCCTGCATAGACTGCGAAACCTTTCATTCCGCCTTTGACGTGCGCAAAGAATCCGAGGTCGGCCACGGAGGCAAAGGCGCAGTCGGCCGAGCAGCCCGAAAAAGCTATCTTGAATTTTCTCGGAAGATTATAAGAGCTCTTAAACTGAAGGAGATATTCCGCTGCGGCAATCGCGTACGGCGCCACGTCGAAATTCTCTTTCGGGCAGACGCCCGCCCGCGGGCACGCCGTTATGTTGCGAACCGTATTGCCGCCGCCGCCACGCGCCGAAAGTCCCACATCGAGCAGGCCTTCAAGCACATCGGGAGTATCTTCAATGCCGACCTCGTGAATCTGAATGTCCTGCCTGGTTGTAACATGAACGATTCCGTTGCCGTAGGTCTTGCTCAGTCCGGCAATTTGCTCCAACTGGAAGGGCAGCACAAGTCCCGCGCCTATGCGTATGCGAACCATAAATTTGCCCGCCGCCCTTTGCTCGTAAATACCCATCGGCACCCGATAAGCCTTGAACGATATCGGCTTGGTCTCGCCCCGCAGAAACTTCGCAACGGCTTCTCGATACCCCAACACGTCCTGCCTGACCGATTCCGGTATGCGCAGCAGCGGCTCTTTTTTCGTACCCATCTTCACTCTTTCCAAAATCTCACACGCATCGGCATCATTGCATTGTCTCCAACCTCAATCGCCTTCACTTAACGTTCAGTCGGCCCCGGCTTGGAAGACCGTATCTATGAACAATAGTCAAGACCGCTGAGCGCGAAATCCAGCCTGGGTTTATGCCGAGATGACCTTCGGGAATGGGAACCCCTAACTCGGAGAAATAGTCCTCCCAGGCGGACAGAGTTGTCCCCGTATCGGGGTCCTTGAATGTCATCGGCTGTAACGGAAATACGGGATTTCCGGCGTTAGCTCGCATAAAGACTTCATAGACAAGCTCGGAGCAATAGTATGCCCCGTTGCTGATTTCAAACGCCTTGTCGTAGGGTCTTCCCTTCAGGGCAAGGGCTTCTTCAATCGCACGCGGTATCAGTCTTTGGTAAGGCTCCTTCAGCCTGCCGACTATGACCTTGGGCTGGCCTTTTGTATCCAGACTTCGTCGGAGAAAAGTCTGCAACTCTGTCGCCTCTACGCCGCTTGACACAGCCTCGATTACAACGACGTCATCTTTGGCGTCTCTTGCGGCAATGCCGATATGCGAAAAATTCGCCCCTCCCCATCCAGTCGTAACTTGTCCTATTGCATCGTAAAGGGCGCCGCAATCGACATCCTGAAACAACAAATCTCCCGTTTGAAGCGAAAAGCCGGGTTCCTTACGAAGGGCGCCCTGCGTGCAGCCAAAGATGACCGGGCCGATCGAGAACAGCAGTAATACCCATCCAACAGCAAGCATAAAGTCTCTGGTTACCAACATCTACTTCTCCAGAATCCTCAGAGATACTTCGGTTATCCCGCCGTTTTCAAGAGCAAATCCCTTAACGACAGGACCATCCGGCTCCCCCAAGGAAATAATCACATACAAAATGTCCGGCGTAAGCGCCAGCCGAATATCCTCCGCCGAAAGCCTGGGCGCCGTAGCCGGATGGCTGTGATATACAGCCAGCATCTCAAGGCCGGCTGCGCGGATATCCTTCGCCACGGCAAACTGCTCCTTCGGCTCCATCATAAAGTGGTCGC
>Ga0315288_10006908_pt1 | contig 14394 bp, 11 predicted proteins | sample YL17G11_20_MG_FD_203454 | JGI IMG/M metagenome (GOLD analysis project Ga0315288, IMG submission 203454) | Sediment microbial communities from Yellowstone Lake, YNP, Wyoming, USA - YL17G11_20 | ecosystem: Environmental > Aquatic > Freshwater > Lake > Sediment | place: USA: Wyoming | collected... | reverse complement strand
CATAGGCCAGTTTACCAGCAAACGCCGCTGGCCGGTTACTTCCATAATTGTCTCGGTCAACTGGCGCAGGCTGATGTACTCACTACCGCCCAGGTCGTAAGTCTGGTTGAGTGTTTCGGGGTTATCGAGAGCCCAGATGAGGCATGTGACCAAGTCTTCGACCCACAGCGGCTGGAGGAGAGTCTCGCCTTTGGCTGGCAGGGGCAGGAAACCGGGCGCGGCGGTCAGTAGCATCGCCAAACCGGTGGTGAATTCGTCACCCGGACCGAATAAGATCGAACCGCGCAGGATTGTGTGCGGTACCCCCGACTTGCGGACGTATTCCTCGGCGATACCTTTGGCCTTGAGTACCGGAAAACCGGCGGCCCGGCCGGCGCCCAGGTGGCTCAGGTAGAAGAGACGCCCAACACGGGCATCCGCGGCGGCTTCGCACAGTGCCCGCGTGCCATCTATGTCCACGGCCTGTAGATTTGCGCGCCCGCCCTCGCCCTCGCCTCCTGCCAGATGGTAAATTGTATCCACGCCGTGCATGGCGGCGCGCAGACCTTGCACATCACTCAGGCTTGTGACTGCCACTTCAACCGGCACGCCGATGGGCAGGCGGGGTGTGTGCGGCGACGGCCGCAGCAAAATACGGACCTGATGGCCGGTTTCGACCAGTTGACGGGTGAGCACCCGGCCGATGAAACCGGTGCCGCCGGTGAGGAGGATCATCGGGTGAGATTATAGCAGAGAGTCATCTAAGACGATCGCTCAACCCTTCCCAAAAAATCCCATTGCCGTGCTGAATCACAGCAACATGAATTATTAACGCAATTGTAATGGATAACCCGGCTTAGTTGAGGTAAACTATAGGAAGAGAGGCGATGAACTGGCCATACGTGTTTGCCCTGGTCGTATCAAGCGCTGCAGCCATAATTGTTAGTATGGTGGCCTGGAGGCGGCGGACTGCGCCGGGTGCCCGTCCATTGATGGTGCTGGGGGGCGCGATCGCCACCTGGGCATTGACATATGCGATCCATTTTTCGGTTGTGACCGAGAATGCCCGTTTCTTCTGGTTGCGGGCCACATACCTGGGGGTGCTGACCGTTCCTACTACTTTCCTGCTTTTTTCCATTCATTATGCCAACCGAGGACATTGGTTGAAGAAAAGGGTCATTGCCCTTCTCACCCTTGAGCCGTTGCTTACATTCATCCTTTTGTGGACCGATCCCTGGCACAACCTGTTCTTTGGCGGCAAGCATTTGAATGGAGTGATTCTGGATGGCGGTCCGTGGTTCTGGATCAATGTGATTTATTCATATGGGCTGGTTTTGTTTTCAATGATCCTGCTAATCCAAGCATACCTGCATACGGCGCGTCCAATACGGGGACAGGCTACAGCTGTCTTAGCCGGAGCGTTGTTGCCGATTGCAGTCAACATTGTCGGCTTGTTGGGTCTCAATCCATTCTCCGACCTGGACTTAACTCCCTTTGTTCTTACGATCTCCAGTATCTTTTTCATAGTTGGCTTTTCGCATTACCGGCTACTTGATCTTGTACCTATTGCCCGTGATGCTCTAATTGAGAGTATGAATGACGGTGTGATAGTTTTGGATACGAAGAACCGGATCGTGGATGTTAACGGGACAGCTCTACAGATGATTGGAAAATCAGGACAATTAGTCATCGGCGAACCAGCAGAACAAGTTTTCGCAAATATCAGCGAGATATTTAACCGGTTTCGGGACACGCTTACCACCCGTCAGGAAATCGTGATTGGTGATAATGAATTGCTTTATTTCGACCTGCGCATCTCGCCTCTCTATGATCGCAAGGGACATTTCTCCGGCAGGCTGATTGTCGCTCGCGATATTACCGAACGCCATTTGATGGAGCAAGCTGAACACGAACAGCGCGTTTTGGCTGAGGCGTTGGGTGATACTGCCGCGGCATTGAACAGTTCACGCACCTTTGAAGAAGTGCTGGACCGCTTGTTGGAAAATGTTGGACATGTTGTTCCCTATGATATGGCAACATTTATGTTGCTTGACCTGAATAATATTGTGCGAGTAGCCCGTTCACATGGATATCGGGAGCATGGCTTGGATGAAAAACCTCTAAATTTCCCGGTGAACGAGATTCCAAATTTTTGCACAATGATGGAAACTGGAAAGGCCTTGGTGGTACCAGATACCCATCAAAGTAAGAATTGGATTGTGATGGAGGGAATGGAGAAGATATATTCTTATGCAGGTGCACCTTTGCAAGTGAAAGGGGAGGTGATTGGTTTTCTGAACCTGTCCAGCCTGACCCCGGATTTCTATAACCAAACCCATGCCGACCGTTTACAAGCATTCGCTGACCAGGTCGCGATTGTCGTGGAGAATGCGCGTTTGCTGGAAGAAGCCCGGCAGCGCGCAGATGAGTTGTCGACGCTGCTGGATATCGGTTTGGCTGTTACCTCCGGCCTGGAGATGGATAAAATCCTCAGAGCACTTCTTGAGAAGTGTCAACATGTCCTGCCTATAGAAGCCTTTTACATTGCAACCTACGATAATGAAACTGAGATGATCGGTTTTCCCCTCTTTTATGACAAGGGGGAAATCACCACATTACCCCCTCACAATATTCACCAGTCTCCGGGACTGACCGGGTACGTTATCCAGACCCGGCAGATGCTCTATGTGCCGGATGCCCTCAACGAAGAGGCCATGCGAAAATACAACATCGTTGATTTTGGTGGTGACCCGAGCCGTTCTTATGTTGGTGTACCACTTCTAGTGGGAGACCGGGTGGTAGGTGTAATATCCATGCAATGCTCCCAATCCAATGCTTACCACCCAGATCAAATCCGTCTGTTGGAAACGATTGCCACCCAGGCAGCTGGAGCCATCGAAAATGCAAGGTTATTCGAAGAAGTGCGCCTGCATGCTGAAGAGATGACGGCGCTCTTTGATATCGGTATTACAGTCACTTCAGGTCTGGACATGGAACAGGTTTTGAGAACTTTGTTGGAGAAATGCCGGCAGGTACTGCCCGTGGAAGCTTTCTATATCGCCATCCTGGACCCGGACACCGGCTTGATCCATCACCCACTTGCTTATGATTTGGGCGAATACCCGCAGATTCCCACCCGTGACATTCGCCAAAATCCCGGGCTAAGCGGTCATGTCATCAATAGCCGCCAGACGCTGTACATACCGGATATTACCTCCCCCGATGCGATTACGACTTACCAGATTTTCCGTACCAGCGGTACGCCCACGCGGGCATTTGTCGGTGTACCGATGATTGTCGGGGATCGCATCGTAGGGGTCATTTCAATGCAGAGTTACCAGGCGAATGCTTACAATCCTGACCAGGTCCGCCTGCTGGAAACGATTGCCACCCAGGCCGCAGTGGCCATAGAAAACAGTCGCCTGTACGCGAAGGCTCAACAGGAAATCAGACAACGCGAGAAGGCCGAGCACCGTTACAGGGCTTTATTCGAGCAGTCACATGATGCCGTGTTTATTCTTGATGTTCACGGGAAACACCTGGAAGTCAATCAACGTGCCGCTGATCTACTCGGTTATACAGTTGAAGAATTGACGCAACTGTCCGTGGCTGATCTTTCAGCACAGAAAGAAGAGAGTGGAAATATCCTGGAACTTTTACAACAAGGCGAAAAAATTCCCCTTTATGAACGTGTTTATAGTAAAAAAGATGGGGGGAAAGTGACTGTCGAGATAAATACTGAATTGGTTTGTGATGATGATGGCACTCCTATTCATATTCAGAGTGTGGTCCGGGATATTTCTGAACGCAAGCAGAATGAAGTGATGTTGCAGAAAGCCAATCATAAATTACGGAACCAGCTTGAGAAAATTAAGACATTACAGGCCCAGTTGCGTGAGCAAGCCACCCGCGACTCGTTAACCGGCCTCTTCAATCGCCGTTACCTCGAAGAGACTCTGGAGCGCGAGTTTCTGCGCGCAGGGCGTGAAAAGAACACTGTCTGTTTGGTAATGATGGATATTGATGGATTCAAGGCGTTCAACGACACTTATGGTCACGATGCGGGCGACCTGCTCTTGAGAAGGTTGGGGGAATTTCTGCGCTCTGAAGTCCGTTCCTCGGACATTTCCTGTCGCTACGGTGGTGAAGAGTTCTTAATTGTCATGCCGGGTGCCCAACTGAAGAATGGATACGAACGGGCTGAGCATTTGCGCGCCGCTTTTTTGTCGCTTGACATTGAGCACTTGGGGGTGAAACTGCGTGCCACATTGTCAATCGGAGTAGCGATCTACCCACAGCACGGTGACACCAATGAGAAAGTCCTGCACGCGGCCGACCAGGCATTGTATGCCGCCAAGGTTGCCGGGAGAAATTGCACCCGCACCGCCAAATAAAAAAACACCCTGTTTTTTATTTCTTCTTTGGTTCGGCCATTTCCTGCCGGACGGTGTTCAACAAGCTTTCGGCTTTGAGTTCATTCAGAGTGTAGCAGGGGGCTTCGAGGTGGTCGGCCAGCGCCTGGGCCAGGCCCTGATCGAAAGAAGCGTGTTCCATGTTGATGACCACGGTCCGGTAGCCTCGACCTGCGATCTGCTCGGCGAATCCAAAGGCCTCCTCCTGCGGAGGCAGGGCGCCAATCGAAACATTCCCTGCCCCATCGGTCAGGATGATGAGCAGTGGTTCCACGTCTGGATGGATCATTTGCTCCTGGGTGAGCACTTCATAGGTCATCAGCAAACCGGCCGAGAGCGGCGTCTTGCCACCCACCGGAATGTCGGACAGGGCGCGCTGGGCCAGTGTGATGGAATTCGTCGGGGGCAGAATGAGCGTGGCACGGTCCTTCTGGAAGACGATCAAACCGACCCGGTCGCGGCGCTGATAGGCATCCGTCAACAGGGACAGGATGGCGCCCTTCGTGGCGGCCATACGCTCTGCCACGGCCATGGACCAGGAGGCATCCACCAAAAACAGGACCAGGTTGGCGGCCTTCTTGACGCGAACCTTGCGTTGCAAGTCACCTTTCTGGATGGCAAAAGCCACCTTCTTGCGCTGCTCGATGCGTCGTTTTTGGAAGGGTGCTGCCGCGCGGATGGTGGCATCGAAGGCCACATCGTCGGTTTTGCCGTTGGCCGGGCGGGACTGAATGTAACGGCCTCGTTTGCGCTCGGTGTGCGTGCGCGAGCGGCGGCCGGAATGCTGGCGGGTTAATTTATCGAGGGGGGTGTCGAGTTTGCGCGGGTCAAAGGTCTCGCCAACCTTGACTTTTTTACCGCCGTCCCACCAGTGAGCATCTTGTGGACCGAAGACGGTCTGCTGGGGGGAGGGTTCGGCATCCGGCGGCTGGTCGGGGTTATTCTGCTCGATGGCCTCAGTTATGGCTTTTTTTTTACAGACTCGGCGTCGGGCTCTTTCTCGGCCGGTTCGGAAGGCTCGCCATCGGTATACGAACCCTGTAACTGCTCGATGCGTTCCTGCAACTGTTCAGGCGAGATCTCGCTCTGATGGAAAGGACCGTGCTTGATGCGGTGGGGGAGGGCCAGTTCAGCAGCCAGGGCAATATCCCGGTCCGTGATGGTGCTGCGTCCCTCGAAAGCGGCGTGGGCACGAGCGGCCTTGAGGATGACCAGATCGGCGCGGTGGCCGTCCACGTTGAGTGAAGCGGTCAACGCGGCGATGGAGAGCAGGTCGCGGCGGGTGTAGGTCACTTTATCGACCATGGTACGGGCCTGGGCAATAATTCGGCTGAGTTTCTCCTCATGCGGCTGCCATAGTTTATAGAAGGCTTCTGCGTCAGACTCGAAGGCCAGGTTGTTTTCAATGATGGTCACCCGGTCGCGCGCGTCGCGGATACCAGTAATGTCCACCGAGAGGGCAAAGCGGTCGAGCAATTGCGGGCGCAGGTCGCCTTCTTCGGGGTTCATCGTGCCGACCAGGATGAAGCGTGCCGGGTGGGTGAAAGAGATGCCTTCGCGTTCGACGATGTTCATACCCATGGCGGCGGAGTCGAGCAGTACATCCACCACGTGGTCGTCGAGCAGGTTCACTTCGTCGATGTAAAGCAGGCCACGGTTGGCGGCGGCCAGCACACCCGGCTCGAAGTGGCGTTCGCCCTTCTGAATGGCCTGTTCGATATCGAGCGTTCCGACCACCCGGTCTTCGGTGGCTGAGACGGGCAGGTTGACGAACGGGATGGGTTTTTCATCGACAGGCAGTGGCACGCCGGAGGCGGCTTTCTCGCGGCACTCGGTGCACCAGGAAGCGGGCTGGTCGGGGTCGCAACCGAAACGGCAGCCGTGCACAGCCCGCACTTTCGGCAGGAGGGCGGCCAAGCCGCGCGCTGCCGTGGACTTGGCGGTGCCGCGCTCGCCGCGGATCAGCACGCCACCGATGCGCGGGTCAACGGCATTGAGGATAAGAGCGCGTCGCATGCGCGCCTGTCCGACGATGGCAGTGAATGGATAGATCGTAGGCATGAATATCTCCGGGCGAAATTATACTGCGAATCAGCGGATATAATCGGATATGAGATTATCAAGGAGATTATATGCCCGAACCTACCCCCGGCCTTTTCGCCGAACTCGAACATACCGTGACCGACACCGATACCGCCTCCCACTGGGGCAGTGGAGGGCTGCCTGTTTTCTCGACCCCGGCTCTAGTTGGCCTGATGGAGGGCGCCGCCGTTGTCGCATTGGCCGGACACCTGCCCACCGGCCAGACGACCGTCGGCGGGCATATTGACGTGCGACACATGGCGGCCACACCGGTGGGGATGCAGGTGCGTGCCCGGGCGGAGTTGACCGCCATCGAGGGCCGCAAGCTGGTCTTCAAGGTCCAAGCCTGGGACGAGGTGGAAATGATCGGCGAAGCCAACCACGACCGGTTTATGATTGATGAGATGAAGTTCATGGCGAAAGTGGCAGCGAAGAACCAGCGATAAACAGAAATGAATGGTGAGTTTTTCCCGGCTGATCTCCAGTAGTGTTTGAACAAATACAAAATCTGCAGCGCACTAGGCTACGCGGTAGATTCGTTTTTTCAATAGGGAGGACTATTTCTTAGCAGTACTAAACATGAACAATTAGTACAGTGGGCAGAAACCGACGATGGGGTTACGAGCAGGATGGCGTCCGGTATGTAAGCCAACCACAGCCACACGCCCGTGGCTATCCCCAGCAGGCCGAGCGCGACCAGGGCAATACCTACGTTGACGCGGATAATTCAGCCAACAGAACCTTCGTCCATTTTAAATATGAAACTCATTTTGTTGTTTATTGGAATGAATTATGTAGATTTATGAATTAGATACATCTGGGGCGAAGAAGCAGTGATGATACCCAAAACAGGGATGGCAAAATGCCATCCCTGTTAGTGATGTAGGAACTGGACTAGTGCAGGTTTATTACTACCGAATCAAGCGACAGAATGGAGCCATCCGCCGCGCTGAGGTCTTTGAACTGGATGACTATCAGGCCGGTAATGCCTGCGCTGCTCAGGTTGAAAGTCTGTGAGAATGTACCGGGCGTACCCATCCCAGCGGAGGAGACCAGCAATGATGATTCGTTGACTTTAGTGCCATCCAGAAGGAAGATGGCATAACTCAAGGTATTCTCGAAAGGTGAGATGGGCACATTCCCGTTGACTGTGAACGGATTGGTGACATCCACCCAGTTGCCGGGATATGTGATGTTGATGGAGCGTTCAACACCCGTTGGCCCGGAAGTCACCCGCATCAGCCAGAGATTGTTTCCCAGCAGCCAAAAGGATTGCACCTCGGGCTGAGAAGGACAGCATAGCGGGTCATTAGGTCCCTGCACCATCGTGTTCAAATGGATCACGCCCAAAGAAATATCGGCACTGTTTACCAAAACCCGGTCGCCCAACTGGACCTGGCCGGCCTGATGCGGGGCACCGTCAAGGTCGATGACAGCCATGACGGATTCGAATACGCCGGTGCCTCCGCCATTCTCGGCCAGGATGACAGCTGCATCGACTCTGCCATCACCATTCAGGTCCCCAAAAGCGTAAACCTCCAGCATCCGGACCGAATAAGCAGTTGCGCCGGAACCTTCCGAATAAGATCCATTGACCAGTGTGACGGTCCGCCCGTAGTATGGAGCGTAATATGTAGCGTTATGCAGGCTATCTACCGAGAGCCCGGGATTGGAGGACGGCAGAGCAGGAGGAGTGAGTGTCGGCAGAGTCGGAGTCCCGGTGACGGTAATGATTAATGGCGGGATGGTTGTATCCATGATAGTGGCGGGTGGGGGGTTTGTTGTATTGATCTGAACGCTGCACGCCAGGATTGCCAGCATCAGCGCCAGAACGGGAAAGATTAGTTTTCGATTCATAAAGCACTCCGTTCAATTCGTTAGTTTTGTGTCAAGGAATTAATGTCACCCAGGAACCACCGTTGTCGGTGGTCTGGTAGAGTTGTGAGTGACCGGCATCGTCCACGCTGGTGAGCGCCCAGCCAATGAATTGGCCGGCAGTTCCAGGGACAAATTCAATTTGGGATAATCTTTCGCTCAGATCGAGGCTGGTGAGCATTCCACCCCATGTTTGCGCTCCGTCAGTAGTGAAATACAAGTTTATCCCGCCGTCCCAGCACCAACCATGCAGGGCGTCGGCGAAAGCGTAATGACCGGGAGTGATCAAGCGGTTGGCATTCATCGGGTTCCCGGTCCATGTGGCTCCGCCATCGTGGGTGGTATAGAAGATAAAATCGGTCGTACTCGACAAGTAAATCATCAACGGCAGGAAACCGTCACTTCCAAAGAAGACCGGCGCTTGTGGCATGTACTGGTAGGTTTCGTAACCTGTCGGCAGGGGAATGCTCTGCTGTGCCCAGGAAACGCCGCCATCGTGGGTGACGAACAGGTAGACTTCCCCGTCCACGGGCCGGGTGCCGGTCACCCAACCTGTATTGGCAACCAGGAATGTCATACCGTTTTTGATACCACTCAGGGGCAGGCTGTCGGACGAATCGGGCCGGGTCGGGTCATTATTAAAGACGCTGAGCCAGGTTGTTCCGCTGTCGGAGGTCTGGTACATTTCCACAACATCGGACCCCGCGCCTGCGCCCCGGTCCGCCAGGGCACGGCCGGTGCTGGCATCCAGGAATTGGATGCTGGCTCCTCCGAACGGCACCGCAACCGAGGTCCAGGTGAGGCCGCCATCGACAGTGTGGTAAAGCTTACCGGTGAAATAGTCGACATTCGGAATCAGCACCCAGACAGTATTGACATTCAGCACACTTAAAGTGGTCGAGTGTCCGATACCAGTCAGGTCCGGTGGGGTGGCGTTCAGCCAGGTTGTGCCGCCATCCACAGTCCGCAGCAGGTAACCGCTGTCGTTTGAGGCAATGCCCCAGCCGTTGTTGGCGTCGAGAAAGGAGATATTGGTGAGAGAGGGATGGGATGCATCCTGCAAATCCGGTGGGGTCGGGAGAGGAATATTCCCAACCACCTCAGGTGGAATGGGCGTATCGGTGATGATGACGGGAGTTCCCGTCACGTTGGCAGGCAGGTGCGCCAGATTGCAGGCTCCCATTGCCAGTACCAGTACGCCGATGATGAGAAAAAACCTGGCACGCATATTTCACTCCTGTTACTTGTTGCCAATCTAATGTATTCTGAATGATTGCAAGCCTCGATACTCGATGCTGGTAGGGGGTATCAAAGGGCAAATCCTATACCTGCTTTTTGTGTAAATACATGGGCTATTAGAGGTCAAAATCCAAAGATTATTAGGAATATGGGTTCTATATTCTGTACACATTAGACGCAATAGCGCCGTGGAAGTTCCACGGCGCTGCGATTGTTTTTGAATCTCGGGCTAGCTGATCCATTCAACAACCGTCGCCTCACCCTGGCCGACTCCCACGCATAAGGTCGCCAGACCATAGTAGGGGCGGCTTTTATGGTCACCCGCCCGCCGCTGCATCTCGTGCAGCAGCGTGGTCAGGATGCGCGCTCCCGAGCATCCAAGCGGATGGCCGAGGGCAATCGCCCCGCCGTTTACGTTAACCAGTTCTGGTTCGAAGCCCAAGTCTTCGATAACGGCCAGAGACTGGATGGCGAAGGCTTCGTTCAACTCGACCAGGTCGAGGTCCTTTATTTTCAGACCGGCACGGATGAGGGTTTTTTGCACTGCTGGAACTGGGCCCAGTCCCATTGTGCGCGGCGGGACGCCGGCAGCGGCCGAAGAAAGAATCCGGGCCATGGGTTTCAGCCCGAGCGCCTGGGCCTTTTCCTCGCTCATGACAAGCAGAGCCGCGGCCCCATCATTAAGCCCTGAGGAATTCCCGGCGGTTACCGTTCCACCTTCACGGAATGCGGGCTTCAGCCTGCCCAATGATTCGAGCGTGGTATCGCGACGCGGGCGTTCGTCGGTATCCACAATTTTCGGGTCTCCCTTGCGCTGGGGAATGGTTACCGCGACGATCTCTTCTGCGAATCTGCCGCTGTCTATGGCAGCGATTGCGTACTGGTGCGAACGGACAGCGAACTCATCCTGCATCTGGCGGGTAATATGCGGCTTCATCTGGGCGATGTTTTCAGCGGTCTCGCCCATCTGCTCGGTTCCGTACATTTCCTTCATCTTCGGGTTAGGATAACGCCAGCCGAGGGCGGTATCGTAGGCGGTCAGGTTGCCAAAGGGGAAACCGGACTCGGCTTTGGGAAATGAATACGGGGCGCGGCTCATTGACTCCACACCTCCAGCAATGTATACATCCCCTTCACCGGCCTTGATGGCGCGTGCGGCCTGGTTGACGGCGTTCAGCCCGGAGGCGCATAGCCGGTTAATGGTAACTCCGCCGACGCTGACAGGCAAACCCGCCAGCAGGAGTGCCATGCGCGCCACGTTGCGGTTATCCTCCCCGGCCTGGTTGGCACAGCCGAGGTAGACCTCTTCCACAAGGTCCGGGTCGAGTTGGTTACGTTCCAAAATAGCTTTGAGCACAAGCGCGGCCAGATCGTCCGGACGGACTGGGGACAACACACCGCCCAAGGATCCGATGGGCGTGCGGATAGCGTCAATGATGACAGGAATGGGCATGTTCAATCTCCAAGGGATGTTATTGGCTCGGCTCGGTCGGGGTTTTCGTCTCCACCTCGCCGATAAAGCGAATGCGCTGGGTATTGACTACTACAGTTTCCCGGTAGAGCAGGAAGTTGGGATTCGCCTCGATTGCCACGGTGGCCTGTGTAATTGGCAGGAAGGACTCGTCTGAATCAGCCAGGATCCGGGCCAGGTCGAGGGAGCCTTGCATATGGACCGCGCCGTGTACTTCCATCCCATCCAGGATAAGGAAGACATCGTATCTTTCTTTGGGATACTTCTTTATGAAACGCGGAGGGAAATCTACTTTCTGGAGTGGCTCAAAGGCCAGCACAATCCCAGATTTTGGGAGGATGGATACGAGGGTCTTTTCCAGCACCTTGTCCGGGCTTTCAAGGCGTGCCACGCTGGCGTTATGTAGAATGACTTTCCTTTCGCCCTGGTCCTTCAGAAAATCCGAGAAGCGCTGGTTATGTAGAGAAATTTCCCCGCTGATGGAATGCTGATGCGTAAAAATGACAATTGGATAACGAATCGTGGTTTCTACCATTTTTACCTTCCTTGAATATGACGGAGAGAATACTATTTCATTCTAACCATCCCTGGCAATCATGTCAACGTGAAAAATCAGCAATCTTTCACATACGGAGCCCAAATAACACCAAATAGATATGGAACCAGACTAATCGGGGCACTTTTTTTTACCACAGTTTTCCTCCCCAGATGAGGATTTTTGTATTACGGGTATAATGACGCATTGCACTACCCGCCAAAGTCAGAAGCCGCCATAATAATGCAGACGGAAATCATGATAAAATTTGTCCAAATTCTTTATCGAGGAGGCCAGGTCAATGCCTGCCAAAGGTTGGATAGAAGTCAACGATCTATACTGTAAAGGCTGTGAGTTATGCATCTCAGCCTGCCCACCCAAAGTCCTGGAATTGGATAGCGAAAAGTTAACCTCCAAAGGCTACCATCCGACGCATATTTTCAAGGACGGTTGCACCGGGTGCGCCATCTGCGCCCTGGTCTGCCCGGACGCGGCCATCACCGTCTACCGCGAAGTGACCAAAGCTCTCTCCCCAGCAGTGGCAGGAGGTGATTGATATGGCGCGTGAAATGTGGAAAGGCAACGAAGCCATCGCCGAGGCCGCCGTACGCGCCGGCGTGGAGGCCTACTTCGGTTATCCCATCACCCCGCAAAACGAGGTGCTCGAATACATGTCCCATCGCCTGCCGGAACTCGGGCGGGCCTTCGTACAGGCTGAAAGTGAACCGGCGGCCATCAACATGGTCTACGGTGCGGCCTGCACCGGGGCGCGCGTGATGACCTCCTCCTCCAGCCCGGGCATCAGCCTTATGCAGGAAGGATTGTCATACATCGCCGGGACCGAGGTACCGATGGTGCTGGTCAATGTGATGCGCGGCGGGCCGGGCCTTGGCAACATCGCCCCCTCGCAGGGCGATTACAACCAGATTTGCAAGGGCGGCGGGCACGGGGATTACCATCCAATTGTGCTTGCTCCAGCCTCGATCCAGGAGGCGGTGAACTTGATGCCGGTGGCCTTCGAACTGGCCCACAAGTACCTGAATATCTGCGTCATCCTGATTGACGGTTCCATCGGACAGATGATGGAACCAATCCAGCTGCCGGAGATGCAGCCGGTCGCCCGGAAAGAATACGACTGGGCCGTCAGCGGGGCGAAGGGACGCGAGCGGCATATCCTGACCTCGATCTATCTTGATGTCCCGACCGAGGAAAAAATCAACCTGCGCATCCTTGGACGCTGGCGGGAAGCTCAGGCCAACGAAATTCGCTTCAAGGAATATTTCCTGGAGGATGCTGAACATATCGTGATCGGTTTCGGAACCGCGGGCCGGATTGCACTTTCAGCCGTGCGCGCCGCTCGTGCGCTGGGTATCAAAGTGGGGCTGTTCCGCCCCATCAGCGTCAATCCCTTCCCCTACAAGCGGGTGGAGGAATTATGCAAGCAGGCCAAGTCCTTGCTGGTGGTGGAAATGAACACCGGGCAGATGCTCAAGGACGTCCAGGCGGCGGTCAAGAACCGGGTACCGGTGCGCTTTTACGGGCGGTTGGGGGGCGTGATGCCCTTCCCGGATGAATTCGTACACGAGATCCAGGAAATGATCAAGAACCCAGGCAAACCGGAAGATGATCCCGCCGACCTGTGGTATCTGCGGATGATGTCACGGTAAGAAGGAGGGTATCCATGGCTGCAACTATTGTTAATCCTGAAAATCTGGTCTACGCCCGCCCCAAAGGGTTCACAGGCACACCTACGCATTATTGTCCCGGTTGTACGCATGGGACGGCGCACCGCCTGGTGGCTGAAGTGCTGGAAGAAATGAATATCCTGGATAAGACCATCGGCGTGGCGCCGGTCGGTTGCGCGGTGTTTGCCTACAATTATATTGACACTGATTTCGTCGAGGCCGCCCACGGGCGTGCCCCGGCGATGGCCACCGGCATCAAGCGTGTCCTTCCAGACCGCATCGTCTTCTCCTACCAGGGCGACGGCGACCTGGCGTCGATCGGAATGGCGGAGACCGTCCACGCGGCTGCGCGTGGGGAAAACATCACCATTATCTTTATCAACAATGCCATTTATGGCATGACTGGCGGTCAAATGGCGCCCACCACCCTGCCTGGTATGAAGACGACTTCTTCACCCAACGGTCGCGATGTGGAAACACAGGGCTATCCCATCCGTATGTCCGAGATGCTGGCCACGCTGGACGGAGCCGGGTACATTGTCAGGCGCAGTCTGCACGACCCGAAGAACATCCGCCTGGCGAAGAAAGCGATCCGTCTTGCCTTCGAAACGCAGATGCACGGCTTGGGTTTCTCGATGGTGGAACTGCTCTCCACATGCAACACCGGCTGGGGTTTGACACCGGTCGAGTCGCTGGCGTGGCTGGAAGAGCACATGATCCCGGCCTTTCCACTTGGCGATTATAAGATTGCGCCGTCGGTGGCAGCATTAAAATTTTAGAATAGCCGTGCCACTGCGAGCAGAGCGGAGCAGTCCCTAGAAATAAGGAAATTACATCACTCACTTGGTCTCGACACCTGCTCTTGCACACAAGTGCAAGTGTACACCCCGAAGAAGACGGGGCTACTCGACCAACGTTCTCTAGCAATGGCACGAGGAATGGAGAATAATCATGCAAACCGAAGTTTTTCTGGCTGGTTTCGGAGGACAAGGCGTCATGTTTGCAGGTCAGGTGCTTTCCTATGCCGCCATGGATATCGGCAAAGAGGTGACCTGGATCCCCTCATATGGACCGGAAATGCGCGGTGGTACAGCCAATTGCACCGTTGTCATTGCG
>Ga0315288_10006907_pt1 | contig 14395 bp, 9 predicted proteins | sample YL17G11_20_MG_FD_203454 | JGI IMG/M metagenome (GOLD analysis project Ga0315288, IMG submission 203454) | Sediment microbial communities from Yellowstone Lake, YNP, Wyoming, USA - YL17G11_20 | ecosystem: Environmental > Aquatic > Freshwater > Lake > Sediment | place: USA: Wyoming | collected... | reverse complement strand
GTATGTCGATTTTTTTGGGAAACTTACGCCTTCACCGGTATTCGATGTGCAGAGGCTCTGGCTCTCAGGATCAAGGACTACGATCGATCGTCGCTGACGCTGTCCCTCCCCAAGGTAAAAGGGGCCAATAGCAGGCTGCAACCAATTCCGCACCGGCTATCCTGCATCTTGGAAAAATGGATCAGTATCCTCAGCCGTAACGGTCAAGCCGATTTACGTTCTCTCTTATTCTGTGGACGGCATCCTGAAAGGTCGCTGACGACAAGGCAGATCCGGTTCAGGTGCAAAAGGGAGGGGGCCTTCTCTGCTGGGGAAGAAACATAACCCGGCAGAGAAGGCCCAGGGAGTGGAAGGAGAAATCTTAAGCGGCCAGTTTCAAGGGCTGCTCGGAAACCTTGCCCAGTTCTTTGCAGGAATTGGCCGGGCAGCGTTGTTTTAAGTGGCTTTCGTACTCGCTGCGGAAGTAACGCAGGCTCGTGAGAACAGGGGTCGCCGTCGCTCTTCCGAATTCGCAGCGCGCCTGAGACTGGATGCGGTTGGCAAAAATCTCCAGGGTCTCGAGGTCACCCGCTTCTCCCAACCCCTTCACTAACCGGTTCAAGATGGCCAGGAGGTTCTTAAAGGCCTTTCCACACGGGTGGCATCGATCACACGCTTCGGAAACCAGCTGGGTCAAGGAATAACGGACCATCTCCACGATGCAGACCTTCTCATCCATCAGGACCATATACCCGGAACCGACTTTCCAGCCAATATTAGTTAAGGAATCAAAATCAATGGGTGTAGTTTGGAACCTTCCCGGGAAGATTCCTCCGCTGGGCCCCCCGATCTGGAAAGCCTTCAGTTCCCCCTCAATGCCTCCCCCCTGGCTATCAGCCATCTTCATCAGATCGGCCAGGGTTGAGCCGATGGGCGCCTCGACCAGACAGGGGTGGCTGGTTTTGCCCGTCAGGGCGAAAATTTTGGTCCCGGTGGCGTTCTTTGTGCCTAGGGAAGCAAACCAGTCGGCTCCCTTGTTCAGAATCAGGGAAATGTTCGCATAAGTCTCCACGTTGTTCACGTAGAAAGGTCTGGGCCAAACGTCGACGTTCTTGAAGTTTTCATATTTTGCCGTACCCTCGGGATCGAAAAGAGCCCGGCTGCACTCCCCGCAGATGAATGGGTTGTGCTCCTTGGGCTGGGAGTCTTCGCCCACCGTTTCGCGGATCTCGACGTCGAAACTGAAGGGCGTGGCCAGGATGTTCCGGCCGAGGTAGCGGCGGGCTTGGGCGGCATTGATCGCCCGGGTCATCCGGCGAAACGCCAGAGGCTTGTATGCTGCCGGGAGGTAAATGATCCCCTTGGCTACGCCGCCGAGGGCATAGGCTGTGATGGCCATGCCTTCGATCAGGGCAAAGGGATCCCCTTCCAGCAACGTTCGCTCCATCCAAGCCTCTGAGTACCCACCCAATCGGCTGGAGACGACGTAATGGGGGAGATGCTGGACACGGCGGTAAGCTTCCCAGTCCAAGCCAGTATTGCGGGCCATCGGGCTCCGGTCTCTTAGCTCCGCTCGTTTGACCTGCTCCACCACCTTCTCAGGGATCATAGCGGTCACCGCCATCTCCAAGGCTTTAAATCCGCCACTCTCTACATAGGCATCGATGTCTTCCGGATTCACCGTTCCGCAGTGGCCTAATACTTCTCGCCGCTGCCGGGAGATGAACTCTTGATATTTATTGGCTTCCATCAAGCGGATTGCCGGACCTTCATGAAGGTAACGATCCGCTGCGTATCCCTCAATTTTTTCGATCTTTGCCATGGTGTCCTCCTTTCGGCTGCCGGAGGCCAGAGGTCCAGCTTTCCGGCTCAAAGTCTTTGGCTTTTCTTTAAGCTGCTTTCTTCTCTTCCACTGCTTCTCCGGGTACTTCTTCGGCCACTTTTTCGGCGGCTTCGTACCGGGCAACGACCTCTAAGGCCAGAGCGGGCGTGCGGTGCCCGAAGGTCTCCTCATCGATGGTCATAACCGGGGCAATTCCACAGGCCCCGAGACAGGCCACTTCTTCCAGGCTAAACAGGAAGTCCTTGGTGGTGTCTTCTTTTTGCAACCCGAGGTGTTTGCGGATCGATTCAATGATCTCCCCCGCCCCTTTGAAATGGCAGGCCGTTCCGCGGCAAGCCCGGACGGTATGCTTTCCGCGGGGAGTCAGATGGAACCGGTTGTAGAAGGTGAGGACCCCAAAGATCTCGGACGTCGATACGCCGAGAACTTGGGCTACGACTTCGATCGTCGGCTTGGGAACGTATCCGAAAATACCCTGAACCTTTTGCAAAACGATGAGCAGATCTCCTCTTTTCCCTTCATGCTCACGGGAGACTTCTCGGACCTTGGAGAGGTCGATTTCCCCTGCGGCGCGGAATTCGATTACCTTGCCCATTCTATTTTCCCTCCTCTGTGCTTGTTGACTGAGCATTTTTATGGCATCCCCAACGGCCGCGCGAACTTCTGCCGGGTCGATGGGTTTCATGGCTAAAAAAAAGATACCTTCAAGGCGGACCCTCTTGGACATTTCTAAAGATGAATCTTGGCAAAGGGCGATGATGGGCAACCGGGAATTGATTTTCTTGATCAGGGAAATGAGGTCATAGGAGGGAATCCCTTCCACGCTGCTGTCCAGAAGAAGGACCTCCCCTTCTCCCCCCCTTACCTTCATAAGGAGTTCGCTGACCCCGCCGGCTCGGGAGATTGTCCAACCAGGGTCGATTAACTGATGGTAGAGATATTCTCCTAAAGGCTCGTCAGCGGTCGCTATCAGGACATTTATTTCTTCTATTTCTTCCATTTTTTCCTCCACTCGGAGAAATCGAATCGATCAATAAGCTCTGCTCTGAAGATAGCAACTGCCATGCCAAACAGAATTATTTCTCGATTTTTGTTTTAAGTATTCGATTTTACATATTAATTTTTATTAGATGGGGGGCGAAGGGGTCGACTAAATTCCAGGAGCGCATGTAATTAACATGCACCAATAAAATTAATTATTTGATTTTGATGGATTCGTAAGAAGTCTTTTTGGTCCCATTTTCGTCATTCCCGCGAAAGCGGGAATCTAGTTAATTCAGGTAGTTCTGGACTCCTGCCTTCGCAGGAGTGACGGCTTTCCCGACTTTTTACGAGATTATCAATTTCAATGTGTTGGAAAAATATGCATTGTATATTATTTTTATGCAATCCAGGGGTGGGGTTCATCCTGGCCGATTTGGCTAAAAGGCTGTCAATCTTCCCGGTCTGCTGCCCGGATGTTGTGTTTCCGCATGAGCGCCTGGAAGTTTGGCCGGAGCATGCCCACTTCCTTAGCGGAACGGGTGACATTCCATTCATTCCGGGTAAGCGCCCCCAAGACGAAAAGCCTCTCGGCCTCTTCCACGGCTCTGTCCCTGAGATGCCTCTTCAGCTCCTTCAGCTCTTCGCTGGTCTTGGGAACATTGAAGGTAATTCCCTCCGAACTCTCTTGCAGGGGAAAAGGGAAATGCCTCGGCAGGATGACTTCTTCATCGTTCATGATGACGACCCGCTCCATGAGATTTTCCAGTTCCCTCACGTTTCCCGGCCAAGAATAGCGCATGAGCAGGTCCATAGCTGCCGGGGAAAGTCTCTGGGGGTTCTTGGCCAGCTCCTGGCAATATTTTTTCAGAAAATGCTGGGCCAGGAGGGAGATGTCTTCCTGCCTTTCCCGAAGAGGAGGAAGTGGGATCGGGACGATGTTGAGGCGGTAGTAAAGGTCCTCGCGAAAAGTTCCCTCTTTTATTTTTTCCGGTAAATCCTTATTGGTGGCGGCGATGAGTCGAATATCTACCTTTTTCAGCTTCGTTCCACCCACCGGAGTGAATTCTCTCTCTTGGATGACCCGCAGAAGTTTGCTTTGCATGGCCAGACTAATATTTCCGATCTCGTCCAAGAAGAGGGAGCCGCCATCCGCCACTTCGAAAAGCCCGGGCTTGGTGACGATGGCTCCCGTGAAGGAACCCTTGATGTGACCGAAAAGCTCACTTTCCAGAAGGTTTTCGGAGAGCACGGCACAATCGACTGGAACGAATTGACGATCCTTGCGCTGGCTGTTGTAATGGATGGCCCGAGCAACGAGCTCTTTGCCCGTTCCGCTCTCCCCGGTGATGAGCACGGTGCTGTTCGTAGGAGCAACCTTCGCGATCAGGCGGTAGATTTCCTGCATCTTCTTGCTGGTGCCGATGATATTCTCGAAGCGGTACTTGGCCTGGATTTCACCCCGCAGGTAAAGGTTCTCCAGCATCATACTCCGAGCTTCCAAAGCCTTTTTAACCACCACCGCCACCTCATCCGGAGTGAAGGGTTTGGGCAGATAATCGAAGGCCCCGGATTTCATGGCTTCCACGGCCGTTTCTACGGTGGCGTATCCCGTGATCATGATCACCGGGACCTGTGGGTAATCTCGTTTGATGGCTTGAAGGACCTCCATGCCGTCCATGCCCGGCATCTTCAAATCCACGATGGCCAAATCAAATGGCTCCTCTGAAAGCAGCTTTAAGCCTTCTGGGCCGCTGAGGTACGTGCGCACCTCATACCCTTCTTCAGTCAGGATGCGCTGGCAACTCAGGCAGACGATTTCTTCATCATCTACGACCAGTATTTTCGCCGAGGCCATTATTCATCATCCCATAAACATTCAGTTTTCGACGGTCAGCAATCGGCCAAAAAAATAGACTTTTAAGCTGGTTAACGTCTGTATTTCCATAAGGCAAAGCTAAAGGCGGATCGCGGAAGGATTCCGGATCACACCAGGGGCATTTCTTCCGAGGCCTGCAAGGGCAATTTGATGGTAAAGGTGGTCCCCTTGCCCTCTTCACTTTGCACATCGATTTGGCCGCGATGGCGGTCGATAATTCCGTAGCTTACCGCGAGACCTAACCCTGTTCCCTTCTTGTCCGCCTTGGTCGTGAAGAAGGGGTCGAAAATTCTGTTCAGGTTCTTCTCGGGAATGCCGATTCCCGTATCCGTAAATCGAACCTGAACAAAAGAATCGTCAAGGTTGCTGGTAATCGTGAGCGTCCCCCCGGCAGGCATGGCATCGGCTGCGTTCAAAAGGATGTTCATAAAAACCTGCTGGATTTGATTGGCATCCAGAAGGACCAGCGGAACTTGCGGGTTCAAGTTTTTAACGACGCGGACGTTCTGGAAGACCGACTGGCGTTCCACCAGAGAGAGGGTATGAAGGATGAGTTCATTGAGGTTGCTGGGTCTTTTTTGCGGCTTGCTCTCCCGGGCAAAATCCAGAAGGCCGCGAACGATGGTGGAGACGCGGGTAGTTTCCCTGACGATTATTTCCAATTCCCTTTTTAGCTCGGGATTATCCTTAAGCTTGCGCATCAGCAGGTGGGAGAAAGTAAGGATGCCCGTGAGAGGACTATTGATCTCGTGGGCCATGCCGGAGGCCAGCCGTCCGAGAGAGGCCAATTTCTCCGACCGCATAAGTTGCACCTGAATTTTCTTGAGCTGCTGGCTGCGCTGTTCTACCTTTTCTTCCAGGGTCCGGCCATAGTCTTCCAGTTCCTGACGGGCCTGCTTGAGGCGGACGAGCATATGATTGAATGACTCGGCCAGTTGCCCGATTTCATCTTTGGAGGAAATGGGCAATTCCAGGGAGAGGTCGCCCTCAGCGATCTTCCGGGTAGCCCACACCATCTCGCGCAGGGGCCGAGTGATTCCCGTGGTGATGAAGAAAGAGAGCAGGAGGACCAGGAAGACGCCCAGGACGCCGATGCCAAAGAAGCTGTAGACGACCTTGTTTCTCAGGTCGATGTATGGGGCTTCCAGCATGCCCACATAGAGGATGCCCACGATCTTTCCGGTGATGTCCCGGATCGGTTCATAGGCGGTGATGTACCAATCGTTGACGACGAAGGCCCGGTCCTGCCAGATTTGTCCCTTCCCGATCACCGCCTCATAGACTTCCTCCGAGATTCGCGTTCCGATGGCCCGTTCCCCCATCTCATTACGAACGTTAGTCGAGATCCGCAGTCCTCCCAGAAAGATCGTGGCCGTGCCCATCTCCTTCCCGTTGTACTGCCCCTCGCCGTAAAGCAGGGCTCGCACTTTGTCGACAATCTGGTAATTGCGGTTGAGCAGCACTCCCCCGTAGAGAACCCCAACGAGGCGACCGTTCTCACCCAGCACCGGCACGGCGGCCTTAAGCATCATCCCGGAAATCTCCCGGTCTTCGGGGTGTTCCTTGGCTTTCAGAGTGGGGATGGAAAGGATAAGAGCCCGCTCGTCCAGATCACTCCCTTCCAGCTGTAATTCCTCCCGCGTGAGGATGGTCGTGGAAGCCACGGGTTCTTTATTTAAAGCCCTTTGGATCAAAGGATCGCTCGATCGATCATCCCCGACGTGGAAAGGATGGTAGGTCCTCAAGACCACTTTCCCCTGGGCATCGGTTAAGGTGAGAACGTCCAGTCCAAATTCTTTGCGTCGCTTAATCAGAAAATCCGCCAAATTTCTCAACCGGCCGGATTCCAGGTAGTCCGGGATGGTTCGTCCGGAAGCGGTGAGCTGGACCACGTAGCGGACATGCTCGAGGGACTCATTGTAAACTAACCAGGCGGTGCTGAGATCATATTTAACCTTATTTTGCGCTTGCAAAATAATCGTGTTGGCGACGAGTTGCGTGCCGATAAGGGACGAGAGGATGCCGCCAGCGATCACCACGAAAAGAAAACTGAAGACGAGCTTGGTACGTAAGGAAAGACGGTTCAAGAAGGGGATTTTAGAGAGGATCCCTAGAGGATTCATTTTCTCACTTTATCATAAGGTAAATTCGGAATTCCCGATAGATTATAAACAACAAGAGGGAGATAAGTCAACGAAACAGCGAACTGGGTATTCATTGGGAATTGACCCAGATTCACCACCATCAGGCCTGCCGATAAACCAACTCTCGCCATTGCATCCATTTCCGCTCTCGGCCATTTCAGCCCCCAAAAGAGGACCAATTAACCACGGTATTGAAGATCAAGCCGTACCAGGCCACCTTAGCAGCAACCCGGTTCCAAGAAGGGCACCGGATCAAGATCTGCGGACAATATGGATCGGAGATGGGCTTTTTCTCTTGGTTTTCAGAAACACCCATTTGGAGATTGTTGATAATTCATCATTTTTCAGCTCTCAAGGCCCAAAAACCAAGGCCCAGAGCGCATATTACATATAAGAAATCAATATTATTAATTTTTTTAATGATCCCAAAATGGGCAAGTAGCTAAAAATTATAAAATTTTTGGCGATTATGTGCCTCATTCGTAAACATTTCCACAGCTTTTCCACAGCTTTGGTGGAAAAATCGGGCCAGCCCAATCTTCTGGCTTCTCTCGTCATTCTATTGATCCAAGCCAAGGTCAATATTTAACAAGAATGGGATTGACTGGTAACAAAGTAGTTCATGAATAATTTTACATTTTTTTAAAAAAATGGTAAAAATACTCCAAACAGGTTATTGCTATTGCCAATTCAAAATCGCCCAAGGCAAAATTTAAACTGAGAACGACCGAATCTTGATGATCTCGTAAAAAGTCGTCACTCCGGTGGAAACCGGAGTCCAGAGAATTTTTAAGGATTTGAAATACCTGGATTCCGGCTTTCGCCGGAATGACAGAAATACGTCTTTTTAGACTTCTTACGAGGTCGTCAATATTTACATTTTGCCCTTTTCATTTTTCACGGAATAAAAACTGGTTATGTTTGACTGGGTGTATATGAATGAAATTCAAGGTTATATAAAAGAAAAGATTCCTTCCGGTGTGCATAAGGACTACATCGGCTTTTGGAAAGAAGCCGACTATCCCTTCCTTTTCTTCAAAAAAGAACTGATGCCGCCAAGAAAAACAGAAGTCTGAATGGCCTCGAAGAGAATATGCTTCTGTAGATGGGGGATGCCAGGGATTCTTGCATATCCCCGCAGACTTACTCCTCGCGAATCTGCACTCCCCGAGGTTCGAACGAATCACCGATCAGGAGGGTTTCTAATCGACGGGCTATTATATTTTGTCCGGACTGATGGTCCACGAAGGACATCGGAAAATAGAGAAAGGATTATGCCTTTTAGATCGGCAACAGGAGAATTTTTGGTTCAGCTATCTTTCCAAATCTTGAAACGGAGGTAAAAGATCAATAGATGAGCAAGGTCGGTATTATTGCCAATCCTGCTTCCGGAAAGGATATCCGTCGCCTTGTTTCGCACGCCACCCTGATTTCGAACAGTGAAAAAGTGGACATCGTAAAGCGGCTGATCCTTGGCCTGGATGCAACTGGCGTAGAGGAAATCCTGATCATGCCGGATTATTCCGGGCTTGGGGCCCGGGCGCTGGAAGAGTTGGGCCGTGGTGATTTATCTTCCAGGGTAACCATCATAGACCTTGACATCCAGGGAACTCAGGACGATTCAATTAAAGCTGCCCAATGGATGGAAAAAAGGCGAGTGGATTGCATCATTACCCTGGGGGGTGACGGAACCAACAGAGTCGTTAGCAAAACCTGCGGCCAAATTCCCTTGATCCCGATCTCCACGGGCACAAATAACGTGTTTTCCCTTATGACGGAAGGAACAACGGCCGGGATGGCTGCAGGAATCCTAGCTCGGAAAATTGTGGACCCCGCCAAAGTAACCATGACGATGAAAAAATTAAAATTGCTCTCCGCAGGGGAAGAGATCGACGTGGCCCTTATTGATTCGGTGGTGGTGAACAAGCATTTTATTGGAGCGAGGGCTTTATGGGATATCCAGGAGATCCAGCAGGTTTTCCTGACGCGAGCGGAGCCGGGGGCGATTGGTTTCAGTGCCATCGGGGCGGCTCTAAAGCCCGTGGGGTGCAAAGATCGCTTCGGGCTGATGATTGAATTGGGTCCAGGGGGGGAGAAGATCAGAGCTCCCATTGCTCCCGGCTTGATCACGGACGTGCCGGTGAGGGGCTACCGGGTGTTGGAACCGGAAGAAAGGGTGCCCGTAATGTTTTGCCCCTCGATCATCGCCCTGGACGGCGAGCGAGAGGTCGAAGTGCACTCCCCATCACGATTTGAACTGAGTTTAGGGATGGATGGACCGAAGGTTGCAGACATTCGGATGATTCTCCGGGAGGCGGCAGATAAGGGTTTTTTCCGGCGATGCTGATTTCGCTCACGCTCCTCCCGGTCAGGCCATAAACCTCCGCCCACGATCATCCAACCGGGGAAATCATGGATGCTTATCCTCTTTCACAGGTCCCTTCATTCGAGCATCCTTGGTTGAAGCCTCTCAGGCTGGGTCTTAAGTCTTTTCCACAAGCCCTCTCGAAACCGATCGCCCCCGGATAATTTTTCCAGCTCGCCCGGGTAATAGGGAGTAAATTAGACGGTCTAAGAAAAACTGTCCAGCCTGGTAAAGACCGAGCGTATATCCCCTTTCTAATTACCTGCCGTGCCTTTTGATATCATTTTACAAATTGAAAGAAGTGGTCTAGGGTCAGTTTTATTATTGACAATCTTATTCAACTTTCGGTATAAGAGCACTGCAACTCCTGCTGATCCGGGCAGATCAGCTTAGGGCATAGGGGGGCCATGAAACTTCATGCTTTAGATGGGGTGTGGCAATTGGACAGGCGATGCCCTGCTTCCAGAAGCAGGGCATTCAAAGTCGAGCCGGCGAGATGAGTGGCCCAAATCAATTGCGAAAGGAGGTGAAAAATTCCCACCTTGGCTGAGAAAAAAATCATTGTGGACCAGCGATCTCCGTGAAGAAGCACAAAAATACTTCAAACATATCCTAAAGGAGGTAAAAAACATGAAGAGAATTATCGGGGCTTTCATTGCAATCTCTCTAGCCGCTTTGTTGATAATTGGCTCTGCAATCGCCGGCCAGGTAATGACGGTTCTTGGCCCCATATCCTCGGATGATATGGGCGTAACCTTCATGCACGAGCATGCTGCTTTCGCCTATCTAAGCTGGTTTGCAGAAGAGAGCGTGGTGCCATATAGCCGAAAGAAAGTCGAAGAGAATTGGATGAAGATATTGAACGAACTAAAAGAGTTAGGGGTAAAGACGGTCGTGGATCCCGGTATGTCCGATGTGGGCGGCAGGGATCCGATTGCCTTAAAAAATTGCGCTAAGAAATCAGGCATCAATACGATTGCGGCCACCGGGCTGTACTGGGAAGGAGAAGGGGGCGCCCGTTATTTCAAATGGAATCAGGGAGTGGGCCGGAATATTGAACAAGACATCTACGAGTTATTCATGAAGGAAATCAAGGTAGGCATTGGGAAAACGGGGGTTAAGGCGGGGATCATTAAGCTCGCTTCGAGTGATCCCAATTTGACCGATTATGAAAAGATCGTCTTCAAGGCTGGAGTACGAGCCGCGAAGGAGACAGGTCTTCCGATTACGACTCACTGCCAGGGACCCAAAGTAGGGCCAGAGCAAATGGACTACTTCCTCAGTTTGGGAGCGAACCCCAAAAAGATCCAGATTGGGCATCAGAACAACTCGACGGATCTGAACTACTTCCTGGATCAGCTTAAGAGGCCGGATTTCTACCTCGGGTTTGACCGGACCAGCCTGGGCGATGTGAAGGCAGAGGACTGTATTATCGAGCTGATTAAGCAGGGCCATACCAAGAGGATTATCCTGTCTCATGATTATGTTACCACGTGGCTCGGGAGACCTTTTACCTGGCCAGACGCATGGAAGGCGGCCGTTGGGAACTGGTATCCAACCTACATTCACAAAAAATTTATCCCGAAGGCGAAAGCAGCCGGGGTGACCGATGAGCAAATCAAAACGATACTCGTGGATAACCCGCGCCGGCTGTTTGATGGAGAATAATAGAAGGAGTTAAATAAGAACCCACGCTGGGGGGAGCCTCTGAAAGCTCCCCCCGGAAGGAAATTTTCTCCTGGCCATGCCTCCAATCCCTCTGTTACACTATCGATCAACAAAAATGTGCCCCTTGACCGCCCACCAAAACAGAGGACTTCAGCTCTGACCCGATCGGGCTGCTTCCCCAGTGCCCAAACCTCTCTCCTCTTTTCTCAATCAACAAAGCGGCCAATCTCCGTGAGGTAACGTTACAGCTTAAATTTTACCGGAGTAGAAGAAGCCCTAACTTTTTTGGTCTATGAATTGCCGCAGCTGGTCAGTAGCGGCCTTACCCGCGTCGAGGAGCATGCGGATGTCGTTCTGGAAGGTAAACAAGCGCATTCCCTTGGCCAACCATTCCTTGGCCTGGTCGAATTCCGTCAGATGAATCCCGGGGGCGACCCCATGTTTTTGGCAAGCGGCGATGACTCGCTCAAAGGCCTCGACCATTTGAGGATGCTTCAACTGGCCTACGACACCCAGGGAAAGGGACAGGTCTTGGGGACCGATCATGACTGCGTCTATCCCCGGGCTGGAGACCAATTTTTCGATATTCTCGATCGCCTTCCTGGTCTCCGGCTGGATGACAATAAGAGTGTTGGCATTCGCCCATTCCACGTATTCCTTTTGCGTGGTGCGCCGGTGGGCGAGATGGATGTTGCTCATGGAAAGGCCCCGTTGGCCAAGAGGAGCATAAAGACAGCTATCCAATATGTGGCGAACTTCCTCAGGGGTATCCACATGGGGGCAGATGACTCCCATGGCGCCTACGTCCAGAGCACGGGCGAGATAAGGGTAGGTGGCCACGGTCACGCGGACCAGCGGCACGATTTCCTCGGTGCGGGCCACGGTGAAAATATCGGCCAACCCCCCATAGTCGAAGAAGCTGTGCTCTGTGTCCATGATCAGGTAATCCCAACCCTGGACGGCATAGATCTGGGCAATCTGGGGGGAGCGGAAACTGGAAACCATGCTGCCGATACAAACCTTTCCCGCTTGGAGAGCTTTTTTGACCCGGTTTTCTTTTAAGTCCATAAACCGCCTCCTCGAAAATCTTCATGTAGAAAATACTTTTCCAATCTTCCCAACGCTTCTTCAAAAAGGCAGGGGGAGGGGAGAGTTCCTCAAACCTGGATCTTGGCTCCGGCCCTCAGTTCTTCTTCCTTCATCTCATAGAGGGCGTCCAGAAGGGCGATCTGGAAGCTGCCAGGGCCAAAAGCCTTGGCCGCAGCCTTTTCCCCTGCCAGGCCAAAATAGGACAGGCCTTGGGTCGCTGCTTCCAATGGATCAGGGGTAACTGCGAGGAAGGCACCTATGATCACCGTCGCGGTACAGCCTGTCCCCGTGACCTGACTCATCATCTCATGTCCGTTCATCACCCGGCAGGTCCGCTCCCCATCGGTGATCAAATCCACGGCCCCGGTGATTGCCAGCGTTGTCCTGAGTTCCTTGGCGAGCTCCACCGCCACTTCCTTAACCTGATCCACGGTGTGGACGGAATCAACCCCCCTCGTTCGGGACCCCGATTTTTCCCCGCCCAGAGACAGGATTTCCGAGGCATTCCCTCGAATCACATGAATCGCAAGCTCTTCGATGAGGCGCTTTGCAGAATCCGTGCGCAGGCGGGTAGCCCCGGCGCCCACAGGATCAAGAATCACCGGGACATGCACCGCGTTGGCCTTTTTCCCAGCTTTTAGCATCGCCTGGATCCAAGGAGGACTCAAGGTACCAATATTGAGCACCAATGCCCCGGCCAAAGAGACCATCTCCTCTACCTCCTCGGCTGCATGGGCCATTACCGGGGATGCACCGCAAGCGAGCAAAGCATTGGCAGTATAGTTCATGACGACATAGTTGGTAATGTTGTGAACGAGCGGTTTTCTTTCCCGAACCCGCCTCAGGCTTTCTGCGGCCTTCTTAGCCATGCCTTGATTGAACATTTTATTCTTTCCTTATCTTTTTTATTCAAAACCTGGACTGCTTTCGAAAAGTTCATAATAGCTGCATCATAAGAGTTGTCCCTCACCATTTGCGGGAGACAGTAGTTAACGAATCCCACCGGAGACGGGAGATTAGGGACAAGTCACGCTCATCTCCTCCGTGCAGTTCTCAAATTTTAGAGACGCGGTTCCGACGAAAATGATCCCAGCTCGATGGTTTGACCGGACGCTTTTCCCCATCGGGGAGTACCAGGGTCATCTCGCGAGCGGCACCCGTGATCCTCCCTACTTCTGTCAGCGGGACAGGACAGCACCGGGTAATGATAGAACGCAGGAGGCTTACATTCTGGGGCGGACAGGTGATCACCAGTTCGTAATCATCACTATCACCCAGGAAGAAATCATACGCGCCCCGGTGGAGCACGAGAGCCGCCTTGCGGAGATCTTCACTAATGGGGATTTTCTCCTTAAATAATTCGGCCCCTACCCCACTCTCCTCACAGATATGGCCCAGATCCCCCAGGAACCCATCGCTCGTGTCGATCATGGCTGTGGCACAACCGGCTTGGGCGATCGCCTCCCCCAGTTGGGCCCTATGAGAAGGCGTGTTATAGATCTTGACCAATGGATGCCCAAGTAATTTTGAGTCATCCGGCGCTTGAAGCAATAGTTGCAGCCCAGCAGCCGCCTGGCCTGGATATCCGGTAACCAGGATGGCATCTCCTGGCCTGGCCCCAGAACGACGCACCCCCTTTCCCTGCTCCACCTCCCCTATCAGGGTAATATCGATGAACATCCCATTCCCCGATTGAGTAAGGTTGCCTCCGATGATAGAGGCACCAAAGGGCTTCAGTTCCGCAAGAAACCCCCGGTACATCTCTTCGACATCCTGGACAAAGATCTCGGCCTTCAACCCCAAGGAGATGAGGGCGTAGAGGGGTCGCCCCCCCATGGCCCCGATGTCACTGATGTTCAAGGTCATCGCCCGGCGCCCTAAATCCAAAGGACTAATATATCTGGACAAATAGTGGCGACCCTCTACCATGCAATCGCAAGTGACCAAAATTTCATATCCAGGGCGAGGGAGGAAGGAAGCCGTATCATCGCCGATTCCAAGGGTTACCCGCTCAGAACGAATACCATCGCGATTCAGGAGATCGCCGATTCTCCGGATGAGCCCAAACTCTCCGATATCGCTTACCCTCTCAGGCATGTGGGTCAACCTCTAGTAAACCTCGAAGGCATTCGGCCGCCTCCATGGGATCATTCTGACAACAGACCGCAGAGATCACGGCAATACCATGGACCCCTGCCTTCATTACCAGAGGGATATTGTCTCTGGCGATGCCGCCGATGGCAATGATGGGCAGAGGAATTGCTTCCACAATTTGTTTCAGGAGGCCAAGCCCGCTGGCCGGGCCAGCGTCTTCCTTGGAGCCCGTGGGGTAGACCGGGCCAAAACCTATATAGTCGGCGCCTTCCAAGAGACACTCGCGAGCCTCCTCCATGCTGCCTGCCGAACCACCGATGATGGCCTCTATTCCCAGGAGTTTTCTGGCCAGG
>Ga0315288_10006906_pt1 | contig 14395 bp, 10 predicted proteins | sample YL17G11_20_MG_FD_203454 | JGI IMG/M metagenome (GOLD analysis project Ga0315288, IMG submission 203454) | Sediment microbial communities from Yellowstone Lake, YNP, Wyoming, USA - YL17G11_20 | ecosystem: Environmental > Aquatic > Freshwater > Lake > Sediment | place: USA: Wyoming | collected... | reverse complement strand
ATCCGCGCGTGGCGTAAGGGACGATGACGGTCGCCGGCTTCTTGACTTTGCCGATCTGATGGCCCAGGATCCAGCAGCGGTCGATCAGCTGCTTGATCACGGCGGTCAATTCCAGGAAATAGCACGGGGCACCCAGAATGATCCCGTCGCACTCCGTCACCTTGGAAAAAATGAAACTCACATCATCGCCTTTTACCTGGCAGACATTTTCCCGAAAAAGGCAGAGCCCGCAACCCCGACAGGGCCCGATTTTATAATCGGTCAGCCGGAGGATTTCCACCTGCGCCCCCTCCGCTTCCGCCCCCATCAAGGCCTGTTTCAAAAGAATCTCCGTGTTTCCATTCTTCCGAAAACTCCCGTTCAAAGCCAATACCTTCAGATGAGCGATCTCCTTTCTATTCCTGTCAGAATCCGGTTACTTTACCAGTCGCCGCAATATTTTCCCCGTGGCGCTCTTGGGAAGTTCTTTTTTGAATTCGATGATCCTTGGAATTTTAAACTTGGCCAGGCGCTGCGCACAAAAGTCAATCAATTCCCTTTCTGTTGCCTGAAGGTTATCTTTCAGAACTACCACAGCCTTCACTGCTTCTCCCTTGACTTGGTCAAGGTATCCTACCACGGCCACTTCCAGAATTTTTTCATTCTGATACAATACTTCTTCAATTTCCCGTGGGTATACGTTTTCTCCGCCAACGATGATCATGTCCTTTTTTCGATCGACGATATAAAAATACCCATCTTCATCCATTTTAGCTAAATCCCCTGTATGTAACCAGCCCTGGCGAATGGTTTTTTCAGTCTCTTCCGGCAGTTTCCAGTAACCTTTCATAACGTGATCGCCCTTAATGACGAGTTCTCCAACCTTATTTGGGGGAAGCTCCTCTCCATTTTCATCAACAATTTTGACTTCGGTTTCCCGTTTGCTGTTTTTAAGAGGAATTCCAATGGACCCAAATTTATCATGTCTTCTTTTATCCGGTCTAAAGGGCGGCGCAATTGCCTGGGCTGAAGCTTCGGTAATTCCATACCCTTCGATAATCTCAACCCCTGTTTTCTCACGGAAGCCTTTGGCAATTTCAGAGGAGAGTGCGGCCCCGGCGGAACAGCAAAATTTAAGCGACTGTAAATTATGCCTTCCGGGATCGAACCCGCCAGTCAGATACGCATACATCGTGGGAACTCCGGCAAAGATGGTTGCGTGATGTTCGGTTATGGCTCGTAGGACTTTTTCGGTATTGAATCTGTCAACCAAAATAACAGTCGCGCCAACCGAAAGCGGAGTGATCAAACAAACATTCTGGCCATAACAATGGTAAAGAGGCAAAGCACATACGACTCTGCTTTCTTGGGAAAAGATTTCACCCATGTTGTCATTATCGGTATATAAGGAAGAACAATACATTACGGAATAATGGGTAAGCATGGCGCCTTTGGGCTTGCCGGTTGTGCCGGACGTATAAAGAATATGAACGACCTCCTCTTGAGTACAAGGGCAAGGGGACAAGCGATCCGGCTCATTTTTAATTTGGCCCCAAAATTTTAGAGCTCCTGACAGAGCCGTTTCTTCTTCCTTTTGACCAACTACCAGTATGGGAACCGCACCAGCGGTCATCTCATGAAACTCGGGGAACTTGTTGGTATCCGTAATGATTAAACCCGCTTCAGAATCTTCCCAAACATATTTTTCTTCGTTCTTCGTTAATAAGTAATTAATCGGTACGGCTATGGCTCCAATTTTGGCCAAGGCATAAAAACTTATGACAAATTCGGGACCGTTCAGCAAGCTGATGATCACGCGGTCGCCTTTTCTTATCCCCAAATTCAAAAAAGCGTTCCCCGCCTTATTCACCAATTCATTAAGACATTCATAAGTATAAACAAGTTGTTCATAAATAATGGAAGTCTTATCGGGGAACCGACTTGCATTTTCTTCCAAACTCTGAGCAAGATTCTTTATGTTGGGGAGTGACATTTTTTGCGGCCCTCTTTTCCTTTCTGTTACTGATTTTTCATGTAAATTGGAGCATTCTCCGGCAGCCGACCTGCTAAACGGTAGCGCGGGTTTAGATTTGAAAATGATATCTTTTGGTGGCGCTCACGAATAAACAGCAGATGGTTTTCCTCCGCTCGGTGGAAATGGATGGCCCATTTTCTTGCTAAATTTCTAAAAGCCAAGTCAGGGCTTAATTATCCCTTATGCAAGAATTTAAGGCGGCGATGAAATCGTCGGCATTCTTTGTCAGAATATAGGATAGGATTTCTTCCTTGATTTTGAAGGAATGAAATATTTCCCCCTTGCCGGAATTCCCTTTTTTAGGGATATCCGCCAAAAAGATGGTCTTAAATCTCCTCTCCTAAAATAGCCTTCGAGCAATTTTGGCCAGATATTCCTCTTTTTCCGCAAAGCTTCGTCGAAATATAGATTTCATGTACCTGCTGACCGAAAATGTGGAATCAGGTGGAAAAATGGCTTGTTATGTTGGTCGACCGGCTGACCGGTTTTTGACCATTTGGCCGATTCTATATTTCTCCCCTTTTTTTGTCAAGCTTCTTAAAGATTTTTGTGAACGTTCTATGATTATATCAGTGGTTAATTTTGCTCTTCGCAAGAGTCAGGCCCCGAGGCCGGATTTAGCGGAAGGTGGGTTGGTTTGAAGCCTTGGCGGGTGGTCCCGGGGATTAACGTTTAGAGTCAGTCAGGAGAAGGGTGATCATGATGCTCGGATATTGGGGGTCCCGATAGCCGAGGTTGCCCGGAATGTAGGGGTGACCACCTCGGCCATTACCCCGGCCATAGTCAGTTTTGAATTCTGAGTGGCAACTTAATGATCTAAACAACGTATCCCCCTACAACGTCGCCCCCTGCATTTTTGAACCCTTTGATAGAAGGTTAAATGAAATGCCGTAGCAGAACCCCATTTCTAATCATCATAAAGAGGAATACCTCCAACATCAATCGGGCCTTAACAAGACGGAATGAATCGATTGCGGGATAGGTTATGCATGCTGAGAATCAACGTCCCTCGAATCCAAGGATTGCTTCACCCGTTCGTGGCACGGATAAGAATTCTTATGACTAAGGAAACTAAATTACAAGAGACAAACTCTGTAGCAGAAACCAAAAGGTGTTTGGCCTGTGGAAATTGGCTACTAACGCGGTATCAACACCGCCCTAGGATCAATTACCTCTCTTATCAGCCTCAACTCCTCATCGGTTGGCGGGAGCGTTTCTGACACCTTATCGGGCACCCAGTCATGGGTGTAGCCGGTGTTTGCGATCACGTCCTGCAGGGTTACCCCAGGGTGTATTGATCTCAGCCTGACCAGTTTTGCCTCAGGGTCAAAGTCAAAGATGCACTTGTCAGTCAGTATCAGACAGGGACCACCCCTTGGTAGACCCGCTTTTTCCCGTGCCCCAGGACCATCCAGATAACCAACCCCTGATACAAAGTCTACTTTATCCACAAAGTTTCTCTTCTCGTGGTCAACGATTATGAACTCCCTTTTGAACAGCGAGAAATGTCCCGGCTGGTTTATGGGTCCAATCAGCCGAATCTTGGGCCGGTAGTAGTTGCCTATACAGACAATATTGCAGTTGCCATATTTATCAATCTGCGCCGCCGAGCCGAACCCGACATCACATTCCCCTCTGGCAGCAAGATAGGCGGTAGCCCTGGATTCACACCTCCAGAACTGGAGAGCTGTCCCGAATTCACTTTCCATAGTGGTCGGGATTTCGTTGACTACCGGATTCATCAGCCAGCCTGCTACCGCCATAAACGAATTTGGGGCATGGGTCAGCTGAGCCAAGCACATACCTACTATGGGAACCCTGGATAGAATCTGAATCGTCGCATCCCCGGTTGCCAAGCCGATAAACCAATTCTCACGATCGTTCAGTTCATGACAAATGGCAACTGCCATAGCTTCGTAAGCAGTATACTTCAGGCTCATGCGAGAGTCCCTCCCACTACTCTGAGCTTCAATAGAGTCTCAATCCCTATGAGATTTAGATATTCCATGTGAGACTTTACGCCATACACATACTTATCAAGGTATTCTTTAAATCCTTCTGGTGCCCGGGACATCCGGGCATACATCCCCATATGCTCCCTGTCCTGGTCATAAAGTTTAATGCAAGAGGAAGGATGAGCTCCATAAGGCGCCTCTACAATAGCCGTGGTCCTAAATCTGGGGAGGATATTGAGGTGCGATAGCCCCATCACCCGGTCTCTGCTTATGATCTGCTCCACCGTTACGATAACCTTGTCACAGCTTTGTCCCGCGGTCACATCCAGTTGCTCCGGTAATTGCTTCCGTTCAAAAAACAAAACATTGCCATATTTATCACCCATAGGAGCGTGGAGAATAACCCAATCAGGGTCAGCGGCGGGAACAAGGTTATACTTTTGCCCGTTATAGGGGCTGATCATTTCCTTTATCTTGGGGTTGTATTTGGGAATGTCAGTCCCCAGCATCTCCTGCGTGGTGAAGAATGACTGCCCTCTGGAACTACAGGCAAATCTCTCAAAAGCCACTGGCTCACTGTATTCTTCCAACTCAATCTGGCCACGCTCTACCGCTCTGCGGTAGTTTGGTGCCAGCCCATGCTCCTCCAAGCCGACATAAGAAATCTCAACTTTCTTGACACAGCCCGCACCCACTAGTATATCCACTTCGTTGGAACTGACATGCCCTACCAGCGTGAGGTCCTTGACACCTCTTCTGATAAGCTCATAGACAAACGCCATGGGATGGTTATGAACTGAAAATCCCCCAATATGGATGCGGGCGCCATCTTTAATGAGACTGGCAGCTTCTGAAAGGGGGCACACTTTCTCCTTTAATTCAGGCATAGTCACCTCTCAAAAAAAAGCTTTAAACCTTGAGCAGGGGTTTCTTTAATAGCAGAGGTAGCTATTTTAGGACAACTGTTCTCTGGCTGTCAAGGCATATAAATCCATCCGGGTAAAGTGAGGTCAGGCAACGGTAACAAGGTATAAACTGGGGCGGATGGTTTTGATAAAGAGTTTGCGTGCGTGGCGCGAGAAGCTCGGGTTCATTTTTCGAATGCCCTCTATCCTGTCCTGACCAGAGGAAACCAAAGGCAGGATATCTTCCTTTTTTTATTCTATTGTTCCGATAGCCATTAATGATCCGGGGCAGGGGAGAAAATTCAGTCTTTTTCTCCTTCCACTTGAACCAGGCAGCTATTACAGGGAAAAGCCCCGGCAGGAGATTTCCTGTCTACCGTGAGGACATTCACGCATCCGCCCCGGTCCACCCCCTCCGCGTCCGGGCTATACCAGGAGCCGGCCTCCAGGCTGACGACCCCAGGCATGATCCTGTCGGTCACGTTGGCCTTTACGATCATCTTTCCCCGGTCGTTAAAAACTCTCACGCTTTCCCCAGGATGAATTTTCCGGGTCTCGGCATCCCCCGGGTTGACCCAGAGGTCGTCATCGGCAATTTCCTTGAGGCGAGGAATGTTATCCAATGTTGAGTTGGCCCTTCCCTTGGAATGAGGGCTTATCAGCTGGAAAGGGTATTTCTTCGCCAATGGATCCCCCGGCCCTTCCCAGGGTTCTATATACTTGGGAATGGGAGGGATCATCGGGTTTCCCATCTCGGCGATCTTCTGACTGTAGATCTCGATCTTCCCGGAAGGAGTGCGGAAAGGATGGGTGGTTGGGGCTTCGATCTCCTTCTGGAAAGCCACCCAGGGTTTCGGGATCTCGTAGGAATGGACTTTCTTCTCCTTGAGCTGAGGATAGTCAGGAAGGCCCGGTGTATCCGAAACAAACTCTTCCAGCCATTCTTCGTCTGTTTTATCATTGTAGCCGGCGATGCCCAGGCGCGAAGCCAGCTCGGAGAAAATATCCAGGTCAGACTTTACTTGGAGTATCGGTTCCACGGCCTTCTCCATGAGAACATTGTAGGGTCCCCCGGCCCAGGGTTGACCCACATCCTTTCTTTCCAGGAAGTGAGCCACAGGAAGGACAATATCCGCATAGCGAGCCGTGGGAGTCATGAAGAGTTCGTGCACTACGATGAATTCCAGCACCTTCAGAGCCCGGATCCCCTTGTTGGTATTCAACCACTGGTTCAACAGATTAGAGCCTAAGATGTAAAGAACCTTGATGTCGCTGGAAAACCCTCCCGCCTTCCCCTGAAGGAGGAGGTCATACAAATCAGCTACATGAACGAGGGGATTTTGGCTATCGGGAACGGGTAGACTCTTGCGCAAGATTCCCATAGCCATGCGGTCCGTCCCTCCGGATACATGTCCCCCCATGACCCCGATGTTGCCGGTCATGGCCGCTAGAGTGGAGGCGGCCCGGTGATATTGTTCCCCATAGGCCGTCCGCCCCGGGGCCCATCCGGCATAGAGGGCTGCGGGCTTGAGGAGGGCGTAGTCTCGGGCCAGTTGGTAAATGGTGGCCGAAGGCACACCGGTGAGGGCCTTTGCCCAGGCGGGCGTCTTGGGGATTCCGTCTTCCTGCCCCAGCACATATTCCCTGAATTTCTCAAACCCGAAGGTATGGGCTTCGATGAATGCACGGTCATAGAGGTCTTCGGCAATCATCACATAGGCCATGGCAATGAGCAGAGCCGTATCCGCGGCCGGTTTGATGGCGATCCACTGATCCGCCAGACTCTTGCCTGTGGGATTCAAACGGGGATCTACGCAGATAATCTTGGTTCCCTTTTTCCTGGCTTGGGCCAAATAATAAGCCGTATCCGGGCCGAAACGCGTCTCCAGCGGATTCCATCCCCACAGGATGATCAGCTTGGAATAAAGGAAATTGTCCCGGGAATTCCGCGTGAAGGTGGTTCCGAAGGTCATTTGGGAAGAGAAGAAGGCCGCTTCCAGGGAAGTGTTTCCCCACCAGGTGCTGCATCCTCCGAAGAGAGAAAAGAATCGCCGTCCCGTTCGCCCTGTATTGTGCAGGGCGCTCATGGAGCCGAAATAATCCATCAAGAATACCGCTCGCGGGCCATATCGATCCTTCACTCGTTGGAGCTCGCGGGAAACTAAATCCAGAGCTTCTTCCCAGGAGATGGGCTCAAATTTTCCGCTCCCCCTCTCCCCGGTCCTTTTCAAAGGAACTCTCAGCCGGTCTTTGGCGTATAAAACTTCCCGCTGGGCAAGTCCGCGGGCGCAGGCCTTCAGCCCTGGCCCCGGTTGGTCATCGGTAGTGATTTTCTGGACGACCCTGCCTGCAACCTGGACCTGGAGAAGACAGCGGGCTCCACAATCGAAGGAGCAGGCGGAGGTGATGATCCGGTCTTCCGGGTCTGAATTTCCCGTTGGGTTCATTCTTTAAACTCTTGGACCATGCGGGAAAGGATCCTGGAATTCATGAATCTAAATATCCGAGCCCCGGACCACACCAGAAGGGAGGGAATCCAAACCCAGCCGATCTCGTTCACCATCACTTCTTTCCCCCAGGGGCTGAAGAAGCTTCTCAGCCCGAGGGGAGAGATTCTCAGCGGGGTCCAGGGAAGGGAATAGCGGGTCGGGTCAAAGGGAGAAAAGAAGGCCACCCCGTAGCCCCCGCCGGTCATCGCATCCAGGATGCCATGGGAACAGGTTAGCGGAAAAAAGAAGAGCCACAATTTCCACCGGGGCGTAGAAAAAGGGGAATCGTCCTTAAAGCCCAGCCATACGACTGCCAGGCTCAAGAAAAAGGCAAAGAACAGGGAATGAGTAAAACCCCGATGTCCCCAAAAACTGCCGTAGAAGGTACCCCGGAAGAATCCCAGGGTATCTATGTCTGGGATGACGGAACAAAAAATGGAAAGCGCCCAGAAGCGCCAAGTCATCTCTGACGAAAAAACCGTTTTCCCCAGAGGGATCGAAATGAAAGCGTGAGTGATCGCCGAGGCCATATATCAGGGAAATGGCCGAAAATGAAGCTGCTCATCGGCCAGGTCCTTCATCGCCTCCATCAAACTGCTGTGCAAGGTCTTAATATTCGGACGTAAAAATTCCAGCGCTCCCATGGTCTTCTCTCCTTTCTAGGATTCGGTACTTAAGTTTCCCATTTTTATCCTATTCGTAAAAAAATAAAAAAACAACATTTTTGAGTGCTAACCCACCATGGCTACAGGTCAACGAGTTAGTTTTCATCCGGAAACCAAAATTTTTCTCCTCCCCCTTGACGGGGGAGGTTAGGGTGGGGGTGATAAGGCTTTGAAATCTCGGATAGTTCTTTTTGGTTCTCCCTCACCCCAGCCCTCTCCCGTCACGCCAAGGCGTGAAGAGGGGGTTTCCCGATGGACATCAGTTAGCGGGTTATGGGGTTAACCAGTTGGGCGCTTAGGGATGAAATTGTGCGCAAAAGGGTAACAAATTTCAGAAATCCCCCCAACCCCCCTTTAGCAAAGGGGGGTTGGGGGGATTTCTGAGCCAATTCCTGATTGGTTCGGGCTTGGCCGGGTTAGGAGTTAACGAGTTTAACATCAGGGGAGGTTCGGTGAGCTTTTACCCCTCGACAGCTGATTATGAGGTTGCTATAATGCGGCTATGGGTACAATTAGCCGGGATGAAATCCGGCGCGACCTGAAAAGCTATCTGCAACGGGTGAAAGGCGCCTCTTAACCCTTTCGCCCATTTTTGTTTGCTCGGCGACCTCCGTGGTTGGATTTTGACAATACCCAGTCAAGCAACGGGAAATCTTCTATTCAGGAATTTCCGAACAGGATGCGGAAAAATTCCAATCCGGCGTCACTCTCGCGAAGCTTGTCCTCGCGAAAGCGCGGCGCGGAAGTCCATCCCGCCGAAGGGTGGACTGCTTCCGCGAGAATGACAACCTAAGGCCGGAAAGGACTTTTTCAGCAACCTCCTAAAAAGCGAAAAGGAGTGACAACGATGTCCAAAATGTTTTCCGAAGAACAGATGAAAAAATTTCAAAAAGGGAAAGAAACCCGGGAGAAAGAACTTCATTCCCACCTATCAAAATTCCCGGAGAGAAAGGAACGGTTTTCCACCATTTCCGATCTTCCAATAAAGGATATTTATTCCCCCGGGGACATCCAAGAGATGGATTACGAGCGGGACCTGGGTTTTCCCAGCCAGTACCCATTTACCCGCGGGGTCCAGCCTTCCATGTATCGGGGGCAACTGTGGACGATGCGCATGTTCGCGGGATTGGGTTCAGCCGAGGATACCAATAAACGGTTTCACTATCTGGTGCAGCAGGGGCAAACCGGTTTGAGCGTCGCCTTCGATTATCCTACCTTGATGGGATATGACACGGATTCTCCATTGGCCAGGGGAGAATGCGGTAAGTGCGGGGTGGCCATCGATACTTTGGAAGACATGGAAATTCTTTTCCATGGCCTGCCCATCGATCGGCTCACCACTTCCATGACGATTAATCCTCCGGCTTCGATCCTCTGGGCCATGTATATTGCTTTGGCCGAAAAACGGGGGATCCCCCGGCACAAATTGGGGGGGACCATTCAAAATGATATGTTAAAGGAATTTGTCGCTCAAAAGACCTTCATGTGTCCCCCTCGGCCATCTTTGAGGCTGGTGATCGACACGGTGGAATTCGGGACCCAAGAGGTCCCCCACTGGAATACCATCAGCATCAGCGGCTATCACATCCGGGAGGCCGGTTCTACGGCCGCTCAAGAGCTGGCCTTCACCCTGGCCGATGGGCTGGCGTACGTCCAGGCAGCCATCGAAAGGGGTTTGGATGTAGACGCTTTTGCGCCGCGCCTCTCCTTTTTCTTTGACTCCCACGTCGATTTGTTTGAGGAGGTTGCCAAATTTCGAGCTGCCCGGCGGATGTGGGCCCGCTTTATGAAAGAGCGATTTAAGGCCAAAAATCCCCGCTCCTGGTGGATGCGCTTCCATACCCAGACGGCCGGTTGTTCTTTGACCGCTCAGCAGCCTTATAACAATGTCATTCGCACCACTCTGGAGGCCCTGGCCGCGGTTCTGGGAGGGACGCAATCCCTGCACACCAATTCCCTTGATGAAGTTCACTGCCTGCCCACGGAAGAGGCGGCGACCATCGCCCTCCGCACTCAACATATTATCGCCGAGGAATCCGGAGTGACCCATACCATCGATCCTCTGGGAGGGTCCTACTTTGTGGAGGCTCTGACGAACGAGCTGGAAGCCCAGGCCATGGCCTACATCAACAAAATTGATGACCTGGGCGGAATGGTAGCGGCCATCGAACGTAATTTTCCCCAGAAGGAGATTGCCAACGCCGCCTATGCCTTTCAAAAGCAGCTGGAGAGAAAAGAAAAGGTTATGGTCGGGGTTAACAAGTATGTTACCGACGAGGTTTTGCTCATAGAAACCCTGAAGGTGGACCCCATCCTGGAGGAAACCCAGATTGAGAAACTCACCCGGGTGAAGGAAAAACGAAATCAGGTGCGGGTGAAGGAATCTCTGAAACGGCTGGAAGAGGCGGCCTCGGGAAATAAAAACGTCATGCCTGTCCTGATTGACGCGGTCAAGGAACACGCTACTCTGCAGGAATGCTGCGATGTTTTCCGGAAAGTCTTTGGTACCTATCGAGACCCGGGTATTTTTTGAAGAACAGGATCTAGGATTTGAGAAGCCAATTGAAAGTTGTGGAAGAGTGGGGGGAGGTGCTGCCTGGGCCGGAACATCAAGCGGGTCACAGTGGTTGATGAAGACGGGGATCCTTGCTGTCCTCAGTTGGCCCTGACCGTCAAAAGGGGCAACGATGCTCCCAAGCCTTTAGGCCGAAGTGAGCCATTCGAGGAGGCGCGCATCCCCGGGAATGTAAACCCCAAAATTCAGGGTTTCCTCGAGCTGTGAAGCCTCTAATTGTTGCCATGACCGGAGCTACGGGAGCGATATACGGGATTCGTCTGCTCCAGGTGTTGCGAGAAAAATCAGTGGAGGCCCACCTGGTGATCAGCGCCTGGGCCGGCAAAACCATTTCGCTGGAAACCGAATATTCCGTGGATGAAGTAAAGAAGATGGCCGAGGAATGCTATGCAGTGGATGATTTATCGGCGCCCATTTCCAGCGGCTCTTTCCCCACGGAAGGGATGGTCATCATCCCCTGCAGTATGAAGACCCTGGCTGGCATCGTCCATGGAATGAGTGAGAATCTGATCCTCCGGGCGGCGGATGTGATGCTGAAAGAGAAGAGAAAGTTAATCCTGGTTCCCCGGGAGAGTCCCTTGAATCTCATCCATTTGCGGAATATGACGGCCGCTGCGGAAGCTGGGGCGATCCTCCTTCCCCCCATGCCCGCTTTTTATTTCCAGCCTAAATCCATCGCCGATCTGGTGGACCATCTGGTGGGGAAAATCTTAGACCTTTTGGGAGTGGAGCATGATCTTTTTCCTCGATGGGGAGAATAGAAGTTTAGCCCGATTCATCATCGCTCCCTGTACTACTAACGTGCAAAACCTTGAAATTTTGTTGAGAAAATCTAATTTGGAAAATATCCTCTGAAATCCCCCCAACTCCCCTTTGCAAAGGGGAGCTGTGAAAAATTTGAAATATGCCCCCTCACCCTTCCCTCTCCCGCCAGGGGAGAGGGTAAACATATTGAAATATGAGAGGAATTCCCTCCCCCTTGATGGGGGAGGGCGAGGGTGGGGGTGATTTAGGGGATTATTTCACAGCTTCAGCGGGGCAGGGGGGATTTCCGAAATTTGTTACTCTTTTGCGCACAATTTCATTCATAAGCGCCTAAATCATTTAATTCTTATTCTCTAAGCCAAATGTTCGATCAGGATTTTTGTGCCCATCCCGATTAAAATGAGACCGCCGGCAAGCTCAATCTTTTTCTCAAAAAAATGTCCGGCCCGATTCCCAACGAAAACGCCGATAAAAGAGAGAATGAAGGTGATGGTTCCAATTATTATTATTGAGATGACCAGGGAAATTTTTAAAAATGCGAAGCTGACCCCAATGGCTAGGGCATCGATGCTCGTGGCGATGGATAACATCGACAAAACATAAATATTCAGGGGATTGATCTCTTTTTTGTCGGATTCTAATTTGGCGGACTCATAAATCATCTTCAGACCGATTGAACCCAGAAGCCCGAAAGCAACCCAGTGGTCGACACCGGTTATAAAGTCTCTTAAACCCAGTCCGGCAAGCCACCCGATAACCGGCATCAAGGCCTGGAAGGACCCAAAAAATAGGGAAATCTGCAAGGCATGACTGATCCTCAAGTTTTTTATGGCAATTCCACTGGTAATCGATACGGCAAAACAATCCATGGCCAGTCCAATTCCGATTAAGGTCACTGTGAAAATTTCCACGAATATTGCCCCTTTCGAGGTAAACACTCCCCCATTAAGGAAAGGAAACTCTTGGGTACACCTATGATCCCCCCTCCCTGGGGGGGAGAGGGGTAGGGGGAGGGGGATCCTAAGCGGGCTAAATCAATTCTTTACGCAATTCCTTCTTCAGAACCTTCCCGGCTCCGCTAACCGGCAGCTGTTTCTTGAAGATGATCTGCCGGATTTTTTTGTATGGGGAGAGGTTCTTAGTGCAATACTCCATCAGTTCCCCGTCCGTCGCTGCCATTCCCTCTTTCAAGACGATGAAAGCAACGGGGATCTCCCCGCCTTCCGGGTCCGGCTTGCCAATCACGGCACACTGCTGGACGGCCGGGTGCTTGGCCATAACCTCCTCTAAATCCCGGGGGTAGACATTATATCCTTTGTAGATGAGCATGTCTTTCTTCCGATCGACGATGTAAAAATACCCATCCTCGTCTTCGCGGGCGATGTCCCCGGTATAAAGCCATCCGTCGCGCAGGACCATCTTAGTCTCCTCGGGCTTTTTCCAGTACCCCTGCATCACCTGGGGGCCTTCGATGCACAGTTCGCCGACCTCCCCCCGGGGAACCTCTTTCGTTCCGGTCTCCAGGTCCACAATCTTGATTTCCGTATCAAAAATGGGCAGCCCGACCGCACCGACCTTCATTCCTTCCCGGCTCGGGGGGTTATAAATGCTGCCCATCGTGCACTCCGTGAGACCATACGCTTCCATGACCACCCCGGAAAAACTCTTGAGCATCTGCTCCATCACCGGAATGGGAAGTGGAGCCGCACCGGAAGCGGCGAGCCGGATGTTGGAAAGGTCATATTTTTTGAAATCGGGGTGATTGATGATGGGGATGAAAAGCTGGGGAGCTCCCCCGAGGGCGTTGGCTTCGTATTTTTCGATGGCCTGGAGGTACTGCCCCGGGTCGAAGCGGGGAAAGACGACCATGGTTGCGCCCAGATAAATCATCTGGTTTAGATAACCAATCGTTCCCATCGCATGGAACCAGGGGACTACAACCAGGGCCTTGCCCTTGCCAAACGGGATGGGATGATCCTCCTCGCGGTCTCCTTCCATCCGCACGAGTTCCAGGATTCCATCTTTATAGGCTACGTTACCACCCGCCCCCCATTGGGCGGACTGGAGCACGTTGACCACCACATTGAAATGAGTGAGCATGACCCCCTTGGAGACTCCGGTGGTTCCTCCCGTATAGGCCAGATGAGCCAGGTCCTTCTTGGCCTCAATCTTTACCTGCGGAGGTTTGGGCTCATGGGACCTAAGCAGGGCGGCGAAGTCGATAGTACCGGGGATTTCTTTCTTTACCAGCGGAGGCCGAATGGGAGTCAGCAAAGGAGGAAAAATATCGGGAATGGAGGCGACGATCACGTTTTTAATCCGGGTTTTGGGAATTACTTTCTCCACGGTAGGGTAAAAAAGGTCCAAAGTAACGAGCGTTCCCACCTCGGCATCATTGAGCTGATACTCCAGCTCCCTTTCCACCATCAATGGGCTGCAGGGAGTGAAGATCGCTCCGTTCATCAAGACCGCATAATAGGCGATGGCAAACTGGGGACAATTGGGGAGGTGAATGGCCACCCGGTCGCCCTTCTGGACCCCCAAACTAGCCAGGGCGGCAGCAAACCGTTCGCTAAGGTTGAGCAGCTCGCTGTAGGTAATCTCCATCGCATCAAAGATGATGCAAATGCGGTTGGGCCACTTGGTTGCAGAGGACTTAAGCAATTGGAATACGGGAATCTCAGGATAATTCAACGAACGAGGATTAAACTTAGGCCAGCACTTAAAGTTTTTCATGCGTACCTCCTGGGTGAAAGATGACAGGTTGATCTGCGGAATGGGACTGTCCAAATAATCTCCCCCGATGGCCTAACTCGGAATCATAAACCTTCACCTCCTTTCTTTACTCAGTAGTTGCAAAAATATTCTCCGAAATTTCGTTTTCGCCCCTGCATGTAAAGAGCAATAACGGTTTTTTCGATGGTCACAGGACTTCACCCCCGGTGTCCTTTGCCCCCCCACCCTAACCCTCCCCCTCGGAGGGGGAAGGTGTGAAAAAATTGAATTTCAGCCGTCACCCCGGTGAAA
>Ga0315288_10006905_pt1 | contig 14395 bp, 14 predicted proteins | sample YL17G11_20_MG_FD_203454 | JGI IMG/M metagenome (GOLD analysis project Ga0315288, IMG submission 203454) | Sediment microbial communities from Yellowstone Lake, YNP, Wyoming, USA - YL17G11_20 | ecosystem: Environmental > Aquatic > Freshwater > Lake > Sediment | place: USA: Wyoming | collected... | reverse complement strand
CACTATCAGGGATAATGGTTGCAATTATGCTCGGACTTGGCCGGGCAATCGGGGAGACAATGGCAGTCCTGATGGCCACGGGCAACGCACCTTTGCTGACCTTTGACATACTAAGTTCGGTTCAGACCATGACTGCGGCCATCGCGATAGAGATGGGAGAAGTCACTTTCGGGTCAGCACACTTCCACGCTCTCTTTGCAGTCGGACTAGTACTTCTTGTCATAACGTTCTTTGTAAACATTGTCGCTGAGGCTCTGCTCAGCAGATTCAGGAGTATGCGATATTGAAGCTCAGAAAGCTTAAGGCCCACTTAGCGTTTGCAGCCATTCGAGCCTCGATGCTAGTTATAGTCGGCTCAGCCTGCCTCATTCTCGGCTATCTTCTGATAAACGGATTCAGAGTCATCAGTTGGTCATTTATTACTGAAGATCCAAGACAGGGGATGACCGCGGGCGGAGTTTTTCCAGCCATCTTCGGAACCGTTTACTTGATGTTTCTAACACTTCTTATTGCTTTACCTATTGGAATCGCTTCAGCGATTTATTTCTCAGAATATGTGGGAGGAAGAAGCTCAGGAATTGCAGTGGTCATGAGATCTGCAACGAGCATGTTGGCCGGTGTTCCTTCGATAGTGTACGGCCTCTTGGGCCTAGGCTTGTTCGTTCTTTTGATGCGTTTTGGATTCAGCCTTCTCTCAGCTGCTCTCACCCTTAGTTTTCTGACTCTCCCTGTAATTATCGTAGCTTCGGAGGAAGCGCTTCATAGCGTACCTCTTTCTTACAGAGAAGCCGCCCTTGCTCTTGGGGCGACAAAGTGGCAAGCAATCAGGCATGCAGTCATACCATACGCTATTCCGGGGATAATGACAGCCTGCATATTGGCGCTAAGTAGGGCTGCCGGAGAGACTGCCCCTATACTGCTTACCGGAGTCGCGTATTATCTGCCAAGACTTCCGATGTCAGTGTTTGACCAGTTCATGGCGCTTCCTTTTCACATATTCGCGTTGACGACTCAGTCCGTCAATCCTATAAAGACACGCCCCATCCAGCTTGGAACCGTCTTAGTTCTGATGATGTTAGTGCTAGGAATGAATCTCGTAGCGATAGTTGTCCGAGCTCAATACAGAAGAAGGATCAGACATTGATTGAGAATCCGAAGATCGAGACAAAAGATCTGAGCGTAAGCTTTGGGTCAAATCAGGTTTTGAAGAAACTCAACATAGGGATTAGGGAGAACTACGTGACCGCGATAATGGGGCCTTCAGGCTGTGGGAAATCTACTCTGATAAGAACGCTGAACCGAATGAATGATATAATACCGGAATCCCACGTGGATGGCGCAGTCATTCTTGATGGCTTCAACATTTACGATCCTACAACGGATGTGGTCGAGTTGCGAAGAAGAGTCGGCATGGTCTTTCAGAAACCCAACCCGTTCCCGAAATCAATATATGATAACGTGGCTTTCGGCCCCAGGATTCATGGGATGGCCAAAGGAGAAGAACTGAATCAGATTGTTGAGAGAAGTCTTAGAAACGCAGCTCTATGGGATGAAGTCAAGGACAGACTGAAATCATCAGCGCTCAGCCTATCTGGAGGTCAACAACAGCGTCTGTGTATTGCGAGGGCTTTGTCAGTCCAACCTGAGGTGATGCTCTTTGATGAACCATGTTCAGCCCTAGACCCTGCCGCGACTGCAAGAATAGAATCATTGATGGTATCCTTGAAGAAAGACTACACAGTAGTAGTAGTCACCCACAACATGCAGCAAGCCGCAAGGGTATCTGACTTCACCGCCTTCTTATATCTTGGGGAACTTGTTGAGTATGGAGAGACAAAAAGGGTGTTTAATTACCCAAGCAACAAACTTACAGAGGATTTCATAACCGGACAATTTGGCTGAGGATTTTGAGATGAGCAAGTCCAGGCTTTTGGACAAAGGATTGAACGAACTTTCAGCAATTCTAAACGAGATGGCGGTCTTAGCTGAGAAAACCGTCTCAGCCTCGATCGAAGCCTACATTGAAAACGCAGACGTGTCGGTGCAGGTGAGGCAGTGGTCAGACACTCTCCTCAACTACTATAATAGAGTGGGAGAGAAGGCGGTTGAGATCATCGCAAGATTCCAACCAGTGGCCACGGATCTGAGGATAATAAGAGCGAGTATGGAGATCTCCTATGATCTCTCGAGATTTGGCCGATATGCCTATGACATATCAACAATACTGAAAAACCTGGGCGGGCACGTCGAGTTCGGAAGGGATACCGTAGCGGAAATGGGCAGCATGACAATGAACATGATAGAATCGAGCATAGAAGCATTCAAGACCAGAAACGCCAAACTTGCAGAAAAAGTCGGTCAAGACGATAAGAAAGTCGACATACTCTACTTTGAGCATCTTCAGGAATGCGTGAGGAATCCTCCCAAGAGAACAGAGGAGCTCATATCAGACGTCTTGACTGTTCGTCACCTTGAGCGTATCGCTGATCACGCAGTAGATTTGGCCAGTGCTACTCTGTACATGCTAAAGGGCGAGCAAGGCACGGCATGGAGATAAATGCGGAAAAGCTCGCACTAGAGAACTCGTAGACTAGTTTGCTCTGCCTGTTTTGGCACCTTTTGGCAGCAATAGACAGATCCCTGCCGCGGCAAGCGCAAATATGGAAGCAAGTAACATCGCACTTCCTAGACCGTATTGATCCCCCAGCCTTCCCACAAACAATGGAGCGATAATTCCTCCAGCGCTCCCCAAACCCGAGACTATGCCAAGGGACGTACCTATCGACTCTTTGGAAACATGATCACCTACAATAGCGTAAGGTATTGGAAAGCCCAAGAATACCCAGAATCCAACCATTGATAGTACTACGAGGGAGAATGGATAGGGGATCCAAAGGAATAGAATAAACGATAGCCCCATCAAGAGGCTGCTCAAGCCCAGAACAGCTCGGCGACCCAATTTGTCTGAGAGATGCCCACCGAGAGGTTGAGTCAGTATCCCAAAGACCAGCATTACAGACGTGCATATGCCGGCAGAAGCAATATCCAAGTGCAACTCTCGGACCAAATATGTCGGCATGAAGTTGACTGTTCCCGCGTAGAAGACAGTCCTCAAGAGTTGGACTACCGCAGCAACAAGAATCACTGGTGCCAGACTCAATCCAATTTTCCTTCCCCTTCGGCTTCCAACAGTAGGAGGCAAGCGAAGTACTAAGCTTCCTACCAAAAGGGCTGTAGCCAACAGGAAAAGCGAAGCTGATCCGAGACCATACGCTGCCAGAAGCCCACCAAGAGCTGCGGGAAAGACTCCACGACCTACACTCCCTCCGAGGCCGTGGAAGCCGACTCCGAACCCTCTCCTTTCCATATATGCGGCATTGATGAAAGATATTGCGACTGGATGATAGACACTGTAACCAAGACCCGTAAGAGAAGCAAGGAGAAGTACCCAGATTAAGGAGGAGGCAAACTGGACTTGGAAAAGGCTCACTCCCATCACAATCAGGCCGGCGGAAAGGTAGACCTTCTTGTAGCCAGTGATGTCAGTCGCGTAACCGAAGAGCGGTTGGAAAACCACCGTAGTTGCTGAGTAGCAGGTTAGGATTGTGCCAACCTCAAACAGGTTAAGAGAGTACCTAATCACTAGGATGGGCATTATCAAAGGAAGAACTATGTCCAAGCCGTCATTGACGAAGTGAGCTACAATGCACGTTAACAATGTCGGTATTGGATTATGATTAAAGGTTGTAGATTGCACTGGAAGCACTTCAGGTCGGTTCTTTCAGGTGAACGATGAAGATGCAGTTTTTATTCTTTCTGCTTAGTGAGATATCAAGTTGCAGCGCGCGCTATTCGACCAGCTTGATTTTGCTCATAGTAACAAAAGGGAAGTATTGAAATCCATAGAAGAGCCCAATAGATACCCATGTGCGAGTTCAAGGTTTTCCTCGACAACGAAGAGGTTTTTGAAGGAGCCGTCTACGCTAAGGCTACAGGAAGTCAAGTCACTGTGGGGGACATATTAGGAACCACTAAAAAGATCGAGAATGTCAAGATAGCAGAGGTTGATGTTACAACCGAGAGATTGGTTTTGGCTAAACTATGATCTTGTTCTGATGTATCGTATGGTGCGCGCTTCGCAGACAAGTTTTCCTACCAATCGCCACAGTACCAGCGCGGAGCGTAGTCACCCTTATATATCATGCCGGGAACTCTTCAGCAAAACTCTGAGTCGCTGCGGAATATGAGGTTTAGTGTTTGAGTGAGACAAGAACCACAAAGATGCCAGACTGCAATTGGTGCGGACGAGTGATAGTCCCGGGCGAGTCTAGTGTCAACTTCGGATGCCCAAGCTGTGGCGACGTCATCATCTGGCGCTGCGAGAAATGCAGACTATTTGGCAGAGACTACAAATGTCCGAAGTGTGGAAGCATAGGGCCCTAGAGAGAGAACCAGCATGGCAAAGGTCTTAGCCGCCATCAAGATATTCCCCTCTGACGTATCAAAAGACCTCTCACAGCTGAAAGATCAAATACAGAGGAATCTTCCCAAAGACGTCTCAGTACTAAGGTTTCAAGAAGAGCCTATAGCTTTCGGACTTGTTGCTTTGATAGCGACCTTATCCATGCCTGAAGAGATAAGTGGAAAGATGGATGAGATAGAAGACAAACTCAAAGCTACTGAAGGCGTCAGCGAGATACAAGTGATCACTGTAAGCAGAGCCTAGTTGAACCGCGAGTTCATGACCATGCGGATTCACTCTGTTACCTTAAGTAACACTTATAAGGTCAATAAGTATTACCTCAAGTAACAAGGTATACCTTCAATGTATATGCAGATCGAGCCTAAAGCGAAAAAGGCCGAACCTGAAAATGTAATTAGTTACCAAGCCTTCAAAGACTGGGTTGAGACTTCAATACGCGAACCTGAACTGCAATTACTCCAGAAGTATCATGCCGCCAAGGAATTGGCCAAGAACGGACTTCTAGAAGTATATGTGAACGCACCAGTCAGATTTCTTCCAGAAGGCCTAGCAAGGCTCATTGATGTCTGCGGCTCCATCGGCGACAAATTCACCACAAGCCTCTGCGAGGCTGGGACCGGCGAGGAGGTCTCCCTGGAACTGCTTGACCTGTTAAGTCAGGCATCAAATGTGGAATCCATATGGGTCTATCCGCTCTGTGACAGCAGACGTGAAGTCTTCAGGAGAGCAGCCAGACTCCAATCAAAGAAGAAGGTCAAGGTAGAAAGAGGTGCACTTGAGCACCTTGAGGACTTCTTCGAAGGTGCTCTTGAGACCCTAGATCTATTTGAGAGCCAAGCAAGAATGATGATGCTCTTTGCGATGATGGAGACCCCCCGTGACAAAAAATTCCTGCGTGAAATCATCAATCCGAAGCTACTCTACGAGAATCTCACCACTCTTCAGAGGACGCACATGATAGAAGAAGTATCCAGCGGCGTCTACGGGCTCAGTGGAAATGGTGAGAATCTCATGCGAGAGTATGTCCTCTTCCTCGATAAGATCAGAAGAACGATGATGGGGTTTCAGGCGTATTGACAGCGTTAGAAACAAGAATTCATGTGAGAACCGTGTTCGTATTCGAGAATAAACTCAAGCTTATATCTGATCAGATTCAGACTAATCAACAGACTACTATACCCTCGAACTTATTCCGAACAATAGGAGGCGTAAGGAGACTTGGCTAGAGAGGAAACGCAACTCAGAGTAGCCGACGCAAAACAGAGAGACGTCGGCCATGGAAAGGTAAGAATTGACAACGAGACTATGCGAATACTCCTGGTCACTGCAGGGGACTTCGTTGAGATACGTGGAAAGAAAGTAACAACTGCTGTCGTCTGGCCTGCCTATACCGAAGATCAGGGCCAGGACATTGGACGCATGGATGGACTACTAAGACGCAACGCGGGAGTCGCCCTAAACGAGTACGTGTATGTCAAGAAAGCGGATGTGAAAGAAGCTCAGAGCATAATATTCTCACCTACAGATGTCCGACTGAATATTGATGATGAATTTGTGAACTTCGTCAAAAGAAGATTCATGGACATGCCTTTTGTCGAGGGAGACACTGCAATGCTTTCCATATTCGGCAGCGCCGTCCCACTGATTGCCACCCGAACCAAACCTAAAGGCCCAGTACGCATCACCGAGAACACTGCAATCCAAGTACTAGCCGAACCAGCTCCAGAAAGAAAAGGCATACCAATAGTCGCCTATGAAGACATCGGTGGCCTCCAAGGACCGATACAAAGAATTCGCGAGATGGTTGAACTACCACTCAGACATCCAGAACTCTTTCAGAGACTCGGAATAGATCCTCCAAGAGGAGTCTTCCTGTATGGCCCTCCAGGTTGCGGAAAGACACTCTTGGCCAAGGCAGTCGCGAACGAATCAGACGCCAACTTCTACGTAATATCAGGCCCAGAGATCATGTCCAAGTTCTACGGGGAGTCAGAAGCAAGACTAAGAGAGATCTTCCAGAAGGCCCAAGAGACAGCGCCAAGTATAATCTTCATAGATGAGATGGATGCCATAGCCCCCAAGCGAGAAGAGGTCACCGGCGAGGTTGAAAGGAGAGTCGTTGCTCAGTTACTCTCTCTGATGGACGGAATGGGTTCCAGAGAGAACTTAATTGTCATCGGTGCAACAAATAGGCCTAACGCAATAGATCCGGCATTAAGAAGGCCGGGAAGATTTGATCGTGAGATAGAGATCGGAGTTCCCGACAAGCGGGGAAGACTAGAAACACTCCAGATACATACAAGAAACATGCCCGTATTTTCAGATGTTGATTTCAAGAAGCTTTCAGAAACAACTCATGGATACACAGGTGCAGACGTCGCAGCACTTTGCAGAGAAGCAGCGATGAAGTGCCTCAGCAGACACCTCCCAGAAGTGAATCTGGAGGAGGAAAGAATACCACAAAACGTTCTAGACAAGATGGAGGTCAAAATGGAAGACTTCACAGCAGCATACCACGAAGTCACACCCACAGCAATGCGTGAAGTCTACATTGAAATTCCTACAGTTCACTGGACAGAAGTGGGAGGACTGGACCAAGTCAAAGCCGAACTTGTGGAGGCTGTTGAATGGCCAATCAAGAATGCCGGGATGTACCAAAGAATGGGAGTCAAACCACCCAAAGGAATACTCCTGTATGGGCCTCCAGGATGCGGCAAGACGATGTTGGCAAGAGCCATCGCAACAGAAAGTGAGGCCAACTTCATATCAATAAAGGGGCCTGAAGTATTCTCAAAGTGGGTTGGGGAAAGCGAGAAGGCTATACGTGAGGTCTTCAGGAAAGGACGCTCAGCTGCACCGGCAATAATCTTCTTTGATGAGATCGACGCGATAGCTCCGAGAAGAGGAATGGGCTACACAGACTCAGGAGCGACCGAACGGGTCATAAGCCAACTGCTCACCGAACTTGACGGCATAGAAGCATTAGAGAACGTGGTGGTGATAGGCGCATCAAACAGGCCCGACTTAGTCGACCCAGCAATCCTGAGACCTGGTAGGTTTGACAGACTAATCTTCGTTCCCGCGCCGGACGCCAAGACGATTAGGCAGATACTGAAGATTCACACATCAACTATGCCTCTGTCGCCAGATGTCAATCTTGATGAGCTTGCGAGGTCAGGGACAGGCCACTCAGGCGCAGACATTGAAGCAATTTGCCGCGAGGCTGCACTAAACGCACTCAGAAGAGATGCCAACGCCAAAGAAGTCACATTGATAGACTTTAGGGATGCTATCGCCAAGATAAGGCCCAGCGTAACACAGGACATGAACTCCTGGTACCAGAGCTTCATGAAAAGGCATGCCGGTGAGCGCGCCGCCATACCCGTGACATAGGAGACATCTACTATTGCAGAGAGTGTGGGGACCTAGACCGATCCAGAATGCAGTTGTAGATATACTGCAGAAAAAAGGCGCGATGACTGACGAAGACCTCCGCAAGGAACTTGAGGAATACTACAGCGAGATCAGCTTCAGAGAACTCAACACCATACTGATGAAACTGGAGATCAACGGGGTCCTCAGAGTATCAAGACTATTGAAAAAGAAACGCAGAGTAGAACTTGTTGAAGCCCGCTCCGGAAACTAGTTGATCTTTCGACCCACTCTTTTCTTCAGGATAGCGCCACCAAACCTGGCGGACGTTAGACTAAGATCTTTGAAATCTCAGTTCTTAACGCGCGAAGTTCTTCAGCCGAGGATTTGAAGCGCGCCAGAGAAAACACAGCGAAAGAGAGATTCTTTTAGGCAACTTTGAAGGGCTATATGTGGTAGGGCCCGTGGTCTAGCGGTTAGGACGCCACCCTCACAAATCACAGAACTTGTGAGTATTTGAGAACGGTGGAAGTCCCCGGTTCAAATCCGGGCGGGCCCACCACGATCTGGGTTCAAGTCCCCCCGATTTTTTGCCGAAAACAAGACAGAAGCCTGAGCCCTTTAAAAGGCGTCCTGACAGGATTGGTATGTCGAGGGCGAAGTATCTCCATCTGCTTGAGGACCCTGAGGTTAAACGCTGGTATCAGAATGTTGCTCGGGGCTCAAGGATAACTGCTGATGTCTATCTGCGCAGGCTCGGCTTCTTCTGTCTCAGTCACAAATTATCGTTTGAAGACCTTCTATTGATGGGAGAGCAGGATCTCAAGAATATGCTGCTTGATTATGTCACAATGATGGAGGAAAAGGGATACGCTGGCAGCTACATCAAGAGCACGATCAAGTCGGTGAAGTCGTGGCTCCGCCACAACGGTGCCAAAATACCCGCCTTCATCAAGGTTAATGGTGCTGACGATACCCCTACACTAACCAATGAGCAGTCACCAACCCGCGAGGACCTGTCAAGAATTTTTAGGGCATGCTGGCTCGATGCTAGGGCAGCGGCTGCATTGATCGCATTTACAGGCATGAGGCCTCAATCCATTGGAAACTATTGGGGAACAGACGGGTTGAGGATAGGCAACTTCTTGGATGCAGAGATTGATGATGAGAACAGGAAGGTTGAGTTCAAGACAATCCCCGCCATGGTTCGTGTCAGAAAAGAGTTGAGCAAGGCACGCCACCAGTACCTGACGTTTCTATGTGAGGAGGGATGCCGATATCTTAAGGAGTACTGGGAGTACCGGATGCAGCATGGTGAAGCGTTGACTCCTGACTCGGCAGCGGTCAAAGCGAGATTTGGAAAGAAACAGTTCATCCGGACCACAAATATTGGTGATAAGATTAGGGTCGGGATCAGGGCTGCAGGCTTCGAATGGAGACCATACATCTTAAGGTGCTACTTCGACACTCAACTGCTGCTGGCTGAATCAAAGGGCCTTGTGACGAGGGACTACCGAGTATTCTGGATGGGACATAAAGGAGACATCGAGAGCAGATACACCACCAACAAGTACAGGCTGCCTCCGCCCCTGCTGGAGGATATGAGAGGAGCATATAGGAGATGCCAATCATATCTTCAGACTGAAGCCCCAAACGGAATGGAAGATACAAAGCTCCAGTTCAGGCAACAACTACTCATCGTGGCAGGATACAGTGAAGATGAAGTGAATGCAGTCGACCTGGAAAAGCTTAGCGACGACGACATCCGTGACAGGGTTAGAGAGAAGCTCCTCAAAGAGAGCAACAATAACGGTAACGGCTCAAGAAGCCTCAGACAGAAGGTTGTTCCACTGGATGAAGTGGAGAAGTATATTGAGTCTGGGTGGGAGTATGTCTCGCAGCTTCCAAACGGCAAAGCAGTAATCAAGGGCTTAGAGGTTAATGGCAGAGAGCTTCAACCACAGGTCAATCCTGCTCAGAAACTCATCAACCGTTAACGTATCCTTCTCCACCATCAGCACTCTCTGCAGCGGATGATCTGGTGGAAGCTGCAGAGCAAACCCCTTCAACCTACTAATGTCTACAGTGCTCATGAAAAGTCTACTGACGACAGTATTTAAACGGCGGAAGAGTTGAGGCGGGGCTCAAGACAGAATATTGTTCTGACGTTTGTGCCAAGATTTTCTTTCGTCTCTTCTAGTCTCTTGCGCCGTTTAAAAGGCATCCACGGAAGGCTTGTGAGGTGGTAGAACCATGAGCACAGAGAAAGTTGAGTTCGCTGAGCAGTTTGACCCCACCACTCCAGAAGTCTATGAGATCTGCGGAAAACCTACACCAAGAATAGAACTATGGGATATCTACTTTTGTTCTGACGAACCCTCCAGGCGAAAGATAAAGGTAGAAGACGATTGGTTTGAGTACTTTGACATTTGCTCCAGCTGCTACCAGAAGGTACGTAGCATCGCAGAATCCGAACCGGAACACGTTAACCTTCCATACCAGTATTGCTACTTCTGCTACCGGCCTACTCCTGACGGCTATGGATGGAACATCGTCCATGAACCGACCTATCCTGAATTCCTGTCACACGACGAGTATCTATCATGCATCTACGGCTGGCGCAACACTGGCGTACACATTTACTTGGCCTGCATCAAATGCGCAAATGAGATTGTGGAGAAGATCATGCGATACATACGATACCCACGTGAAGAGACGGATTAGCAGTCACAACTGCCGAATAACTACTAGTTCATTAGACTCTTCTCTGCAAATATGGCTAGGAGATAGGCAGTGTGTCCTACGCTCGCGTATGTGATGTTAATACAATAGAGGCTATCGAGTCTGGCCTATTGGATATGAAGGATTTCTACTTCATGGGCGACGACTACCGCTACCATTTCGAAGCAGAAGCAAAACGAAGATTCCTAGAATTGTTGAAAGACAGATTCAACTCTGGTGTTCAATACAAAGGAAAGACTTGGAAGTGGGACACCATAATCCTCAACAAGACTGAGGAGCTAAGCCGTTTTCTGCTTGGGATGGTCAATTTCTTGGACTTTACCGAGCCTTCTCCTAATCTGATTAGATTCGACAGTCTGAATATTCGCAGTCGGATTCTTGGACTCACGCAGAGAGAAGCTCAAGAATTAGGCATAGGTAGAAGTACGCTGCACTATCTGAGACGAAACGCCAAAGATCAAACATCTTTCAGGGTATATCAAAAAGTCGCTGGAAGGGTGCATAGGGTCTGAACTTACCCTCCCTTATTCGCACATATTTTCAAGAAATAAGGAGAAAAAGAGAGTTGAATCTCCTGAGAAGGAGATTCAAGAAAAGGTGGGAGCATTGTTACAATGCTACACGTTGAGTTGATGAACCTAGTCTGTACCGCGATGTTGACAAAATAAACAGGGCGCTCGCAGATGTTATAAAAAACGATATTTTTATGCCCCACCTGATTAGTACGCACTTTCATTTTGAAGTAATTATCTTAAGCATTTCTTCGTATTGTTTTTTGGTTATTTCTCCTTTGGCAAACCTCACTTTTAGTATGGCTACAGGGTCCTCAGGAGATGACCCTTGATGGACCTCTTGGATGCGGGGCGGCGGCATATTCTTTATTTCCATAATCCTTTGTTGCCATTCTTCAGCGTCTAAGCCCGGCTCATCCCACACCGCCTCACCGCCCGCATAATCATATGCATACCATCTACCATCCTGAAGTTCAACTGTCATCCCCTTTCCACCTCTTCTTGCACTAACATTAGAGATAGAGCTTACAAGATAGTCATGGCGCCCTTTGATCCCGTTCATAGGATCAAAAATCACTCTTTGGGCACTATCAAGAGATAATTTGCCCAATGTGTTGAATTGACCGTTCCTGCATATCGACTTCAATAATATCCTATTACGCGAAGGCGATCCTGGGAAGCTGGAAGAAGTAGCTGGCATTGTTTCATGTTGAGCTGGCTGGACTGTAATTGCTGGAGAGTAGGGACCATCAGATGCGCCTACAATAATTGACATCAATCCAATCAAACCCATGATGCCGCCAACGATTTGTTGCATGACTGAATTTCGGTATGCTTGGTCATGTTCTGAAGATAATGCCCGTCCCAATTGTCCGAGTGATGTTGAATATTGTTGTGAAGTGTTGTATCCGACAATGAAAAGAAAACCCCCAATTACAAGTAACAACGCACCGATAGCTATGGCTCCACCCCTTGCCATCAGAATCACCAAGACCATGCGATGAGGGCTAAGGCAGTATTTGCAGGATTCTTGATTTAAGACTTCGCAAGGTCTCTAGCGCGCGGCAACTACTATCTCAAGGTGGTTTCGTCGTACTGTCAATGGCAAATAGCAATAACCGAGCTATCTTAGTCACACATGAACTTGGGAGAGATCAGGTAGCGCGCACTAATATCCGATGAGGCATTAGAACACCTGAAGATCCTGTGGGATGATATTTGTATGTTTTTGCGCTAGCTCGTTGTCCCTCCGCCTCGCAATCCTTAAGATTTGTCTTAACATGATAATTGTTTGATAACTGGCCAGCTGACATGTCTTGGAATACTGCCCGTACTGTCAAAGGTGGGTTGAGCCTACGAAAGATCATACCGATCTTATTGCTGGACAGATGTTTGGTCGTTTAGGCAAAATCGTTGGTGGCGCTCACTACTTGCTTAAGGTTTCCAGATGCCCAATATGTAATAACAAAATAGAGAAGAAAGGAAAGCCCCCAATCACGACCCACCAGCTCGTGACACTGCCTACGTACCCACAGCCTCAGGTAACCCTCAGAGATACAAGACAGGTCTCAAGATACTGTGGGCACTGTGGGTCTTCAATATCGTCTAACGATAACTACTGCATGAAATGCGGCAAGCGCACGCTATAGGCTAGGAAGGACATATTTCTTGTCACCCCATATGAGCCGGTTCCGCCACTCTGTTTCGGCTAGCGCGCGCGTGAGAAACGATCCGATGGACTTCTGACGTTGCTGTGAAGATTCGTTCAGGGTTTCAATTGTTTGGAAGGGCAGAGCTACAGAAACGGGGCGGACTTGGTTCGTGATTCGTCGTACTGCCGATCCCAGCGCGCGCTAGCGCAACTCAGGCCCAGCCACTTAATCTTGGCGTTCATTTGGTTGTCTAGGGTTGTTTCAGAACCACTGCATCTTGGGCGGCTCAGTATTTTGCTGCCACAGCAAGGCTGTCAGTTCGCCCATGTGATAGAGTTGCTCTGTAAATGATTGGAATAAGCATTCTTCCACGGAAAGATCAAAGGTCTCCCCTGATGAGGTAGTGAATTTCACTCTTCTCTTGAGTTCGCTTTCGTCAAGATTCGCAATATGAGATCTGGTCTTGCTGGAGACATTTTCCAAATAGTCAAGCATCATTTGCATGCTGGTGTATTCTTCAGACTTCCTTCGTCTGTACTCCGTCGATTTATTCTGAATAACCCAATTCACAATCCAGTCTTCATTGTCGATCATGTGAATCATGATATTCTTCATACTGTAGAAGCTTGCTTCCCTATTCTTCTCCACTTCTTCCCAAGGCAACCCAGTAAGTTTCGCGGCAAAGCTACTACGGACGCGGCATGAATAATCATACAGCTCCTGAATTGTAAACATGTTCTGACCTATCCCCATTACAGCTGTCTTGCACAATACCTAAGCTAGTCTTGATTCTCTTAAGGGTAAAGTAAGAAGTTCATGTTGACGCGCATGCGTATATTGAAAGCGTGCGCTTGGCAGATTTCTGCTGTAGCTTGTGCTTAGAAATTAGGCCGTAGCGAATGAATCAGTTCCGACTGGCGCCCTGCGCTGGAGGTCAGGTGGCTCTGGTGACTATTGCGCCCTGCTTACCATAAGTTACATGATCGCTGAAGATTCCCCTCAGGCTGTAGACTTCTTTTGAATCGTGAGCTTCCGAGTTAAGAAGGAAGAGAGCAGTAATCGTAGGCGAGACTAATCGGTCAATAGCGCTGTGCGCGAACATGTACGCAGCTTGGGGTTTCTGTGAAAGAGCCAAGTCGGTGAGACTGTCATAGACCAAGCTCAAAGAAGATCCTTCTCGATGCGTCTCCAAGATTGGGGACAGCATCAGATCAGTTTTTAGGTCGATTATTTCTACGCCCGTCTCTCCCTCGAGAGCCCGTTGTACTGCACTTCCTTTCTTGGTCAGGATGATGACCGCTTCGTTGTTCGAGACAGATTCCAAAGCAAAATCTCTGGTGAATCTCTCGTATCTTGTGGAGGGGTCAAACTCTAACAGAATCTTCTTTCCGCGCAGCTTATCGTGTTCAAATCCCAACTGTCTTGAGAATTTGTTCATTCTGGCTTGATCAAGATGAGTCTTAACCTCTGTCAGAAGAGCTTCAGAGGTGAAAGGTTTGATGAAGTGACCGTTAGATCCAGCTTCTGTAGTCAGTTTTCTATCGATGTCTCGGCCAAGAGCAGTGAACATCACTACTGGGATGTGTTTTGTCTTGGGTTGAGACTTCAGGATTTTGCAGACTTCAAGACCGCTC
>Ga0315288_10006904_pt1 | contig 14396 bp, 10 predicted proteins | sample YL17G11_20_MG_FD_203454 | JGI IMG/M metagenome (GOLD analysis project Ga0315288, IMG submission 203454) | Sediment microbial communities from Yellowstone Lake, YNP, Wyoming, USA - YL17G11_20 | ecosystem: Environmental > Aquatic > Freshwater > Lake > Sediment | place: USA: Wyoming | collected... | reverse complement strand
CTTACGAGAATCATGAACAATACATCTCCCTGGCGCAGCGGATTGTGGAGGCTCAGGTGGCCAACGCGGCCAAGCTGGTCACTTTCGATGTCCGCCTCTCGAACACCGCCGGCAAGAGCCACGAATGGTACCAGGTGAACCCCGGGACAGATGGAGTGATCGCCCTGGCCATGGCGCAGCATATTTTGCAGCAAGGATTGCATGATCAGGAGTTCCTCACCCGCTGGACGAATTTTTCGTTGCCCAAGCTCGCTGAACACCTTGCCCAGTACACGCCGGAGCAGGCCGAAAAAGTCAGCGGGGTCAAAGCGGCAGATATTCGCCGCCTGGCCTTGGAGTTCGTTAAGACAAAACCGGCAGTTTCCCTGACGGGACGCGGAGTAAGCGGCCATCAGAATGGGGTGTTTAATGAGCGCTGCATTGCCCTGTTAAATGCCGTTATAGGGAATATCGATATTCCTGGCGGGTGCTGCCTGCCCCGCACGATGGATCTTGGCGAGCCCAAATGGAAAAGTCCCTTTTCGTCCTCTCCCCAGGCTTTTGCTGCCCTCAAAGAAGGAAAAGGCCAGCCTGAGTTCTTCTTCGCTTACATGGCCAATCCGGCTTATGCCAATCCCGGCACAGCCGAGACCATGCAGATCCTTAAGGATGAGAAGCGGGTTCCCTTTTTGGTGGCAGCAGATACCCACTTGACGGAAACGGGAGCGTTAGCGGATCTCCTCCTGCCCATGGCTTCCTATCTGGAAAGCTGGAATTTAGAATCCCGGCCTGCCATGGGGCTCATCCCCTTCGTCAGCATCCGGCAACCCATGGTCTCCCCGTTGGGGAAATCCAAGTCTATCGGCGACACCTTCATCGAGCTGGCCGGGCGAATGGGAGACGATTTCCAGAAAGCATTCCCTTATAAAAGCAGCGATGAATTCATCGGAAAAGCTGCCGCCCGAATCGAGGGGCTATCCAAGTCTGGGGGGATCGATCTCCTGAAGAAAGAAGGGGTATGGTTTGACCCGGCAGCCAAACCGGCTTACCGCTCCTTTGAGAAAAAGGGCTTCAATACCCCATCCGGCAAATTTGAGATATTCTCCCGCCGGCTGGAGGAAAGCGGACTGCCCCCGCTGCCGGCTTATGTACCCATTCAGGCCCACCAGGGGATGAAAGAGGAGGAATTGATCCTGGTTGTCAACCGGGCCAACGTCATGACTTTGCGCTTGGCGAACGCCAAATGGCTCGCTGAAATTCTGCATGAAAATCCTCTGTGGATCAATCCCAAGACAGCGCAGGCTAAGGGCATTCGTGAAGGGGATCGCGTTAAAGTTTCCTCGGCGACTGGAAGTCTCATAGCCCGGGTGCGCTTATCTCATGGCGTTCATCCCCGGGTGGTTACTTTGACCGAAGGCCTGGGACACTCGCAGCTGGGAAAATTCGCCCGGGCCAAAAAGGAAAAGAGCAGCGATTTCGATACGAGTTTACTCTGGTGGAGCGAAGAGGGGAACGGTGTTAACACCAATGTGTTAGTCACAGCCGACTTTGAGCCGGCTGGGGGCGGGTTGGCCTGGAACGACACGAAAGTGACTTTGCAAAAGGTCTAAAAAAGAACCCAAGGTTGGGGCGAGCCGATGGGCCGCCCCCCTCATGATCTTTTTACGAAACCATTGAGATTTAAACAACAGAGAACCTCCAGAGATACAGAGGCTGGTCATGAAAATACCATCGTTACCTAAATTGTCCAATCGAACCTGGGTATTGGTCATTGCGATCATTCTGGTTTTAGCTGCCATCCCGGCTTTGGGGTTGGTCCGTTTTACCACGACCCATCCGTTTTTCTGTTTGAGCTGCCATCAAAATCAGGAACCTATGGCCAGGTGGCTTCCTTCCCGCGTCCACCCGGCATCGGTGACCTGCACGGATTGCCACACAAAGCCTGGAGGGATCATCCCCAGTAAGTTTTCCGCCAGTGATGCTCTGATGAACAATAACTGTCTGCGCTGTCACGCCACCATTCACAGGGGGGAGCAAACTGACCTGGCCAGTGTTCGGATCGTAAAAATCTCCCATAAGCTCCATGCCGAGAAAAAAGTTCTATGTATCGATTGCCATCGCAATATCGGGCACGATTCCTTTACCCCGCGGACCAACCGGCCGCAGATGGGGACTTGTTATCATTGTCACCAAGCCCATCCCCGCACTCAGGCTTGTGATAAATGCCACCCGATCAACCTGGTATATGCCCCAAAAGAAAAAATTTCCTGATCTGGTGAGCCCAGTCCCGCGAGGAGCCGGATTGGGCCACACCCTTTTCTCCCTTTGCTTTTCCTAACGCCCCATTCCCCAATCTCCAGTCTAAAATCTGCAATCTACAATCTGAATTTACTTCCTTCTTCCCTTTTGCTATTATAAAAAAGCAATTACCGCAGAGGCCGCTGAGAATGCATATTCTCTGCGCTCTCTGCGGTGAATGAAGTGCATCACGGATTCCCTTCCGGAGGTTTTCCATGCGTTCGATCTTCATAGGGTCCACCGGTGGCGAGCCGGGCCAGACGCTGGCCACTTGGGCCTTGGCCGTCAAATTAAAAGCCAAAGGTGTCCAGGTAGGATTCTTCAAACCTTATGGACTTCTGCCGGAGCTGGGGCCCTCTGCGGAAGGGAGTTTTTGCGACTCCGATGCCACCCTCCTCAAAGAGGTCTTGGACCTCGCAGAGCCGGCGGAGGCCCTTTGTCCGGTGGTGCTTACGGAAAATTTAATTGCCGAAGTTTCCGGCAGCCACGAAGATCGATTGATCGAAAAGATCGAGAAGGCTTTCCAGGAGACCTCCCGCGGGAAAGACGTGGTCTTGATCATGGGAGCGAAAGAGATCTTCTTCGGCGGTGGACTTTCCAGGCTTTCCGACAGCCTCCTGGTCAAATTATTCAATGCCTCCGTGCTTTTAGTGGATCGCTACCAGCGGGACAACCTGACCCTTTACTCCCTGCTCTCGCTGAACTCCTTTCTCGATGGCCGGGTGAAAACCGCTATTCTCAATCATGTTGCTCTAGACAAAATGGACCATGTCAAGACCAAGGTAATCCCTTTCCTCCAGGGCAAAGGGTTGAAGTCGGTAGCGGCCATCCCCGAGAGCCCCATCTTGGCAGCTTTGACGGTATTCACCATCGCTGATTTGATCGACGGCCAGATTCTCTGCTGTTCAGAGTTTGGCGGCAATTTAATTAAGACTTTCACCATTGGGTCTAAATACCTGGAGGGTCCCCTGGCGATTTTCAAACAGGTCTATAACAAGATCATCTTGGTCGGTCTGGAAGAGAAGGGTGCAGGGAAAAATTTGGTTGGAGGAATCATCCTCACCGGAGGGAAAAGCCCAGGCGATCTGGTCTTGCGGGTAGCCCAGGAACGGTCGATCCCTTTAATCCTGATCCGGTCAGATACTTTTCAGACCATGGAACGGCTGGAAAAAGCCAAACCCTCCTTAGGGGTAAAGGATGAATTTAAAGTTCGCCAGTTCCTCGAGCTGATGGATCAAGCGACAGATTCAGACCAGTGGGTGGAAGCTTTGCTTTAAGAAAAAACGTAAAGCGCGAGAGCGTGAGAGCGCAAGGCGTTTAAACGCTTCTCGCCCTCGCGACTTGCGCTCTCACGATTTATTATGCCCTGGATTCACCGCATCAATCAGATGTCTCCCAGCGAGAAAGAGGGCCTCTACCGGCTGCTCATTCCTCCTTCTCTTTTTAAACGTTTTCAGGTTAATCCGTTGACCTTCTCCGATTATGAAGGCAACCGCCTGGTTCGCTTCTACTGCCCGGAAAGGGAAGAAACGGTGATGGTAGAAATGAAACGAAAGGGCGACGATCCAGATCCCGTCTACTCCATCCAGGTCTCGGATGCGGTGGACTTCAGCCAGGTCAACTGGGACTTTCTGGTGGTCAACGATCCCGACGGTGAGCGGTTCAACATCGACATCGATGCCCAGGGGCGGGACACGCTCTGGGGGCGTGCCTCCCGTAATCTACCCGAAGAGGAACGGGCCCTGCAAGCCGGATTGGCTCCTGGCCAGACTCGCCAAGGGTTGGGGTTAACCCGGGAAGTGATTGCCGGTCTCGAATACTTTGCCAAAGTCCTGGACATTAAAACCATCAGCCTGGAGGCCCTTTTTTACCACAACGCCATCGTTTATGAGCGCTGCGGTTTCACCTACTTTGAGGGATTTAAGCGTATGCAGCGCATCCATCAGACTTTCCAATCGGGCGGCCAACTCTTGCAAAAACTCGACGCCTCAAATCCCTTCCGGCAGCCCGGCTTCGCAAGAACCATCCGCGGACGTTCCTGGGCCATCCATGATGGGGTGATCAGCGAGATCGATGACGACATTCTGGATGAAGGCTGGGCTTCCCCCAAGATGTACCTGATGGTCGGCCGGCCGCGCCCGGTTTGCACTTTCCCCGACGCCGTTTATTGAAATCCTCAACCAGGAAAAGTTTCTCCGCCCCATGTTCCCCAAAACTCTTTTTGATTGTCTTCCTTCCTTTCTGGGGAATGACCTTTTCCGTATGGATCATGGCCACGGATATTGCGGTCAATCTCTCCGTCGCTTGGTATTATGATTGGCCAACGGGGGTATTCGCGGATGGAAGATTAGGTCTGCAGATCGCCTTTGGATTATTTGTTTTTTTTACCGTGCCGCACAGGTCTCCCTAATCCTCGTATGCTCAAGAGACGCCTTTTTATGATTATCAAGGTCAATAAATACATTGACAGGAAGGGAAATGAATTGTTACAAAAGGAAAAAAGGGAAGAGTTTATCAAGGGTAATGAAAGGACGACGAAAATGGCCTCGAAGACTGTAGAAGACGCACTGACTTACCTTTTTCTACACAACACCGTTAAAAAGGACATGCAGGAAGGAAGAGTCCTCGTCATTGTGCGCGGGGAAGGAAATTATATCTTTGATGAAGACGGAAATCGTTACCTGGACTTGATGGCGGGGAATACCCGGCCCAACGCCATTGGTTACGGCCGGGAGGAAGTCGCCAAAGCCATGTATGAACAAGCCAAGAAAATGCATTATTACACTCCGGCATTTTACATCACCACTCCTGCGGTCGAATTGGCCAAAAAGCTGGCCTCCATTTATCCTGGCGAGTTGATGACCACCTGCTTTGTTTGCGACGGGTCAGAGGCTGTCGAAACCGCTTTTAAAATCGCCAAGCAATATCATTATTTTGCGAACAAACAAAAACGTTTTAAGATCATCTCCCGCCAGAACGCCTACCACGGCCAGACCATGGGCGCTTTAAGCGCCTTAGGCTTTTTAAATCCCATGCGCAACGTCATGGCTCCTTTAGTCCCGGGACATGCTTTTTTGATTCCTCCTTACTGTTATCGATGCCCCTTGAACCTTACTTATCCTGCCTGCGACTTGGCCTGCGCCGATGCCCTTGATTCTTTGATCCAATTCGAGGGGCCTGACTTGGTTGCCGCTTTCATCGCCGAGACCGTGATGCAAGGGGTCGGAGCTCTTCCGCCACCGGAGGGTTATTTTGACCGCATCCAGCAGATCTGCGCCAAATACGGAGTTCTGTTAATTATCGATGAAGTCATCGTCGGCTTCGGGCGGACGGGTAAAATGTTTGCGTCTGAGCATTACAACATTAAACCGGACATCATGACCATGGCCAAGCAGCTGACGGGCGGTTATGCTCCCCTGGGCGCCGCCGCTACCACCCGTAAGATTGCCGAGGACATCCCGACTTTTTTACACTTACACACCTATGGGAACCACCCGGTATGCTGCGCTGCCGCCTTGGCGAACCTCGAAATTATCGAGCGCGAAAACCTGGTAGCCAACGCCGCTGCCATGGGAAAGGTTTTTCTGGAAGGATTGAAAGAACTGCAAAAACACCCCATTGCCGGCGAAGCTCGGGGATTGGGGTTATGGTGCGCCCTTGAAATCGTCCAGGATAAGAAGAAACGAATCCCCTTCCCTCCCCAAGAAAATATCATATCCGAACTCACCCTGGCCGGAAGGGCCCATGGCGTAATCGTCAAGGGAATGGGGAATAATGCTCTGGAATTCGCTCCCCCCCTGACCCTCACCCGGAAAGAAGTTGAGGAAGGGCTGAAAGCCATCGATCAATCCCTGGATGAAGTAGAAAAGAAGCTGGGATATTAAAAATCCGGATCATCGTTCCTTTGCCAAACATGAAAGTGAGCCTGAGGAGGAGTATCCATGAGCATCAAAATGGGAAGCGGTCGGTTTACGTATGAAGTCCAACCCGATTGGGCCAAGCTGCCGGCCGGATGGAGCTTTTGCGAAGTGGTCGACGTGGCCGTGGACTCTCAGGATCGAGTATACCTCTTCAGCCGGGGGGAACACCCGGTGACGATTTTCAATCGGGAAGGAAATTTCTTAACTTCCTGGGGAGAGGGCCTTTTTAAGCGACCTCACGGGTTGACCCTGGGGCCGGACGAAACTCTTTATCTGACGGATGATGGCGCTCATGTTGTCCACCAATTCACTCTGCAGGGAAAGTTGTTGATGACCTTGGGCACTCCCGGTAAAGGGGCTGAATTCATGAGTGGCCAACCCTTCAACCAGCCCACCAAAGTGGCCCGGGACCCCAAGACAGGCGAGATGTATATCTCCGATGGCTACGGCAATGCCCGGATCCACAAGTATACCGCTGAGGGCCGACACCTCTTCTCCTGGGGAGAACCTGGCACCGATCCCGGCCAGTTCAACTTGGTTCACAGCGTGGTCACCGACCCCAAAGGCCTCGTCTACGTGGCGGATCGGGAGAACCACCGCATCCAGATCTTTGATGGCCAGGGTCAATACCTAACCCAGTGGAACAGCATCCACCGCCCCTGCGCCCTGCATATTGCTGGGGAAGGAGAACCATTGGTTTTTATCGGCGAGTTGGCCCCGGCCTACCCGTTCAGCCAAAATTACCCCAATATAGGAGCTCGGATCAGCATCTACGATCTCCAAGGTCAGCGCTTGGCCCGCCTGGGCGGTATCCGGGCAGGCGTAGAACCCCACCAATTCCTAGCCCCTCATGGCCTGGCTGTCGATTCCCGGGGCGACATCTATGTGGGCGAGGTTTCCTGGAGCTTCAAAGGAAAAAATTTATCACCCCCCAGGGAGCTACCCAGCTTCCGCAAACTGATCAGGATCAGCTGAGGAGGCGAATCTCCCTGCCTCCACCTCTTCCTAAAAAAGAATTCCTCCTGGAAAGGGAAAAAGCTCTTAAACTTTCTGATTGATGAATTGGCGCAGCTGGGCGGTAGAGGACTTCCCGGCATCGACGAGCATGCGGATATCGTTTTGAAAGGTGAAGAAACGCATCCCCTTGGCCAGCCATTCTTGCGCCTGGTCGAATTCCGTCAAGTGGATGCCCGGAGCAACCCCAATTTTTTGGCAGGCGGCGATGATCCGCTCGTAGGCTTCGGCCATTTGAGGGTGCTTCAATTGGCCCACGATGCCCAAGGAAAGAGATAGGTCATGAGGTCCGATCATCACGGCATCCACCCCCGGGATGGAGACGAGTTTTTCGATATTCTCGATCGCTTTCTTGGTTTCCGGTTGAATGACAATCAGAGTATTGGCATTCGCCCACTCCACGTATTCCTTTTGGGTGGCGCGACGATGGGCGAGATGGATGTTGCTCAGGGAAAGGCCGCGCTGCCCAAGGGGGGCATAAAGACAGCTATCTAAAATAAGGCGAATCTCTTCGGGGGTCTCCACATGAGGGCAAATTACCCCCATGGCCCCTACGTCCAAAGCTCGCGCAAGATAGGGATACGTAGCAACGGTCACGCGGACGAGAGGTACAATTTCTTCGGTACGGGCCAGCGAAAAAATATCCGCCAGGGACCCATAATCGAAAAAACTATGCTCCGTGTCCATAATGAGATAATCCCAGCCCGAGACGGCGAATATCTGGGCGATCTGAGGTGAACGGAAGCTGGAGACCATACTGCCGATGCAAACCTGGCCTGCCTTAAGAGCTTTCTTGACGCGGTTTTCTTTCAACTCCATCAGATTTCCTCCTTAAAAAATTTTTTCCTGCAGGTCCAAATAGAAAAAGATTGGGGAATAATAAAATTATCCGACCATTTTAAGGGTTGCTTTATACCGACGGGGAAGGGTTTGGTAGAGCTTGGTGCCAAATACTTTGGCTTGGTTCATCTCCGGGGGAACATCGCCGACGATCTTGCCGGGAACGCCGAGCACCAACTTTCCTGCGGGAATGATTTGATTGGCCGTAATTACACAGCCTGACCCGATGATGCAATTGTCACCAATTTCCACTCCCTCGTGCAGGATGGCTCCCATGCCCACCAGGACATTCTCCTTGATTTTCGAGCCGTGGACGATGGCTCCATGGCCGATGTGACTGTCCTGCCCCAGCCGGGCGGTCTGTTCGGGATAGGTATGGATGACACAATTCTCCTGGATATTGGAACCGTCGCCAACTTCAACGTACCCAAAGTCACCCCGCAAAACAGCCCCTGGGCCGATGTAACAATTTTCTCCGATCGTCACACCACCGATGAGGACAGCAGCTGGATGCACAAAAGAAGTTTCTCCGATCTTGGGCCTTTTCCCTTCGAATTCGTAGATGGACATTGGGTGCCGTTCCTTTCTGAAAGGTTTTAGGGAAGGGGGAAAAAAAGCGGAAGCGGGTCTGTAAGCCGAGTTCTGTCTCCCCAGAAGCGATCTGGGGAGGGTGATCATTCCTCTGGCCCCGGCATTGCTGTCGGGATCTAGCGACCTACCCGGGAGCATCGAGCGGGCCACCCTCAAACGCTCCCCTATTTGGTCTTGCTCCAGGTGGGGTTTGCCCTGCCACCCCTGTCACCAGGGGTGCGGTGAGCTCTTACCTCGCCTTTTCACCCTTACCCCGCGAAACGCGGGGCGGTATGTTCTCTGTGGCACTTTCCCTGGGGTCGCCCCCGGTCGCTGTTAGCGACCACCTTGCCCTGTGGAGCCCGGACTTTCCTCCCGCTTTAAGCGAGCGATCACCCGACCCCCTTCCGCACTTAGCCATACAGGGTTCGAGGAATCGAGGGTTCAAGGATTCAAGTGAATATCGGATAAATCCAGTAAAGCTCTTAAGCATTTCACTTGACCCTTTGAATCCTGGACCCCTTGGACCCTCTATTTTATTCCGTCGTTCCCATGACTCTCTGATCAATGGCCTCGTTGGCCAACTGATCAGCCCGGCGGTTCTCTTCCCTCGGTATATTATGAATACTATATTTAGAAAAACGATTCAAGGCCTCTGTGGCTTGTCGATGCAGGGGCTTGAGGTGGACCTCGCGCACCCTGTATTCTCCCCGCAGCTGCCGGACTACCAACTCTGAATCCAGGTACACTATGACACTGGCAGCTCCCAGGTGCCAAGCTTTTTCCAGGGCGAAAATAACAGCCTGGTATTCCGCCACATTGTTGGTGGCCATCCCCAGAAAACGCTTTAACTCCTTGACGGTCCGCCCTTGAGTATCTGCAATCACGGCCCCGATCCCCGCTTCGCCTGGATTGCCGCGGGAGGCCCCATCGGCATGAATAAAAAATTCTAAGTTTCCTTCTGGGGGAGGTAGGGAGTGAGGCGTTTCTGTGCTCTCCTCTATCCGTTGGGCGCTTTTAAGCAGGAGGTCTTGCAAATCTTTTGTTTTTAATAAAGGAAAGCGTTTTAAAGTTTTAGCCACGCTCAGAGTCTGAGCCAGGTAGCGAAGGATCTTTTCTTCAGAAGGGGGAGAGCTTTCTCGCTCTTCCTGGAAGAAAGGGAGGGAAGCAGAGGATTTTTCCGCGCTCACGTTCCTTTGGCCTTATCCAACCCATTTGCCCAGAAAAGGATGCGGCTGCAGTTGGGACACAGAATGAGAGCATCCTGCTTTTGCAACTCGATATGAAGTTGGGGACGCAGGTTCATATGGCAGGCCTGACACACGCCATTTTGCACTTTGGTAATGGCGATCCCCTGCCGTTTTTCTAATAGCCGGCGGTACTTATTCAAGAGATCCGAGGGGATCTTCTTCTCTCTCTCCTGCCGCTCACGAACCTTGCCGGCCATTTCTTGGTCAAAAGAAGCAGCCTTCTTTTGCAGTTCGTTGATCTGCTTCTGAAACTCTTTTCGCTTGGCCTCCAGGTTTTTCTCTCTTTTACTCAGGTTTTTCTGCACCTCTTCGATGCGTTCCAAAATTCCCAGGATCTCTTCTTCTCTTTGCCGGTTAAGCTTTTTGGCGTTCTCAATTTCCTTTAAAACCGCTTGGTATTCCTTGTTGGTCTTGATCTCAAAAACCCGCGCCTCGGCTTTTTTTACACGGTCGACTTCCTCTTCCAGATCCTTTTCCTTTTGTCGGCGTCCCTTCTGGAGTTTCTCCATTTCGGTGCGTTGCGAAAGAACTTCGACTTCCTCCTTCTTGAATTCCTGTTCCAGCGTTGCTATGCGCTGGGGAATTTCTCCTCTTTCCCGCTCCATCTCCTGGATCTTCAAGTCGATGATCTGCAGAGCGGCCAGCCTTTCCAAATGCGCACGCAATTTATTTCCTCCCGAAAAAAAAGTGCACCCGGAAAGGTGCACTTTTTAATTTAAGCCCCGTTTGGAGTGCCAGAGGCCTTTGTTCCTAAGATTTTGTTATCTTCTACAATCATTGAAAACCTTGGTGGGCCCACCTGGGTTCGAACCAGGGACCTTCCGGTTATGAGCCGGTGGCTCTTCCAGCTGAGCTATGGGCCCATTATTAATTTAAAAATACCTGTTTTGGGACCCCTTGTCAAGGACCCGATAAATAATTCAGAGGTAGGCGGTTAAAGTTTCTTTTTAATCCGAACTCGTCACCTCGAACTCTGTTTCCCGAATTCCGAACTAATTACTCCGAGCTGTTTTCACCCGTCCACGAATGACCGAAGCTTTTTCGAACGTGAGGGGTGGCGAAGTTTCCGTAGAGCCTTAGCTTCAATCTGCCGGATGCGTTCGCGCGTTACGTCGAAATTCTGTCCGACTTCCTCGAGGGTATGATCGGCTTTCTCATCGATGCCAAACCGCATTTTTAAAACCTTCTCCTCGCGGGGGGTTAACGTAGCCAGGACCTTCCGGGTCTGCTCCGAAAGGTTCAGGTGGACCACGGCCTCTGAGGGAGAGACGACCTTTTTATCCTCGATGAAGTCCCCTAAGTAGCTGTCTTCTTCCTCTCCGATGGGGGTGTCCAAGGAAATGGGTTCCTTGGCGATCTTTAATACTTTGCGCACCTTGTCCAGGGAAAAGTCCATGCGCTCGGCGATCTCCTCCGGCGTGGGCTCCCGGCCGATCTCCTGGACCAGGTAACGGGAAGTGCGGATCAGCTTATTGATGGTCTCGATCATATGCACCGGGATCCGAATCGTGCGCGCCTGGTCCGCAATGGCCCGGGTGATGGACTGGCGGATCCACCAAGTCGCATACGTGCTGAACTTGTACCCCCGCTGATATTCAAATTTGTCCACCGCTTTCATCAACCCGATATTCCCTTCTTGGATGAGGTCGAGAAATTGCAGGCCGCGGTTGGTATATTTTTTAGCAATGGAGACCACCAGGCGGAGATTGGCCTTGATCAATCCATTCTTGGCCAGTTCGGCTTTGGTCTCTCCGCTTTTCACGGCTTGTAGGGTGCGCTTCAGTTCTTCCACCGGGAGGTTAGACTCTGATTCTACCCGGCGGATTTTCCGCTGCGCGTTCTTGACCATCCGTTCGTATTCCTCCAGATCATCTTTCTTCAGGCCCGTTTTGCGGAGGGTTTTACGGAATTCTTCCGGGGTTTTTTTCATCGCCCGCAAAAGCCGCTGGAGTTGCTCGAGGGACATACGCGTTCGCCTCTGGACACGATTCTGGCATTCCAGAATCTCGGCCTCGGCCTTTTCCACTCGCTCCGCCAAGTCCTTGAGTTTCTGAACGATCTTGTCGATATGCTTGGTTTTGAGATTGATGTCCTTGAGCAGCGAGACGATCTTTTCATTATTGGTCTGCCGGCGCTTTTCTTGTTGCATCTGGAAAGAAACCGTAATTTTGCTTTTCCCCAGCCTCTCCCGAATCTGGCGATTGCGTTCATCCCGCTTTTTAATCTGGTCGATTAACGAGAGAACCCTCTGAACGTTAAACTCCTCTTCCAGAAAATATTCTTCTTCCTCCAAGTCCTGGGCCAACTCCTTCGTTTTCACTTTCTTGGAACGCAGTCGTTCCCCAAACTGGATGATCTCCTTGATGGTTAACGGAGAATCCAGGACGGCATTGATGACTTCCTTCTCCCCAGCCTCGATGCGCTTGGCGATCTCCACTTCCCCTTCCCGGGTGAGCAGAGAAACTGACCCCATCTCCCGCAGGTACATGTAAACCGGATCGATTGCTTTCCCCAGTCCCTCAGCTTCTAAATTCACTTCTTCTTCGACCGGAAGGCGCTCGACTTCCTCCCGCTGCTTGCCTACCTTCACCTTATGGGCAACATCGACCACCTCAATGTCCATCTCTCCGAACATCATCATCAGATCATCGATCTGATCCGAGGATACGATGTCCGAAGGGAGAAGGTCATTGACCTCATCATAGGTCAAGAATCCCTTCTCTTTTCCCAAGCTGATTAGCTGCTTGACTTTCTCCATCTCTCCTTCTTTGGCCATAAAAATTCCACCTCTTCTTTGGCTTATGAATCGGCGTTGGGCTGGAATCTACCAGCGGCATCATCGATCCATTTTTTTTGCTCTAGGAGGAGTCGCTGCTTCCGTTTGAGCAGTTCCTTTAACCCGGAGGCACTCGCAAGGCCTTCTTTTCCCTGCTGGCTCCGGTGCCGAATTTCCTCGTCCACTTGCTGGATCTCCTGCCGAACCCGGGAAAGTTTCACTTGCTTGAGGCAGTCCCTGAGCATCCGGTCGGCATCGATCACGCTTTCCTCTGTAAGAAGTAGCTCAGAAGTTAAATCTTTTAGTTCTTCATCCTCTACTTGGGTGAAGAATTCTTGAACATCCATTTTATGCTTGGTTTCCCAGAAGCGCATGATTTCCCGGGCTAATTTCTTATACCGGGGGTCGGAGAAAGCGTCCTTGCCCATGGCTTCCTCGACCGCTGGAATCACTTGACTGTGCAGGAGCATGAGCTGCAAAAGGACCCTTTCATAAGCCGGTCCCCGGGATATCCCCTGGGTTTTTTCCCCGGCTTCGGCCGCAGGAGCCTGTTTTCTCCCCAGTTGGGCGCGGATCTGGGATTCTTTCAACCCCAGTCGGCTGGCCACTCGCTCCAAGTACAAGGTCTGTTCCAGGGGGTCCTTCAGGCGATTTAAGGCCGGAAGGAGCTCCCGGACGGCTCGAACTTTCCCTTCTACTGTCCCTGTGGGGTGTCTGCGCAAAGTCTGCTCCAATAAGTAATCTATGAGGGGAAGGGCTTTGGTCAGAACCTGTTCAAATCCTTCCTTCTTTTCCTGGCGGACGAAGCTATCCGGATCAAAGCCGGTGGGCAGAGAGGCTACCCTGACCGCAATTCCTTCCTGTAAGAAAAGTTCCAAACTTCGCTGGGTGGCCTTTTGGCCGCTCTCGTCCGCATCAAAAATCAGAACGGCCTCTCGGGTATATCGCCCCAACAAACTCAGTTGGACGGAGGTCAAAGCCGTTCCCAAAGAAGCCACTACGTTCCGGATCCCCTCCCGGTTCAGGGAGAGAAGATCCATATACCCTTCCACGATCAATGCCGATCCCTGCTCCCGGATAGGGCCTAAAGCCATGTTCAAGCCATAAAGGGTCTGACCCTTACTGTAAACGGGGGACTCCGGCGAATTCATATATTTGGGAGAAGCCTGACTGCCACTAGCCGCAACATCATCGATAATCCTTCCCCCAAAACCGCAGACCGTGCCGCCCACATTGATTATGGGGAAAATCACCCTCCGGCGAAAACGGTCATAAAAACCAGATTTCTCGCCCGGATTTCTCCCTTCTTTCCGCGGGAGAATCAATCCCAGTTTTTCGGCCAGATTCAGGGGAACCCCTTTATTCTGGAGAAAATAAAATAGGGAATCCCAGGAAGAAGGTGCAAAGCCTAATCGATGGTCCTGGATAACTTCTTTCGAGATCCCTCTTTGGGCCAAGTATCTTCTACCTTCTTCGCCCTCTTTTTGGGCAATCAGCAAGCGGTGGTAGTATTCTGCGGCGATCTCATTGATCTCGAATAACTGGGCCTTCAGGCTCCTGCGTGCTTTCTCGGCTTCAGATAATTCCCGGCTGGGGAGGGTTATTCCGTATTTTTTGGCTAATTCCTTTACAGCTTCGGGGAAGCTCAAGCTATTGGCCCGCATCAGGAAATTGAAGACATTCCCCCCCGCACCGCATCCAAAGCAATGAAAGATTCCTTTCTCTTCATTCACCGTGAAGGAAGGTGTT
>Ga0315288_10006903_pt1 | contig 14398 bp, 8 predicted proteins | sample YL17G11_20_MG_FD_203454 | JGI IMG/M metagenome (GOLD analysis project Ga0315288, IMG submission 203454) | Sediment microbial communities from Yellowstone Lake, YNP, Wyoming, USA - YL17G11_20 | ecosystem: Environmental > Aquatic > Freshwater > Lake > Sediment | place: USA: Wyoming | collected... | reverse complement strand
ATTTATGTCTGATAGGACTAATGATTCTAAAACTAATCTTTGTGTAGTAGTTATTCTATTTAGAGTATCTAACAGTTGTATATTTTCTACGAGACTTCCTAGATTAAATCTCCAATATTTGTTATCTAATAACTGAATAGATTCTATTGCATATCTTTTAACAGTAAATAGATATACAATGTTATCAATTATCTGTATATTTTCAGAGATTCCTCTTCTAAAATTATATATCCAATATTTGTAGTCTATCAGTTGTATATTTTCTATAGCATATCTTCTAAATGTCCATATCCAATATTTATTATCTACTAATTGAATAACTTCTAATATGCTAGTTTTATCAATAGAAAGTCTAGAGAAAATATCTGATAACTGTATATTTTCTATAATGCTCTTTCCAAATGTATTTTTAATTAAATCTATTAATTGTAAAACTTCTAATGTGTTTCTTTTTATATTAAACACTCTTGATATACTATCAAGCAATTGTATATTTTCTACTATGCGTCTACTAAAAGTGTAATATCTGATATCTAATAATTGAATAACTTCTGATATCACTCTTTTAATATTGAATATATCTGAAAGTCTATCTATAAGAGAATATGATTCAGTAATATATCTTGAAATAACAGATAACTTAGATACAGACTCGATTAATGTTAATTGTTCTAATCCCAATTTCTTGAAGTTAGTTAATCTGCTATTGAAATCAGATATAACTATTGAATCTGCATAAGATCTCTTAGTGGTTGTTGCTCTACTTAGAATATCTACAAGTGAATATGAATCTATAATCCTCTTTCCAATACTGAAATATAGTTTAGCATTATCTGTATAGTCTACATAATCAGACATTATTTGGTTGGATGATAATGCAACATCAAAGACTTTGATCTCATCCATGAGTCCTTTGAAACTTCCAGCTCCACTTCCATTACTAACACTAGTTAAATCTGATACTATGTGTGTACCAGACTGTTGAATTAAATTATAGGAAACTCCATTAACGTATAATTTAGCATTGATATTATCTGTTTTATCTGGGACAACTAATGCTACACGATACCATGCATCTATTGACCCAGCCCATGCAAAGTAATCATTCGTACCGTTTAGATAAATATAGTTATTTGCAGAATGCTGGTAAAGATTGTTGAATAGTGCATTGTTTGCTCCCTTAACTGAAGCTAGTTGTGCAAATTTTATCCATGCTATTTGTGTTCTAGTTGAAGAACTAATTGTAGATTTCATAGTGATGTAAGTATCAGTTACATCAAAGAGCATACCGGATCCATATTTTCCACTTGCTCTTACTGCACCAACTATAGTTCCATCATTATTGTTTGCAGTCATGTCATTTACTGTTGATGGTTCTATTGGTGAAGATAGTGTTTCGATATATCCTCCAACGCTAGACGATCTTTCTAATTGTGCTCCCCATGCATAATAAGTAGAGTTAGCAGAGTAACAGAAAAACTGTAAACCTCTTTCTCCAGCATGGGTATTTACTCCAGTATAGGAGTATCTTACCCATTGCGTAGTAAGATTAATTCCAGTTAATGCATGGTAATCACTCATACCAATATGCATTACTTCTCCTCCAACAGCACCTCTAAGCCATACACTTACAGTATATGTATCAGCAGATATTGCTGGAGTTATTGTTTGTAATACTCCCCAACTTGAAAAATGTACTCCATCGCAAGGAGTTCCATCAGTACATATCCATTTAGTTGCAGTATAAGTTCCATCTGGTGCTGTTATATCTGTTGTATTATAAGTAACATTATCTTTATTTCCACAATATCCACTCCACTCAGATTTACTAAAATCTTCACTATAGTTGACTAGATTTGTCTGTTCATCAAATGGATATCTCATTACCAATCCTTGTGATGGATTGAATGTTACTCTCTCTATTGCTCTCTTTCCTACTAGTTTATTAGTTAAATCTATTAGTCCTACGCTTTCAGATAATAGTTTGAATGTTATTCCAAGAGTATATACTGTAGAAAGGAAATCTATTAATGCTATGGACTCTTTCCTAACACTTCTAATATATTTTGTAATAATATCTATTAACTGAATTGCTTCTAAACTGAATCTCTTTATTGTCCATTGTATGGATAATCCTTCAAGTGTAGGTCCAACAGCAAATATGTCAGTAAACAGTCTCTTAATTACTGATAGTCTACTTGCAATATCTACTAATTGTATAGATTCTGCAACATTTCTTCTATAGGAATATATCCAGTACTTATAATCTAGTAGTTGAATAGATTCTGATATACTACGTTTAGAAGTAAATGCTCTAGAAATAGTATCTGTTAGTTGAATAGTTTCTGTACTAAGTCTCTTTATGATAGATGTACTAGAGAGATAATGAATTAAACTTAAGGTTTCGGATAGATATCTTTTAGAAGTAAAGACACTTGATAGATATTCTACTATAGTCATAGACTCTTTTACTTGTTTTCCAATGCGGAATAATGGCGGTATATCATCTGTGTCGTATAGAACTAGATTCTTTATGTAAGTCTCTTGTGATGTAGATCCACTATAGTTGAATAGAAACATAATTGTTGCATAGACTGTTCCAGTGTGCCATACAGTCATATCTGAAGTAACACTAGATTCTCCAGTTCTTGGAACATTACTGATAGCATAGTTATTGTGGTGATACCATATTCCTTCAACTAGATCTGTTCCTACATCTCCAAAGTAGTCATAACTTCCTGGGTGCCCTGGTAATTCTGTGTAAGAAGCATCCCATGAATGTGTTCCACCATAAAGTATGTTTGAACCTTCTTTACGTTTAATCATTACATCATATTCAAGATAATAATGATGAGAAGTATTGATGGGAATATACTCTGTTGTTGATGTATTCCAATAGCTAACTGCTTTAAGTGCTTGTTCTGTAGTATCCCAAGTGAAACTAGTTCCAGTACTTCTATGAGTCCATTCTAATGGATCTTTCCAATCTATTCCAGCATCAGTAATTAAGTTTCTCTTTGCTAAATATAGCCATTCTGGAAGAATTCTTCTAATCGTCCACGCCCAAGATCTATAATCTGTTAACTGAATAGACTCTAACCGATTAGTTTTATTAGCGTATATTCTCGAAAAAATATCTATTAATTGTACAGATTCAAATATACTTCTTTTAGTAGTAGATATTCTATAGATATTATCTAATAACTGAATATTCTCTGGAAGTATTCGTCTAAACATCCATATCCAGTATTTACTATCTATTAGTTGAACGGTTTCTGTACTAAGTCTCTTTATGCTAGAAATTCTAGAAAGATAATCAGTTAATGTTGGTTGTTCTGTTAGTTGTCTTTTTGTAGCAGACAACATCGTTCTAAGTTCTAATAATGTTATTGCTTCTTTTACAGACTTTCCTACTAATTTTCTAGCAAAGTCTGTTAGCAATATTGCTTCAGTAAGTAATTGTGTTTTAAGTCCAGCAGTAAATACAGTTACAAAATATTCTGTTATAGTTATAGATTCCTTTACTTGTTTTCCAACACGGAAGAATTTAGATACATCAATTGCACTTAATGCTTCTGAAAGTGTATTTCTAGCTGTCCTTACAAGAGATAATGATTCTTCCCATGTTATTGGAAAATCATAGGAGAAGTTTCCAGTTACTAATAAACTCATATATTCTGATAGAGAAGCTGTTATTTTGTTTTTAGTATAGGTATTAGTTCTACTCTCTGTTACTGTAGTTGATTCTGTTAAAGAACTAGTCCTATCATATGCTGCTTGTTTGAATGATGCTGCAAGTCTAAATTGACGGTTAGGAGTACCAGTAAAAGTTGATGTTAATGATGTTTCTCCATTTGCAACTCTAAGTTCTGCATAGGCTAATTGAGTACTAGCATCTGCAAAATCTAGAACTTCTACTTGTGTTCCACCATGGGCATATGAACCAGCTCCACCAGCTCCTATTACAGATATTACCCATGCGTTGGCTGTTGGACTAATTGTACTTGTTATGTCTAATGGAGTAGATGCAGCTATTGTATCGGTATCAGTAGCCTCTGGTGCACTTTGCCATACATTATTGTATTGTGCACAATATGCACTATTTTCAGTACTACTTGGTGTTCCACTGTATGTTACAACTATACTGTTAGTTCCATCTCTTGGAAGACTACTTTCTAAAAGATACCACATTTCTCCATTTAAGTAGACTGTTGAACCAACTATAGCATCTGTGGCTTTTGTCATGGCAACTCCGCCATATGTTATCCCAGTAACATCACAAGTTCCAGTATTTTCAGCAAGTGTGGATACTACAATTAAACGATTAGATCCTGGATATAATGTATGGAAAAAATCAGCTGCAAGAGTATTTCCAGATGTAAATGTATCAGCCCCGGCTTTTGTAATGAGTTTTGTCGGTGTTTGTTCAAAGGGAATAAATTTCTCATCTATTACAACATTGTCTATACATACAGAAAATGGTCCAACACTTACCCATGGTATTCCCACTCTAACTTGTTGTAAAACATAAGTGCTATTAGATAATCCAACCTCTATATCTTCTAAAACATTATCAACATATAGTACTACTGAACCATTACTACTAGTGCTTGTAACTGTTCCAATCTCTATTTCATACCATTTACCTGGAATAAAAGTAGTTGTGCTTTCTGCATATGTTCCACCGGCATAGTCATATACTCTCATTTTTCCAGTACTTGTTAGAACAGCATACGTTGTTAATCCTGTAGTACTAGTGAAAAAGTAAAAGATTTCAGCACCAGATCCTCCGGATAAAGTATTAACTTTGAATGAACATTTTAGGTATAGTCTCTTGTAAGATATGGGTAAAATAATAGCTGCGTAAGATGATTGTGATGAATCAGCAGAAAACTTAGCACCATATTGTCCACTTCTTGGAACTGTATCTAAAACCTCTGATCTTCCAACATCACCTACATTTGATGTCCATTCAGTAAAGTCTGTACCAGTTTCAAAACCAGTTTCAAATTCATTTTTAGGACCTATTCGTGCGAATGTATCAATAGCAGCCTCGTCATAATATAGTTCAGTTGAACTTGTCCATGCATAAGGAATACCAAATGCTACTGTTTCTACCCCGTTTGCTCCAAAGTTTTTGCTAGAGACATTTATCATGGATGTCCCATCTACCCAAACCTGAGCTTGTCCTACTGTAGCACTTACTACTAATCTAGCTTCTATACAATACCATCTATTGAATTCGGTTGTGAATGTTGAAGAGTCATATGTTTCAGTGGCTATAATATTATTAACTGTAAGAACAGTAGATGACCCACCCCAAGTACCAGTCTTAATTCTAACTTCTGCAATCCCGTTTGTAGTTGCAGTTTGGTTATATCCGAACCATATTAAATCCGCAGTATTCCCATTTGATACAATTTTAAAATATGCTCTAGTATATACTGTTGCAGAATCAGTAATATATTTGTAAGAAGCTGCTGCTGAACTTGCTGCAGCAATTGCTCTAACTGATTGTCTACCTTCTTTATATTGATTATATGTTACTTCGTGTGTATTACCAGCAGTTACATTAGTTCCAGTCCATTCACCAACTCCTCCTTCAAATCCATTGGTGAATCTAGATAATCTAAACTCTATATTATATGCATATGTCGAAGTTCCTCCAGTACCATCATTTCTATGTGTATATGTTAGCCATACTCCATTATCTACAAATAATGGCACATTAACATAGTTCCAACCATATATATCTGATACAGGATCGAGATCTCTAGTAGTCCAAGTTGTAGTTGCTCTATTGTAAATATAATAGGTCATGTTATAACTACTAGGAATTAGATATATGTCATCTGTTCTAGGATCTATTGATGTTTTTGCATAATAGGTACTAGAACCAGTTACTGCTACTGCTGTTGATAGCGAATTTGTGGTATATACATATGGAATTTGATATAGATTTGCACTAATAGAAACAAAGACATCAGCATTATTATCTAATCTGTGAGGGACAATATCATGATCATAATGTATATAAGCATTATATCCTGTACTTAATTCTGTATTCCAAGAGCCGTCATACATTCTAACATTTACTGTATAACTAGCTCCGTTTGCATAGCTTGTTAATATTGCATCATTATCTAACGTAACAATATTTACAGACCAACTAGCAGAAGTAGTTGCATTTAATTGATAAGGGAAACTAGCTGCTGTAGACCATGTTCCATTATTATTTGCATTCTTCGTAACATATGGTGTAAGTGATCCACTTGTACCATAAGAATATCCAATATAGACATATCCTCTGGAATCTACTGTTATGTTTATAAAATTATAGTAATAGCTAGTTACAGCACTAACAGCTGCTTGTATATCACCCCAAACTATTGTTCCATCAGAATATGTCTTACCTCTCCTATACCATAGTGCATCTCCGGATGCAGCAGTTGTGTGTATTAAATGAACATATTCTCCATCAAAATATGCAGAATAGTAAGATGAACTCTGACCATCTACAATAATTGTTCGTTTCTCATCCCAACTTACTGAGGACTGTGCATCAGGAGAACTTGCATAATATAAATCATAATAATCAGTATAAAATATCCAGTATCTGTTACTTTGATAGCCAGACATTCTTGAATGCATAAAAGTGGCAATATAAGTACCAGTATTTCCAGCAACAGTTTTAAAAGAACCTGTCATTGAATCATTACCACCTCGAATATTTCATGAATTGATTTACTTACTGTAATCAATGTTGGCAACGATTCTCCCTAGAGAAATATGGGAGTAACTACTATTTCTATTTGACTTACTTCCTTTATTGGACTTCTTTCGTTTTTACATCGTCTTTTGGAGTTAACTCATCTAACTTTCTTTTACTTATATTGAGTTGATTAATTAATTCCTTATATTGATCAGATAGTTGCTCATTGGATTTGACAGCATAGAAGAACTCTCTAAATGGACAACTATTTTTACATATGATTTCGTATCCTGGATGAACATCTTTATTTGACATTTCTCTCTTATTAGGTAACAAACTTCTAAGTTAAAAACTATATTGCATTCATTTTATTTATATATACTTTAGAAACTCCACTAACTTTACTAATATTAAATGGGTTGACACCATTTATTTTGTGTATAGTTCCCAACGATACTACAACAGATTCGGATCCTCTTGCATACGTTGGAGTGCTTACTACATTGGTACATAACCATGTTAATGTTGAATTAGCTGCAATTACTGATGTTAAATCAGTACTATTTGTAACTTGGGCTGATCCAGTTAATGTACAAACTACTGCAGATACTACTACATCATCATCTTCTAATTCACATTTAAATGATGTAGTACCTCCTGGAGCACCATATCTATGTAAGTACATTTTTCTTATCATCATTTCACCGGATGCATCGTAATAATTAGTTCCAACAGTCCACGGAGAATATCCATTAAATGAAGCGTTTACTCCAGTTCCACCAATGCTTGCACCACTCACATGACCTAGAACAAACTGTCCCTTTACACTTGGAATAAATACACAACCTCCTCTATATACTTCTGCACTTGCTGTTCCTCCAGAGACAGCACATTCTAATAAAATCATATCACCAGCAGTTACAGCAAATGTATTTGATAAATCAGATCCAGAACTAGCTCCAGCTGCTATAGCACAAGTTATTCCAGTAGATGATCCAGTAGTTGCTGGATCAGTAGAATATCTAATAGTAAATGTTAGTGTTATACCAGCTGGGTCTACAGTAGAACCCAAATTAATATATAAATTTCTCAATGTGCCACTACAAGGAAATATAAATTTTCTAGAATATTGATCTGACCAACTTATATTAGCACCTATAATTTCATTATATACAGTACCTGTTGTTGGTGTAGTACTTCCATTACATCCCATCATTAATGGAGTATATCCAGCAGTTGTACTATCAAATACAAAATACCAATAAGCTGATGGACCAGCACTTGCACCAGAGTCTGTGCTCTCTATTGTAAAATAATCATTGGCTGAAACACTAACATCTCCGGTGTATGAACCACTTGTTGCTGGATAAGTAATTGTAACAGCCATTGATGTAGCAACATTATTTTTATACAAAGTAAATGTAAATGAACCTGCACCTATAGAACCAGATACTGCAAAATAGAGTTTCTTAAGTGTCCCTGCACAGGCTATTGCTTGTCTTACATTACTTTCTGTTCCATTCCATGTATATCCACCTTGCATACAACAATACTCAGTAGCACTATAATTCAATGCATCAGTATATCCACCTACTATATAGGATAATGTCATTATGCTACTACCTCCACCATCGTTAGGCTCGGGTTAAAGAGTATTGTATCAGCATTAACTGCTAAACCAACGGCTTGAACTACGTCTGCATTTCCAGATGGAGCTGTTGCAGTAAAGTCACCAGTTGTAGTACTTACATATAATAAATTACCAGTTGTCCAGTTCCAATCTGTTTCCGTAACAAATCCATATACTAAGATATTAGCAGCATTTCCAACAGAATACGTTCCTAGAGCAATTCCCATAGCTGGCATAGTTGATGTAGCATCTGCATCTGCTAATTCTACTTGACCATCTGTAGCAATATAGACGACATCTCCCCATACTAAACTAGCTCCAGCAACCATTGATGCTACAATACCATATGCAGTTGCATCAGTTGTTGAATTTCCTATAAGTCTGAATTGGCTAAGATATGCAATATCAAATTTTAAAGTTGATGTTCCTAAGTCTAATCCTAAATCTGTAGTCGGATGAAGTGCACTTGGATCTAATTGCAGTTCATCTGCAGAATTTATACCAAATATCATATCTGTTCCATCAGATCTTATGGATTCTCCCTGGTCACTATATAGATAATATCTTCCAGTTCCCAAATAGAAATTATTCCATTCTGCAGTCGTGCTTCCTAAGTTTCTAGTGCTTGCACCATCAGGAACTACAGCACCAGTGAGAGTAATTGTTCCTCCATTTGATGTTATTGTCATGTTTATTCCATTTTCTGATGCAATGGTCATTCCAGTACTTCCAGCCTGAATGTAAGCATATCGAGTATCTGCACCACCGTTTGTTATTTGATGATAAAATCCCATGTATGGTGCTTCATTGTTAGCTGCAGTATATTTTTTATACAAAAATAGTACTGAACCATATTCTAAAGTTCTAAGAACAGATAGTTGTGGATATATGGTAGTTCCACCACTATCAACATACAGCACATCTGTATCATCAGCAGTTAGAATTAATTGACCACCATCACTACGTATTGATTCTGCTTGATCTGAATAGTAATAAGTTCTTCCAGTTCCTATATACAAATTATTCCATTCTAATGCTGTGCTTCCTAGACTAGCACCATCTGCGGTTACTGGAGATGTTTGATTATTTAATTTAGCCCATGCAGTTCCATTATAAACATACCATTCATGTAAATCGGTTCTATAATACAAATCAGCTTCTGTTGGAGACCCAGGGAAAGAAGATCCTTGTGCTAGAGTATGAGACCCATCTATTATATATTCTGAAGATGTGAGTTGAGTTCCTGGATCTGCGTGATATACTCCCTTGGTCAAGGTCTATCTATAATATTAGATATCTCTAGACTTAATTCTTTTTCTTGAGAAAGAAAGAGATTATTGCTATGGGTAAAAATAATATCATAGTTATGGTGACTTTAATGAAGTCAATTATCTTTTTACATTTTTCATTCTTTGTCTTTGTCTTTCTAGTCTGTTTGACTTTACCATCTGGTCCTATTAGTTTAACTTGTATTTCATCTCTGGTACTTATCTTATCCTGACTAGCCATTATTATACACTCAACTTAACCTGTTTAGCTATTAACTTGTCTTGCCACTGTTTAAAGAAATCTAGTCCTATTGGAATTCTTTCTGCAATATGATTTAGCAATACAGATGTGTCTACAGATATTTTATATCCAGCATCCCTTGCTTTAGTGCAGAAGTTATAATCTTCTGAGAACTCGGTAAAGTCAAATGGAGGCCAGGGGATGTTCTGGAATACATCTTTTCTGATAAGACAGAATCCCATACCAATGCCATCTACATTGTAAGTTTCTCCTTGCTTCCATTGTATAAGATGAGTATAACCGGCATTACGTCCAGCAGAATCAGTTACCTTAAGTGACATAAGAGGATGATAAGGCGGTCCCTTTTGGAAATACAGTCCCGATACTATTGGAGCATCATGAACCCATAGTTGCATCAATGCAGTAGGCTCTGGAACAATATCATCATCCCAAAATAATATGTGTGATGCTTTGGGAGATTTTACTAGAAAGTCTGCAACTAACGCATTCCTAGCTTTATCTAATGGAATGATATTAGTTGACCTATAGTAATGTTTAGGCTTTATTAGATGTATATATGAATTCAGTAAATCTAGACTTACTGTGCCTTCACTTGGCATAGCTATGAATAATTCACCAGGCATTACTTCTTTACCAGTTTTCTGTACCTGATCCCCCGAAAGGAGGATGGGGTTATTTGGGATATCTTTAGATAATTCTTCAATACTCATGGTTTTGTACACTCCACATACAAGGATATCTCAGGATGTAAATCCCAGGTCTCCTTTCGTATGATATCATACTTAGATGTATTAAAACTACTTCTTTCTATATTTATAAATCCAACTGTAGAAAGTAGTTTAGATAGTGCTTCATAATCATATGCAGTTTGATGTCCATCAGTTAATGTACTCCATAGTATTTCTGCTGGATCTGTTGCACCTCTAGCACCACCATTAAATAACTTAAAATCATCTAATCTATGTTCTACATATTTTGATGCAATTATTCCTAAGTCTGGAACTGCTACTCTTAAAACTCCTCCACTTTTCATAATTCTAAAACAATCTTTTAAGAAAGACTTACCATCTTTCCTATTGAAATGTTCTATCAAATGAGAAGTTACTATTGCATCTACACTATCATCTCTTTCTTTTATTCCTAGACTAACATCCATATGTCTAAACCTAGTTCCCATTAATTGTGCATCTCCTAATAGATTATTGACATCTATGTTAATCCAGTTATGATAGAATTGGTCTATAGCAGAACCTATATTTAATTTCAATCCTGGAGAAAATGGTAAATATTTATGAGACTCTTTCCAGTTTCCTTCTACTGCTTCATGTGGAACTATTTCCACTGGATAATTTGGACATATAGAATGGAATTTATCTTTCCACCATTCTATCGGCTTTATAGTAACATGAGTTTTATCTTTATCATTTTTATCTACAGTAGATTGAACGGCTATAAATCCTCTATTTGATACTCTTTCACACTCTCGTATTACAGCATCTATTTTATCCTCAGGTATATGTTCAAAAGTAGCACAAGAGAATAAGAGATCATATTCTTTATCTTTGATACTATCCCAAGGAGTTACTGTAATATCCCATAGAATGAAAGAATCTGTTACTCTTTCAGCATGAGCAAATGTAGAGATGTCTATAACTGTACTGGGAATATCTCTTTGCTCCAATATTTTTACGATATATCCTCTAGCACCTCCAACATCCAATACACTTTTCGGAGACTTCTGCTCAATCAGACTTGCAGTTTTATAGTGTACTGGAAAATTAATATAGATGTTATATGCTACACCATTAAAATATTCATAGTCAAAACTCATAGAAATTCCTCATGTGTACAATTTTTTAACGAAGAAAGAACTCTGTTATAGGTATTATAACGACAAGGTGGGCACTTACTTATGTCAATACCATTAACTATCTTCTTTCTTTGCTCTCCCCACCATATTTCAGAGAATGAGTTTTTATTGATATTACCCAATATGAAATTGGGATCTCCTCTAGTTTGACAGCATAGATAAACATTCATATCTGCACCAATAACTCCAACTAGCGGAGTTGCCAAACACTCACTGAATCCTTTATCTCCATCAATATGTTCTTGGAATCTACCTAATCTAGCAAATACTCTTGTAGACGCTTTGGTTGGAGTACTATTAATTTGCTCTATAACATTCAAAGCAATCTCTTTAGATATTGGCTTTCCAGGCATCCACACTGGTCTAAATTCAACATAGTCTACTCCAATATTATTACCAATTCTGATGAAATCTGAAATTTCTGTATAGTTATCTGGGTGAACTAGAAATGCCATACCGATATCTAACTTAGGATATTTATTTCTTAAAGACGTAATATTATCTATGACAGTATTGAATTTCTTAGACCTATGTAATTTCTCATAGGTTTCTGGTGTAGATGCATCTATAGAGAATCTACAAAAAGAGCAAGTCTTTCCTATATCATCGATATATGGTTCTGCACCAACCCCGTTAGTAACTATACCAACTTTCATTCCAGCTTCCAATACCCAATAGAAGGCATCAGGAAATGAAGCAGTATTGCAGAATGGTTCTCCTCCCCCCGTAAATGTAATAGTTTTAGTTCCAATATCTCCTAGTTCAAATATAACACGTTTCATAATATCGGGAGGCATTGTAACTTGATTGTTCATTCTATACTCATCAAACATACACCATACACAATCACTGTTACACACGTTGGTCGGATCAATCTCTACTGATACTGGAGGAATTCTATACCATTTATCAGATACTAAAGTCTCGAGACCTTTTTTATTATAATTCCACAGGAACTTTTCAGCTAGGAATGGGTTCTTCATTTCTTACATCACCTGGTATTTCTAGTGGTAAATAACTAAACGGGTGGAATATAATACCTTTCTGTTTCAAATATGGCTCTAATTGAAACTTAAACATTCTCTCTACTTTCTGAGGAAGATGTTTATTTATGAATACCCATTCTGGTCTTACTATTGGTCTATTCAGTTCTTTGGTCTTGTTAATAAGTAAGTCATAAAGACCAGCTTTAGATACAGTTCCTCCACGATGAATTACTCTAACCGTTGAGTCTGCTACAGATACCATATCATTTTCCCATATCCTAAATGCATAATCTTTTTCATCGTGTGAGAATGCTATTTCTTCATCAAAGTATCCTATTTTTTTAGTAGCTTCTGGAGTTATGACAAAACATCCTCCATACATACTTAAAGTTGGATATATCTGCCTAGTGAAAAATCTAGGAGCAACAATAAACCCAGTATAAAGATAAGTATCAAATTCTACTTTGGAGAAATTATCATTATCTGGAAATATCATAGTTTTCTCTGGTGGAAAGAATGTTTGTGTATATCCATAATATCCAATATATTCTTTAACTAATTCTTTTTCTGAGAAATTTCTCCACTGATAAGAGCATGGAGAAACAACTGCTGTTGGTTGATAATCACTTGTTTTATGAGTATAAATTAATTTATCTAACCATCCTTTATCTGGAAATATCATGTCATTATTTATGACACATGCATAGTCTGATCCGTTTTCCCATGCTCTCTTAATACCATCATTCCATTCCCTAGATAAAGATTGAACATCAGTATTTACTATTATGTCTGCTGATGGATATTTTTCTTTTATTCTCCTTACTGTTCCATCTGTAGAATTATCATCTACAACTATCAAATCAAATTTATTTTCTGTAGTTTCATATAAACTCTTCAAACATTCCATTGTAATCTCAATATGATTGTGAGTTGTAATTACTACTGATGCATTATACATTATTAATTACCTCTGTTTCTTCTATCACATATTCGTCCATTGCAAATTTAGCATGTGGATGAACAATTATTCCTCTTGCTTTTAAATATGGTATGAATACTTCATCTTCGAGTTTATCCAGTTGTTGGGGAAGATGTTTAGTTATAAATACCCATTCTGGTCTTATAATTGGTTTACCGAGAAGTCTAGATTTGTGAATCAGCATTGCAAATGGTCCCTCTTGGTTTTTAGTACCTCCTCTATGAGTTACATTTACAGATCTATTTACCAAAACACTCATTCCTTTTTCTATACATCTAATTGCATAGTCTGATTCTTCCATTAAGAAACAATAATCAGTATCAAACCATCCTACAGTATCTATTGTATTTGGGGTAATAACAAAACATCCACCATACATTATACACGAAGGATAGATATCTGCTCTAAGTCCGTGTAAATAACCAGATGTCCCATGCCATGTCGATTTTTTGTAATCATCAAACGATATTAAATTCTTTGCATCTACTATGGCATACTCAGCCATAGGTATTTCTGTAGTCCATCCTATCTGTCCAGAGAATTCCTCCTCTCGTGCTGTAGGTGCAGATAATTTACGAGGATGGTATGATGATTTAAAGGATATTGGATTAACTATTCCAATAGGATCATATTTGTTTGTAGAAAATGTAGATATAAGGCTAGTTAACCATCCTCTATCGGTAAATATCAT
>Ga0315288_10006902_pt1 | contig 14398 bp, 5 predicted proteins | sample YL17G11_20_MG_FD_203454 | JGI IMG/M metagenome (GOLD analysis project Ga0315288, IMG submission 203454) | Sediment microbial communities from Yellowstone Lake, YNP, Wyoming, USA - YL17G11_20 | ecosystem: Environmental > Aquatic > Freshwater > Lake > Sediment | place: USA: Wyoming | collected... | reverse complement strand
TGAATGAGGAGCGCCTGGAGGATATCGAGGACCGTCGTCTCGTTGCCGCCTCCGATGTTGGCCGAGGAGGTGAAAGCCCCGCCGACCTTCCCCCGGAGCTTCCCGTGGAACTTGACGCTCTCGTCGATGAGCTTCTTCAGCTCCCAGGCCATGGTGCCGTAGTAGGTCGGAGACCCGAGGACGATGCAGTCGTAGCCGAGGAGGTCGGCCGGGGCCGTGTCCTCGACCCTCTTCAGCTCCACCTCGAGGCCTTGCGACTCGAGGACCTCGGCGATCCGGGCCGCCATCTTCTTGGTATTTCCCGTCCGGGAATAATAGGAAACCAGGGCTTTGGGCATCGGACTCCTCCTTGGACGCTGCCGATTATGGCTTAGGTAAGGAAGTCAAGTCAAACCGACCGGTGCCGGCTTAGTGTCGACTTTTTGTCGTAGGGATCGAACCTTCGACCTGCTGATGGCAATCAACTACTCTTCAGCCCCGCCGGTCGCTTCCTGGCATCTTCAACCTCAGGGATGCCGGGGTCGGCGCCCTCACTTCTTCCCGGTGGGGATGAGTCGCTTGAGTTCCTCGAACCAGTTCTGGACCAGGATCATTTCGGTGACGGGCGTGGGCTTCCTTTGCTCGACCTTGACCATGAGAAATCGCTGCCCGTCGAGGGACAGGTCATAGGTGCGTAAGGGGAAAGTGGTCCCGTATCCCGGTTTCTCAAAAAGCAAGCGGGGCTTGCTGGCCGCGAACCCGCCATCCGTCCGGACATCCACGACCCACATCTGGTTTCCCTGTCGGTAGAAAAGCTGTTTGCCGTTCCTTGCCCACAGCGGCGCGCTGCCGCCATCGCTCGAGACAAGGTATTTCATGCCAGGCCCCGGGAACGGCCGGACATATACATCACGACGATTCGACTCATCGGATGTATAAGCTATCCAGTGGGCGTCAGGCGAGAATTCCGGATATTCCTCGTTGAATGGCGAATTCAGGAACGGGGTCACGCGCCCGGAGCCGACGTCAAGAACAGCGATGTCGGAGCCAGTATCTGAGTGTAATTCTATAATAGCGACCGTTTTCCCATCCGAAGACCATGATCCCGGCTGTTGATCGAATTCGCTTGTTTTCACGCACTCCATTGGCGAACTTCCATCGGAAGGTCGCCAGTACAAGTTCAGCGGCGGGAATTTACACCAAGAGAACAGAAGCCGTTTTCCGTCGGGGCTCCAGATCACATTATAAGCCGTTTCCTCGGTAGTCAGCCTGTCGTTTGTTCCTCTGCTTAAATCATACACAGAAACCAAGCACTCTCGTCCCCAAGCGATATAGGCGATTCTCTTGCCGTCGGGCGAGAGACGCGGAGAGCTAAAAGAGAGCTCCGAGGTCGTGACCGGCTGCTCCATTCCTCTCTGATCCACCCACACGGCCCATCTCTTTTGGTCCGGAACGATGCCGCCTTCGACATAAATGAGCGACCCGGTGTCAGAGATGCCGAACTGGCCGGCGCCGGTGTGTCCATAATAGCTGGAGGTGGTAAACGCTTGCATGACGTTTCCCACCAGCGTGACCGGTTGCCCGACGACCTCCATCCTGGCCAGATTGAATCGCACGGCCATGAGCTTCCCCTCCCTCAGGAAAACAAGGTGTCCCGAGGGAACGTACCTGGCATCTGCCGCGTCCTCGAGCAGAACATGCCAGTCACGTGTATCCAGCCCGAGGAGAGCAAGACAGGGCTGCCAGTCCCATCCGTGTCTCATTACGGTGAACAGCACGGCCTTCCCATTGGGAAGCCAGGATGGCAGACGATGGCCGGTTTCCTTCCGTTTGGGGTCAGGCTTAGTCAGGATCTCCGGCTTCCCGCCCTCAGCCGATAACCTTGAGAGCCCGGCGTCCCATCCATCTGCAAATACGATGCTGTTATCTTGACCCCAAGTCGCACCCAAGAACCAAGCTGAAAGGTCGCACAAAGTACTCGGGACACCACCTTCGACAGGCACCTTCTTCAACTTACCGTCGGCCCAGAATCCCACCCAGCGGCTGTCGGGCGACAGGAAGGGACTAGTACCCCCATCTGTCCCGGCGATGGGTTTGGCTGCCGATTGGTCCATTCTCCGCAGGTACAACTGAGGCTTAGCCTGAGGGCCGGGATTCTCCTCGATCGCGCTGTAGACGATAAACTTGCCGTCGCGGGAAATGGCCATGGCCGTTCGGCCGGGCCGCTCCATGTCCCTGGCCTGGCCTTCCAGCCGGTGACCCGGCTCGACCTTGATGGTTGATGTGATAACTGAAGCCGGAGGACCGGGTCGGGGACGCCCGCTCACCAATCGTTCGATCAGGAAGCCGGCAAAAAGCATGACAACCGCACTTGCGGCCAGCGACAGAAGTGAGAATCGCCGGTGACCAGGCGTTGCTTCGGAGGGATAAGCTTCCGGGGACGCGATTTCGAGCCGGGCATCGGCGATGTCATGTAGGCGTTCTCTCGGGTTTTTCTCAAGGCAGCGGCGGAGGAGGACCTTGATGCGCGTCGGCGTTTCCGCGGGCAGTTTGTTCCAATCCGGCTCGCCCTTCAGGATGTGCGCAAGGGTGTCCGACACTGTTTCCCCATGAAACGCCCGACTCCCCGTCAGGCACTCGTAAAGCACGCAGCCGAAGGCCCAGATGTCGGCCCGCCTGTCTACCGAACGTCCGCGCGCCTGCTCGGGACTCATATAGGCCGCGGTCCCCAGGATGACACCCGGCTCGGTCATCTGGGCGGTGATCGTGGGCGACTTCTCGATATCGACGCCGGTCGTCTCTGCCCCATATGCCTTGGCCAGCCCGAAATCCAGGATCTTGACCTTGCCTTCCGGGGTGATCATGATGTTTCCGGGCTTCAGGTCGCGGTGGACAATCCCTTTCTCGTGGGCCGCCTCGAGCCCTTCGGCAAGCTCACGGCAGGTCTCGAGCGCCTCTTCAACGGGGAGGGCCCCTCTATTCAACCGCGCCTGGAGCGTTTCCCCCTCCGCAAGCTCCAGAACGAGGAAGCGCCGCCCCTCGGATTCCTCGAGCCCGTGTATCGCGGCGATATTGGGATGGTTCAAGACAGCCAGGAGCTTGGCTTCCCGCTCGAACCGGGCCATTCGCTCCTTGTCTTCGGCGAAGGCGGAAGGAAGAACCTTTATGGCGACGTGGCGGCCTAGGTTCTTGTCAATGGCCCGATAGACCTCCCCCATCCCGCCCGCGCCTATCTGTCCGAGAATTTCGTAGCGGCCAGCGAAAATAGTCCCTGGGGTGACGGCGTGGACAGGTGACTCGAGAGTTTCGGTGAGGGAAGGAGGGGCGGCTTTAGCCGAAGTCAGGGATGTGGCGCAATTGCTGCAGAACCGTGATGTGTCGGGGTTATCGGCGTGACATTTTGGGCATTTCATGGCTCGGCAACCCCTCGTTCTTTGGCAAGAGAATAACGCCGTTAGGGAGGGAAGTCAATCGGTGATAGCCCCTGCTTGGGTGGAGGACTTGGTGGAGCCAGCGGGGGGGCTCGAACCCTCGACCTGCTGATCACGAACCAACTGGCCTAGCTTTTCAACTTGCTGATAATAAATGTTTTTAGGCGGGGCGCCAAATCGATTGTGCTCAGATTGTGCTCACCTGCAGGCTGCTGACACTCCCCTTGGTTAAAATTCGCTTGAATCGCTCAAAGCCACACCTCTACCCCTTTTTCTCGGCTTTCTCCCGTCCTGGCCATATATAGCGAGAATCAGAATCTGTACCGCACGCCCAACCGAATAACCAGAGGGTTGAGAATGCTTGTGATCTGTCCGTAGGTGGGCGAATTGCCAAGATTGACGCGCCCAAGCGCATGATGCAAATTGAAGACGTTAAAGGCATCGACTTCCAGTACCAGGGAACCGTAGCCATTTAGCCTGAGGGTCTTGGCCAAGCTCAGGTCGGCATTGACGAAATCGGGCAACCTCTTCGCTCCGGGCTTGACCATGTCCAGATAATAGTATGAGCCCAACCCGGTCGCCGCCCTCTCCGGGGTCAAAACAACGATCTGTTCGCCGAGGTTGTAGCCCCGCCTGGCATTGACGAAGCCGCTGAAGGCGATGTCCCAGGGCAGCTCGAACAGGAAGCTGAGCTTGGCCATCCAGCTGGTTTGTGCGACAGCGTCGTTGATCTTGACATTCGTTGGGTCGGAGAAACCTCTCTCTCCGTAGAAGAATTTCCCCACCTCGTACGTCAAAGAAGCGTTCAGCATCCAACCATGACTCTGGCGTTTCGCAGCCGTGACTTCGACCGAGGAATAATTCTTGTGGTAGTCGGGCCGGTTCTCCATAAAAGTGCCCGCGGGCCGGAACTGGTTCAGGTACCAGTATTCGTAGTTGTAGGTCCGGCCGTCGTAGGTGAGGGATCCGGTGACCGGTCCGAGAAAATCATCCTGAGTGATCTTGGTGTCCGTTTCCTTGTCGTACATGACTTCCCAGGTGAAACGGTGCATGCGGCGCAGGGTCAGGGTGGCGGCCAAGGAGAAATCGGTGAACATCTCCCTTTCCACGGCCAAGAGGATTTCATCCGTAAGCGGAGACTTGAGGTTCTTATCGATGCCGTTGGGAGTTTCGAGAACGGTGGGGTTCCAGGGATCAAACCCGCTCCAATCGAGCAGCCCGTCCAGCGGGTAGCCCAAAAGTTCATCGGTAGTGACTCTGTCGTCGCCGCTGAGGTCTTCCCAGAAATAGCCCGCATAAGCAAATTGGGCAGGGTTTATCAGGTCGGCGGCAAAGTTGCTTATTTGATCGCTGTAGCGCGCGATATTTCCCCTGAGAATGGTTTTTTTATCGCCCGTCAAATCGAAGGTAAACCCGATCCTTGGCGAGAGGGTAGAGAAGGCGACTCCCGGGTCTATGGCGGGAAAAGTGAGGGCGGGGAGCAAATCCGGGGCGGCAAGGCTGGCTTCGACGGGGGAGGCGTCGATCCAGGGCTTTTGGTAATCGCCCCTCAGTCCCAGGTTCATGGTTAAACGCCCGGTGGTGAAAGAGTCACTCAAATAAAAACTGAAGTGATCCAGGTGCGCCTGCCTATTTTGTCCCCTTTCAACGTAGCCGAGAAATGGCAGGCCATTGCGGTAGTATTTCCATATATCCCCGGGGTCGCGAACGTACCCCAACACTTTGGAAAGGCGGTACTCCAGCCCGAACCGGAGTTCGTTGCTCCCGCCCAGGAGCTGGTCGAGGAAATAATTGCCGTCCAGCTTGGCATCGTAATTGGGCCGCTTGGTGAAACCATACGAATTTGTCCCTGAATACATTTTGGTGACAAGATCATAACCGGCCTGCGTGTCAAGGCCGCCCTTGGGATTTAGCTCAAAGGGATTGTTGAGATAAGACAGCTTAAGAGACAAGAGAAAATTCGGGGAGAAAATGTGCTCATCCTCGAACTTGACATAGACCGGTCCGTCGGGCTTCTGGTCCAAGGTTGTCTCCGGCGGGTTGAATGGTCCGGCCCCTCTTCCGTAGGCATACTTGAGAGGAACATACAAGGCCAACTCGGCCCTGTTCTTGGAGCTGAGTTGGGCATTGAGTTTGGCGTTGTAGTTGTAAAGCTTGTAATCGATCGGGTAACCGCTGATAGTGAGCCGGCGGCTATCCTGGACGCCGAAACCCAGCCAGAACCAGAGCCTGTCTTTGAGAATGGGACCGCCGAGCTGGAATCCGTAGTCCAACATCTGGACGATTTGGTCGCCCAAGTAGCCAAGCTCCTTCAACTCCCCGGTCCGGTTGTCGGCCTGAAGGTCATCGTTGGCAAAATAAAACCGGGCCATTCCCTGGAACTTGTTCCCCCCGCGCCGGGTGACGAAGTTGATGGAAACACCGGCGGTCTGGACCGGCGCATCCTGTCCCCCCGTGGTGATGTTCATCTCCTCGAAGGAATCAAAATCAAAATAGAAGGATGAACCGAGGGAGGTCTGGTCGGTGATCGGGATGCCGTCCATGTTCCACATGGCGCTTTCGTAGTCGGTGCCCTTGGAGTAAAAAAGTGTTTGCATGCCTGAGCGGCTGCCGCCCACGTTCTCCTCGCCCATGGAGATTCCTGGGACCTGCTGAAGAATAACCCAGGGATCGCGCGCCGACGGGACCTCCTGCAGCGCGACCTGGGTAACGTTGACGCCAACCGAAGTCTTCTTGGTGTCCACGATCGGCGATTCGGCCTTGACCGTCACTTCCTCCTGGAGAGCGGCCTGCTCCATGACGATCTTGAGGTCGAAGTTCGAGCCCACGCGAAGGTCCAGGTTCTGCTGGAGGTAGGTCTTGAAGCCTTGGAGCCCGCATTTCAGGGTGTAAACGCCGGGGGTGACATTAATGAACCGGAAGATGCCAGAGGGAAAGGTCGTCTCTGAGCGGGGCGCGAAAAGCGGGGATTCGAGGGTGACCGCGACTCCGGGAAGCGGCTGACCGTCGGTGTCAACGACCTGGCCACGAACATTGCCGTATTGCTCTTGGGCATAGGTGAGACCCGAGAGAACCAGTAACGCGCCCAAAACGGCTTTGGCTTTCATCGGTATTCCTCCCCTATCGGGCTCTATCCTATTTGTTCACCGGCCCCAGGTACTTATCCAGCCAGGCCAGCGTCTCCTTGATGATCTCATTGATGGGTACATAATGGTCCGTTTCATAGAGCTTTTGGCGTTTATCCTCTTTGGGCGTTCCCAAGAGATCAAAAAACGGCTTTCCGCTCGTCTCGTATGGAACGTCCAGATCATAGCGTCCATTGAGCATCAAAGTCGGCACTCTCACCCGGCCGACATAATTGATATCTCTGACTTCGAGGCGGCCGGCCCCACTGAGTCCTCCAACGGCGAGAATGCTAGCCTTCAGGCGATCCTCGACGGCTGGGATCATAGCTCCCCGACTTCCTCCCGAACTCCATCCAAAATAGGCGAGCTTTTGGCTATCGATATCCGAGCGGGTTTCCAAATAATCGATACATCTTCTAAAGTCTTTAATTATTTTAATCAATAATTCAGTACGAAGATAAGAATTAGGATTTGCACCCACGGGCGCGTAGGCAACGTCACTTCGTTCAAAGGTCCCCTCATAGATGGGGAAGAGAACAGCACGCCCGTTTTTAACGATCAAGGAGAGCCTGTCTTCAAATTCCCAATATTTATCAAGGTTTTCGCTGGATGGCTGAGCGACGACTCCGCCACCGGGGTAAAAAATGACCGTCTGATACGGCGGGGAGCCTTTCCTGGGAAGAAAAAGATGAGCGATCATCCTTTCGTTTTCGTACGCCGCTTTGAAGGTGACCTTCTCTTCGGTCCAGTCTTCCGAGCTCTCCTTTTTCCATTCCACACGGGCGTCAAGACCGGTCTTGTCGTAAGAGAATTGTTCCTTGTATGTTTGAAACACCGAATCGGGCACTGGCTTCGCTTTATAGAAATCGGGTAATTCTACAATTTTCGCCGCTTCAAATGCTGACGCCGGAATTTTGTTAGGTTCTAGATAATAAACGCACCGGAACCCATTCCTAGGCGAGCGATCGAGCGGTAGAGCCTGACTCGAATCTTCAAACATATAGGGGGCATCGTTCCAGGCTCCTCCCCTGGTGATCCTCCCCGTTATTGCTTCATTCCAGCACCATTCTCTGACATTTCCCGCCATATCATAAGCACCATAGCCCGTCATGCCGGGATAGCTTCCAACGCGCGCTGGTCCCTTTCCCATGAAGTTGCTGAGAGGAGCTAATAGAGAATTAAAACCTCTTGATAACAAAATTTGAGAAATTCCTCCCTCTGCAGCAATGCCCCAATGATGGAGAGTCGGAAGGCTTTTCCCCATAAACTCCGCGAAGGCTGCCGCTTCATACCAGCTGATCCCTGAAACCGGGTAGTCATCCTGTCCGCCGGGATAGTCCCCGGCGAGCCAAGTTGCGGGGCCGGGCCTCCCGGTTTGGTCCACGAACATCTTCATCGCCTCTTCCCAGGTCAGCTCGTTCCCGTCCTTGAGGAACTTCTCTTTCCAATACTTCTTTTCCTGATAGCCGCCTCTGTCCACGAATTCCTTGAATTGTTTGTTGGTGACCTCGTACTGATCGATAAGAAAGTCACCGATCTCTCCGATCCGCTCGACCTTTTCGCCTTTTATTCGAACCATTCCTTGAGGGATCTTCCCCCGTTCATCCAATTTTCTATTCAAATTAAGGGGCACAACGTATCTTGGATTCGCATAGTCCAAATCAAATGTGGGGGAAGCCGCATAAACCGTTTCATATCCTTCCTTTTCCGCCTTCCATCTGAAAAAGCCAACGGGCAATCGGATCTTCTCGATGGGCGAAACCCCGAGATATGTCCACTCGCTCTCAGCAGCCTGATATTCTTTTTGGGATATTTTCGCGCCCGGGGGCTCGGTTTGAATGGATATGGTCACGGCAATCTTCGAGAAAAACTCGGTAAGCTTCGGATCATTCGGAAGATACTTTTCCCCTTCTACAGCAAGTTTATACGCTTCGACATAGCTGCCTTGGCCAGCTTCGATGAGGCTCTCGATTTTCGGGAGGAGTTCATCTCTGACTAAGTTGATTTTGGCCTGACGCTTGAGGATGGAATAGATCACGAAACCTAGAGCGATGAGGACAAGCGCAAAGGGAATGGCGACAAGAGGCTTACGGATAATGCGGAGGAAGGAACGGAGGTTGAATACGCCGGTCTTTTCCTTTTCGAGAGCCGCATGGAGCTTCCTGAGGTCGGCCAGCATCTCGGCCGTCGAGCCGTAACGATCTTCCACCTTCTTCTTCAGCGCCCGCCGGATGATCCTCTCAAATTCTTCGGGGACCTTGGGCACGATCGCCTTGAGCGGCTTCGGCTCCTCGTGGATGATATTATTGATGATCGCCGACTCCAGGTCCCCTCTGAACGGGAGCTTCCCGCTCGCCAGCTCATAGAGGACGACACCCAGCGACCAGATGTCCGTCCGCGCATCGACAGTCTCGCCTTTCGCCTGCTCGGGCGACATGTAGGCCACTGTCCCCATGGTCGAGCCCTCTTTCGTGACCATGGCTGTGCCGGCGACCTTGGCCAGACCGAAGTCCATGATCTTGGCCTGCCCCTTGGCCGTCAGCATGATGTTCGCGCTCTTGATGTCTCTGTGGACGATCCCCTTCTTATGGGCCTCGTCCAGCCCGGCGCAGATCTGGAGGGCGATAGCGAGGACGTGGTCGAAAGCGAGAGGGTCCTTGCTTGCCTTTTCTCTCAGGTTCTCCCCCTCGATGTATTCCATCGAGATGAAAGCCTTCTCCGCTTGGTCGTCAACCTCATAGATCGTGCAGATGTTGGGATGGGAGAGGGCCGCCGCGGCCTGGGCCTCGATGATGAACCGTCTCTTGATGTCCTCGTCCAGGGCAAGCCCGGGCGGGAGGAACTTCAAGGCTACCGGACGTTTGAGGCGTGTATCATCGGCCAGATAAACGATCCCCATTCCGCCCCGGCCGAGGATCTTGTTGATCTTGTAACGACCGGCGATCACGGTTCCGGAGGTAAACTCTGCGGGCCCTTGGACGAGTGTCCGGGTGAAGGAAGCCGCTCCCCCCGGAAGCGCTGTCGCGCACTTCCGGCAGAACTTCGAATCTTCCAGGTTCTCGACCCTGCAAGATGGACATTTCATGGTTCCCCTCTCCGAAGCATCGATTAGCCTCAGGATGGCCGGAATGACAGGTCGGGCAATTGATGGCCAAGCAAATTCACCTTCTCCAGCTTGGCCTCAGATTAACAGAGGGTTGGGCGGGAAGTCAATCCGAGACGGGGGAGGATTTGAAGTGCCCCTGACCTGACTCAAATAGGCGACAAACGGAATATGGGTGGAGCCAGCGAGAGGGATCGAACCTCCGACCTGCTGATTACGAAGGGACTGCTCTAGTGTTTCAACTTGCTGACAATAGCCGCATCAGACATCGTAAACGGTGATGGAAATTAGCGGGCCTTCATCCCGGCCAGGCTCTTCCTCGCGTCTTCAACCTCGAGTCGGCGCTGGTCGGCATCCTTCCAGATCTCCAGGAATCTTAGATATTGCCCGCGGGCATTGTCTAGCAGGCCCTTCTGTTCATAGAGTTTGGCCAGCCGGTAATGGTAGACAGGAGGGATCAGCTGACGGACCTGGTTCGAGGGATCGATCGTCATCAATCGCCCGTACTCGGCGATGGCCTTATCTACGTCTCCCGTAGTCTGGTAAGCTCGGGCCAAGGCGTCCTTTTCGACGGGCATGTTATAAGCGACCAAGCCTGGAACCGAAGTTACCCCCTGGAAATTGAAGCCTACAGTTTTTTCCAGGATCTTGATGGCTTCATCAGGCTTCCGTTCGGCCAATAGTATCTCCCCTTCGAGAACCCCCGCGGTCTGGGCGACCCAATCCCCCAAAAAGCCCATTTTTTTGGGGGCCTGGAGCGGGGTGCACCGGGCGAGTTTCGCCCTTGCGGATTCGATCTCCCCTCTCTTAGCGTCTAGAAGGCCAAGGCAGAGGAGGTGTCCGAGGTCCAAAAAACCCTGTTCTTCCTTAAGCAAAGAACCTGACTTCTTCCACATATCCACCCAATCTTGATAGGCTTTTTCTGCCAATTCGAATTGTCCAAGGTCATAGAGTATATTTCCCCGTAGGAAAGCATTGTTCGCGAGCGGAAGCTGGCTCCCTAATGATAGCGCAAGATCCATGTGGGCCTTAAGTTCGGCAAGGGCTTTGGTCGTGTTCCCCAGCCAGTAATAGAAAAATGCCTTCGGCATGTGATAGTCGAGTTTCGCTCCCTTCGAGGTTGCCCGGGCCGGGATCTCCTCGATCCGCCTCATGGCCGCCGGATAGTCCTCCTTCAGGGCATAGATATAGGCGATGCTGATACAGGAGCCATAAAAATCCGGCTTGATCTCGAGGGCCTCACCATACTTCCGGATCGCTTCTTCCAGATTCCCCATCCTGAGGTTGAGCTCGGCGATCGAATCAATCGGATTGGCGTCTCCGGGCGAAACGGAGGCGTACTTCTGGAAACAGTCGAGAGCCTTTTCGAAATCTCCGGAATCGGCATACACATAGGCCAGATCATTCAGGGCCGCTCCATACCGGGGATCGATGGCCAAGGCTTTCTCGTGTTCTTTGATGGCTTCGGGATACATGAAACGGCCATGAAAAAAAAGGCCCAGGTCGAAGTGGATCTGTTTCTCATCAGGGTATTTCTGGGCGATCTCCCGGAGAATGTTGAATCGCTTTTCCATGTTATTTTCAACGGCGCTGGCATAAGAGGCCTCAATGTAGAGCCTTTCTTTCTCTGGAGCTTTAGCCGAATATTCTTTGGCCTTTTTATAAGCCTCTTCCCGGGCGCTGCCTTCGAGCAGATCGCCGTAAACCTTGCCCAGCCAAAGATACGCGGCGGCGAAGGTCGGATCGAGTTCGACCGCCTTCTGCAGGAATTTCTTGGCATCGGCGCTGTACATTCTGTCGTAATCGTCCCGGCCCCTCAAAAAGTAATTGTAAGCTTCTAGAGAGCTCGTCGTCACGTCGACGATCTTCGGCTGCACCTTTTCGATCCGGAGCACTTCTAAACCCCTGCCTTTGGAGATTGCCCGGCTCAATTCGTCGATCTGGGTCCTGAGGATGCTGTCGACGCCTTCCCCCCTGGCCCCAGCGGTCCTGAGGATCTGGCCGGCCCCGACGTCCCAGACCTTGGCGTCCGTTGCGAATATGTTGCCCGCCTTGGTATAGGTGCCGACGACGATCGTGTCAATGCCTTTCCGGCGGCAGAGTTCGAAACCCAGCTCCTCGTCAATGTCGGCCTCTCTTCCCCTTCCGAGCTCGCCGAGATAATCCTTCAGACGTTCCCAGGTCGTAACCCGGAAGTGCCTGGACTGCTCCAGGCTCGTGATCAATAGGTTGGGGATGGCCTCCCGAAGATAATCGAACGCCTTGTCGCCCGTCTGATTCTTGAAGGTGATGACGGCGATTGTCTTTTTGGCACCTTCTTTTTCCGGGATGAACTGCCAGACAAGGAAAGCGGCGAGCGCCAGGAGGACGGCCGCTCCCGGAATCCAGATCTTTTTCGACGGAAGCCGGACGGTGATCTGCCGTGATGTGATTATTTTTCTCTCGGGAACCACGCGTTCTGCGGTCGGGATGCCTTTTTCAATTTTCTCAAGCTCGGAATGGACGTCTAAGGCGCTCTGATATCGTTTCGCTTTGTCCTTTTCCAAGCATTTCAGGATGACCGCGCTCAGGTCGCCCGGAATTTGCGGGTTCAACTGTTTCGGGTTTTTAGGGATTTCGCCCTTGTGTTTCATGGCAATACTGAGGGCGGTCTCCCCTGTGAAGGGCACATGGCTTGTCGCCATCTCGTAAAGGATGATCCCCAAGGAATAGATGTCCGAGCGATGGTCGACATCTTTGGTTTCGGCCTGCTCCGGACTCATGTACTCGGGCGTTCCGATCATGACGCTCGGGCCGGTGATCCCCTTCTCCTTAACCGACCGGGCAATCCCGAAATCCATGATCTTGGCGTTCCCGTGTTTGTCGATCATGATGTTCTGGGGCTTGAGGTCCCGGTGGACGACGCCAAGACTGTGGGCTTCGGCCAGCCCATCCGAGACCTGCTTCCCGACGCTCAACAGCATGCCCAGGCTCAGGCTCCCCGACATCTCGATCATGCTCTTGAGATCTTCTCCATGGACATACTCCATGGTGATGAAATGGGCGCCTTCCGCCTCGCCGATGTCGAACATCTTGCAGATATTCCGGTGACCGATGCGGCGAGCCAGGCGGAGCTCGTTCGAGAAGCGGTCGATCGTATCTTTATCGGAGGCGATCTCCGGCTTGATGAGCTTAAGGGCGATCTTCTCTTTGATCTTGGTATCGAAGACCTTGTAGACCTTCCCCATTCCGCCGTGGCCAAGCTCTTCGATGATCTGGTATCGGCCTGCGAAGGTGGAACCCATAGCCAGTTCGTGGACAGGTGTTTGAAGAGTTTCCGTCATGACCGGAGGACAGCTCTGGGGCGGAGGCAGAGGGGTGCCGCATCGGGCGCAGAATCTCGAAGTCTCGGGATTTTCAGAATGGCAGGTCGAGCACTTGTTGGCCAAGCTAACTTCAGATTAACAAAGGGAGGGGCGGGAAGTCAAACCTGGCGTGCCTGAGAGGGATCGAACCTCCGACCTGCTGAATACGAATCCTAATGACCAAGCGACCAACGAGCGTTATAATAGACCCGGACACTCGGGAAAGGGAGGTGTTATCATGAAGTTCCTGAAATGGGGCATTCTGGTGCTCGCCGCGATGACCTGGCTGTCCTGCGTCGTCTCGCTCCTGCCGCTCTTCGATGACGGCTACCTCGTATCGGAGCCCGGTCTGCTCGGCACCTGGCAGGTCAAGGACGATGCCGATACGTGGACCTTCGAGAAGGCGGACGGCATGGAGTACTTGCTCACCCAACGCCAGGTCGAATATGACTTGGAGAAGCCCGTCGGCCTGGAGACACCCTCCAGAAAGGTCCCCGGCGATACGGTGCGTTTAAGAGCCCGGCTCGGACGGCTGGGGGCGGGCCTTTTCCTTGACCTCATTCCAGCGGAAAAAGACAATCCCGTGGTCCACAACGACTTGTACAACGCGCACATGATCCCCGGCCATACCCTGGCCCGCGTCTGGCTGGATAAGGACTCGCTTCGGATCGTCTTTCTCGATGAGGATTGGTTGACCGAAGCCATCAAGGACGGCCGGATCGTTTTGACCCACGTCGAAACCGAGGGCTTCCTGGTTCTGACCACGCCGACGTCCGGGCTTCAGACGTTCATCCTGAAATACGGCGGGGACAAGAGGGCGTTTCCTCTTCAGAGCGCCGAAGAACTCCTCAGGGTCAAGTAGAGCGGGAGCCGCTCGGGAGACCTGGCGGTGAATTGCGGGCAATATCATCGTTTCATATGCCAAAGTCCCGGGGCCTATTCCCAGACGATCTGGTAGCGCGTCAGGACGCGCACGCCCGTGTTCGGGTCCTCCTTGTACCGATACATCCTTCCGGCGGCGAATTTCGCGGGATTGAAATCGAGCCAGACCCTGGCATCATAGCGCCCCTCGGCGTCGAAGACGTCGTAGGCCGTGAGCTTGCGCCTGCCCTCGTCTTTCGTCTCGTTCGTCGCCACCCATAAGAATCCCCGGTCGTCGCAGAGCATCCGCTCCGTCACCGTCTTGACCTTCGGCCAGGGCATGTCTCGATAGATCTCTGCAAGCTCCTTGGGGCCGCTCGTTCTGACCGTGTACTCCACCTTGTCCGCGTCGGTGAACGGGACCCGCTCGTAGGGCCTGTCGATCTTCCGGAAGATCCGGCCGTCGGCATCGAAGACCTCGATGAGATACGCGTCGTTCATGCAGTGATAGACCCGCCGGAGCACGGGGTCACCCGTCAGGACCGAACGCGGACT
>Ga0315288_10006900_pt1 | contig 14402 bp, 13 predicted proteins | sample YL17G11_20_MG_FD_203454 | JGI IMG/M metagenome (GOLD analysis project Ga0315288, IMG submission 203454) | Sediment microbial communities from Yellowstone Lake, YNP, Wyoming, USA - YL17G11_20 | ecosystem: Environmental > Aquatic > Freshwater > Lake > Sediment | place: USA: Wyoming | collected... | reverse complement strand
CGTTTCGACCGCCCCTTGTCCTACTCCGTAAGCGCATTTCGAAACGCTCGGAGAGTAGTGCAGAAAAACAAGCAAAATGCCGGATTTCTCTACATGTGGACGAGGTAGGTCGAGTCCACATGTTCCATCGCGCTACGGAACGGACGCATGTTTCCCGGTCTCGTTCTCTGCCTGGTCCTCGGCGACCATCAGGTTCATCTGCTTCCGCACGACGAATGCCCATACCGACAGGGCGAACAGGAGCAGCGCGCCAGCGAGGTAGATCGCCTGCAGGTTCCACAGCGTGCCGATCAGCCCGAAGGCGAGGTTGCGAACGGGCAGCTCCAAGAGTAGCGATACCGCGGAAGTGACGGTGGCGCGGCTGACGCCCCTGATGCTGTGCTGGAGGCGGCTGTCCATCAGCACCAGCGCGGGCGTGGTGATGGCGCAGGACACCACCAGCACCCCAATCATGGGGAGGCTCGGGTATCTCCACACCGGCACCAGGAGGGCCGCGCTGGTGAGCGGGAGGAGGTACAGCGCCCAGCGTCGGCCCTTCAGCCGATAGGCCACCCGCGCCGCCAGCGCGGCGAGCAGCGACCCGACGAAGGCAACGACGCCGAACATGGGAATGGGCAGTCCGACCAGGCGGTAGTAGAGCTGATCGAACTCCTCCAGCACGCCGAAGACAGAGAGGCCCCAGAGCGCGATCATGAGATAGAGCAGAGCCCGGTTGCTGCGTATCTCCCGGAAGGCGAGCCGGAGATGCTCCAGGTAGCGGACCTCTCCTGTTGATTCCACCTTCGGGGGCTCCTCCAGTCGCAGCGCGAAGAAGGCAGAGAGCAGCAGCGGCGCGACCGAGAAGAGGATGGCCCAGTCCATGCGGTAGCTCGCGATGACGCCTCCGGTCACCATCGAGATGGCCAGCCCGAGGTGGAAGTAGAACTCTCTCCTCCCCAGCGCTTTCTCATACTCCTCCCGCCTGCCATGGTGGACAAGGGTGTCGTAGAGAAGCGCCTCCGAGGTCCCTGATCTGAGACTGCTGCCGAGGGACCACAGCAGGAAGCCGAGCGCGAACAGCCAGAACTGCCCCTTCGCGAAGAACCACGCCACAAAGCACAGCAGCTTGATCAGCGGCGCCAGGACCAGCAGCTTCCTGCGACTCCAGGTGTCGGCCAAGGCCCCCGACGGGACCTCCAGGGCCATGGAGGTGATGGACCACCACGACAGCAGGAGCGATATGTCCAGCACGCTCATGCCGCGCAGACTGAAGTAGACCGTGTAGATCGCATAGGCGAAGATGAAGTCGTACCAGAAGTGCGCCAGGTAGTAGCACTTCAGGAACCGGCGGTAGGCGCCGTCTACGCCGACAGTGTGGGTAGGGCTAGCGGCAGGCATTCATTCCTCCTTCTATGCTCGAATCCGGGGTGTGTGAGCGGGGTACGCGAGGCAGGCCAAGAAGACGCGCCCACCCCTCGCCACTCGAAGACCGAATGGTGGGAAGCAGGCGCGTTTGGGGCCGAAGCCATGCCCGAGCTAGTTAGAGCATAGCGAGCGGAACAGTAGCATGGAGATCGGCCCATGTCAACCGGAGCCGCACTCGGCAAACGGTAACACCTAGCGGGAGGAGTTTTGGTAGGGGTCGCGAACTCGGCGACAAGTGGAATTTTGCAGCCTGACTGCACCAGGAGTCGCCGCCATGAAAGAAGCCATCGCCTTCCCCGAGCTGTCCGCGCGCACCGATCAGCGTCCCGCTGCCTGCCCCCGCTGCGGCCGCGCGGGTATGGGCTGGCATCGCGGGCTCACCCGGCCGGTAGTGGACTTCAAGCTGTCGGAGGTCGAGGCCATTCAGTACCAATGCGAAGGCTGCGGAGCCAGCGTCACGGTCACGCCCCCGGGGCTATCCCCCGGCTGCAAGCACTCCGATCGCACCAAGGTGCTCTCGGTGGTGCTGTGGGGATTGGGGCTGTCGTTTCGGGACGCGGCGACCGTGATGAAGGGTTTGGGAGTGCCCATCTCGCATGTCGAGATCATCTTCAATGTGCGGGAGATGGGAGCGGCGGCGATGGCGAGACAGAAGAAGGCGGTCTCTCGGCTCAAAGCGCCGGTGCTGGGGGCGGACGAGACCGAGGTGAAGCTCTCCGGGAGTGGAGTGACGCTGGGCTTTCTCACCGACCCGGGGACTGGCGAGATCGTGGGCATGGAGATTCTCGCCAGCCGAGAGGGCGAGGAGCTGGCACAGTGGATCGTAGCGGCGGCAAAATCCGAGCGAAGAGAATGCGTGGCTTCAAGCGCGCCGATACCATCCTGCCCATCATGTTTCTGCTCGCCTCTCTCGCCGGCGTGCTCGCCGGGGTACCCTTCCAAACACTGATCCACTAACGCACGACCGCGGGGTTACTGTCTCTCTCGCAGGCCTCGTCCCAACACGCCTACTTCGTCCGCTCCCGCTCCCACTTACCACTTACCCGCGCCACACCAGGGGCGCCGGTTCGGTGGGCATGAGGGTGCCCCATAGCTGTCATTCCGAATGGCTAGGTCGCTTCAGGTCCCTAGGCCTGAAGGCCGGGATGGCGGCCCGCAGGGCCTAGCCACGACCGCCATGCCGGCCTGCATTGCAGGTCTAGCCACTCGCCGCTGTCCGGCGAGTGAGGAATGACAACCCGACAGCCTCCGCGCCGAAAACGGTGGCCCTCCGCGCCACAGGCGCCTCACACGTAGTTGAATCCCGGCAGCGGCAGTGGAACCGGGAAAACCCTGGCGAGCGCTGACCCCAGGTCACCGCCGATGGTTGGCGCGTCCGGCCCGCCGAAAACCAGCGCTCCCATCTCGGAGAGGCCGAGAGCGGCCTCCTCGCTTCCCAGTCGCAGACAGATCCGCTTTCCGCTCGGCTGCGCGGTCAGGCCGCGCACAGCGCGCGCGGGGAGTCGCGCCGCGCAGTGCGGCCGCAGCGCCCGGAGGAGGCCGGGGACATCGAGCAGCCGGAACGTGTGGCCTTCGATGGTGTCGGGCTCGAGGTCCGCGCCTCGCGAGCGGAACAGGTACGTCATCTCTGCGTCGTGGGCGGGAAAGCCCAACCGGATCTCCTCCAGCCCGGCGGCGCGGAGAACCGCGTCGAGGCCCTCCACCAGCGCCGCGCGCGACCCGGCATACTCGCCCAGCGCCCGCACCGGCGCGGTCCTCGGGATGCCCCAGATGCGGGACATGGACAGGTACGCCACCACCTCCCCGTTCGACTCGAGCACCCAGGGCTGGCGGTGGCCGTTGCGCATCATGGATGCGAAGAAGTCGGCGGAGCGCAGGTAGCGCACCGGTTCCCGCTGATGGAGACGCGCCAGCGTCAGGGCATCGTCGGGGCCGGCGGCGCGCGCCGTGAGAGCCGCCGAGGCGGCAGGGCTGCTCCCGCGCCGCACCACGGCGCTCCAGACCGGCCCCCCGGGGACGGCCTGCGCCCGCAGGTACAGGCCCCGGTCGCCGGAAATGATCAGCAGCTTCGCGCCTGCCCGCGTGACCTCCTCGATGCAGTGCTCCAGAAGCCGGGTCGCGATGCCCCGGCCGCGGTGCTCCGGGTCGGTGCATACCCCGCCGAGGCTCGCCGCTCTGATCCGCATGCCGTAGATCGAGAGCCAGTTGTAGGTGATCCTGATGTGCGACACCGGCTTCCCGCCGACCGTGATGATGCGGGACTCCCGAAGCGCCATCCCACCTCGGGCCCGGCGCCGCTGAGGCTGCGGCTGCGGCTCGCCTTGGAACCCGAAGCAGACCGCTATCACGCGGTGGAGATCGCCAAGCTCCTCCCGCCGCGGCGGGCGCGGCGCGCCGATCGCGGTCTCTTTCTCACACATAGTTGAACCCGGGCATGGGGAACGGGATCGGGAACACGGCGCCCAGCGCTCGCCCCAGCCCTCCCTCCACCTCAGGCGCCTGCGGGCCGCCCAGGACGAGCCCCGCCGCCTGGGACAGGTCGAGTTCCAGCCGTTCCGCGCCGAAAGAGAGGGTGCACTGCTCCCCCCGCTGGTCGAACGAGAGCCGTCGCAGGTCGCGGCCGGTGAGTCTGCCGGAGAGGTACGGCCGGAGGTCGCGCATCAACCCCGGCAGATTCAGCATGCGGTGCGTGCCCCATAGAGTCGCGCTCTTCGTCTGCAGTCCTCGGCTGGCGGCCAGGTAGGCCAACTCGCGGTCCTGGCGCGGGAAACGGAGGTTGATCTCCTGTATGCTGTCTGCGTCGGAGAAGAGCGGCAGCGCGTCCAGCATCGCAGTGCGGCAGCCCGCGTAATCGCCGACCGTGCGACTGCGTTTGTTCTCCTCACGCCACGGCGTAAGCAGCGACAGGTACGCGAGCGGCCTCTCCCCGTCCGAGATCAGCCACAGCTCCGGATGTGAGATATCCCACCAGCAGCAGCACTTCGAGAAGAAGTCGGCGGAGCGCACGAAACGCACCGGCTCAGCCTCATTGAGGGGCGCGAGCGCAGGCCACTCTTCAGATGTGAACCGCCGGACGGTGAGGCCGGGCCGGCACGGTGGCAGCATGCCGCGGTAGATCCTCGTCTCCAGCACCTCGCCCGCCGGCACGCAGTGGTTCCGCTGGTAGAGGCTGCGGTTGCCCGAGACCACGAGCACCCGCGCGCCTGCAGCCGTCATCCTCGCTAGGCTCTCCTCCAGGATGCGCCCCGCGTACCCGCGGTTCCGGTACCCCGGGTCCGTGCACACCCCCCCAAGGCTCGCCGCCTTGAACCGGCACCCATAGACCGAGACGCTCTCTACCGCGTGGAAGATGTGCGAAACGGGCTTGGCGTCTTCGGCTATGACCACCCCTCCGCGCAGGTGGATCGGCCGCAGCAATTCCCTGACGAACGTCGCTCTCTCATAGTGCTGATCGAACCCGAAGACTCTGCACAGCAGATCCGATAGCTCGTTCACCTCGTCTCGGCGAGTCAGGCGCGGTCCGTCCACGGCAATCCTCCGAGCGGTGGGGTCTTGCTGGCATTCCATCAAGCGGCGCAGTCTCCCTGCTGCCCCGATCCCCGCCAGCCGCTGGCTACCGCCCAACCATCCCCGCGGCGCGTTGTGCATCCCCACGGGAGGGACGTGGGTGGCGGAAGAGGAAGGCCGCATGCCGGTAAGCAATCCCAAAGCTGATGACTGAACTCCTCGCTGAAGAGACCGCCATACCAGCGCAGCCCATTGGCGGCGCCAAGCTGAGCAGAGCGTCGGCCCTCCTGGCGACACTGGTGACCGCGCTCTGGGGCACCAATCCCGCCGCGCTCAAGATCGCCATGAGGGCCCTGCCGCCGTTGGGGTGCTCGGGCATCCGCTTCGCCATAGCCGCCGTCGGCGTGTGGGCCTGGTGCAAGATCAGGAAAGTGCCGGCGTGGCCCCAGCCGGGAGAGGGCCGCTGGCTCGCCGTCACCGCCGCCTTCTTCATCGTGCAGATCGCCACGTTCACGCTCGGCGTCTACTGGGGGACGGCCGGGCACTCCATCGTGCTGCTTCACACATATCCCTTCTTCGTGGTCGCGCTCGCCCACTTCCTCATCCCCGGCGAGAGCGCCTCCGCGGGCAAAGTGGCCGGGCTGGTGGCCGCGTTCGCTGGCATCGTCGTGCTCTTCGCGGGCGAGTGGGGAAGCTGGCAGGGCACTCAGCTTCGTGGCGACAGCATCCAGCTTTTCAGCGCGGTCGTGCTGGCCGCACAGGTCGTGTTTCTCAAGCACGCTGTGGCGCGAGCCGATGCCAACCGCGTCGTGCTCTGGCAGATGGTGGCGGGAAGCATCGCCTTTCTCGTCTACAGCTTCTGGGTCGAGGGGCTGACAGCCTCGCGTCCCGGCTGGCAGGAGGTCGCGACCGTGATCTACCAGGGGGTCGTGATCGGCGCGCTCTGCTTCACGGTCTGGACCTGGCTGATCGAGAAGCACGCCGCCAGCCGCGTCGCGATCTTCGGCTTCATCGCGCCGCTGGTGGGTGTAGCGCTGAGTGTCGCGCTGGGCGAAGCCCTCACACCAAGCTTGCTCGTCAGCGCGGCGCTGGTGGCCGCCGGTATCGTCTTCGCCAACCGATTCTGATGGATCCCGTCGGACTTCGATGCGCTAAGCGCACGAGAGATGCGGCTCAGGAGGACTCGAATGGAAGTGTACGACGCAATGCGGACCAGAAGGAGTGTTCGAGCCTATCGCTCGAACCCGATCCCAACTGAGGTGCTGGACCGAGTGCTCGACGCGGCGCGCATCGCGCCCTCCGGCAGTAACCGGCAGCCGACGCGGTTGATCGTCGTCACTGACGAGAAGACCAGGACCGACGTCGCGGCACTGTGCCACGGCCAGTCGTTCGTGGCCACCGCGCCGGTCGTCATCGTCGCCTGCGGTCGCGACATCAAGTACCATCGCGGTGAGTGGATGGGCCGCTACTCGGCCATAGTGGATGTCGCCATCGCGGTTGACCACCTCACCCTCGCCGCGCGCGCCGAAGCACTGGGCACCTGCTGGATCGGATCGTTCACGAACTCGGCGCTGAAGGAGTACTTCAAGCTGCCCGACGACGTTGATGTCGTGGCGCTGACCCCGCTTGGGTACCCCGAAGGCAACCCGTTCACCGACCCGCGAGGCCGCATCCCGCTCGCCGAGTTCGCCTATCGGGAGCGCTGGCAGTAGTCGCATGGCCGAGACCTGTGACCTGCTCGTCTACGGCGCCAGCGGCCGCAGCACGACCCCAACATCGGTTCCCTGCGGCAGCGGGTGCCCGGCGCGGTCCAGCGCGGCAGTCACGCGGCCCGCCAGCTTCTGCTCGACGATCGGGTGACGGCCCGGGATGACGCGGATCGCCGCGCGGATCAGCCGCGCGTACGTGGGCAACTCCTCCGCCTCGCCCACCTGCGGCGGGCCGGCGAAGACCTGGAACTCTCGCTCGAAGTCGTCGAGTATGCGCCTCACCTGGGCCGGCAGATCCCCATCTGCATCACGCGCGAATGGCACGGTCACCGTGTACGCGATGTAGCGCTGGGTGTAGTTGTTTGCCGTGGTGATGGCGCCATTCGGGAGAGAGCGGATCTCCCCGTTCGGGTCTCTCATGCGCGTCGTCCGCAGCCCCACCTCCTCCACCCGCCCGAATGCCCCGTTGATTTCCACCAGGTCGCCCACCGCGTACTGCCCCTCCATGATAATGAAGAATCCGGAGACGACATCGCGCACCAGATTCTGCGCCCCGAAGCCGACGGCAAGCCCGACCACCCCCGCGCCTGCCAGTACCGGGTAGACGTTGAGCCCGAGCTGCCGCTGCAAAACCATCACCGCGGCCACGAAGACGACCACGTACTTGGTGATGCTCACCACCAGGAGCACCAGTGTCGCGATGCGCTGGCGGTGCGCTGGGTCCTCGACCCGACTGTCGGCGGCTCGCATCCCCCCGATCAGGGCGCGGCGAATCACCCAGAACACGATCCACGCCAGGAAGATCGTCAATACGATCCCGGCGCCTCGGCTGACGATCTCCTCGAGCGGCAGGCGATGTTGGATTGAGGTCCACAGGGACGCCAAGCGGCTCACCTCCACTTCTCAGAGCACCGGCTGCGCTTCGCCGTCCAGCGCCACACACAGCTCCAGGACGCCCACGGTGTCATCCAAGCTATCGCGCACCGGCGCCAACACGCTGCAGTAGCGGCCGTCGTCGCTGAAGCCCGTCCCCGGCTGACCATCAAATGCCTGCTGCATCGCCGCGGGGATGGGGATCAGGTACCTGTCCCAACCCGAGAACTGGCGAGGGTAGCCCATGCCCGCCAGCAGCAGATCGGCCATGCCGGGCTTGTCCGGCCTCAGCCGCCACACTCCCGTCTGTACATCGAGATCGGACAGCCGCTCCACGCGCAGCAGCCCCCGCCGGAGCGCGTTGCACTGGTCAGCGTCGTACTCATAGTCATCCCCCGAGATCTCAATCCGCGAGGCTGGGCGCAAGCAGTCGCGCACGGCATCGCCGTCAACGATCGCCATCGCCACTCGCGCCAGTTCGAGCAAGCGCGCGGCGACGGCCTCGCGGCGAGCGGCGGGCTCCTCCGGCAGCGGTCCGGTCAGCGGAGTGCCGGGGGGAGCCCACTGCGGGTATCTGCGGTTGGCGAGCACTGACATTCTCTTCACCCTTCCATCAGCGCATCTATCGCGCGCTCGCGGATGACTGCCGGCGTGTGCGGGTCGCGCTGCGCGAGCGGATTGGCGATGCTCTCGCTCCCGTACATGTCGTTGTTCATCGTCTCGGGTGGGTACAGCGCCCACGCCGGCGTGGGCGTCCACCAGTCCTCATCTCTCGCCCGCGCCAGGCGGTCAACCAGCGCCCGGCCCTCCGCCCCCAGCATCTCGAGCAGATCGGCCGTCTCGGTGCCGCTCCGAACGCGGCGCAGGCGTATGCTGCCCAGGGCGCGGTCGAAGCCGAAGCGCCGCCCGGGGTAAAGCATCGAGAGCGGATCGGCGCGATCCAGCGCGGCGTCGCCGGCCATGGAGAGCCAGGCCGGCATGAAGCCATCGCCGCCGCGCCGCCAGCAGAGAACCGCGAGCCGGTCCGCGTCCGTCGTCTGCCCGTCCGGGCCCGACCCGCCCCCATACCACCACGCCTTCTGGCCGCGCTCCAGAATCGCCTCGACGCCCTGGCGCGTCCAACTGAAGTTGCTGAAGCCGATCACCCAGAGATCGTAGAGAGGACCGATCTGGTCATCGGTCGCGTCGTGGGCGAAGCTCCACGAAATGTCCGTACGGTAGATAATCTTCGCCCGCGCTCCCGCCGGCCCCGCCATCGCAGCCGCCCGGTCAACCAGCGCGCGGTAGTGGCGGAAGGCCCCGCGGTCAGCTTCGTGCTTCCGTTCGTCACCGTCGTACGGGTAGTACCGGTACCGCTTCTTGTGGTTGAAGAACACCTCGAAGCTGGTCTCCGTCCAGCCCCGCTCCTGTATGTGCCGACGGAACTCGGCCAGCACCTGCGCGAACTCGTGGTCGTATCCCCGCGTCCCGAAGTGCGCGTAATCAGCCGGCCAGTCGAAGTTGAACGGCAGGTACCAGTGCGGGATCGGGCGCTCGCCTCCTGGCGAGCCGGCCATCGCCGTGCCGTCGAGCAGCGGCCCAAAGCGCCGATCGTACGCCGTCCAGTCGGCGACGTGGAGGTTGCGGCCCCGGCCGGCCAGGGGCGGCGCATACCCCCGTGCCATCTCGCCCGCGTGTCCGTACGGCAGATAGTGCAGCACCGCGCGGTTGTCGTGCGCTTCGCGGTAGTACGACGTCTCGCACTCGGTGAGCTGCTCCCCGGTGAGACCCGGGTGGTGCCGCTCGATGTGAGTCGCATAGCTGTTCAGGTCCACGGTGATGCGGGGGACCAGCGGTAGCTCGATCGGCAGCACCTCCACCTCGACACCCAGCGGCTCCGCCCCCGGGACTCCGACCGAGCCCTGGTACACCCCTGGCTTTGCCTCCCGCGGCGCCGGGACGTCGACCCAGAATGCGTGGTGCGATCTCTTGCCCAGGGGTTCTTGGCACGCGGCCGAGCGCGCGGCGCGGTACACCTCAAATGGGACCAGCCCCTCGAACGTCCACTCCTCGTTCGACAGGCGACACGGCCACTGATAGAAGACTGAGACGCGATCGAGCGCCCCGCCCTGCGCCTGCCACGGTCCGGCCTGAAGGGCGATCTCCGAGCCGTCGCTCGGCTTCTCTGTGGTGACGACGACCTGAAACGAGGCCACGCCGCCCCGAGGAACGCGCACCAGAGGTCGCTGGCCGAAATCCGACTCGAGCGAGCGCCCTGCTTCGCTGGTGGGCAGATCGCGCGGAATGACCTCCCCGGTTGCCGGGCTGGTGCGAACGCGATCAGACAGAACCTGTAGTCGCATGAGCGTACCCTCCCGCTCTGAAGCCGAAGCCTGCGGATCGTGATGCTTCGATAGAGGGCTGCCGAAGCCCGTCGTCTGGTGATGCAGGTCCGTCGCGAGGCCTACCGTGCGACTGCCTGTACATCAGGTGAGGGCAGCTCCCATCGGCGCGTCCACGCTTCGGTGCATTCCGTTCGACAGCAGCAAGCTCCTGTCCCGTTGCCAGCACGGCGACCCGAAGCAACGGTGCTGTGCTGAAGCGAAGGACCACCCCATTCGTGCAGGCGGCGTCGCGCTGCTTCAGCGCCGCAGCCCCTGCCTACTCCGGCACGTCGTCCTTGCGCGCCTCGATCTCTCGGATCATCTGTTGGTAGTAGGTCCGCAGGAACTCGGGCTGCTGCGCGCTCGCCAGCGCGTACCTCCCGTCGGCTGCGTCTATGTCCAGCCGCGCCGTAATCACCGTTTCAGCGAACGCGTCGGCCTCCGCCAGCGAGAGGCCCGTCGGGTGCTTGATGAAGGAGCCGCCCGTGGAGCTCTGCTTCCCCGCGTAGTCCTGCCCCACCGTGTTCGCGCAGCAGTGGTAGACATAGGAGTTCGGGCCGGCAGGCTGGGTGGCCCTCCCCGCGGCGCGCTTCCAGTAGACCGCCTCTATGGACTCAGTCGAGCAAGATGGCTGGAAGAGAACCCGCGCCCCCGCCATCACGGGTAGACGGTACAGCTCAGGATGCCGGCCATCGCGGCAGATCACCATGGTGGCGGGGAAGCCCTTCACGTCAAACAGCGATAGCTTGTTGCCCGGCCGGCAGTGCTTCTGCTCATCCACACCCGCCATCTGCACCTTGGCGTACTCGTGCACGATCCTGCCATCCGCGTCGATCACGTGCGCCAGATTGAGCAGCTTCTCGTGCTGCTTGCGCCGCTGGATCGTGCCGCAGATCACCCAGATCCGGTGCGTGCGCGCCGCATCCTGCACCTTTGCCAGCGCCTCAGCCACACGCGCGTGTCCGAGCCCAACCAGGTACGGGAAGTCATAGCCCGTGAGGTTCGCCTCTGGGAAGAGGATAACGTCACTGCCCTCATCGGCCGCGATGGCGATGTGCTCGAGCGTGGACTCAACCAGCCACTCGAGCGGCTTCGCCCAATGCTGCTGGGACACAGAGACCTGTAGCACGTTGGGGGCGTTCATGACCGGATCACGGTATACGCCGACTCACAGAGCGCCTCCTGCCGTCCTGGGCGACAGCGCCGCAGGTAGAAGGCCGCATGGTGCCCCGGGGGCCGCCCCGAAACTGCATTGTCCATCGCCGTTCTCCACAGCTCTCCCCCCATCATCCCCTGTATCTGCGCCCTCTGCTTTCGCTCGCCGCGGTGGCAGGTGTTGCCCCCGGATCGCCGAAACGTGAGGGTGCCGGGGGAGGCAGCCGGTGCCCTATCTCTCGCTCTACCGAAAATACCGGCCGCGCAACTTCGTCGAGATCGTCGGTCAGCGACACGTCACTCAGACTCTGACGAACGCGATCAAGGCGGATCGGATCGCGCACGCCTACCTCTTCTGCGGGCCTCGGGGCACTGGAAAGACGAGCACTGCCCGTGTGCTCGCGATGGCGCTCAATTGCGAGAGGGGCCCGACGACTGACCCAGACGGCTCCTGCGAGTCTTGTCTCCGTATCATCGCGGGCTCAGCGCTCGATGTCATCGAGATAGATGCAGCCTCCAACCGCGGGATAGACGAGATCCGTGAGCTGCGCGAGCGAGTAGGCCTCGCGGCCGCCGACGCACGCACGAAGGTCTACATCATCGACGAAGTGCACATGCTCACCGGCGAGGCGTTCAATGCCTTCCTGAAGACGCTCGAGGAGCCCCCGTCGCACGTCGTCTTCGTCCTCGCCACCACGGAGCCCCACCGCGTTCTGCCCACCATCCTCTCCCGGTGCCAGCGATTCGACTTCCATCGCATCGGGATTCGCGACATCGAGTCGGCGGTCCGCGAGATCGTCCGGAAGGAGGGCGTCACCATAGACGACAAGGCCGTCGCGATGCTCGCACACGCCGCCGACGGCTCTTTCCGGGACTCGCTGACCCTCCTCGATCAAGCCATCGCCTATGCGGAGGGGACTGTCACGGCCGAGGTCGTCTCTGAGATCCTCGGGGGCATTGACATTGACCTCGTCATCGAGTTCGCCGACGTCCTTCTCAGCCGTGACATCGGCGCTGCGCTCGCGCTGGTTGATCGTGTGGTCGCGGAGGGCAAGGATCTGCGCCAACTTGCCGAGTCCCTGATCGCGCATTACCGCAACCTGTTGGTCCTGACAGTTGAGCGCCGTGGCCAAGAGGCGCTGGCGCTGCCGGCGGAATCGGCGAAGCGGCTGGCCGAGCAAGCGAAGCTTCTGACCACTGACGAGACCACCGGAACGCTCAGTCTCCTCGCCGAACTCGATCGGGAGCTGAGATTCAGCAGCCAGTCCCGATTGCTGGTGGAGCTGACACTGGTCCGCATCTGCCGCCGGCCGTCATCCGCGAGGGCGACTCCCACTTCGCGCGAGGAGCCCCGAACGGCCGCAGTCGCGCCGGAAGCTGCTCCCGCTCCTGAGCCGGCGGTCGCGGAAAAGGTGCCAGCCGAGCCGGTCAGGGCCGACCAACCGGATGCAGTCGGATTCGCGGAGATCAAACGCAGGTGGGAGGACCTACTCGCCGACCTCCGCAAGCTGCGGCGGTCGTCGCCGGCGCCGTACCTGATGGAAGCAATTCCGGTGGCGCTCGACGGTGACGTGTTGACCGTCACTTTTCACAAGAGGTACCAGTTCCACTACGACCAGATGACGAAGGACCCGAAGCGCCTCCAGGCCACGGCCGACGCGATCTTGCGCCTCTTCGGCCGAAAGGTTACCGTCAGATGCGTGCTGGAGGAGGGAGACGGCGGGCACACAGCCGCACACCACGAACGGGTGCAGGAAGCGCTGACGGCGTTTCCGGGAAGCGAGATCGAAGAGTGAACCGGTTCGGAAGGAGATCGGAATGAGGATGCCGGGGGGAGGAGGGGTGCAAAGGCAGCTCATGCGCCAGGTGGAGCAGTTCCAGCGCGACATGCAGGCGGCGCAAGAGGAGCTGGCCACCATGCGGGTAGAAGGAACGGCCGGCGGAGGGGTGGTGAAAGCGGTGGCCAATGGCTCGGGCGAGCTGCTGGAGCTGACCATCTCGCCGGACGCGGTCGATCCGAACGATGTCGAGATGCTCCAGGACCTGATACTGGCCGCGGTGCGCGAGGCGCTGGAGAGCGCCCGGAAGACGCAGGAAGAGAAGATGGGCGGGCTCACGGGCGGCATGAACGTCCCAGGGCTGTTCTGAATGGCGTTCTCGCAGTGCGATCATGCCGCGTGCAGGGGTAGGGCGGTTCAGTGCCCCTCTCTGCCTGCACTCTCTCGCATCGCAGTTGTCACCGCACTACCGGAGACTCCCTAGTTGCTCACCTACCCCCGGCCGCTGGCGCGGCTGATAGAGGAGCTGGAGAAGCTGCCAAGCGTAGGGCCGAAGACGGCCCAGCGGCTGGCGCTGCACGTTCTCGGCGCCAGCCAGGAGGCTGCCGCTGCGCTGGCGGACGCCATCCTGCGGGTCAAGGAGAGCATCCACTGTTGTGGTGTGTGCTTCAATTTCACGGACAGCGACGTGTGCTCGATCTGCGCCGATATACAGAGGGATGAGAGGGTGCTGTGCGTGGTCTCCGACACGCGAGATCTGCTGGCGATGGAGCGAGCAGGAGGCTTCCACGGGCGCTACCACGTGCTTCAGGGGTTGATCTCGCCGATGGACGGGGTGGGGCCGGATTCGCTCAGGATCGCCGAGCTGTTGGACCGGGTGAGGGGCGGGAAGGTCGCCGAGGTCATCCTGGCGACGAATCCGACGGTGGAGGGGGACGCGACGGCGATGTACATCGCGGGGCTGCTGAAGCCGCTGGGGACGAAGGTGAGCCGGATCGCCCTGGGGCTGCCCGTGGGGGGCGATCTGGACTATGCAGACGATGTGACCATCACCCGGTCCCTGGAGGGGAGGCGGGAGATGTGAGGGGCGGTGGGATCGGCGAACGGCAGCGGGGGAAGCAACCGCCGATGAACGGGGATGGACACGGGTGGCGGCTTGGGTGGGGGCGGCCGGGTCGGGCAGATGGTGATATCCTCTTGGGACGGAGTGGAGGGCGGAAAGAGGAGTTCAGTAGTAGGTTTATACAGCGAAAAGCGGCCTTTTTCGCGCTGAAAAGGCCGCTTTTCGGCGCGAGAACGCGCGTTTTTGGGCCGTTTTCGCGAAAAGTTCGCGCTTTCGCGCCGCGGGGTGTTCACGAATCTGGGCTGTGAGCGCTTCCAGGGGGGCTGTGGGGAATTGCGCGCGTCGCGCGCGTTCACGGGAAGCGTTCAGGGGCGAAATGGGGGGCCGGGCTGAGGCGCAGAGGGGCATCCAGGGGCACTAACGGCGAATTTCGGGTCGATTCCTTCCGGCCAGAACGGCGGGGAGGCGAGGAGTCGAAGAGGCGAAGAGGCGAGGAGGCGAAGAGGCGAAGAGGCGAGAGTCGGAGGGAACGGCGGGGAGGCGAGGAGGC
>Ga0315288_10006897_pt1 | contig 14404 bp, 16 predicted proteins | sample YL17G11_20_MG_FD_203454 | JGI IMG/M metagenome (GOLD analysis project Ga0315288, IMG submission 203454) | Sediment microbial communities from Yellowstone Lake, YNP, Wyoming, USA - YL17G11_20 | ecosystem: Environmental > Aquatic > Freshwater > Lake > Sediment | place: USA: Wyoming | collected... | reverse complement strand
CGATCATGACGAGGAACAAGGCGAGGGACGTCTTCGACCTATGGTTCCTCATGAGACGCGGAGTCGTACTTGATTTGCCCATGGTCGGCAAGAAGCTGAGGATTTACAAACTGAGTTTCTCGCTGGAGAGATTCATTGCGAGCATCGACGAGAAGAGGAAGTCCTGGGAGACCGATCTCAGGGGATTGATTATCGGCGAGCTGGTGGACTTCGAGAAGGCCAGGGATGAAATCGTCGACGAGATGCGATGAAGGCATCCGTCTAACCGTTTCATCGTTGATTGCCAATCATTGTATTATCGATTTTAGAGTGATTTGCATTAAAGCTAAAATAATAGTAAAATATCCCGCTTCGCTCCAAATATTGTCTTGTGGCAGAACAACAACACATGCTTTCTGTCCTATTGCAGGACAATATCTGATAGTGCTCCCGCTTAAATGGGAGCATTCATTTTTGAAACGTTTGGCAATTGCAACGGAAGATGTCTTCCAATTCAATGAACTAATAATTGCTCAAGATCGGCGGTATCACAATACTCGGGGAATCTCCAGCAGTCTCCTTTCAACCATTTTCTCTAGGGGATCGTACATGGGCAATTCCCTGATGAGATTCTTGAGATCTCTCGTCCAGTTTTCTTTGCTTTTGCGTGCGTTTTCAATCGTCTTCTTCGCATCATACTTCTCGCCATAGTATGCGAATTTCTTTTCAAGGACCTCTTCGTCGATCTCGATCCCTTTCCCGAAAAGGAACCAGACATCGTACAGGTCTCTTGCCGCGGATCGATTGCCGAGCGCGTGCAACTTCTCCGCGAGGATCTCCTCCAGGCTCATGACCTGCGATTCGGCTGGACCGAAGCCGTACGTGTCGATGATCCGCCTTCGAATGGGCTCTTCAACCAGGTTGTCGCGAAAGCTAAGGTCAAACCGGATTCTCTGCGGATGAGCCAATGGGCCGATGAACCTGACCGATGCCTTCAATCCGGCGGAGGTCTCCTCTTCCTCGATCTTCTCGAACTCGATGCCCTCAACACCCGTCCCTTCCAGCGCGTCTCGGAGCATGTCGACGCATCTCCCCTTCTCCGTCGCAAACACAGAGAAGTCAAGATCCTCGGAAAACCTCGCCTCCTTGAAGTAAACTTTCTTTATTGCAGTGCCACCCTTGAAAACCAGATGCTTTGTCAAATCGGATTCGGATATCACTTTCAAGGCAGCGGAGAGCGCGATATCTTTTTCCATAACTGCCTGCGGAATGCCCTCCTTGACCGCCGCCTTCTTCAATTCCCTCGGTTTGATCATCGGAGATCCCTCCATTCGAGGAGCTCCTTTTCCGGTATGTTCAGAAGCAGACCCCATTTGACCGATCTATTCAAAGCCCTCTTGGGAGCGGAAGGATCGAGCCAGCGCCAGCCAACTATTTCTCCCGGCTTCAACTTGCGCATTCCAAGTAGTTCGGACAGGTAGCCGAGCCTCCTCCTTGCCGCGTCGCTCGAGCTCGATGCGAGCGCTTCAAGCTTCTTCCAGTCAAGTCTCTTCCTCGCGGTCCAAAGCGCCTTGGACGCTTCTTTGACCCCCCCGCTCTTTTCAGGAAGCGACAGGCAGTCCAGCACGAGCTGCTCGATCGTGGCGACTTTGACTGCCTTATCGCCGATCATCTCATCCCTCCACTCTCCCAGGCGGCGGACCTTCGTGAATTCAAAGCGGGTTTGAAGCGCGTCGAGAGTGCGCAGCCTCGAGGTCGTTACGACCTGCACCGTGACCGGGATCTGCTCGGTGAGCCCATAGTGGTTCAAAGCCGACCAGAAGCTGATGTAATACTCCTTACCCTCCATGAGCTTCGGAACCGTCGCAAAGGCGTCTTCTGTCCAAATCCCCTTTTTGCCCGCCTTCATTGGGGCAAAGAGGTAGATGCCGCGCTTAAGTCGGATCAGACGCTTCTTTCTCACCAGCCTGGAAGCCAGTTTCCATGCCTGCTCTTGCGATAGGTGCATTGTCCGAGCTAGATCCGACAGCGTCAGGACTCCTGCCTCCGACTCCTCAAGAGCGAAAAGCGCGTCTAGTTCCATGTTGCCCAATCTTATTTTTTGCATACCGAAACTGCCCTCTAAGGGTAGTAAGTGGCAACAAAGTATTTATGTGTTTGCGGGCATTTCCGCACAGTTGCAGCATCGTAGAACTAGGGGATAAAGAGGTTAATAATTAATGATAATTTAATGCTGATTAGTATAATTCGAACCTATAATTATTAAGCTTCGAAATTACCATAATTATAGATAGGAAATATGAGAATAGGAATAACGACGGCTTAATCTCTGGAAAATATGACTGGCTGTCGGAGAGAAGGGGTATTTCAAATGCACGACGACAAAGAGACCGATTGTAGCATTGCTAATGTAGATTTAATCAAAGACGTTATTCGCACTCTTGCGAAGCGTGGAGTCTTTCTTACGACCACGAGAATTCAGAAACTATTCTATCTTTTTGAGCGCCAATGCGTGATCGATACCGGAGAGAGGTGCTTCAATCTGAATTATCAATATGATCAGTATGGCATGTATTCTCCGAATCTTCGTGAGATACTGAAGCATCTTGATCCTGAAAAAGATCATCTGCAGATAAGGGAAGCAATTTTTGAGAAGGGCAGCGGCCGAACCATCGGTTATGTTGAAGGGTGGGAAGAAGAACCGATGCCGGATGTAATCGAACTCGCAGTTGCAAAAGTGATTTCTGAATACGGCTTTCTAAAAACCGAGGTTCTTATTGAGAGGGCGAAGAGCACTTCTCCTTTCGTATATGCGAAGAAGGGAGAAAAGATAGATTGGGAAAGACTCGCCGAAGAACAATGCGAAGGATCTGAAGAGTTATCTCCAGATGGAATAAAGAGACTTGAGAAAGCTACGAGTTCCACCGAGTATCTTGCTTTCGATAGCATCGATGAAGTAAGATCCTATCTTTTCTCATAAACAGTGATGGAGGTTGACTAAGTGGAAGGCAATTCTCCATCAAACCCTGCGTATAAGATAGAAATCGAACCACACTTTAAGTCTAAATTAAAGAAATTGTTTCATCGAAATCCTGACTTAGAACGAGCATTCGATGAAACGATAAAAGCCGTATGTAAATTTCCTCTCGGAATGGGGAAAAGATCAAAAATTCCTATGGACACGCGACATGTTCATGTAAAGAATCATTGGGTGCTTTTTTGGAGAGTTAAAGGAAAAACAATCTGGCTATTAGACTGTGGACATCACGATGAATTTTTTAGGAGATAAGAGCCATTTTTCTCATGGCAATACTCCAGAAACATTTTGAGCATGGAAAGATCCTGCAGAATCCGGACTTCCCCCAACATCATGCATTGCGGTATCGATCATTGCGACGAGTTTCATTCTCGGAATGCCGTTGATGAATAGCAGAATGACTGAGGAGGCACGAAATTGGGGAGCAGCTCCTTTGGATCGACCGGCTCGTCGAACTCCTCGACATCCTCGATCTCGATGGCAAATCCCTTGTCCAGTCCGTTAAAATAGGAGAGGAATTCCTCCTTATGGAGGCCGGAATATTCGCTTGAAAGCCGCCATAGGTGGGGGAGATCCGTTTCAATGATCCTGGCAATCACAATCCTCCCGACTATCTTTCTGACGGGGGAGGTAGCGTAGATGTACGCCGTATCGACCTTCTCGTTTCGGAAGATCCTGCGCCTGAATTCAAAACGCTTTGTCCCGTCCATTATCGCCCTGGCGTACCTGGGCCTAATGGACAGTATAACGCTCGTCGGTGCCCCCTCTCTTTCAAATCTCATCATACCCATCCCCGGCGATTTCCGTTATGGTCTGAAGCGGACCCCTACGATGCCAGAATCATTTGCGCCATCAGAACCTCCAACCTTCTTCCCTGAACATTTCGTAGATGCCGATGCATCTTATCCCATAATGCCGGCACACGAGCGGTATCCTGTGCTCGTTTCCTCTGACCCTCTCTTCGCTGATCACGATTCTTTCAGTCGCGGTCCCAAAGTCTTCGATCGCCATCTTTTTCTTCTCCAATGCCAGAGCAATCAAGAACGGATCCGCGTCCGGAGTGTCTTTGCTGCTATGCGCAAGGCCAGGAAATTTGGCCAATACCTCCGTGACCCGCTCGATCTGCGAGGAGGTCGGACTCTTGAACATCTTCCTGCGTCGATCAGCCCATTTCTTCAGATCGTCATCGCCTCTTCTTATCTCATCCCGGACATATTCTGGTGATACCAGCCGCCCTCCATGAATGAGCTCGTCGATCTTCCTCCAGACTGTCACATAAATATCGATCGGATTCGTCCTCATCAATTCAATGAGAGAGCTAGAATCAATGACGTAGTGTTTCACGAGATTCATCCCGTTGCCTTGCCCAGAACCTTGTCCACGACTTTGACTTTCACCGAAAGAAGATCAACTGCATCGTAGTAGCCGATTTCGCCATTCTGGATGTTGTCGCGAACGAGCGAGATGAATCTCTCCCCCTTCTCGTTCAGACACCTTGTTTCGGAAGGCACGGCGAAACCTTTGTCTCTCTTGCTGATCCCTTTCGCTTCCAGGGCTTCTCTTATCTGCGTATATGAGCGCTTGTCCAGGATGTTCGACTTGAGCATCTTCGTTATGAGCATTAGTCTGCTGACTTTGAACTGCCTTGACATGTTACGTATTCTTTCCTCGTCGTATGTTCCCCGAGGAACTTCCCCCAATGCACGAAGGAATGTCTCCTTCGGCAACAGGAATTCCGAGGCGAATTCATTGCACCATTTTTCGACGGCGATTTCCTTGCGATCTCCGAAGGTCTGACCGCCCATATCGATGCCGGACCGGTTGATCAAGATATGGCCGAACTCATGCATGAGGGTGAAAATCCTCGCTTCAATCTGATCCGATGAGCTGATGACGATTGTCGCTGGCATCTCGTCTATGAGGGCGAAGCCGCGCGCATCCTCGGTCGGCATCTTAATCTGGAAGACGAGAATATTCCTGCTTTCAATCGCATGGCGCAATTCCTTAAGGGCATCATACGAATCTCTCCATTTCTTCTGCATCTCTTCGGTGATTCCCATTTCCCGTCTGAGCTCATCTGCAATACCAATGGGGTCGTTCGAAATGGAAATGCGTCTGATCCGAGGGGGTAGCGGGGCATCGATGTTCTTCATCAATTCCTTGCCTGCCTGCTGCAAGCGCCTTGCCTTCCTTATCGCGAAAATCGTCTCCTTCTCGAATCTGCCGGTCCTCTCTGGCAGCATTCTGAAATCCGGTGGATTCAGGCTCTCTTCGGGGGGCATCGGCAGCAGAAGGGCGGCGACTGGCCTTTTCAGGCTTGCGGCGAGGTTCTCAAGCTGGTTGAGCGTGGGAGACGCATCGCCGGACTGCCAAGCATCCAGGGTGTTCTCGGCGATCTTCAGCCTCTCGGCCAGTTCGTCGGTCTTCCAGCCCGAGCTCTCGATGGCCCATTTCATGACCGAAGGGCTGACTTCAACCTTGAATGACTTCTGTGATTTCCGCATAACGACATCACTCTGGATAATCGAATCCGCTTATCAATCTTATCAATAGAATCAGTAACCTGCCTTATAAGAAATCGATTGAGGGAGTTCGATGAATGTATTCAAACGATTGATCGATGCAATCCCTGCTCCCGCTCTAGTGGGAACATTTCTCGAAAACCTCACTGCTTAATCCAGCATTTGGTTAGAGCAATTCATTTGATTTCGATACTCAAAAGAGCCAAAATCATTGATTTAATCTTAATTATTGTGAAAAAAACACAAAAATATATATTCAATGAGCGTATTACGGAGTTTTATGTTGCTTGAATTTAAGGTGGAGAATTTCCGGTCGTTTAAAGACTGTGCAACATTGAGCATGCTATCATCGGCGGATAAGAGCCTCCCGAACAATATGTTCCACTCCAAGGAGACAGATAGAACTCTCTTAAGGAGTGCAATAATTTACGGCCCAAATGCATCCGGCAAATCTAATCTTATCATAGCCATGGCTCTCCTTAGAAATTTAGTTCTTCAATCTCACTCGCATCAGAAGGGGCTAAAACTCAACTTCCAGCCCTTTCTATTTGATTCTGGAAGTCAAAGGAAATCCACAAAATTTTCTGTAATCTTTATTCATGATAATGTTAGATATCAATACCTGCTCTCGTTCAATTCGGATGGAATTACGGAAGAAGCATTGTATCATTATCCTGAAGGAAGGAAGGCATCAATTTTCGAGAGACATGGACAAGAATTTTCGTTCACTAAAGATCAAACAGAGCAGACTGTAATCTCAAGGAGGACGCCGGAGAATGTTCTGTATCTCTCTAGTTCGGTTCAATTCAACTATAAGAGAACAATGCCAGCTTATGAATGGTTTCTCAAGGATTTGATAGTACTAGAGACATCAGAACTCGATCCATTGATAGATACAGTAATTGAACATGCAAACAGAAATCAGAAATTCAAGAGAATGGTAGAGGACGGTCTGAAGATCGCTGATTTCGGCATTACAGGTTTCAAAGGCAGGATTCAAACGATGACTATCAGAGATCTCGAAGGGAGAGTGCCTCCACAGATACTTGGTATGATGACAATAGGTGGAATGAAAGCGAAAGAAAGAGATATCAGATTTACTCACGAAGTCAAAGATAGCCATGGCAAGACACAACATTTCGAATTGAGATCCTATCAGGAGTCAGAGGGCACCCGGAAGTTACTTGCAATCATCGGACCAATAATCGATTCCCTCCTGGATGGGAAAACCCTTTTCGTTGATGAACTGGATACAAAATTACATCATAGCATTGGCTCATGGCTCGTTGATCTGTTCCATGACCCGAACCAGAATCCAAAAGGTGCACAACTGGTATTCAACACTCATGACCAATTGCTGCTTGATCTATCAAGATTCCGAAGAGATCAGATCTGGTTCACAGAGAAGAGCAATGACAGCGGATCTTCAACACTCTTTTCGCTGGCCGAATTTGGCGAGCGCAAGGATCGAGATATTCAAAAGGCGTATCAATTGGGAAGATATGGCGCCGTTCCCTTTATTTCACCAGATAGGGTGGTTTAGTGTCGGAGTTATCTCCGCGTCTTGGGAATAACAGGCTTCCAAGAAATGTGGCAATTGTAATCACCGAGGGAGAGACGGAAAGAATATACTTCAATGGTCTGAAACAACGAAATTTAAATATCGAAATCAGACCAGAAAGGGGGAAAAGACCCAATGCTCTCCAGTTAATGGAAAATTGCGAAAAACGAATTCGAGAAGATGAACTGGACATTGAGGATGGAGATATCGCAATTTGTGTATTCGATGTCGATAATAATTCACAGAAAGATATTGAAGCAGCAATTGATCTCGCTGAGAAGAACAATATCATAGTGGCATTATCGAATCCTTGTTTTGAACTCTGGTATCTGCTGCATTTTCGAGAAATCAATCATCATGTCTCTTGTAGGGACGTTCAAAGTGAACTTTCGAGGCACATCCCCGATTATGACAAGACCGGAGATTACCGGAACTTATTGACACCCAAGAGGAAGCAAGCCATGGACAGAGCAATAAAAATCGCGAAAAGACAAAGTCTCAAAGACTGCGGTGATTATATGCGTAGCAGCAATAATCCTTGTACAAATGTACACGTTGCAATAAATGGCATTGAGAAATTAGCAAAGAAGAATCGACTCATCTAGTCTATTTACCTTAATAGATGATCGAGATAAGTTACACGACTTTACTGATATGATTTTTCATCAATATCGAGCAGTAAATGTCCAATAATTATGCTCCCAAAGCATTGGGAGCATCTTTATTTCGAATGAAATTGATATTCTGGCCGTGGATGAGAGTGGGGCAGAGGGATTTGAACTGTGCTCTAGCTAGTAAGCCTATTACAGAAAAGAATCAGGCGGAAAATGCACCGGGGCTTAACCCCCTTTCAAGGTCTTTTTCTTGTCCTGCCGGATATTAAAGCTATCAGCACCAGTCCAAGTATTGGGACAATTAACTCCGAGAACTCGGGTATCGGGGGCGCAGGGGTCGTCAGGGGATAGTAATCCATTGGCCCGACGCCTGCCGTGAGGTTGTAGGTTTTGTCCACTATCCCGTCGAAGTCGGCATCAGGCGTCGTCCAATCGCTCCAGTAGTTGCCATAACCGTGAGGGGAGTCCGATGTGTTCCAATGATTGTTCGTTCCGCCGTCGTGGGCTTGAAGGTGCGCAGTGTCACGGGTGCTTCCGGCGCCGTTATTCCCAATGAAGGTGTTGTTCCAAATCCTATTGTTCGATCCAGTTCCAAGATATGCTCCATGAAGAGTGTTATTGCGCAGCTGGTTCCGGACAATTGTGTTGTCGTTGCTTGATAGGTCGAGATATATGCCGTAATTAGTGTTAAGGTCGCAGGTGTTGTCGTTCAAAACGTTCCTGTTGCTCGACGAGTAGACAGTGATGCCGTACTGATTATTCGAGCACGTGTTGTTGCTTAGAACATCATCGCTCGACGAGTCGAGATATATGCCATGCAGGCTGTTCGAGTTGCACGTGTTGTTGCTCAGCGTGTTCTTGCTGCTCGATGAGAATACAGTGATTCCATACTGATTGTTCGAGCATGTGTTGTTCCTTATGGTGTTGTCGTTGCTCAATGAGCCGAGGAATATGCCATCTGGATTGTTCGAGCATATGTTGTTGCTCATGGTGTTATTGTAAGATGACTCAAGAACTATGCCTGCCAGACTATTCGAGCTACAAGTGTTGTTGATTAGGGTGTTCTTGTTGCTCGAAGATGTCAGGTTTATTCCATACTGGGCGTTCGATTTACAGGTGTTGTTGCTGATGGTGCAGTTGCTCGACGTATGGAGCCATATGCCATCATAATTGTTCGAGGAGCAGTTGTTGTCGCTTATCCTGTTCTCGCTCGATGACCAGAGCCATATGCCCCGATCGTTAAAAGAGCAATTGTTGTTGCTTACTCTGTTCTTGATTGCTGAGTTGTCAAGCACTATGCCCCGTTCATTCAAAGAGCAGTTGTTGTTGTATACGCTGTTGTTGTTGCTCGATGTAGCGACTAATATGCCGATGTCGCTGTCATTGCAGTTGTTGTTATGAACGCTATTGTTGCCTGATTTGTGCAGCACCATGCTATACCCTGATGTGCTGTACGAGCAGTTGTTGTTGTATACGCTAATCTTGCTTGATACTGATAGCAAAATATTATCAAAATTGTTCGAGCAGTTATTGCCCATCACAGTGCCGTTCATGCAGGTGAACAAATAGATGCCTCGGTACGATCCGCCGCCATCATGAGCATAACAATTCCTGATGGTGAAGAACAAATGCGAGTTTTGTATCTGTATTCCATTTGCAGTTGATGCGTCAACACCCCATCCCTCAATGATGTATGGATCAACGGAAGTTCCGGATCCCCGCGAAATACCCGTAGTTGCGTTCAATCCGAGGAAGCCTGCATCGCCATCTATGAGAATCGGGGCATGAGTAGTATAGCTTATGTAACTCCTCTCTGGTACTTCCAAAGGCAGAGTCAATACCACTGAGAGCAAAACGGCAGAAATCAATAAAGTCATGATTAAGATGACCGAGTAGATTTTGACCTTCTTCGGATAACTCGATTCAGACAAGTCACTGACTCCATCATCGTAGCCAATCGATCGCTTCTTCGTCTCCAAAAGTCTCATCCACCTATTCGCGGAATTGGAGTATAGGATATTTCAGGATATTGATGCCATTCCCCTTCGCCTCAGTCTCACTCTCGCCAGGAGATAAGACTTTTCCGATTTCAAAGAAATGATCCCGAATCATTTTATATCGAATTCGTTCACAACTTGCACTGCTTGAAAGATGCAAGACTTAAGATACTCATAGTCGAATTCTCCGACTCACCCTGGGGGAAACTATCTGAGGTCAATTGAAGATGATGGGGAGGAGGGGGAGAAGTTCTTCGCCAACCTTTGTAATCAGTGGAATTGCGAATATCTTCACATCAGGCAGGATCAAGACGGATTATCCTCCGAGATGTTCCGAAATTATGAGAAAAGACCTGATTTTCTAGTTAATGTTCCTGATATTGCACCCATCTTTGTCGAAGTTAAGGTAAGAAGTATAGGACGAAAGAAACTTTCTGGCCCCCTATCGAAAGAGCCAGCATTCAGTGAGGATCATGCTCCATTCCTTAGAATAAGGAATTTCCAATCAAAGGTTGGAATAGCTACTTGGTATGCATTTTTTGAAAAAACAAATAAAGGCACGGATGAAACGGTGGCTTATCTTTGTCCGGTTTCTAGACTTGAGAAACAGGTAAAGTCTGACTTCTTGGGGAATTTTGAGAATTGGCCAATTATTTGGATACCGCGAAGATGTTTGAACAGATGCACTAACCATCTTGATTTATCGAATCCTTGCATCAGATGCCAAGGCCAAGATCGAATCTGTGAAACCCCAGATCTATGATCCGAACTCTTTCCGATTCCTTTCCGAGTGGTCTGGATGCCCCGGTCTTAATGGGAGCATTCTCATTTATATCATAATCAAACGAAAATATGAATACGTGATTAGGAGATTCCAATTCGTGTCTCCAACCGTCCAAATCGGTAATATCCTTTTTCATTATCGGAAAGACACATTACAAAAGATTGAGAATTCACAAGGAGATGTTCGAGTCCAAATTCAACAATATCTGCCTATCCATTTCATTTATGGAAAATGGAATCTTGAGAAGAAATTTATAAAGGACATTGAAGAAATTCTTAGGGCAATAGTCGCTCTTGAAAAGAAAACAAGAGACCCCATCAAGGCGGCCGATGCTGCAGATCATTTATTTAATTCCTTCACTCCATTCTGGCTTGAAAATTTACAGAACGCAAAACACATTCAAGCAAAGCAGCTATGGATTGAAATAATTGAATTGACAAAAAAGGTAGAGAGGAATCGCAACAGACACATACACAAAGGCACTCCCTATTATTTTCTTGCAACTACATACCTTGATGAACTCGATACCGAGGTGGCAATTAATTTCTTGCACGAAGGTGTCGAGGAAGATAAAGGTCTTCAGAAGAGGAGTCGAGGGAAAAGGAAAGCAGTCGATGCCCCAGGGTTTAAGACTATATCTTTGAATAAGGGCTTGAAAAACTTCCTGGCTCCTAATGTTAACTACATTCGTAATAATATTCTGGAAAAGTACCTGAGATACTATAATCGGATTATTGGCGACTCCCTACAATTATCTACACTTGACAAAGTATTCCTTCAAAATGAGAAGTATCAGGAAGAAACTTTTGTCTTAGCCCATTTCCTATATTGGACATTCAGATGGTCACGTTTGAGTAAGTATCTTTCTGTGAATAATTCATTTGCGAATTTCTCAATGATGCGAATGCAATCACTCCTAGCAGGAATCATTGAACAGTTGCTCAGACATGCCTATGGAAAGCGCACTTTCGGAAAGAATTATTATGCGCTTTATGCGGAGGAACAAGCGATTTCCACTAATCAAGCGAAAGAAGAGATGGATGCCTTTGTCGAATACCTAGGATGGAACAGGAATATCGATAAAGCATTGATTGCCTCTTTGGATTGGAAGCCAAGTAAAAATTCTCCCATAAAGGATAGACGATATGTTGCTCTTCTAATAGCATTACAATTCCGAAACCATTGTGCACATCAATTGAGTGCAACAAGATCCATTGCTGACAATTCTGAAAGAATTACAATAATCCTCTTTATCGCATTATTTATTGTAATTAGAAAGTTGCAATCGAAATTACCAGGGATTATATGAGATGCCGTTTTGAGAGGATGGAATGACCAATGCAACTGGATCTCACAAACTGCATCGACTAAAAAAACATTCTCGCATACTAGGTGAACTCCATTGAGGATTATCGAATGGAACATCAGGCACGGAGGCTCAAGGAAGAGGATGCCGGGTATAATCGATTCAATAGGTCGACTCGATGCGGATATTGCAGTATTGACTGAGTTCCGCTGTGATTCTGAGGAAGTCATAAGACAGGGTCTTGCTCAAAAAGGATTCAAAAACATCATCACTTCCAATCCCATGCCAAGGACCAACGGCATTCTCGCAGCTTCGAAAGAAGAAATCAGTCAAATTCCGATAAAACATATCTCTCCTGGTTTGCAACACAGATGGCTGAACCTTTTCGTCCCTGGTGGCGATTTCCATCTACTTTGTGTTCATGTACCGACAGCGAATAAGAAGAAGGATAAGGAAGCTTTCTGGAAATCGATTGTGGCATATGCAGAAGACATGAAGGATGAGCGTGCCCTAATGGTGGGGGATTTCAATACAGGTCTCACTCAGGATGCGCAAGGCACTCCGTTCGTATTCTCGGATTATATGGATGAGCTCATAAGCAAGGGTTGGACAGATGCCTGGAGAGTGCGAAATCCTGAGAAGAGAGAATATACTTGGTATAGCAATGATAATAACGGTTTTCGACTCGACTATGCGTTTTCATCTCCGAGATTAAAATCGGAAGTGATTGATGTCCGCTATTCTCATGAACCGAGGCTAGAGGGTCATTCGGACCACTCCATACTCATAGTTGAAATGATCCGCCCTTTCAGGAGATAAGACCGTTTTCCTACTAGCCCCCCTCGTCAGGTGATAAGGTTTTTCCCGATTATACTTAACCGACCATCCGCTCATAGACCCGCTTTCATATCCCAGTCGAAGAACCTGATGTGATCGAGGACTGAACATACCTTCGGCATGCCATTGTCCAGATATACCGCCCCGATGAGCGCCTCGAAAGTCGTGGCCAGTTCTTCGACGGTCTTTTCGTTCTTGGACTCGTTGTTGCTCCAAAGGATGTAGCCGTCGAAGTCCGGTATGGTCCTAGCGAACTCACCGAGCAGCTTGTTCTTCGCCAAGTCGGCTTTGGGCCGTGACAGCAATTCGGGGGTGTCCTCACCCAATTCATAGAAGTGGCTGGTTATCGCCAGGTTTAGTGCGGAGTCGCCGATTGTCGCGAGTGGTCCCTGGTTGCCGAATTCCTGGATGTCCCAATTATGGGCGAATAGGTCTTTGGTAGTCGGCCCCGCCTGACCGGATGACTCCTGATTGCCATCGACATTTCCGGGTCTAAGCATCGCTCTCACCAGGAGACCCCCGTCCTCGAAGCGGTAGCCGATCTTGGTTTCGAGGTCCGATAGTCTGCCTCTGGCGTCCGTCTTGAAGAACAGAGACCCCGTGGCCAACCAGTTCTCTATGGCTGGTATCGCCTTATCATCGCTCAGAATCCTCACCGAGTCGAAGTCGTACCGCCTCCGCATCAGTCTGCCGAGCTCCATTATCTGGTCCGGTTTACCGGACCCCTTCTTCTCGAAAACGGACTTTGGCAGAACTGTGAGGAGCGATGTCCTGCCTAGCACACCGCCAGGATTCGGACCCCATTTCCACTCGAAGGACTCGGATACTGCTGCCGCGTCCCCGAGCATTTTCTTGGGCGAATTGCTCTTCTCTATCTCGATGATCAGCGTCCTACCATTCAACTGGATCAGCATGTCCGGCTTCGCCAGGTCGATCTGTTTGTCATTCAAGGTTCGGAAGAGCAGGACGTCCTTGCCCTCGGTTCCATGTGAATGTGCGACAGAACATTTACCATCGATTCCATTCAGAATCCGCTCACGGATTTCCCTGTGGATTTCTGTATCCTTTGTCATCGGTCTTGCCACCCATGTCGTTCTTATCGTCGACTTCCGATTTCTCCTCCAATAGGAGCGCATCCAATTCTACATATAGGCGTCGGTCGTCAGATCGTCATCATATATTTAGTAAGTTGAATTTTAATACCATTTGAGATGATTTTGATATCCCTGGAAATCGTAATATAACGTCCTAGAACGGAAGCAGAACGGTGATCTGGTAGATGAAAGGTAAGAGAGATTCCGACAGAAGAGGGAAGGCGAGGTCGAATGAATGCGAAGGGAGTCGGCTGAACTTCCTCAGGCAGGTCTACATGAGTAGCCACGCGAGGATCGAGGCGAAGTTCCTCGCGATGATCAGGGCTCGGGATCTATCCATGAGGGACCGGGAGTTCTCTCTCATGTCCTTCAGAGAGGGGGCCGTGGAAATACTTAGCGCGGTCGAGAGGGTCTTCGGGGCAGAGGGGATCCGCGACGTCTCGAGGTATCTGAAAGTGCGCGAGTATCCTGTGGCCGATCTAAAGCGGGGCGAGGATGAGCTTGTGGAGGACGGCGACGAGGAAGGGGAGGGTGGCGATGGCCCGGCCCCGATCGACGACACACCCTGGACCTACGAGAAGGTCGACCCGAGGGGCGTCAACCCCTTGGAGCATCTGAGTGGCATGCCGCGCTTTCCGTTCGAGCTCGTAGACAAGGAAGAGGAGCCCTCCGG
>Ga0315288_10006896_pt1 | contig 14405 bp, 8 predicted proteins | sample YL17G11_20_MG_FD_203454 | JGI IMG/M metagenome (GOLD analysis project Ga0315288, IMG submission 203454) | Sediment microbial communities from Yellowstone Lake, YNP, Wyoming, USA - YL17G11_20 | ecosystem: Environmental > Aquatic > Freshwater > Lake > Sediment | place: USA: Wyoming | collected... | reverse complement strand
GCATTCCGGCGTAAGCGTACAGATAGGCGATATGCTGGCTCGGCTCGTTGCCGTGGGCGTACTGACCGATCAAGCCGGCGATGTCCTCGACCTGCTTGTATTTCTCCTCATCTCCCTCGAGCGCGAAGAGCGAATCGAGCTTCGCCGCGAACTTCTCCCGCCCTCCCATGAGGTCGATCAACCCCTGGGCGTCGTGGGGCACGTACCACGTGTACTGCCAGGCGTTACCTTCCGTATAGTCGCCGCCGTACTGCGCGTAGAGCGGATCGAAGGGCTCGCGGAAAGTGCCGTCGGTTTTCCTGGCCCGCATAAACCCGGTCGACGGGTCGAATATACGCCGGTAGCCGAGCGCCCTCCCGCGAAAAGCCTCATAGTCATCTTTCTTGCCGAGCTTCTCGGCCATCCGCGCGATGGTCCAATCGTCGTATGCGTACTCGAGAGTCTTCGAAGCCCCTTCCTTCTCGAGATCGATGGGGACGTACCCGTACTTCATGTAGTAGCCGAGTCCGCCGTACGGGGCATACGTCGCGCTCGTCTTCATCGCCTCGAACGCCGCCTTCGCGTCGAAGCCCCGTATCCCCTTCAGGTAGGCGTCGGCGATCACCGAGACCGCGTGATAACCGACCATGCACCACGTTTCGTTCGACCCGAACGACCAGACGGGGAGGATCTTGTGAACGCTTTCTTGCTGGTGCGCGAGCATCGACCGGATCATCTCGCCGTCGCGCGCCGGCTGTGTAAGGGTGAAGAGCGGGTGCGCCGCCCGGTACGTGTCCCAGAGCGAAAAGATGTGGTAGTTCGTGAACCCTTCGGCGATGTGGATGTCTTGGTCCAGTCCGCGGTACCGGCCGTCGACATCCATGTAGGTCACCGGCGCGAGCATCGTGTGGTAGAGGGCCGTGTAGAAGATCTCTTTCTCCCTCGGGCTCCCATCGACGACGATTCTCGAGAGCTCTCTCTCCCACGCGTTCTTGGCGTCCTCCCGGACTCGGTCGAAATCCCACCCGGGAACCTCGGCCTCGAGGTTTTTCAAGGCGCCGTCGATTCCGACGGACGAGAGGGCGACCTTGATGTAGAGGACTTCTCCCTCGCTTGTTTTGAAATTGAAAAACGCCTTGAGCTTCCGCCCGGAGACATCGGGATAGTTCTCGAGAAGCGTCGCCGCCCTCCCGAAACCGCGATACTGTTCCTCCGCTTCGTTTGCGACGCCGTAGGACTCGAACGGCTTCGAAAATCGTATGGCGAAATAGACGTGCCGATTGGGCGCCCAGCCCTTGGTCTGACGGTATCCCGTCACCGTCGTTTGGTTCTCGACTCTCACCTGCGACCACAACACTTTGCCGTCGTAGTTGTAGATGCTGCTCACGAGATCGAGTATGACGTGGGCGTTGTCGCTTCGGGGAAAAGTGTACCTATGGAATCCGACGCGCGTGGTGGCGGTGAGCTCCGCCTTGATCCCGTAGTCTTTGAGCACCACCGAGTAGTACCCGGGTGCTGCGGTTTCCTCGTCGTGGGAAAACCGGGAACGATATCCCTCGCCGGAGTTTTCCTTCGAGCCGGAGTCTTGCTTAGGACCTGCGTTCTCCTTCGAGCCAGGGTCCAGTTGCAACGGACCCACGGTGGGCACAAGAAGCACGTCGCCCATGTCCGAGTGTCCCGTGCCGCTGAAGTGCGTATGGCTGAAACCGATGATCGATGAATCCCCGTACTGGTAACCCGCGCACCACGGAAAGCTCTCGCGAAAAAAACGAACGTCCGTGTCGGGGCTCAATTGGACCATCCCAAAGGGGACGGTCGCGCCGGGATACGTGTGCCCTTCCCCATCGGTCCCGATAAAGGGATTCACGTAGTCGTAGGGTGTCTTGCCGTGCTCGTCGCGCGCCACCGCCTCGTTGGTCGCAGCCCGATCGCGTGTTCTCGATGCCCCGCGCTCCCCCCACGCCACGTCCTGAACAAGCAGAACCGCAAGACCGATCAGCATGAGAGTCGCCGTTTTCACGGTCACGTTGTTCCTTTCCCCGAGAAGAGCCTTCATTCTCGCCATCACGCTCCTCCTTACCCCGATCGTTCCACTGCCGAGAGACGGGCGTATACGAAGCGAGGCCGTCCGGCGTGTTCGCCGAACGGCCTCGCCGATGGGATCGATATCCCCGAGGCGTCAGTATACAACTCCGTCTTCCGCCGCCGCCGCCACTACTCGCCGGTGGAATACAGTGCCTTGATCCGTCCGAAGGTCGCCCCTTCCGACGGTACCACTCCCTCACCGGGACCGTGCACGTACCCCTTCGTGAAAACCCCGAGAGGACCCGCGATCGGCAAGTACAGGAATGCCTGCGATGAATTGACGGCGTCCGGGTGCTCGGCAAACCACTCCATGTCCCAGGGAGCGCGAAGGTTATTGAAGCCGAACGTGACCTGTTGCCCGGGGCCCACGACGGCGGACCCGCTCCATACGATCCCCCCGTAGGTCGGGAAAGCCTGTGGAGGCGGCATGATCCCGTGAGGAGTCTTGATCATCGTCGTGGACATCACGCTCGTCTGGTACATATTGAAAAGCGTGGTCCAGTCCGCAACCGTGGCGGTCGCGTTGAACCCGGCCGGTGCGATCCAGCTCGAATAGTTCACCGGACTCAGATCCAACGTGCCCAGGTAGAACAGGGTGAGCGTGACCGGGGCGGTCCCGGTGTTCTTGAGCGTGTACTGGTATGTTCTCCAACCGCCGCCGTTCGAAAGAGTCCCTTCACACGAGATGGTGAGCTCTCCAGCCCCCCAAGCCGCTTGCTCCCCCACAACAAGCACACAGAGAAGCGCGATCGAGACAACACACAATAACTTTGTCATGCTGCAAGTCCCCCTTTTGAAACGCGAACCACAGGCCCGGAGTCCACTGACGCGCCATGACACCCATGCCCAAGGTTCGAAGTGACTAACGGCTGGTCGACGGCAGGCTTGGTGAGAGAAAGCCAGAGGCGCGCGACTGGGTCCGAACGCGCCTCACCGGCCGACACAGCCACGTGGCCGGCGCGTTAGCCGCAATCTATGGCCATAAATTGCCCAACGTACTCGGCGGGATTGTACCACAATGAGCGGTGTAATTCATTAACGAAACGTTGGATGACCCGACAACCGGGTGGACCGATTGGGCCCGGCTGGTTGAAGGGCCGAGCGGCCGAGTCGGGGCGGACGAACGGCGCTCCAGCTCGCCGCGGTGCTCGAGGCGAGCGGGGCCAAGAACGGTGGGGCGAAAAAGACCGACCGCTCCCTCGCCGCCCCCGGCAAAATCGGCGAAAAGGAAGCGGTGGTCTGGTTTCTGGGTCACAGTGGTTGGGCGGTCAAGACGCAGAATCACCTCCTCATTTTCGACTATTTCATCCAAGGGAAAGACTCGAACGAGCCTGGCCTGTGCAACGGACATGTGCACCCGGCCGAGATGGCCGGCGAGAAGGTGGCTGTTTTCGCTTCCCACTTTCACGGCGACCATTACAACGCGGCCGTATTCGAATGGCGGCAGCAAGACCCCGACATTTCTTACTTCCTCGGTCTCCAGCCTCAGAACGCGCCGCCCTACGAGTACAGGGCGGGCCGGATGGAAAAGACCGTCGGCGATCTCAAGCTATGGACGATCCCGTCGACCGACGCCGGGGTCGGATCGGGTCGATCCAAATGGTGGCGCCCGACAACCGGGGCGATCACTTCGTCTACAAGAAGGGGAAAATCAAGGACCCGAAACCCGCCGTCACGCAGCACGCGCGCGTCGAGCGGAGGGGATGATCCAGCGGGTTTGATCTCATTGGGTGTGCTCAGGAGACTGCCGAGCGGGTTCACTCCCCCGGCGAATCCGCTCGGAGGCATTCGTTGGAACCGGTTATTTCTGCGCCGGGCGGACAAGTACGGCGAGCGAATGCGGCGTAAGCGTCAGGGTTTTCTCGACCCGCGGGGCATCCGCCTCGCCCGGCTGTAAAGAGAGCGTCGTATCCACGATTTTGAACCACGGCCGGTCCGAGGGAGGCAGATCGAACACCGCATCACCGTCCGTCGGATTGAAACCGACCAGGATATGCCGGTCGCCGGCGTCGTACGACACGCGAACGATCCGCGAATCGGCCCCGTCAGCTTGACGGGACCACTCCCCGTGCCGGAAAGAGGCGCATTGCTTCCGCAGCCGCACGAGCGACGCCACGAATCCGATGAGATCTTGATCCGCGCGGCCCCAGTCGAACCACGAAGTCTCGTTGTCCTGGCAGTAGGCGTTGTTGTTCCCTTTGTGCGTTTTCCCGAGTTCATCCCCTCCCAGGAGCATCGGCACCCCCCGTGAGAGCAGGAGCGTCGCGAGGAAGTTGCGCTTCTGACGAGACCGTAGGGTCTTGATTTCGATGTTGTCCGTCGGCCCCTCGACGCCGCAGTTCCACGAGCGGTTGTCGTCGTGACCGTCCCGGTTCCCCTCTCCGTTGGCCTCGTTGTGCTTTCTTTCGTACGAGACGAGGTCCTCCAGCGTGAAGCCGTCGTGACACGCCACGTAGTTCACACTCGAGCGCGCTGATCCGTTCGATGGACCAAAGATATCGGGACTCCCTCCCAACCGCGTCATGAACCGTCCAGAATCGCCGCCGCGCTGGTGCCAGAAATCCCGCGCGTCATCCCGGTACTTGTCGTTCCACTCGCACCACCCCCCGGGGAAGCGGCCCAGCTGATACCCATCGGGACCGATGTCCCACGGCTCGACGATGAGTTTGAGGGTTCCGAGCAACGGGTCGCGGCGGATCGTTTCCAGGAGATCGTTACCGAAATCGATGCGGTCGCCCTCGCGCGCAAGCACCGGCGCGAGATCGAAACGGAATCCATCGACGTGCATCTCATCCGCCCAGTACCTGAGCGCGTCGATGATCATTCGCCGCACGTGGGGGGACTCCGAGTTGACCGTGTTCTGCGTTCCGGTGTAGTCCTCGTACTCGAGGGCCGCGCCGTTTTTCAATCGATAGTAGGTCTTGTTGTCGATTCCCTTGAAAACCAGCATCGCCCCCCGAGTCCCGCCCTCGCCGGTGTGGTTGAATACGACGTCGAGAATCACCTCGAGCCCCGCCGAATGGAGCGAACGGACCATCTCTTTGAATTCTCTCACCGCGGCGCCGGGACTCTTATCGGAAGCGTATTCGTTGTGGGGAGCAAAGAACGAGACCGGATCGTATCCCCAGTAGTTGCGAAGCCCCGCCTCGACCAGATGGCGGCGATGAATGAACTGCTGGACGGGGAGCAGCTCGACCGCGGTCACTCCGAGGCGCGCGAGGTGTTCGACTGCAGCCGGAGACCCAAGCCCCGCGTACGTCCCGCGAAGCTCCGCGGGGATCGCCGGATGATTGATCGTGTATCCCTTGACGTGAGCTTCGTAGATGATCGTGTCCTCGAGAGGCGTCTTCGGAGAGCGATCGTCCTTCCAGTCGAAGGACGGATCGATGACAACCGACTTCGGCATGAACGGCGCCGTGTCATCGTTGTTGACGGGAGCCTCCGGGCGGTTCGCGTCGTATGGGAATAGCGCGGCATCCCATCGCACCGCGCCGTCGACGGCTCTCGCGCACGGGTCGAGGAGTAACTTCTGAGGCGAGCAGAGATGTCCTTCGGCCGGGTTCCATGGTCCATGGACGCGAAATCCGTAGTGTTGACCCGGTCCTATGGACTCGAGATAACCGTGAAAATGAGAACCGGTCCTCCCGGGGAGCCCGATCCTCTTCTCGACGCCCCGCTCGTCGAAGAGACAGAGTTCTATCCCGCTAGCGACCGAGGAAAAAACAGAGAAGTTGGTTCCGCGGCCGTCGAACACGCTCCCCAGCGGCTCCGGCTTTCCCTCGGACAAGGCCACGCCGATCCCTCTCTCATGCTCGTCCATAGATTTCGGCCAGCCGGGCTAGCTTTTCCCCGACTTCCACCGTTGGCTCTCCCGATTTCATCCGCCACTCCCAGTTCCCCGCCGCGACCGCCGGGCGATTCATCCGAGCGGACTCCCCGAGACCGAGAATATCTTGCGCGGGGAAGATCGCGAGCGCGCAGACGGACATCATCGCCAGACGGATCATGTCCCAATGGACGCTCGAGACGGAGGGCATCTCACCAAGATAGTCGCGGAGCCTCTGCTTCTGCGCCTCGCCCGCCTCGTTTTCGAGCCAGCCCCTCACCGTGTTGTTGTCGTGCGTCCCGGTGTAAAGGATCGAATCGGCGGTGTGGTTGTGGAGCGAGTACGGGTTCGACGCGGTGTCCCCGTCGAACGCGAAGAGGAGCACCTTCATCCCGGGGAGCCCGTACTTGTGCGCGAGCTCCCGGACATCCGGCGTGATGGTTCCGAGGTCCTCGGCAATGAGCGGCGGAGCGGGCCAGTATTTGTGGAGCGCGTGAAAGAAACCGTCACCGGGACCGTCCACCCACTCGCCGCCGGCAGCCGTGTCATGATCCGCGGGGACCTGCCAATACCCGGCGAACCCCCTGAAGTGGTCGATGCGGACCCAATCGAACATCTCGAAATTCCGCCGAAGCCGCGAAATCCACCAGGCGTATCCCGTCTTCGCGTGCTCCCGCCAATCGTATACGGGGCTTCCCCACAGCTGACCGGTGTCGCTAAACCCATCGGGCGGCACACCGGCGACCAGCTTCCGCCTCTTCGCTTCGTCGAGCTTGAACAGCGCGGGGTTGCTCCACACATCCGCGCTGTCGTAACCGACGTAGTATGGAAGATCCCCGATGATCTGGACACCGCGCCGGTTCGCGTAGCGCTTGAGCCGTGCCCACTGTTTGAAGAAAATGAACTGGAAGAACTTTTCGCGCTCGATGGCGCTCTCGAGTTCATGCGCGAGTTTGTCGAGCTCTTCGTTGGTCTTGTCCCTGACCGCCGGCGGCCAGTCCGCCCAGGACTGCCCGTCGAACCGCTCGCGTAAGACGGTGAAAAGGGCGAAGTCATCGAGCCACTCCGAGTTTTCATCACAGAACTGAGCGAAGCACTCGCGGCGAGCGCTCGCGGCGAAACGCCCGTACGCGATGTCGAGCAGACGCCGTTTGTGATTCGAGACTTCGGCGTAGTCGACTTTTTCCTCTGGGAGAACGGGAAAGGTTTTCAGGTCTTCTTCCGTCAGAAGACCCTCATCGCGCAAAAGGGAAGGGCTGATGAAAAGGGGGCTGCCGGCCGCCGCAGACGCGGCCTGGTACGGCGAGTTGTGTCCACCGGGAGCGGCCGGGCCCAACGGGAGAACTTGCCAGAAGACTTGCCGCGCCCCGACGAGAAAATCGATCCACCGGTACGCCTCGGTCCCCAGATCCCCGATGCCGAACCGGCCGGGTAGCGAGGATACATGGAGTAATATGCCGCTCGCTCGTCTGCGCATCGCTGGCCGCTATCCGCGCTTGCCACCACGGACCGTCTTGTCCACGATACCGAGCAGTTCCTCGGCCCGCGCGGTCCGCTCGTAGAGCTTGGGAATCCAGGCGTCACCCCAGAAGAGGAAGCAACTTGTCTCGCCCTCGAGGATGATCTGGCGCGCGGACTCGAGTGTCCCACGCGACTGCGCCGGAATGTCGCTCTTCGCGAGGTCCCAGTACCGGCGGCTCACCTCGAAGACCTTCTCGATGGCTCGCCGCTGAGGATCCGACCCCGCCCACTGCGAAAAATCGTATCCCGACGTATTGCCGACGTTCCAGGCTCCCGTCCGTACGGACGCTTGCCTCTCGGGCCGGTGGCGATCCAGAAACTCTGATATAAGAACCGGCCGGATCGGCGTCGCTCCCGACCGCACGCGGTCCATGAACGGCGCAAAGAAGTGACCGAAGAAATTCGATCCTTCCGACATATTGCGGAACCATCCACCGTTTTCGCCGTCAGACCACGTCGTGACGAGGCGGGAATCGCCCGCTCCCGGGCTCGAACCGACGCTTCGCATCACTTCCCCGGCAAACCACTCGGCGCTCATCCCGCTCTCCTGCGCGTTGGAAATCCCGCGGTCGCGAGGGATCACGGCGATCTCGGCCCCGTCTTTTCGCGCGATGCACGGCCGGTACGGATCGGGCGGCTCGGTTTCGACCGAGGGTTTGACGTGGACACCGTCCACGACCACGTACGTGTAACCCGCCTTGGCGAGAGCGGGGACCATCTCCATGTCGAACGCCATCTCGGGCGGCCAGAACCCGCGGGGCTCCCGCCCGAATACTTCAGCCGTGATCTGCCGTCCGGAAATCAGATGGTCCTCCCAATCTTCGCGGGGAATCAGCGGGAAAATCGGGTGAAAATAGCCCATTCCGATGGGCTCGATGTTCGCGGCTTGTTTGTAACTTTCGAGCATCGCGGGGATGTCGACGAATTGTCTGTACCGGTCGATGATGTCCTTCGACCGAAACTGTTCGAGAAGGATCCCCGAAAATCCGACGTGGAACCGGGCCACATCACGAAACTGATGGGCGTACCGGGCCGCGCGTTCGTAGCAGCGGATGATCTGTTGCGCTTCCCACGCGTTTTCCTCGATGAGCAAACGGAGATTGCCCGGCGGTTGGTGCATGTGGAGTCCCAGCGCGTGGTATACGGCGGGTCCCCCGCCGTGGCTCTCGATACCAGTCAGATTCATACCGGACTCCTCGACTGTTACCACCCGCCGTTTCGGACCGTGCAGTCCGTGGCGCTGAAGGAAGAGGTGGTGTCCCCGGCGGCGGGAACATAGCAGTACTTCACGTACTCGGTCACCATGCGGTGGCTGCTGAAGCGCCACGCAAGGGTTCGAAAAGCGTTTTTCTGGCGCTGGATCCAACGGCGTGGGACATCGTCCTCGTCCCTGTCGTAAAACATGGGGACGACCTCGTTCTCGAGCGCCTCGTACAACGACCCCAGGTCGTTCTCGTCCTGTTTCTGCAGGCTGGCGTGCTCGCCGCCCTCTCCGATGGCAAATCCGTTGGTCCCGTCGTATGCCTCGGCCCACCACCCGTCGAGGACCGACAGGTGGAGCGCACCGTTGATGACCGCCTTCATCCCGCTCGTCCCGCACGCTTCCAACGGCCGGCGGGGCATATTGAGCCACAGGTCCACGCCCTGCACGAGTTGGCGGGTGACGTTGATGTCGTAGTTCTCGATAAACACGATTTTCCCGATGAACCGGGGGTCGCGAGAAGCGTTGAAAATCTTCTGGATGAGCTTTTTACCCTCTTCGTCAGCGGGGTGTGCCTTGCCGGCGAAGATCACCTGAAGCGGCTTTTCCGGGTTGTTGACAAGCCGGTCGAGTCGGTCCAAATCGCGGAGCAAAAGATCCGCCCGTTTGTACGGGGTGAACCGCCTGGCGACGCCGATCGTAAGGGCATCGGCCCTGAGAAAGGGAACGCCGGGATTATGCGTCGGATCGGGCTCGCCCCGGGCCAGGCACTGGCGCCGTACCCGGTCGCGGACAAAGTCCAGCAGATGATTGCGAAGGATCTCGTTCAGCTCCCAGAGTTCTTCGTCGTACATCTCATCGACGGCTTCCCAGGTCTTCGGGTCGTGCATCTGGTCCTGCCAGTCTTCGCCGAGCCACCGGCGGTACAGACGATCCATCGAAGTGGCGAGCCACGTCCCCACGTGGATACCGTTGGTGATGTGACCGATGGGGACTTCGTCTCTCGTCTTATCCGGCCAAACCGCTTGCCACATGGCCCTGCTGACGTGCCGGTGCAGATTGGATACGGCGTTTCTGTAACGGGACATTTTGAGACCGAGAACGGTCATACAAAACGTCTCGTCGTGGTCCTTGGGGTTCACTCGGCCCAACGCCATAAAGTCTTCCTGGGAGAGCCCGAGTTGATTTCTCAAGGGGCCCAGGGTTTCTTCGACCAGCGCGGCGTCGAACCTGTCGTGTCCGGCAGGAACGGGGGTGTGGGTGGTGAACACGGTTTTGGAGGCCGCGATGTCCCTGACGTTATCGAAGGACTGGCCGTCGCGTTCCATCAGCGACCGGGCGAGTTCGAGCGCGGCGAAGGTGCTATGGCCCTCGTTGAGATGAATCACGCCTGGCTGGATCCCCATCGCGTGGAGCGCGCGAAGGCCGCCTACGCCGAGGACGAGCTCCTGACGAATCCTGACGTTCTTGTCGCCGCCGTAGAGCTGGGCGGTCAGCTCGCGGTTCACTTCGGAGTTTTCCTTGACGTTCGTATCGAGCAGAACGAACCGGCAACGCCCGACTCGGGCCGTCCACACCTGGACGTGGATGTTGTTGCCGGCGGCGGTTTCGAGAACGATTCGAAGCGGTTTCCCCCGGCCGTCCGCCGCATGGAGGGGCAAGCGATCGACCTCCGCGTCGTAGTAGTGTTCCTGCTGCCAACCGTTCGCGTCGAGACTCTGGTTGAAATAGCCTTTTACGTAGAGCAGTCCCACCCCGATGAGAGGAATGTCGAGATCGGACGCCGCCTTGAGGTGATCTCCCGAAAGCACGCCAAGACCGCCCGAGTAGATCGGAAGCGATTCGTGGAGCCCGAACTCGGCGGAGAAATAAGCCACCGGTCTCAAACGAAGAGACCGGACGTGCTGGCGGCCCCAGGTGTCCTCGTCCTCGAGGTAGTCGTGCAGCATGTAGTACGCGCGCGTGATGCGGGACCTCAGGGCCATGATCTTGGTTCGCTCTTCGAGGTAATCGTCGGACAGGCGATCGAGAAACGCGAGCGGATTGCGACTCAACTCCCTCCAGAGCTGGGGATCCAAGTCCTGGAAAATGTGATAGACCTCTGAATGCCAGGTCCAGTAGAGGTTGCGGGCCAGTTCGTTCAATCTGCGGCGTATTTCCAAGGTGCTCTCCTGTTGGCTGCTCGGTCCAGTATCGCCGGCGATGCTCCGCGAACGCCTATTCGCCTCACACGTTCCACCAATTAAGATCTATCCCCGGGAATACCACGTCATGGATCTCCGCGTCTCGGATTTCGAACCTCTCGACTTCAGTGAGTTTGTTCAGATAGCCGGTGTCATCCGCGAGCCGCTCAGCGATATCCGCCAGACACTCGAAGCGACCGGTGTGTTGCATGAAGCGTTTGATGCCGTAATCAACCGCCTGGTCGCGGGAAATGACGAACGGCCAGTCGCTCGCCTGCAATAAAAGCAATTCGCGAGCCGCTTTCACCAGAATGTCCTTAAGTTCGGGTCTCTCGCGCCACGGCAGGTTGTAAGTTATCTTGCCAAAAAGGGTTTCACAACGATACTCGATGTCCCACATCCAGCTCACCCGGCTGTTGACCCATACCCGGTGGTCTCCCCCGTCGCCCCACGACCCCTCGGGTAGCGCCACCGCCTTGTCCGGGGGGTGTTTCTCCAAGTGACCCGCGGCCGTAGAGAGGTCGACGTCCGGATCGACGTTCAGAGTGAGGAGGACGTCGCGGAGGAAGCGGGGACCTTCGAACCACCAGTGTCCGAAGAGCTCCGCGTCGAAGGAAGCCACCACAACCCCGTGTCGTCCCGTGCGATCGCGGTATTCGCGAAGCCTCTGTTTGACCTGATTGCAGAAGTGGATGGCGTGTTCGTATGTCTTGCCCGGAGTGTCGTCGGGGTAGTAGGGCTCCTTCCCCCCAAGCCCGATCTTCTGCCCCGTGATCTTCCAGTACCTCAGACCCCGGCGCTCGCCGTGTTTCTTGTGGAACTCGAGGTAGACCCCATCGGCGGGGTAGCCGACGTCGCCTGACCAGACCTTTTCGCATATCGCCCGATCCCGCGCGAAGGCGACCACGGACCCCGGGCTCGTCCCGTCGCTTGCCACCCGCGCCGGTTCGAGAACGGACCGCCATCCTCGGTCCGGGTACCTCAGGGCCTCTTCCCAATCGACCTTCCGCCACCCGTTGTTGTCCACCCATTCGCTCCGGCTGTGCTCCATCAGCTGGTTCTCGACAAAGAAGTGCGTCAGACCCTCTTTCGCCGCGAATTGCTCGGTGCCCAGCCGGTTCCGCGGGTGCCCCCACGGTATCGGCGCGTACCATGGCCCCGGCGGACGGTACGCACATTCGGGCAGCCATACGCCGGTGGGTCTGAACCCCAACACGCGCTCGGACGTCGACAGGCCCGCGCGAAGCTGCGCGAACACCGAGGAGTCTTCGTATAATAAAGGGAGATACGCGTGCGTGGCGCTCGAGGTGAGGATCTCCACCATCCCCCGGCGCGCAAAGTCGGCAAAGGCCCCGGGGATGTTCCCGCCTATTTTCGAGAATTGCTCGGCGAGATCGCCGTAGAACTTATCCCATTTCTCGGCGAGATACACGAAATGACGCTCGCCCCGCGCGTCGAATTCTCTCCGGTCGGATCTCGCCCGATCCCGCCGGTCCAGAAGATACTTCTCGAAGCCCTTCTTGAAATCCTCGTGGGCGAGCTGTTCGAGAAGGATCGGAGTGAGGCCTACCGTAAGCCTCGGGTTGCCCTTGAGAAACTCGCATTCCTGGATCGTGGAAAGCAGCGGCAGATACGTTTCGGCGGCCGCCTCGTAGAGCCAATCCTCGCCGTGCGGCCAAGTCCCGTGCCGGAGCACATAAGGCAGGTGGCCGTGCAAAACTAGACAAAAACTCCCTATGCTCATGCCTTATCTTCTCCTCGTCCGAGGGCGTGTCGTTTAATCCGACACTCCGGCCCGGCGGAACGGTACGCTTCGGGTCGTGTCACGCGACGTGTGTCATTTTCCGTCGGGAAAAATCTCCTGGGTGATTTTCAAGACTGGACGGCCGGCGCGGTGCGATAGCCGCCGTTGCGAAGAAGGCGGAAGACCCCTGCCGTCTGGGTCGCGATCACTTCCCACGTAAAAAGCTCTCCAACCTGGCGTCTTCCGTTCTCACCCATCCATCGCGCCCGGTCGAAATCCGAGAGCAGCGTACCCAACCCCCAGGCAATGGACTCGGGGTGGGGCGCTATCTTCAAACCGTTGTAGTCGTGCTGTACGAATTCGCTGGGACCGCCTCTATCGGTCGCCACCACGGGCTTGCTCGCGCTCCAGGCCTCCAGGATCACGATTCCGAATGGTTCGTTCCTGCTGGGCACGCAAACGCCGTCGCTGAATTTGAAAAACTTCACGACGTCGTTGGTGTCTCGGAAACCGACGAAGCGCACCGCAGCACTCACCCCGATCTGCCCCGCGCGGCGCTCGAGATCGCGCCGCATCCCGCCGTCGCCCGCGAAGACGAACTTCGCGTTCGAGTGGTAGCGCAACACCCATGGAATGGCTTCCATCAAGAGGTCGGGACCTTTCTGCCATTCCAGCCGGCCGCAGAAAAGAACCGTGGGATCCATCGGCCCGATGTCATACCCGCGGCGAGCTTTCGCAACGTCGAGATCGCCGTCGAACCGCGCCGTGCTGACGCCGTTGTAGATCACGGCTGTTTTCGATTCCGGCACTTCGTACATCCACTTGATCTCGTTGCGGGTGGCGTTCGAAACGCATATCACCTTGTCCGCCCAGTACGTCCCCGCGCGTTCCTGTTCGCGTATGCGGACGGAACGGCCTCCGGGAAACGTGTTGCCACAACGGGCGTATTCCGTCGAGTGAATCGTCAAGGCGCCCTTGCGGCCGCGGCCCTGTTTGATCCAAATCATCGCGTTCGCGGCGAGCCAGTCGTGCGCGTGGACGACGTCGAACGCCCCGATCATGTCTTCGACGATGAAGACGCGCTCGACGAACGCGCGGCACATGTTGTTGACGTCGTCGACGATTTCGTGGTGAGCCGTATACGGACAGCGGTGATAATGGACTCCGTCGATCCAGTCATGGTATTTCTGGCCCGGCGCCATCCGGGTGAACACGTGGATCTCGTGCCCGCGCCGTTCCAGAGCGGCGGAAAGCTCGCTCACGTGACCGGCGACTCCTCCCACCGCCACGGAGTGCAACGACTCCCAGGACAACATCGCGATTCTCAAAGCCTCTTCTCCCTTTCCAGACCGATCCGACGCGACCCGCTACCCTTCAACGCGTCGTAATACACCCTGATGCACTTTCGCGCCGCCGCCTCCCAGGTGAGCCCCTTGATCTCGTCGGCGCTCTCCCGCCGAAGCGTATCCGCAAGGCCGGGATACTTTAGGACGGCGACGATCATCTTGGCCATCATCTCGACGTCCCAGAAATCGACCTTGAGCGTGCCGCGCTTGAGCACCTCGGCCGCGCCGGAATCTTTGGAGAGGATCACGGGTACACCATGACGCGCCGCCTCCAGCGCCGTCAACCCAAAAGGTTCGCTAACCGAGGGCATCGCGTACACATCGGCCATTTCGTAGGCCCGGTCCACGTCGGAGCCGCGCAAGAATCCCTTGAATTCGATCTGGTTTCCAAGGCCGAGCTCGTCCGCCAGCTTGACGACGTAGGGCAGCTGATCGCCCGATCCGGCGATCACGAACTTCACGTTCCTCACCCGCTCCGCCACGCGAGCCGCGGCGCGGACGAAGTATTCGGGGCCTTTCT
>Ga0315288_10006894_pt1 | contig 14406 bp, 15 predicted proteins | sample YL17G11_20_MG_FD_203454 | JGI IMG/M metagenome (GOLD analysis project Ga0315288, IMG submission 203454) | Sediment microbial communities from Yellowstone Lake, YNP, Wyoming, USA - YL17G11_20 | ecosystem: Environmental > Aquatic > Freshwater > Lake > Sediment | place: USA: Wyoming | collected... | reverse complement strand
GGGATCGGTATTTCAGCGGTGCCGCCCGGCGTCAAGAGGCCATGCGGGCCGTGGTCGGCATCTGGAAGGACCGGTCCGATCTGCCAGACACGGAGAGCTATGTGCGGCGGCTTCGCAAGGGCAGCCGGATCAAGAGAGTTGCTCCTTGAAAACGGTTCTGATCGATTCCGACGTTCTCATCGAGGTTTCCCGGGCGCAGGACCCGGACCTGCTTGCTCGCTGGAATGAGTTGAGCGGCAGCGAGGTCGTCGTCTTGTGCTCCCCGGTCACTATCGCTGAGGTTTGGCACGGCGCGCGGCCGCATGGGTGCCCCCGCGGTAATTGTGGATTGCGGATTTCAAACGGATGGCCACGGCAGTCCGCATATTAGGAAGATCCCATGCAACTTGTCGGACCCAAGAGGCTGGCGATGGTGGCGGTGATTGGCGTCGTCGCGGGATTGATGATCATGGCAGTTGTCGTGCGCCTGATCGAAAACCGGTTCATCTATTTCCCGCCGCGCTATCCCGAAGGATTCCTCCCGGCCGCGCAGTATCCGTTTCGGTTTGAGGACGTGTGGCTGACGGCCGACGACGGCGTGAAGATCAATGCCTGGTACGTGCCGAACCCCGCCTCACGAAAAGTCCTGCTGATGTTCCATGGCAACGCGCTGAACCTCGGGCAGGATGGAACAGGGCGCCTGGATACGTTCGCGCGCCTGGGTGTCAATCTGCTGGAAATCGACTACCGAGGATACGGCAAAAGCGAGGGAACGCCGCACGAAGCCGGCCTTTATCGCGACGCCGACGCCGCCTACCGCTACCTGCGCGAGATAAAGCGGCACCAAGCGAGCGAAATCTGCATCTACGGCCACTCACTGGGCAGCGCCGTGGCCACCGATTTGGCCTCGCGGCGAGAGTGCGGTGGTTTAATCATTGAAAGCGCGTTCAGCAGTGGCCGTGAAATGGCGCGCCGCATGTTCGCCATCCCGCTTTTCCATTACCTGCCAAAGACCAAGTTCGACACCCTCGCCAAGATCCGCACGGTGCGCGCGCCGATCCTGGTCATCCACGGTGCGGACGACAATTTGATCCCGATGTCGATGGGGAAAGCGCTGTACGAGGCGGCGCCGCACCCGAAGTCGTTTCTCGCCGTAGCGCGCGCGGGCCACGACGATGCTTTCATCACCGGCGGCGAGAGGTACATTGAGGCGCTGCGCCAGTTCGTAGGTCCGTAAAGCGGTGAAAGCGGAAGGCGGAAACCGGCAGGACCGAGCCCGACGGCTTTCCTTGGTCTCCGGCGGGGATCTGCCGGGGGGATGCCGGAGCGCTACTCCAGCAGCAGGGCGCGGAAGCCGGCCTGGATGAAGTGCTGATCGGCGGCCAGGGCCTCACGGATTCCGCGCTCGCCCATAACTACAAACGACACGCAGTCCGTAAGACTCCATCCCTTGTCAGCCCTTTCTGCATAAAGCCGAAACCCCGTCTCGAACAGCTCCTGGCTGAGAGAAATGACCTCGATATCGGGGTCGCTCCGGATGTCGGCTATCAAGGCGATCGCCAACACCCGAAAACGCTGGTTCGCCAACGCGTCGCCGATCTCAAGCAGAATCGCTTCTGTCGTCACAAGTCGCGACGGGATGGTCGTAGCAAGGACGTGGGCGCGTTCGTGCAGTTGATCGTCGGCGTTGGTAAGGGCGAGCCAGTAACCGGTATCCGCAAACAAAACAGGACGATTCATCGCTTCGGTGTGCCGTGCAGGTAATGGTCGTGCTGCTCGGCTAGGTCGGGGATACCGAGAGGCTTCGCACGCGCCAGAATGCGGCCAATCGCGCGAGGCACAGTGACGGGCGCGCCCGTGGACGGCTCGCTTCCAATTATAATGAGATGGCGGGTGTTCGGTTCGAGGTCTAACGGCTCCTGGGGCCGGAAGACCTCCCCGTCATAGATCACCTCAACGCTTCGCGTCATACGTAACTCTCCCCCCTATTTTACATGACCGACCCTGCCGCCAATCAGGGTACGACCCTGTGCCGTCAAACCACACACGGCTACTCATCTCTTCGGCAGACCGTAGAGACACTGGTTATGCTGCTTGGCCAGGTCGGACACACCGAGGTCGCACGCCATTCCTAGGATGTCCTGGAGCGACCATTCGCCTGGTTCTTCCGGCTCCGCCGCCGGTTCGATTGTCACCCGGTAGCGGCCGTTGGGCTGCAGATCGAGCGGCTGTTCCGGCCGGAGGACCTCCCCGTCGAAGATCATGTCAACCGTGCGCATCATGTCAATTCAGTGACCCGTCGGCAGTCATGTCAAAGCGGCTAGGCCGAATTGCACCTGCGGGCGCGTCTCCGCGGAGCCGACTGCGGCTTGCTCGCCCGCCCCGCCTTCGTCAACTCTTTCACAATCGTCAAGAGGTAACGGCGGCCAGCAACTAGAGGGAGCGGTGTTTCCAAGCGAAAAACCTCGCCGTCGTACACCACGTCAGCGGTCCACTTCATTTTCCTCCTCCGCTCTCATTGTACACCGGGCCGGGCGTCCGACCCCGGTTGGCGACAACCGCATTTGTGAGCGCTGCAAACTCTGTTAGACTGCGCGCTATGAAACGGCTAGGCTATGCCTGTTTAGTGCTGTTGGCAGGCGCGGTCGCGGCGGCGGCGCAGGCGCCCGGCGGTTTGTTCACCATCGAGCAGGTGTTGAGCGCGCCGTTCCCGTCCGAGTTGCGCGCCGCGCCGGCTGGCAACCGGGTGGCCTGGGCCTTCGACGCGCGCGGCCAGCGCAACATCTGTGTGGCCGAAGGGCCGGCATTCAAGGCCCGCCGGCTCACCGGCTACGAGGCCGACGACGGCCAGGAGATCACCGCCATCACCTGGAGCCCGGACGGCCGCACCATTGTCTACGTGCGCGGCGGTACCAAGAACCAGGCCGGCGAAATCCCCAATCCCACCAGCAACCCGGCGGGCGCCGAGCAAGCCGTCTGGGCCGTTTCCGTGGACGGCGGAACGCCCCGGAAGCTGGGCCTGGGCGACTCGCCGGAGGTCTCGCCCGGCGGCGACCGCGTCGCCTTTCTCAAGGACGGCCAGGTCTGGGTGGCGCCGCTGGACGGCAAGGCGGAGGCCACGCAGTTTTTCGTGGCCCGCGGCACGCTCGGCTCACAGGCCTGGTCGCCCGACGGCTCGCGGCTGGCGTTTGTCAGCAGCCGCTCCGATCACAGTTTCATCGGCGTGTACGATACGCGCAAGAAATCGGTTTCCTACCTGGCGCCCGGCGTCGATCGGGACAGCGATCCCTGCTGGTCTCCCGACGGCCAGCGCATCGCCTTCGTGCGCACGCAATCCGCCGGCGGGCCGGGCGGCATGGGGATGGACCCGGACCGCGACCTCCCCTGGGCCATCTGGGTGGCGGAGGCCTCGAGCGGCGAAGGGCGCGAGGTGTGGCGGGCGCCGGCGCGCGCCGGCGGAACGCAATCGCGCCTGGCCGGCCGCGCCCTGCATCACTGGGCCGCCCAGGACCGCCTGATCTTCACCGCCGAGCTGGACGGCTGGAACCGGCTGTACTCGCTGCCCGCCTCGGGGGGAGAACCGCTGGCGCTGAGCGCTGCGGAATGCGAAGTGGAATCGCTGGCCACGACGCCCGACCGCAGGCAGGTGGTGTTCACTTCCAACTGCGGCGACATCGAGCGGCGGCATGTGTGGCGCGCCGCGGTCGCCGAGGCCGGCGCCGCGCAGATCACGACGGGGCAGGGGATCGAATGGGACGCCCAGGTGCTGTCCGACGGCCGCACGGTGGCCTTTTTCGCGTCCGATGCGCGCCGGCCCGCCTCCCCGCACCTGGCCGCCCTCGCCGGCGGCCAGCCACGGGCCATTGCGCGGGAAACGATTCCCGCTGACTTCCCGCTGCAGCAACTGGTCGAACCGCAGGTAGTGACCTTCAAGGCGGCCGACGGCTGGGAGATTCACGGCCAGCTCTTCCTGCCGGCGGCGTCGGCGGCCGGCGGCGGGCCGCGTCCGGCGGTGATTTTCGTTCATGGCGGGCCGAGCCGCCAGATGCTGCCCGCCTGGCACTACCGCTACTACTACCACAACTCTTACGGCTACAATCAGTACCTCGCCGGCCGCGGCTACGTGGTGCTTTCGGTGAACTTCCGCAGCGGCATCGGCTACGGGCGCGCCTTTCGGAACGCGCCGAAGCGCGGGGCGCGCGGGGCCTCGGAGTACCAGGACGTGGTGGCGGCGGCGCAGTTCTTGCGTGTCCGCGCCGACGTCGATCCGGCGCGCATCGGCATTTGGGGCGGCTCCTACGGCGGTTACCTGACGGCCCTGGCGCTGGCGCGCAACTCCGACCTGTTTGCCGCCGGCGTGGACCTGCACGGCGTGCACGACTGGTCGGCCCGGCTGCGTGCAGTTGGCACAGCGGCCGTGGCGCCCGCCGATTCCTCTACTACCAATCTGGCCCGCGAGTCGTCGCCCGTGGCCGCGGTCAAGACCTGGCGCTCGCCGGTGCTCCTGATCCATGGCGACGACGACCGCAACGTGAATTTCTCGCAGACGGTCGAGCTGGTGGCCAGGCTGCGGGAGCAAAAAGTCCCCTTCGAGCAGATCGTGTACCCCGATGAAGTGCATGACTTCCTGCGGCACGCGCACTGGCTTCAAGCCTATCGCGCGGCCACGCGCTTCTTCGATCAGCATCTGAAGAAATAGGAGACCATTCGCGCGTGTCTGGGTGCGCGGCACCCGATTACCCATCCCTGCCTGCAGTGGACGGTCCTGCTTGCATCCGAGCCGGCAGGTCCATGGGCATCACCTGCTATAATCATGTTGGACTGCGCGATGAGGTGATAGATGCCGCTGAACGTGACGCTGAGTTTCCCTGCTGAACTCGAGGAAAAACTGCGCAGAGAAACCCCGAACCTCGATGTTGACGTTAGGGAGGCGTACCTCCTGGAGCTCTTCCGCCAGGGAAGAGTCAGCCACTACGAACTTGCCTGCGTGCTGGGGTTGGACCGCTTCGAAACCGACGCCTGGCTGAAGCGGCACAAGCTCTTCGAAGGCTCTCTGACGATGGCGGACCTCGAAGCCGATCGACAGACGCTTGATCGAGTCATGAGCAAGGCTCGCTGATGCTGGTCGTCGCTGACAGCTCTCCGCTTATCGTCCTGATCGATATCGGGCACATAGCGGTGTTGCCCGTGCTCTTCGGGGAGGTCATTGTCCCGCCGGAGGTTTTGGCGGAGCTGGACCAGCCCAGGCGGCCGCAGGCGGTTCGTGACTTCACTGCTTCCCGCCCCTCCTGGCTTCTTGAGCGGGCGCCGGTGGCGATCGAGCCGATTCCCACGCTTCACGCTGGTGAGATCGCCGCCATCAGCCTGGCTCAAGAGCTGAACGCCGATCTGTTGCTCATTGACGAAGTGTGCGGGCGAAAGGCCGCCGCCGAGCGTCATATTCCGTTCACTGGTACCGTTGGAGTGATCGAGTTGGCCGCCGACCGCGGTCTGCTCGACTTGCAGGATGCCTTTGCGCGGGTGAAGAAGACTGACTTTTGGATATCGCACGAATTGCTCGATGAGCGACTGAAACTCTACCAGGCCGGCAGAAGGCCCCTCTGAGGAGTATAAGGATGACATCCGGGCCGGAACGCGTCCCCGCTCCAGAACCTGAAATGACCCACGTCCGCTATCGGGTTCTGGGAATGCTGTTCTTGCTGTCGATCATCACCTACATGGACCGCGTGTGCATCGGCTCGGCGGCCGTCGATATGCAGCGCGACCTGGGCCTGACCGACGTGCAGTTGGGGTTGATCTTCAGCGCGTTCTCGCTGGCCTATGGGGTGTTCGAGATTCCCAGCGGCTGGATGGGCGACCGCTTCGGCCCGCGGAAGATGCTGACGCGCATCGTCCTGTGGTGGTCGGCCTTCACGGTGCTGACCGGGCGGGTGACCGGCTTTTACAGCCTGTGGGTCACGCGCTTTCTGTTCGGGGCGGGCGAAGCGGGCGCCTATCCCAACAGTTCCTGCGCCATCGCCCGCTGGTTTCCGTTCGCGGAGCGGGCGCGGGCACAAGGCATGGTGTGGATGGCCAGCCGCCTGGGCGGGGCGCTGGCGCCGCTGATTGTGGTGCCGTTGCAGCGGCAACTTGGCTGGCGCACCGTCTTTTACCTGTTCGGAGGCATGGGCGTGGTCTGGGCGGCGGCCTGGTTCGCCTGGTATCGGGATGATCCGGGCCAGAAGCGCGGGGTCAGCGACGCGGAAATTCGCGTGATCCGCGAAGGGGCGCCACCGCCCGCCGGCCACCTCCCCACCCCCTGGCGAGCGGTGCTGACCAGCCCCAACATGTGGGCCGTGGTGATGATGTACTTCACCTACGGCTACGGCGTGCAGTTTTACTTCTTCTGGATGCCCAAGTACCTGGTGCAGGTCCGCGGCATCAAGGACTTCGCTCCTTACGCCGCGCTGCCGTTCCTGCTGGGCGCCATTGCCAACGGGGTGGGCGGCTGGGCCAGCGACGCGCTGGTGCGCCGCTTCGGCCTGCGCTGGGGGCGGAGAACGGTGGGGCTGGCGGGTCTCGGCTCCAGTGTGCTGTTTGTCTTCTTCTCGGTGATCCTGCCCAGCTACGCGCTGATCGGCGGCTGGCGGGCGCCGGTGGCCGTGATCTCGCTGGCCCTGGGCTTCGCCGCCACCGACTTCATGCTGCCCACCTGCTGGGCCGTCTGCCTCGACATCGGCAAGCGCCATGCGGGAACGGTGACCGGGTTCATGAACACCGCGGCGCAGATCGGCGGTGCAATCGCAGCCACAGTGATCGGCTACTTCGCCGGCCACAAACAATGGAACACAGCGATTCTGACCATGGCGGCCATGCTGTTGGTCAGCTCGCTGCTGTACCTGGTGATCGATGCCAGCCGCCCGCTGGTTGCTGAAGAAGAAGGTGCCAGGTTCTAGGTTTTAGGTGTTAGGTTTCGCGCGACCGCTAACACCTAACACCTGTCTCGGTCATTCGACGATGCGGGCCAGGTTGCGCTGCCGGGTTTCGGGCAGCGTCCACACCCAGGAGCCGGTGGCCAGGGCCAGCACCAGCGGCACCCCCAGCCCGCCCGGCAACCCATAGGCGGAGACAAGCGCCCCGACAACGATCGGCGCGAAAAACTGCACGCCCCGGGCGCAATTGTAGGAAGTGCCCATGGCGAAATTGCGCACCTGGGTGGGGAACAATTCCGCCAGGAGCGCGCCGAAGCCGGCGGTACAGCCGGAGCCGAGCCCCAGCGCGAACATCACGCCCCAGAACAGCCATGGGCGGGGAATCAGCACCTGCCATTGGAAGGCCAGCGGGTAGAGCGCGGCGGCGGTCAGCAGCGAGTAGAGGGTGTAAGCCAGCCGGCGGCCGTGCCGGTCGGCGATGAACCCGAAGGCCATCATGCCCAGGAGCTGCCCTAGTTGCGCCGTCAGGATCCACAGCGCCGAGCGGCCGACGGGCTGATGGAACTGGTTCTGCAGAAACTTGGGCAGCCAGATGTAGCAGGTCCAGTAGGTCCCCAGCTTGAAAACGCCCAGCAGCCAGCCCTTGAACATCGCCCCCAGCAGGTGATGCTGCTTCAGCCAGACCAGGGCGGCGAGCGGCGAGAGTTGCTCTTCCTTCTGCCGGCTCCACAAAGGGGATTCCGGCAAGTGTTGGCGCACGATGAACGCCAAAACAGCCGAGGCGGAGGAAACCAGGAAAACCGCACGCCAGCCGATCCAGGGAGAAACCAGCAGGCCGGTCACGGCCGCCAAACCCACCCCGACCGGTTCGCCGGCCTGCAGGAAAGCCGAAGCCCGGCCGCGCATCCGCGTGGGCGTGGATTCGGCCAGCAAGGCGTGACCGACCGCCCACTCGCCACCCACGCCCAGGCCGGTGAGCAGCCGAAACGCCAGCAGCGTCAGCGGGCCGACCGACAACGCGGTCAAGGCCGTCCCCAGCGAATACAGCCCGATGGTCCAGGTCATCACCCGCTTGCGGCCGTAACGGTCCGACAGGTAGCCAAACGCGATTCCGCCGATGCCCGACGCGCCCAGCGCCACGCCCAGCAACACCGCCTCCTCCGGCTGCGTCAGGTGCAGATCATGTCCGATCGGGATCAGCAGGAAGGAGAACAGCACCAGGTCGTAGAAATCGAACAGCCAGCCGAAAAACGAGATCAGCCAGATGCGGACGGGGAAGCACGTCGGGGCGGCCGGGCTGGATGCTTCAGGCGGTGGCGAGGCAACGGCCATGCCGCGTTGTTTACCACATGAAGTTTCAAGTTTCAACTTGGGGCGCGCCACACCTGCCCCGACTGGGAACTCTGAACTGTAGACTTACTGCTCAATGCGGAGGACGTAGCGCTGGCCGGTGCGGGTTTGAGCCGACTCGGCGCGCAGGCGGCGGGCTACGTCGCCGAGCGGTTCGGGATCGGGCTGGAAGACGCCAGGAATCCCCATCCCGATCACCCGCCTGTCGCCACCCTGGATTACGATGACATTGACCGGGCCGGTGATGATCCTGGAGGTCGGCGACCAGTAAAACGAGGGCTGCTCGGCGTCGGCGATGACAGTGGTGTATTCCGGCAGGAGCGCCGGCGGCAATGGCGGCAGAAGCGGGTAATAGGCGTAAAAGGGCGGATACCCGTAGCTATAGACGAACGAAGGCCCAAGCACCCGGCGCGGGAAGGAAGTGAAGCCGGAATGCGTCGCCGGCGGCCGGGGCCCGAAACCGACATGCCCGGCCCCCGGATGCCCGCCACCGGGCCGCGGAGCGACACCGACATGCCCGCCAGCCGGCCGCGGAGCGACACCGACATGCCCGCCAGCCGGTCGCGGAGCGACACCGACATGCCCGCCAGCCGGCCGCGGAGCGACACCGACATGTCCGCCAGCCGGCCGCGGAGCGACACCCACATGTCCGCCAGCCGGCCGCGGAGCGACACCGCCACGAGGTCCGCCGAACGCCGGCGCGCTGCGGGAACGCTGCTGTGCCTGCGCCGGCAACACCACGGCGGGCAGCAATAAGAGCAAGACCGGAAGCAAACGCCGCGACATGAGACCCTCTCCTGCTCACTCTAGCGCCAACGGCCGTTCGGATCAAGATGGGCCGTCGGCGCCTGAGCGAATGTGCGCATGCACGATAGAAGACGTTTCCGGGATGCTTGTGGTTTCAGCCGTCAGTCGGCCTCCTACGGTGAGAAGCGGATGCTACGCAACTTCTCCAGGAATGCGGGCCGCGCGTCGCCCGTGGTGCTCAGGCAGGCATAGGCCACGTGCACCAGGCGCACGTTCTTCCGTACCGGGTCGCGAACGAAGGGAAAGGGCGTGTCGGCGCCCACGGCCCAGAACAGGAAGGCGCGGGCGCCCTGCCACTCATCCGGCAGGTTGAAGTAATCGAGCTGGGGGCGGTCGACGTAGCGTTGCCCCTGCGCTTCGTAAATGAAAAACGTTTTCCCGTCGATCTCCACCCGCTCCGTTGGAGGAACGTAAAAGGAAGGAAACAGCCCGCGGGCGCGGCCCTCGCTGTTCAGCGACACTTCCGAGCTCACCTGCCCGGCGTAAAAATCCAGCGGCGTGGCCGCCGGTTCGCAGGCCTGGGTAATGGAAACGGCCTGCGGCGGCCGCTCCTTCTTTTCCTTCTTATCACTCTGCTTCTCCTCGCGCTCGCGCCGGGACTCTTCGGCCGCCTCAGCCGCCGCCAACGATGACTTGGCGCGGGCCAGGCAATTGCGTGAGGGTGGAAAGAAGAAATAGAACAGGTAAGACAGGCCGTTGGTGTGGATGTGCTCGTTGAGCGCGGCCGGATTGCTGCCAATGAAAGGGTTCTCCGAAACACCCGTTTTCAGCACTTCCCAGGCTTTTCGGTTTTCCAGCACTCGAAACTCGGAAAAGACCAGGCGCGGAGCGGCGCCGGCCAGCAGAAAGGGCGGCGGCAGATCATCGTTGCGGTGTTCGGTCCAGTCGCCGGTCAGCAGCGCCGTGGCGCGATCGCCTAAAGCGAAGGTCCGCGGGCCCACCGGTGGCTCCTGGCCCCAGCCGGAAGCTGCCAGCAGCACCGCAATGAAGACAGCCCGCATGTCGCCTCCGCCAGTTAGACGCCAGCGTGGCGCGCGCCGTTTCCGCCGGCACGGAATGTTGCCACCTGGCCCCTGGCGCCTGACTACCCACCCAGCGTGATCATCTCGATTTTCTTGCGTTGGCATTCGCTGCCGGATTGGATTTGGGTGAATCTCTGCTCGGAATAGCGGTCGTTGCGGCCGCTCCATGCCGCGGTGATGGCCTGCTTGAGTTCCTCGTCGCCGGCCCCCCCGCGCAGCAGCGCTTTCAGGTCGTGCCCGGTTTCCGCGAAGAGGCAGGTGACCAGCTTCCCTTCAGCAGTCAGCCGGACGCGCGTGCAGGCCGAGCAAAATGGCTCGGTCACGGAGGCGATCACACCCACCTCTCCGCCGCCGTCGGCGAACTCGTAATCGACGGCGGGCGCGGTGGGGTCCTCGCGCGGCGCCTCGCGCAGCGGATAGCGCGACTGGATGCGCGCCAAAATCTCCCGTTTCGAAAAGACCTTGTCCGGACGCCAGTCATTGACGTTGCCCACGTCCATGTATTCGATGAAACGGATGGCAAAGCCATTGCCGCGGGCAAACTCGACCAGGTCGAGGATCTCGTCGTCGTTGACGCCGCGTTCGATCACGGCGTTGAGCTTGATGGGCGCTAGTCCTTCATTCTTTGCGGCCGACAAGCCTTCCAGAACGCGCTTCAATTCGCCGCGCTGGGTGATACGGCGGAACTTCTCGGGATCCAGGCTTTCCAGGCTGACGTTGATGCGGCGCAGCCCGGCGGCGCGCAGCGCTGCCGCTTTCTCGGCCAGCAGCGCGCCGTTGGTGGTCAGGCACAAATCCTTGAGACCGGCCAGCGCCGCCAGTTGGGCCACCAGGCATTCGAGGCCGCGCCGCAGCAGGGGCTCGCCGCCCGTCAGGCGGATCTTCTCCACGCCCAGCGAGACGAACAGCCGCGCCAGCCGCGCGATTTCCTCGTAGGCCAGGATTTCCTGCCGTTCGATCCAGACGTACTTGTCGAGCGGCATGCAGGACGTGCACCGGAAATTGCAGCGGTCGGTGACGGAAATCCGGAGGTCTCTGGCTGGCCGGTTGTAGATGTCCCGCAGCATCGAATCCTCGACCAGTATAGCGTGATCGGCGGATTGCGGGGGCCACGGCCCATCCTCACATTTCGCGGGCTCACTGATGCCGGAGCACCGCGGCGGGTTCAAAAGTCTGAATGCCGGAGGAATCCTTTATCGATCGCCCTGCTGGACCCAGGCCAGGTTGAAGGCCGCGTGCTTGATGGATTTGCGCGGCTCGGCGCCCGGCTGCTGCGGCAGGAAGTAGCTGTAACTGACGTGCAGCAGGCCGTCGCGCGACTGCACGATGCTGGGGTAATGATAGCTGCCGGCGGGAGGGCTTCCGGGCTCGCGTTCCAGGTGCCGCGTCCACTTCCACGTTTTCCCCTCGTCATCGGAGATGCTGATGGCCAGGCTGTGGCGGCCGCGCTCCAGATCGTTGTACACCAGCGCCCAATGGCCGTTGCGCAGGCGAGTCACCTCGGCGCCGGAGCCGGGGTTGGGGATGTCGGTGTCGCGCGGCGCGGTCCAGGTGATGCCGTCGTCGCCGGAGGTGCTGATGTGGAGGCGCTTGGGCGGCGGGCCGTTGTCGCGCATGTAGGCCACCAGCGTGCCGTCGTTCTTCCTCGCCACGCTGGGCTGGATGTTGCCCAAGCCGACGATGGGCTTGCTGGTGGTCCAAGTCTCGCCGCCGTCATCGCTGATGGCCATCAGCGAGAACGAATAACCATCGGAATAAAGCGGAACCAGGATGCGCCCGGAGGGCAGCGCCACGGGGTGCGCCCGCGTCATCCAGCCCATGCGGCTGAAATACTTGTCGGCGGCGTGCTCCTTCAACTGGGCGGCGTACTTGGACGCCTCGGGCGAGGGCTGGGCCGTTCGCAGGTAGTCATCGACGGCGCGCGCCGTTTCCGCCGCGAAATCGCGGGGGACAAACAGCATGGTGTCGTTCCACTGCCAGGCCGGCGGCCGGTCGGCGCGCTGGTAATCGCTGGAAATCCGGTATTTCATCAGCGCCGTGTGCCATTCGTTGGCCAGGATCACCGGCCACAGCAGCCACAGCCGCTGCTTGCTGTCGATGAACAGCGCCGGGTTGGCGTCCGGGAAGCCGGGGGTGTCGGCCATCAGGAATCGCGGCCGCCACTGCTTCTCGCCTTTCACCTTGCGCGCGCCTTCCACGATCACGTCGTCGGCGTTGCGCTCGCCCGAGCCGTGATACCAGGCGACCAGGAGGTCGCCGTTGGGCGCTTCGACGATGCAGGAGGCGTGGTTGTGCCACTTCTCCGCCGGAAAGACCAGCTCCGCTTCGTAGAACGGCGCCTGCGCAAAAGCCAAACCGGCAAGAAACAGCCAGCAAGCGACCAGGATTCTCATAGGCCCATCTTAGCCGCAGATTGCGCCGATTGCGCAGATGGAAGCACTAGCGCTCCTTGGCTGCCGCGGGGCTCGGGCGGGGCCAGTTGTAGTCGTTGCGGCCGGCGGCGCGGTCCAGCGGCCCCTCCGGCAGCGTCTTCTGCCAGGCCAGCACCTTCTCGGCCAGCCGCGCGACCACGTCCGGCTTGCGCTCGGCCAGGTTGTTCAGCTCCGTCGGATCATGCGGGATGTCGTAAAGCTCCACCCGGCTGCGGTCCGGATTGACCAACAATTTCCAGTCGCCTTCCCGGATGGCCAGCATCGGGCTGCGGTTGGCCATGTCGCCCATGATGTTGAACCGCCATTCCCACAGGATCGGCCTGGTCCGCGGGCGGGACTTGCCGGTGAGGATGTCGCCCATGTCCTCACCGTCGGGCTGAACGTCCTGTGGCACGTTCACACCGGCGAAGCGGCAAACGGTCGGCAGGATGTCCACCGCGGTGAGGACCGAGGCGTCGTCCACGCGGTTGGCGGCGATGTGCCCGGGCCAGCGCGCGATGAAGGGGAGCCGCACGCCGCCTTCGTAGAGGCTGCGCTTGCGGCCGCGGAACGGCCCCGCCGAACCTATGCCGCTGTGGCCCGCGTTGCGGATGTGGATGTCTTCCGGTCCGTTGTCGCTGGAGAAGAACACGAACGTGTCGCCGCCCAGCCCCAGTTCGTCCAGCTTTCCCAACAGCCTGCCGACTTGCGTATCCAGGTCCGTGACCGAAGCGGCGAAAATCTGGAGGGCGCTCTTGTGGAGCACGCCGCCGCCCGGCCCCAGGTTCTTGTAAGGCTCCATCTGCTGCTCGGTCGGGTTCAGGATGGCGTGCGGCACCAGGCTCCAGACGTTGACATAGAACGGCTGGTCGCGGTGCTGCTGGATGAAGCGGATGGTTTCATCGACGATCAGGGTGCTGGACCGGGCGCGGAAGAACGGGTCTTTCTCCTCCCAGGTCGGGCCGTTGGCATTCACCGTCCGGTAGTCGTCGAAGCCGTAGGCGCTGGGCTCCGGCGCGCCGCGGCCATTGCCCAGGTGCCACTTGCCGAAGTGGGCGGTGGCGTATCCGGCCTGTTTCAGCAGGCGCGGGAGCGTAGGCACGGCCGGGTCGAGCCAGTTGGGCATGCCACGGTCCTGGTTCAACTGCGCGGTAGCGAAGTGGCCGTGAACGCGGTGGCGCGCTGGGTAATGGCTGGTCATGAAGGCGGTGCGGCTGGGCGAGCAGACCGGCCCGTTCACGTAGAACTGGCTGAACAGCGCGCCCTGCCGCGCCAGCCGGTCCAGGTTGGGCGTCTTGATTTGCGGGTGGCCGTAGCAGCCCAGGTCGCCCCAGCCGAGATCGTCGGCGAGGATGAAGATGATGTTGGGGCGCTTGCGCTGAGCCTGCGCGGTGAGCCCCGGGGCGCCCAGCGCCGTCAGCGCGCCCGCCGCGGTTCGGAGGAAGTTGCGTCGGTTCATCATGGCGGAGTGCATTTTAACCACAAAGGCAGAAAGACACAAAGTCCCACAAAGTCTGTTGCTTTGTGGGACTTTGTGTCTTCGTGACTCTGTGGTGAAGATTCACCTTGGTTCGGGGCAGTAGTTGCCGTCGAAGCCGCGCGCCTGCTGCCGGCGGGTGAGTGGATCGGGGAAGGGAGGCGGGGGAGGGAAGATGCCGAGCCGCACCAGTTGCGGGCGGTATTCGTAGCGGATGTTCACGGCCGCGGCCGGCGTGTCCTCCAGGTCCATGAAGACGCGGACCACGTGGTGGTCAATGCGCTGGCCGATGCCGGTGGCGGCGTATTCATCGGCGGGCGCTGCCTTGGCAGAGGACTCGGCCTGCGACTTGTTGCGCTCCTGGTCGCGCCGCGGCGCGCCGGCTGCCGCGCCCGACTGCTGTTCGGGCCGCATCATTGGCGCCGGGGGCGGCTGCGGCATGCGCTCGC
>Ga0315288_10006893_pt1 | contig 14407 bp, 13 predicted proteins | sample YL17G11_20_MG_FD_203454 | JGI IMG/M metagenome (GOLD analysis project Ga0315288, IMG submission 203454) | Sediment microbial communities from Yellowstone Lake, YNP, Wyoming, USA - YL17G11_20 | ecosystem: Environmental > Aquatic > Freshwater > Lake > Sediment | place: USA: Wyoming | collected... | reverse complement strand
GGCCCGTTGCACTTTCCGGTACGGTTCGGTGCGCGATGCCGCCCAGGTCTGCAGAGTCTTCCGCTCTTCGGGACTCAACGTCACAACCGCTGCTTTGCGTGCCATGGCACAGCATACCACCCCATGCTATGTGTGTATATCCACTAGGCGGACGCGACACTAGGCTTCTCCGTGTAGCCTACCGATGCGCACGGGGACCAGCGGATGAGGATCGCCCATTCGGAGGTGGGATGACAGACATCGTGCTCTACGTCGCATCGGCATTGACCGGCCTGTGGGGCATCGCACATCTCTTCGCCACGCGCGGCGTGGTGAGAGGCTTCGGCGAGCTCACGGCGGACAATCGGAGGATCCTCACCATGGAGTGGATCGTCGAGGGGGTGGCGCTCGTCTCGACGGCGGCCTTCGTCGCTGTGGCGACCGCGATTGACTCCCAGGCCGCGGTATCCGGGGCGGTCTACGTCGTGGCGATCGCCACGCTGGTCGTGCTCGCTCTCGTCTCCCTCTTCACCGGGTTCCGGGTGCGTTTCCTCCCGTTCCGGCTTTGTCCGTTCATCTTCGGGCTCTCCGCGACCCTGATCGCCCTGGGCGCCTGGCTCTGATTCGGTGACTGCCCGTGTGGCGACGGGGTCACGCAAGGCGGATTTGCCCGTACGACAGCGCGTTGGCTCCTCGACGTTCACGCGACGTCTCCTGTGCGGTGTATAATCCCGGTGTATACACCTCAGGAGGTGCGGCATGGAACGGACGCAGATCTATCTGACCCGGCGCCAGCGGAGCGAGCTCGCCGCGCTCGCGGATCAAGCGGGGAAGAACCAGAGCGAACTCATCCGAGAGGCCGTGGACCGGCTTCTCGACGCGGCCAGTGTGGGTCGACGCGAGGTCGCGCTCGGTCGGGCCGCGGGGATGTGGAAAGGTCGCGCGGACCTTCCCGATCTCGCGAAGCTGCGAGCGGAATGGGATCGGGAGTGACGATGGCAAGACCCACCCTCTTGGATACGGACGTCCTCGTCGACTTCCTGCGCGGCCATGAGGAGGCAGCGGCGTTCGTCTCCGCGAATGTGGATCGGATCCTCCTCTCGGCCCTCGTCGTGGCCGAGCTCTACTCCGAAGTGAAGGGCGAAGTGGAGGAGGCGGCGCTGGACGACGTCGTCGGCCTCTTTCGCGTGGTCGAGATCGCGGCAGAGGTCGCGAAGGCCGCCGGGCTCTACCGGCACGACTACGGCAAGTCACACGGCGTCGGCCTCGCCGATGCGCTCCTCGCTGCCACAGCCGAAGCGGAGGGAGCCGAGCTTGCCACGCTGAACACCCGGCACTACCCGATGCTGAAGGGCCTGCGCCCCGCGTACCGGAAGACCGCCCGCCGACGCAGCGGCTGAGCCTCTGCGCAAGGAGCCGAGGACTCGCGCCGACCGCAAGGCGGTCGAGCGTCCTCCTCCGGAGAACCCAGCACCACGCACCGGCCCCTGTCCCACACTGTGAGAAACGGTTTCCTAGTCCGGGACCGGTATAATCGACCGACCCACATCGAAGGGAGGAAGAGATGGCGAAGCGGTACAAGATCGCGTGGCTCCCCGGCGACGGGGTCGGAACCGAGGTGATGGCGGCGGCGCGGCTCGTCCTGGACAAGGTCGGGCTCGAGGCGGACTACATCCCCGGCGACATCGGCTGGGAGTTCTGGAAGTCCGAGGGGAACGCGATGCCCCAGAGGACGATCGACCTCCTGAAGTCGACGGACGTCTGCCTGTTCGGGGCGATTACCTCCAAGCCCAAGGAGGAGGCGGCCGCGGAGCTCGATCCGAAGCTCCAAGGGAAGGGGTTCGTCTACTCAAGCCCGATCGTCGGCTTGCGCCAGATGTTCAACCTGCACACGAACTTCCGGCCGTGCAAGGCGTACCCCGGGAACCCGCTCAACCTGCGCGACGACATTGACCTCGTTGTCTTCCGGGAGAACACCGAGGGCCTGTACGCAGGGGTCGAGTGGTACCCGGTCCCGGACGACGTGCGCCGCGCCCTCGCCGTCCACCCGAAGATGAAGCGCTTTGAGTCGGTCTCGAACGACGACATGGCGATCACCCTGCGCATCATCACGCGCAAGGGCGCGCAGACGATCGTGCGTGACGGGTTCGAGTACGCCAAAGCGAACGGCTACAAGACCGTCACCGTCGTGGAGAAGCCGAACGTCATCCGCGAGACGTCAGGCCTGATGCTGCGCGAGGCGCGCGCCGTCGCCCGGGACTACCCAGGGATCGAGCTCTGGGAGACGAATATCGACGCGATGTGCATGTGGCTCGTTAAGAACCCCCAGACCTACGGCGTGATCGTCTCGTCGAACCTGTTCGGCGACATCCTGTCCGACCTCTGCGCGCAGCTCGTCGGGGGGCTTGGCTTTGCCGCCGCGGGGAACATCGGCGATGGCTACGCCATCTTCGAGCCGACGCACGGATCGGCGCCGAAGTACGCTGGGCAGAACAAGGTGAACCCGGTGGCCACGATCCGCGCCGCCGGCCTCATGCTCGACTACCTCGGCGAGCGGGAGAAGGGCGCGAAGGTCGACCGGGCCATCGCCCGCGTCGTGAAGGAAGGGCGGGTCCGGACCTACGACATGGACGGGAAGGCGACAACAAGCGAGATGGCCGAGGCGGTCGCCGCCGCGATCCACTAGGAGGAGACGATGGATTCGATCACTCGGCGGATGGCACGCTTCGCGCGCTCCCTGACCTACGAGGCGATCCCCCCGGCGGTCGTCCGTGAGGCGAAGCGCTTCCTGCTCGACAGCGTCGGCTGCGCCTACGCGGCCCTCGGCCTCTCGGACATGAAGGCCGCGCGGCGGTTCATCGACCAGCTCGGCGGACACGAGGAGGCGTCGATCCTCGGCGGCGGACGGACGAACCTTCCGAACGCGGCCCTCATGAACGCCCTCCTCATCCGCGCCCTGGACTACAACGACATCTACTGGAAGCAGGACCCCTCGCACCCTTCGGACATCATCCCCGCGGCCCTCGCCTGCGGAGAGGGGAGGGGCAAGAGCGGGAAGGACGTCCTCATAGGGATCGTCATCGCCTACGAGCTCGAGATGCGTCTCTGCCTCGCCGCTCGCCCTGGGATCCGCGAGGTCGGCTGGCACCACGCGAGCCTGACCCAGTTCGTGAGCCCGTTCGTCGCGGGTCGCCTCCTCGACCTCACCGAGGACGAGATGGTCGCCGCGGCCGGGATCAGCGGCTCGTCCCACTTCACCCTGGGCGGGGTCGTTGCCGGACACCTCACGAACATGAAGAACACCGCCGACCCGATGGCGACCGAGGCCGGCGTGCGAGCAGCCATGCTTGCCGCGACGGGCTACACCGGTCCGACCGAGGTGTTCGAAGGGAAAGAGGGGACGTTCCAGGTCCTGAAGAACGTGCAGTGGGACGCGGAGACGCTCGTGAAGGGGCTCGGGGAGACCTTCCTCCTCCCGGAGTGCGGGTACAAGGCCTTCCCAACCGAGGCCCTCACCCACCAGCCGATCACGGCGACCCTCGACCTCGTGCGCGAGCACAAGGTTGACCCGCGCGCGGTGCGCGAGGTCCTCGTCAGGACGACGACGCGCGGGGCGGACATCCTCTCCGACCCGACGAAGTACAAGCCCACGACGAAGGAGACAGCGGACCACTCCCTCCCCTACTGCATCGCCGTCGCCGTGGCGAAGGGGAACGTCCTCCCCTCCGACTTCGAGGAGGCCGCTCTCAAGGACCCGCTCGTCTGGGACCTCCTCGGGAAGATCAAGGTCGTCGCCGATCCGGAGATCGACAAGCTCTTCCCCAAGGTGAAACGAGCGATCGTCACGATCACGATGGCCGACGGCCGTTCGTGGACGAAGCAAGAGGACTTCGCGAAGGGGAGCCCGGAGCGCCCTCTCTCGGACGAGGATCTCGTCGCCAAGTTCAGGGCGAACAGCGAGGGCGTCCTCTCGAGCCAGACGATGGACCGCGTGATCGACGCGACGCTCTCTCTGGAGGAGGAGCGGGACGTCCGGAACTACATGAAGCTCCTCGCGCGGAAGGGCTAGCCTCGCGTTGAGAGGTCGTAGCGCGAGCAAGGGGGCGGAGAGCCCGCAGGGCGAAGGCGATCGGATCGGTCGCCTTCTCCTCTCTTGGTACGCCGACGAGCGGCGTGACCTCCCGTGGCGAGGGACGAAGGATCCCTACGCGATCTGGGTCTCGGAGGTGATGCTCCAGCAGACCCAGGTCGCGACGGTTCTCCCCTACTACGAGCGCTTCCTTCGCGCGTTCCCGACCATCGATGCCCTCGCCGCAGCTTCGGTCGATCGCGTTCTCAAGGCCTGGGAAGGCCTGGGCTACTACGCGCGGGCGAGGAACCTTCACCGGGCAGCGCAAGAGGTCGTCCTCGTGCATCGGGGCCGCCTTCCCACCTCCTACGAGGGGCTCCTCGCCCTCCCAGGGATCGGCCCGTACACCGCAGCCGCGATCGCGAGCATCGCCTTCGGGAAGGACGTGCCGGTCCTCGACGGCAACGTCGTCCGCGTCCTGGCCCGCCTCTTCGCCGTCCCGGAGGACCCGCGCCGGATCGCGACGCGAAAGGATCTCTGGGCACGCGCCGCCTCCCTCGTGCCGACGGGTCAGGCCGGCCCCTTCAACCAGGCGCTGATGGACCTCGGGGCGACCGTCTGCACGTCACGCGAGCCTCGCTGCCTGGCTTGCCCGGTGCGCACCCTCTGCCACGCCCACCGTGAGGGACGAGAGCGCGAGTTCCCGGCGAGAGCGCCGCGGAAGCCGGTCCCCCACGTCGACGTCGCGGCCGGCCTCATCTGGGATCGCCCGCGAGACGACGCCGGGGCGCGCCTCCTCATCGCCAAGCGCCCTCTGGAAGGGATGCTCGGTGGGCTGTGGGAGTTCCCGGGCGGGAAGGTGGAGGCGGGCGAGACCCTCGAACAGGCTCTCGCCCGCGAGCTTCACGAGGAGCTAGGGATCCGAGTGACCGTGGGAGACCCGTTCATGAAGGTCGACCACACCTACACGCACTTCCGGATGACCCTCCACGCCTTCCACGCTCGCTACCGATCCGGGCCTCCGCAGGCCCTCGGCTGCACGGCGTGGCGCTGGGTCCGACCGCGGGATCTCTCCCGCTACGCCTTCCCCACCGCCGACCGAAGGATCCTCGCCGCCCTTCGCGAACCGCCTAGAACAGGATCTCGAGCGCGATCCCCCCGGAGATGAATCCGCCCCAGGAGTCAAGCTCGATCAGGAGGCGCGCGTTCGGGGAGAGGGCGAGGTGGAGTCCGCCCGCAAGCTGGTGGATGACCCCAAACTCCCCACCGGCCAAGGGGATGAGCGGCCGGTAGACGACGTAGATCGGGAGGTAGCGGACCGTGCTCTCGAAGTAAACGCTCGCTTCCAGGCCCCAGCCCACCGTCCCCGTTGAGTAGCCGCCCCCAAAGCCGAGGGCGCGGGCGAAGCTGTCAGGCTCCTGGAACAGGGCGAACTTGAAGTCTGCGACGGCCCCCAGGAAGCCGACATCGCCGGTCTCCAGGTTGAGCATCATCCCGCTCCGGATCCCGAAGTCCACGTTCGGCGCGAGGCCAACCGCGAGCCGGCCCTGCGGGGCGAGGCGCCAGCTCGGGTTCCCATCCACCGCGAGGTCCATCACCGCCGCGCCCAGGGTGAAGGCGACGTTCCCTGCCCCCACGGTGCGCGCCGTCTGAAAGACGCTAAAGTAGCACCCACTGAGCAGGACGACCGACAACACGACCACGAGCGCAACGGCCACCTTGCCCCTGAACCTCATCATGACCACCCCCGCTTGACTTCCTCGCCAGTGTCGGCAGGCCTCCTCCGGGTGTCAAGTCGGGGTCGGGGCCGATCGAAGCCTTGACGCGGGGAGAGGCATTGGGAAAGATCTCCCCAAACCAAAGGGGGGACCAGGTTTGAGAAAGTCAGTGCTCTATGGGCTTGTCGCGGTATTGAGCGCCGTCTCCGTCTCGGCGCTCGCGCAGGTGGCGGCGCTGATCGAGGAGGCGGATCGTGCGTTCGATCCGACCGACGGACCGTTCTCGCTCCCGGACTACGAGGCGGACCTGCGCCTCGCCATCACCCTCTATGAGCAGGCCCTCGCGCTCTTGCCCGAGGCCGCAGTCGAGACCCGCACGCGCGTCTTCGTCCGCCTCGCCGAGGCGCACTTCGACCTCGCCACAGCGTACCTCACCGACCGGCACGAGCAGGAGGTCGCGTTCGGGAAGGGAAAGGACTACGCCCTTGCCGGCCTGCGCCTCGACCCGGGCTTCGGCCGCGTGGAGACGGCGAGCGGCTTCCGCGCCGCGCTGCGCTCGGCGAGCGACGTCGCGCCGATCTTCTGGTACGGGAACACCCTGGGCCGGTTCATCGAGTTCCATCCGCTGACCGCGATCTCGGGGGGAATGGAGGACGTCCGGGCCTCGTTCAGTCGGGCGATCGAGCTCGATCCGGCCTACCTGGCCGGAGCCCCGCTCCGGTCGCTCGCCTCGTTCCTTGCCCAGGTCCCGGCGTTCCTGGGGGGAAACCTGGACGAGGCCGCGGCCGACTTTGAGCGGGCAATCGCCCTCGAGCCCCTCTTTCTCGAGAACTACGTGAACTACGCCGAGTACGTCGCCAAGGCCAGAGGGGACTGGCCCCTCTTCTGCGGGGAGCTCCGCCGGGCGCTGGAGCTCGGGAAGGACCCCGCCGTCATGGCCCGATGGCCGCTCTACAACGCCCTCGCGCTGGCACGAGCCGAGGCGCTCGTCCAGCACAGCGTCGGCGAGGCACGCGTCTGCGGGGAGTAGGCGTCGGGGAACACCCTGCGGTTGCGGGCCACGGGGGAGACTCCTAGACTATGAGCCGGAGCCGCCGCTCCGCTCTCTTGCAGGGCGGTCATTGAGGAGGAGAGATGGGAACGAACGCGGGGTGCCGAGTCCTTGCCGAGATGCCGTACGTCCCCGCCCCGGTGGTGCGGGGGTACAACGGCCGGACCCTGTACGTGAACGTGGGGAGCGGGGCGATCGAGAGCCGACCCGTGACCCAGGTGATGAAGGACGTCTTCGTTGGCGGTCGCGGGTTTGGCCTATGGCGCCTGTGGAACGCGGTCGGACCGAACACGCGATGGGACGACCCAGAGAACGAGATCGTCATCTCCGCCGGGCCGATCGGGGGGATCACCACCTACGCCGGGACGGGGAAGTCCCTCGTGGTCAGCCTGTCCCCGACGACCGACTCGGTCATGGACTGCAACGTGGGGGGCTACTTTGGACCCTACCTCAAGTTCGCCGGCTGGGACGCCCTGGAGGTCCAGGGGAAGGCAAGGCGCGACGTCATCGTCAACATCGACGGAGCCAAGCACGTCGTCCAGCTCCTGGAGTGCCCGGAAGCGGACGTCAACACCCACGTCCTCGCGGAGAAGCTGACACGGGCGTTCGCCGACTCAGACGACCCGCGGGCCCTAGCGACCGTCTCCACGGTGACGGCAGGAGCCGGGGCGGAGCACACGCGCATCGGGTGTCTCAACTTCAGTTTCTTCGACCTGAAGCGCAAGGCGGTGCGAGTGAAGCAGGCGGGGCGAGGCGGAATCGGGACCGTCTTCCGGAAGAAGGGGATCGCGGCCCTCGTCGTAAAGCACACGGGGGGTGTGGGGCTGGAGATGAACGGTCCAGCCGACCCGGAGCGCCTGAAGCGCGCCGGGGCGCGGATCAACAAGGAGATCCTCACCCTCGACGCCTCACAGAACGACATGCGCAGCGTGGGGACGTCGAACATCGTCGAGGTGATGAACGAGTTCGACCTCCTGCCGGTGAAGAACTACCAGTACGGCTCCCATCCCGAGGCGGATCGCATCTCCTCGCCGGTCTGGCGGACGAGGTTCGGCCAGGGGATGCCGGACGGGTGCTGGTACGGGTGCACGATGTCGTGTTCCCACGCAGTCGATGGATTCGTCCTTCGTACCGGTCCCTACAAGGGGGAGACGGTCCTGGTCGACGGGCCGGAGTACGAGACGGCCGCCGGGAGCGCCAACATGGGGATCTTCGACCCAGACCTCGTCCTCGAGTACAACTTCTACTGCGACACCTACGGGATCGACACCATCTCCTTCGCCACCGCCACCGCCTTCGCCATGGAGTGCTACGAGGCCGGGATCCTCGACAAGGTGCGCACCGGCGGCCTTGACCTGCGCTTCGGAAACGGCGAGGCGATGCTCGCTCTCCTGCACCAGATGGCGCGCGGCGAGGGGTTCGGCGCCGTCGTCGGCGAGGGGGTCCGCCGGATGAAGGCGCGCTTCGCGCGCGACTTCAAGGCCGACCCGGCCTTCCTCGCCGACATCGGCATGGAGTGCAAGGGGCTCGAGTACTCGGAGTACGTGACCAAGGAGTCCCTCGCCATGCAGGGGGGCTATGGCCTGGCCAACAAGGGCCCCCAGCACGACGAGGCGTGGCTCATCTTCATGGATCTGGTGAACAAGCAGCTCCCCACCTTCGCCGACAAGGCCGAGGCCCTGCACTACTTCCCGATGTGGCGGACCTGGTTCGGCCTGGTCGGCCTGTGCAAGCTTCCGTGGAACGATATCGAGCCGGCGGACAACCGGACCCGCCACAAGGGGATCGAAGCAGCGAAGGTTCCAGAGCACGTCGAGAACTACTGCGACCTCTTCGCCGGGGTGACCGGGATCGAGGTCGGGCCGGACGACCTCATCCGCATGTCCGAGCGGGTGTACAACTTCCAGCGGGTCTTCAACCTGCGGATGGGGTTCGGGACGCGCGAGCACGACCGCATCCCATACCGTTCCGCGGGTCCCGTGACGGAAGAGGAGTACCGCTCGCGGGAGGAGCGCTACGACGCGGCCCTGCGCGAGAAGGTCGGCGTCGACCCGGCGCGGATGAGCGTCGCGGAGAAGGTGAGGGCCCTGCGCTCCTTCCGCGAGAAGGCGTACGAGACGCTCTGCGACGCCGTGTACCAGCGCCGGGGATGGACGAAGGACGGGGTCCCGACCCTAGAGACCCTGAGGCGCTTGGAGATCGACTTCCCGGACGCGGTCGAGGTCGTCCGAAGCCACGAGCGGACGACGAAACGCTGAGAACGATCTTCCAGAAAGCGCCTTCTCCCCTCCACGTACTCCCCCGGAGAGGACGCGGAGGGGACGTTTTTGCAGTCCGATGCGGCTTTGGCTATAATCCGGCCGGGTGGTGACATGGCCTACGAAGCCGATCAGATCAAAGTCCTTGAGGATCTGGAGGCCGTTCGCGCCCGCCCCGGGATGTACATCGGGAGCACCGGGCAGAGCGGGCTCATGCATCTCATCGAGGAGATCGTCGACAACAGCATCGACGAAGCCCTCGCCGACTACTGCACCGAGATCAACGTCGTCGTCCACGCCGACAACCGGGTGACGGTGACGGACAACGGGCGCGGGATGCCGGTCGGTGTCCACAAGGAGACCGGGATCCCGGCCCTGGAGCTCGTCATGACCACCCTCCACTCTGGAGGGAAGTTCGACAACGAGAGCTACCGCGTCAGCGGCGGGCTGCACGGGGTCGGGATCTCCGTGGTGAACGCCCTCTCCGAGCGCCTCGTCGCCGAGGTGAAGCGCAGCGGGAAGCTGTATCGGCAGGAGTTCTCCCGCGGAGCGAAGGCGACCGAGCTCGAGGTGACCGGCGCTGCCCAGGGGACCGGGACGACGATCACCTTCCTCCCCGACACCCAGATCTTCGGCGAGATCCACTACAACTTCCCTAAGCTCTCCCACCGGCTGAAGGAACTCTCCTACCTGAACGGCGGTCTCCTGATCACCCTGGAGAACGAGGCGGCCGGGGTCTCCCGGCGCTTCCAGGCCAAGGGCGGGGTGAAGTCGTTCGTCGAGGAGCTCGCCTCGGACAAGGAACCCCTCCACCCCGAGGCGATCTACCTCTGCGGCGAGGAGGGCGGAATCTCGGTCGAGATCGCGATGCAGGCAACCGGGAGCTACGATGAGGCCATCTTCGCCTTCGCCAACAACATCAACACCGTGGACGGGGGGACGCACCTCGTCGGGTTCAAGGGCGCCCTCACCAAGTTCCTGAACGACTACGGCCGGGACAAGAAGATCCTCCGCAAGGACGACCCCAACCTGCGAGGCGAGGACATCCGCGAGGGCCTGGTGACGGTGATCAGCGTCAAGATTCCCAACCCCGAGTTCGAGGGGCAGACGAAGACCAAGCTCGGGAACCCGGAGGTGGCGGGGATCGTCTCCGGGATCCTCACCGAGCAGCTCGGCCTCTTCTTCGGGAAGAACCCGGCCCTGGCGCGCACGATCCTCGAGAAGTCGGTCACGGCGGGGCGGGCGCGGCTGGCGGCGGCGAAGGCGCGGACGATGGCTCGCCGCAAGGGTCCCCTCTTCTCGATGGCCCTTCCCGGGAAGCTCGCGGACTGCTCGAACAGCGACCCGGCGCAGAGCGAGCTGTACATCGTGGAGGGAGACTCGGCCGGCGGCAGCGCGAAGCAGGGCCGCGATCGCGTGTTCCAGGCGATCCTCCCATTGAGGGGGAAGGTCCTGAACGTGGAGAAGGCGGGGCTCGCGAAACTCCTGGACAACGCCGAGCTGAAGTCGCTGATCACCGCAGTGGGGACCGGGATCCGCGAGGAGTTCTCCCTCGACCGGATCCGCTACCACAAGCTGATCATCATGGCGGACGCCGACGTCGATGGGGCGCACATCTGCACGCTCCTCCTCACCTTCTTCTACCGCTACCTGCGCGCCCTGATCGAGAACGGGTACATCTACATCGCCAAGCCCCCCCTCTACCAGGTGAAGGACGGAAAGAAGGTCGTCTACCTGTACACGGACGAGGAGCTTGCCCGCTACCGGGAAGGCCGAGACGGGGGCTTCACCGTCAAGCGGTTCAAGGGACTCGGGGAGATGAACCCGCCGGAGCTGTGGGAGACGACGATGAACCCGGCGAACCGGGTCCTGAAGAAGGTGGAGATCCGGAACGCCCTGGAGGCGGACGAGGTCTTCTCGACCCTGATGGGGGACGACGTCGCCGTTCGCCGCGACTTCATCTGGGAGAACAGCGGCAAGATCACCACCCTCGACATCTAGCCCGGAGGCCGATGGGGCTTTACCTCGGGATCGCGCTCGGGGCCGCCTGCGCGGCGTGGGTCGGCTGGAACCTCACCCTGGACGCCATGTGGCAGCCCACGGACCGTCTGACCGTGCAGCGGATCCTCCGCCTCGCCCGGCTCCGGCGGGAAGAGCATCTCGTCGACCTCGGCTGCGGGGACGGCCGGATCGTGATCGCCGCGGCGCGCCGGTTCGGGGCACGGGCGACCGGGGTGGAGATCGACCCCTTGCGTGCCCTGTGGGGGAAGGCATGGATCCGCCTCGCCGGCCTCTCCAAGCGGGCGAGGGTCGTCTGGGGAGACATGTACAAGGCCGACCTCTCCGACGCAGACGTCGTCGTCCTCTTCCTGTCGGCCACCTCGAACTTCAAGCTCGAGGGGCTGCTCAAGCGCGGGCTCCGGCCTGGGGCGCGTGTCGTCTCCTACTACCACCCCATCTGGGGATGGAAGCCGGAGCGGATCGGGCAGGCGCGCGGCGGCTACTCGCTCTACCTGTACCGGATCGGAGGCGCGAATGCCGCGGACGCTCGCTGACCTCGCGAGCGCGGCGGGGGTGAGCCCCGTTGCGGCCTGGCGCGACGTAGAGATCACCGGCGTTGCCCAGGACTCTCGACAGGTGGCCCCCGGAGACCTCTTCGTCGCGGTGCGGGGGTTCGTCACCGATGGGCACGACCACATCGGGGAGGCGGTCGTGCGGGGGGCGCGGGCGGTCGTCGTCGAGCGGGATGTCTCGGTCTCTGTCCCCGTCCTCCGCGTCGCCGATGGGCGGGTCGCCCTCGCTCAAGTCGCGGCGGCGTTCTACGGCCACCCGACGAGGGAGCTGTTCACGGTCGGGGTGACCGGGACGAAGGGGAAGACGACTGTCTGCCACCTCGTCGCCCACCTCCTCGGCCTGGAGCGGACCGCCCTCGTCAGCACGGTCACGAACGAGGACCGAGACCTCCGCGCGACGACGACCCCGTCGGGCCTCGTCGTCCAACGCCTCGCCCGCGAGGCGCTCGACGCGGGGAAGGAGGCGTTCGTCCTCGAGACCTCCTCCGCTGCCCTGGCCCTGCACCGCGTACGCGAGGTCGACTTCGACGTCGGGGTCTTCACCAACCTGACCCACGACCACCTCGACTTCCACGCCGACTGGAGGGACTACCAGGAAGCGAAGCGCCTCCTCTTCCGCGGCCTGCGGAGGGACGCCTGGGCGGTCGTGAACACGGACGACCCCGCGGCGCCGGCGTTCCTTGAGGTGAGCCCTCCCCGACGGCTGACCTTCTCCGTCCGCTCCGCCGCTGACCTTGCGATCGCCGGCCTCACCTTGAGCCAGCGCGGGTCCACGTTTGCCCTCCGCCATCGGGGCGACTCAGCAGAGGTCACCCTCCGGCTCCCGGGCGAACACAACGTCTCCAATGCCCTTGCCGCTGCCGCCGTGGCGATCGTCCGCGGCCTTTCCGTCGAAGAGGTTGCGCTGAGTCTCTCGTCCGCGCGGAGCGTCCTCGGCCGCTACCAGTTCTTCCGCCGGGAGGGCTCGCCCGAGGTCGTGGTCGACTTTGCCCACACCCCGGACTCCTTCGAGCGGATGCTCCGCTCCCTCCGTCCGCACTACGGGAGGGTCGTCTCCGTCTTCGGCTGCGGCGGGGAGAGCGACCGCGCGAAACGCCCCCTGATGGGCGAGATCTCCGGCCGCCTCGCCGAGGTCACGATCCTCACGAGCGACAACCCGAAGTCCGAGGACCCCTGCGCGATCATCGACGAGATCGAGCGCGGGATCGTCCCAACGCGCGGGAAGTACGAGCGGATCCTCGACCGGCGGGAAGCGATCCGGCGTGCCCTCGCCGCCGCCGGGCCCGGGGACGTCGTCCTCCTTGCCGGGAAGGGACACGAGACCTACCAGATCGTCGGACACGACTTCGTGCCCTACAGTGACGCCGGCTTCCTGCGCGAGCTGGGGTTCGACGAGGCGAGAGAAGGCTAGAGCGCCTCGATCGCCTGAGCGACCCGCTCGGTGGTCTCAGCGAGGGTCCCCTCGGCGCTGATGCGGACGAAGCCGCCCGGCGCGGGCGTCCCGATCGGACGAGCGGTGTGCTCCGGGCGTCCGTCGGCCGCGACGCGGCAGGCGCGGGTGCGGGACGACGTCTCCAGGACGAGGATCGCGTCGAGCAGGGTCCGATCGACATGGGGAGAGGAGGCGAGGAGGGCCCCCTCGACCAGGAGGATCTGCGTCCCGCGCTCCTTCTCGCTCGCGATTCGCTCGCGCAGACGATCGATCACCGCTGGGTGGACAATCGCGGACAGAGCCTGCCGGGCCTCCTCGGTTCGGAATGCCAGCTCAGCCAGGTGCAGCCGGCTGATCGTCCCGTCGGGAGCGAGGATCCCCTTCCCGAACCGCGACACGAGGCGCCAGTAGGTCGGGCTCCGCGGCCGGTACGTCTCCCACGCCTCCCGATCGAGCTCCATCCAGACGACGCCCTCGCGGCGGGAGAGCTCGCGCGCCACGGCGCTCTTCCCGCTCCCCGGCTCCCCAGCGAGGCCGACGACCTTCATGTCCCCAAGGTAGCCCGACCTGTCGCCGAGGGCAACCTTCTCCGGCCGGCTGCCGAGCGAAACCCGCCCAGGGTGACGGGTGTACGTCCAGGCGAGGTGGTCACAATGAGAAAGACAATCCGAGTCACATCCTTCCTCCTCCTGATTGCGCTCGCGGGGTGGGCGGTCTCCGCGGCGGGTCCGTCATCCCCTGCCCCCCTGGGGATCACCCCCACTCCGACCCCCACCCCGCAGCCGCTCTCGGTCTCGCTGTGGACGGACAAGTCGACGTACATGCTCGGGGAGGCGGTGCGCGTCACCTACACCGTCAGCCAGCCGGCGTACATCTACCTCTACGACATCCAGCCCCACGGGGTCGTCCTTATCGTCTTCCCCAACGCCTACTCGCAGGCGAACTTCGTCTCCGCCGGGACACACACCCTCCCCGACGGAGCCTACCAGTTCCTCGTCTCCCCGCCCTTGGGTGTGGAGCAGCTTCAGATCTTCGCCAGCCTGACGCCCCTCCCGTTCAACCCGACGTCGTACAGCGAGCCCTATCCCACGGTCGCCCCGAACCCGAACGCCGCCATGCAGCAACTCCAGGTGCAGATCCAGGGGATCACCCCGACGCCGGCCTGGGCGACGGCGTGGGCGTCGTTCACGATCACGTCGGCCTCCTACGGATACACTCCGCCGGGCTACAACCCGCCTGGATACCCGTCGTACCCTCCGAGTTTCTACCCGCCGTTCTTCGGCTGGGGTCCCGGCCAGGGGCAGTGGTTCTTCGACCACGGCCAGTG
>Ga0315288_10006891_pt1 | contig 14409 bp, 8 predicted proteins | sample YL17G11_20_MG_FD_203454 | JGI IMG/M metagenome (GOLD analysis project Ga0315288, IMG submission 203454) | Sediment microbial communities from Yellowstone Lake, YNP, Wyoming, USA - YL17G11_20 | ecosystem: Environmental > Aquatic > Freshwater > Lake > Sediment | place: USA: Wyoming | collected... | reverse complement strand
TTCGATTGAAAGGGCGAAACTGCAGACCGCGCGGCGGGGGGAAAAAACAGGATTTGGTGGCCGGGAATCGCCTGTCACCGGAATTCGGTTCGCAAGGAGGCGAAAAAGTAGCATGTCCCCTTTTTCCTGAGAGTGATTTTACATATGCGGCAGCCAGCCTGTATGGTGCCACTGTCTATGGGGCCGCTCAGACCATGCAAACGCCAAAGGGCGAAGTGATAGCCGGGTTAGCCAACGCCATCAAACTTAAAAGCGGCCGGGGCAAAACCCCGCTTAAACGGGTCGTGCTCATCGGCCACGGAAGGTCCGGCGGACACCAGATCAGTAGGAGATTCGATATAGCCGATCTGGAAGGCGTTAGCGACTGGAGTCCGTCATTTCAGAATTCAAAGAATAGGATCGGTCCGGTTTACTGCTGGTTTGCCCGAGATGCCGAAGTGCGGCTCGTGTCGTGTTTCGGGGCTGAGGGGCAGATGCAGCATTGGGCGTCCATCCTCAGCCCGGAAGCCACGGTTTATGGGACAACGCGTTTTGTATATGCGAGCTTTTATCAAGGGGTGCGAGACGGAGAGTCTCCCTTTCCTCGCATAAATGTGGGTGGGCTGCAATATTTCCGCGGCCAGATGCACCGGTTTGAAAATGATCCCAATAACAGGGGATGGACGAGCATGAAGGGTACCTATCAATGAAGTCCGGGATGCCGATCCTCCTGATCGGAATGCTTTTGGTCTATGGCGGCTGCGGAAAGCAGCGGTCGGATCTCCCTTTGGGGAGCGATCATTTCATCGCCTGGCAAAAAGCAGTGCCGCACATGCGTCTGGTCGAGTTGTGTGTTTACCTGCCGGAGAAATATGGCGGCCGGGGAAAGGACCGGGCGGAACTTGTCGTCACGGACGCCAGGGCCCTTGAGGAACTCCGGCAAGCCATGCTGCGGTCCCGGTACTGGGGGCCTGACCTGGACCGCGGAAATTTCACTGCAGCTTACAAACTGCTTAACGATGAACCCTATCTTGCTTTTCAAGTGCGAATCACCTTGCCAAACTCTCAATGGGATCGGTTCTATATTGAAGCACGCGGAGCCAGGTTCACGTCCGACTACGCGTACTACCAGGATTCGTTTCAATGCCCAGATTTGGCTCGCCTGCTAAAGGAGCGTTTCTTGCCGGAAAACGCTTCAGAAGCCGTGGCGGCGACGTTGGATCACCTCGCCCAGCAGGAGGCCGGCCAGCCCGGGCAAATGCCGGACCGTCTCCTCGGGAGCGACCATTTCACGGCGATGCAGGAAGCGGTTCGGTGCGGCCGTTTCACCGAAGCCTCGGTTTACATAAACGGGATCCTTAGAGCCAAGGCCAGCGACCCACCGGACTTCGTGGTCGAAGATGCTGCCGCCTTGACGGAACTTCGCGAGGCGCTGCTCGATGCCCAGTACGATGGGCCGGACCTCAGCAAGCAGGGATGGTGGTTCTCCGATGCCTACTTGTATACTGGAGATGGTGATGTGCTTACGGTGAACGCGCGGCTGGCGTTGCCGACCCCGTCTGGCCACGACGTGCTGCGCATAAACGTTCACGGCGGGAGGTTTAGCTTCGACGACGAAGGTTACTATCAGGACTCGTTTCAGTCCACTCACCTTGCGCGTCTGCTCAAGGAGCGGTTTATGCCGGAGGATGTTACGGAAGATGTATTAGAAGCACTGAAATGGCTTAGCATGCCCTTCGAGGCGAGGGAAAGAATACGGGGCGGACTGCCGGGAGTAAACAGGTGATGCGCTTCGGTATAATGTCAAGAGCGGGGCGAACGTGGTCCTGAAGTGCGAATACGACGGCCTGGGCCGACGCACCAAAAAGCACAGGAAAAAGGGGACATGCTACTTTTTGGTTGACGTGGGGCTCTTTGGCGCTTAGATTTCGACGATTATGCCGCGAACCGCACGAGCCAGCGTGGGCGACGTTTGTTATCATGTGTTGAACCGGGGCAACGGCCGCATGCGAACCTTCCACGAGGCGGACGATTATTCGGCCTTCGTGGACCTCCTGGGCCGGGCCTGCGAGCGGGTGCCGATGCGGGTTCTCGCCTATGTACTCATGCCGAATCATTTTCATTTGACTCTCTGGCCTCGCGTCGGGGAGGACCTCGGCCGTTGGATGCACTGGCTGCTGACGAGCCACGTGCGGCGGCATCATCGGCGTCGCCGCACAAGCGGGCATGTGTGGCAGGGGCGGTTCAAGGCGTTTCCGATCCAGGAAGACGGGCACTTGGTGACCGTGCTGCGGTACGTGGAGCGGAACCCGGTGCGGGCCGGCTTGGTGAAGCGTGCGGAGGATTGGGAGTGGTCGAGCGCGGCCGTGCGCCGGGGCAAGGCGCGGCCGGAGTGGCTGGTGGACGGTCCGGTGGCGCTGCCGCGCCCCTGGCGGCGGTGGGTGAACGAACCGTTGACGGAGCGGGAGTTGGCGGGTGTGCGGCGAAGCGTGGTTCGGGGGACGCCGTGGGGCGAGGAGTCGTGGACGGAGGCGACGGCAAGGCGGCTGGGGCTGGAGTTCACGCTCCACCCCCGTGGCCGACCTCGCAAGGAGGCGAAAAAGTAGCATGTCCCCTTTTTCCCTTCACGCTCCACCCCCGTGGCCGACCTCGCAAGGAGGCGAAAAAGTAGCATGTCCCCTTTTTCCCCCCCTTTTTCCCCAGTGGCGCCCAATCAAATTTCCTATCAGTTATATGAAAAATAAACTTTGGTTTGTATTAATTTCTGCTTGTTTCATTTCATCTAACAGTGCAAACGCTGCCGGGAAGATAGACCGCGAACAATTGGTGAAACGGCATAATGTTAGACTGAACACTTTAGATGACCTTGGTGCTCTTTCGGTCGGCAATGGACGTTTTTGCTATACAGCCGATATTACCGGGATGCAAAGTTTTCCGGAATATTATACCAGAGGCATTCCGCTAACCACCATGTCTGAATGGGGATGGCATTCGTTTCCAAATACTGATAATTGCAAGCTTTCCGATGTGTTTGTTGAGTTGGATGCGCAAGGCAGAAAAGTGCCCTACCCAATTAACATGAACCATAAAAGTACAAAATATTTGCGAACCAACCCGCACCAGACTTCGCTTGCCCAGGTAGGGCTGAAACTCTTAAAGAGTGATGGTAGTGAAGTCAAAATTGAAGGGATCCAATTTAAGGATCAATCGCTTGACCTTTGGCACGGAATTATGACCAGTCATTTCATGTTGGAAGACGAGCCTGTCGAGGTGACAACGATTTGCCATCCTCAAAAAGACCAGCTCTCGTTCAAAGTAAGGACCGCGCTTTTTAACAAGGGGCAAATTGCCTTTAAAATACGCTTTCCATACGGGTCGCCTGACAAAGACCCGTCAGATTTTAGAAGCAATGATAAACATACCTCTGCTGTTCTATCGAAAAATAGCAGGGAAATAGTGTTCAAACACGTGATGGACAGCAAGGTTTATTACTGCAAGGTTTCGACATCCGAAGATGTGAATTGCACTATCAAAGCAAGTCATTTGTTTGAGATTTCACCATCCGGGAAAGTCGGGGAAATATGCCTTAACATTGAATTCAAGGAAGTGTTAGCTGGTCTCAATCCCGATCCGTTTGAATTAACAATGAACAAAAATAACAAATCCTGGGAGCAATTCTGGGGATCGGGCGGGGCCGTCGATTTATCCGAAAGCACAGATCCTCGTTGGAAAGAGTTGGAACGCAGGATTGTACTTTCCCAATATTTAACAGCCATTCAATCACGTCAGCAATACCCTCCTCAGGAAACGGGTTTAACCTGTGATAGTCTCTGGTATGGAAAATTTCATTTGGAAATGCACTGGATGCATTCCGTACATTTTGCCCTGTGGGGAAGGCTGGAATATCTGGAAAATAATCTGGGATATTATTTCAATATCATGCCACAAGCAAGAGCATATACCCGGATACAGGGTTACGAAGGAGTTCGCTGGCCAAAAATGACCGACCCGAGCGGAATTGATTCCCCTTCGTCGGTCGGGCCTCTTCTGGTATGTCAGCAACCGCATCCCATTTATTACGCGGAACTGGTTTACCGGCAAAAACCAACCAGGGAGACACTTGAAAAATATAGTGTGATTGTCCGGAATACGGCTGAATTCATGGCGTCCTACCCGGTTTATAATGGACAGAGGAAGTGTTACGATTTGGGACCTCCGATAATTTCCTACGGGGAACAAGGAGCTAAGGACTTTGCCATCAATAAGAACCCGACCTGGGAACTTGCTTATTGGGCATGGGGTTTGCGCAAGGCCAACACATGGCGCGAAAGGATGGGGCTTGAACGAACAAAGAAATGGGATGACATCGCCGATCATATGGCTCCATGGCCCGTTATCAATGGGATGTATGTGGTGCAGGAGACTGTAGTGGTGCCGGATGGCGCATCACCGGGCATGCTGGCAGCTTATGGGATAGTCCCCGAGAGCAAGGAACTAGACAAGGAAATCATGTTGAAAACATTGAGGCATGTGATGAAAAGCTGGCCTACCGCCTGGGGAACTGATTATCCAATGATTGCCATGACTGCCATAAGACTTGGTGAGACTGAAACGGCTGTTGATGCCCTGCTCATGGATAAACCCGCAAACGGATACTTACCCAACGGGCATAATTTCCAAAACAGATGGCTTCCGGTATATCTGCCTGGGAATGGCACCACGCTCACCACAGTCGCCATGATGTGTGCAGGGTGGACCGGGTGCCCGAAAAGAAATGCTCCCGGATTCCCAGATAACGGGCAATGGAAGGTGAAATGGGAAGGGTTGAAACCGATAGAGTAAAAATGCCTTGCTCCGGTTCAAGCGGCCAGCCGGAAGTGCGCCACGGACTCGGTAGGCCGACGGAGTTTGCGATTCAGATGACGCGACAGGTTATGCGACAAGACCTTAGCCCAGCGGCGCGCCTCATAGTGTCGGCGGCTGCGGCAGAGCGTCCGCCCAGCGTGAAACTGGCCATCAAACAGGCCGATGCGACGCTCCACCTGGCCCCGCCACCGCTTGAGCCGCGCCTTCTCTTGGGCGGTGTTCTGCACCTTCCAGCCATGCCGGAGACATCGGACCCTCGCGGATAGAACTTGATCCGCTTCAATCACTTACGAACCCTCGAACCGGAGCCAGGCATTTAATTCTTAGGGGCTACCCCTAATTCAGCCGCGACCGCCACGGAATGGACGGTGAACCGGTCGATCTTGCCGCTGAAGTATCCGCCCTTGAGCCCGCGCCCGAGATAGCACTGCGTGGCGCAGATGCTGTCCGGGCGCAGCGTCATGTGGGTATTCTCAGCCACTTTTAACCCGTTCACGACGAGGATGGCGCGCGGGCCGTTCAGGATCACCTGCGCGGTGACCCACACGCCTTTCTTGAGGGGCCTCGCGAAGGCCGCCTGTTCGACCGTCGTCCCTTTGCGGATGGCAAACACCATGCGGTCTTTTTCCGACGGGCTCAGCCACATGGCGTCGCCGTTGGGATTTGCGAACTCGAACACTCTGGCGCCGTCACTGCCGCCGTCCCACCTGAATCCGGCGGTATAGGTGCAGTTCCCCATGTCCGCGACATCCTTCGGCAGTTCCACGAACTGGTCCTTGCCGTTCAAGACCAGCGCACGGTTGATCTTGTTCGTACTTCCTTTGGAATCCGGCAGGATGGACTTTGCCTTTTCCCCTTCCGCGACGGCCTCGAATGGCGGGCCGTTGACGAGATAGCCCCACGTCGCGCCGAAGGCGTCCCGCGCCATCCACGGATGCTCGGCCGAGAAGTCGTAGTCGGCATACAACCCGCCGAATTCCTCGTCAATCTCGCCGGGATTCTTCCCCTTCGCCCAGCTCCAGGTGAACCACTTGCCCTTTGTGACCTCGTTGCTTTTGCAGTACGAGCCGTCAATCATGCTTGTGCCGCTCACATTGCCGGACGAGATTGCCCCACCCTTGAGAACGGCGTTTCCACTGCACGTCTTGTCGCGTTGCTCGGCGTGCTCAAGAATCCTGGCCTGGTCCTTGATCGTGGCGCGCCACGTTCTTGCATAGTCCCTTACCTTGGCATCGTCCTGGATGACGGAACCTCCGCCGATGTGAGCATATCCGCTCACGACCGCACGATCACGGACCGTCGAGTCCTGGACGACCGCGTAATCCAGAATGCGCGCATTCCCCAGCACCTTTGAATTACCCAGGACCTGCGCCTTGGGCCCGACATATGCCGTGGCCTCCACTTGGGCCCGGTTTTCGACAAACCCGCCTCCGTTGGCGTGCGGCGCGCCTGTCCCCCTCGGTTTCTCCGGAATCATCACGTCCAGCGGCTCGCAGCCCGCAAACTTGACCTTGTATGGGAAGGGCTCCTGCTCGAAGGAGCGGAAATCGCCGACCGGGTTGATGTTGATGAGATTGGTCGGCGTGGCGCAGACGACGAGGTAAAGCTCCTTGATGGTGCTGTTGACCTCAAACTGCATAAGTTGACCGGGCTTGGCAATCTCGCCGTACACCGGCTTGTCGTTCGTGTCAACCCCGACGAATCCTGCACGCCAGTCGGACCCGTGCTTGGGATCGACATATCCTGCAAGCACCGCCGAGACCTTGCCCGGTCTGACTTTCAAGGGGCAGATGTTCCAGCCCAATTGTTGCGGCGTCATCTCCTTGGGCACGCGCCACCATTCCGACTCATAAGGAATCTTTTCGAGCGTGATGCGAGCATAGCGCTGGATGTCGCCCCGGGCGCCTTTGGCATCCTGCTGGTAGCGGTTGACGGGGCTTACCACATGGTCATTGCCATATTCCGTGTTGCCCTTGCCGTCCTGAGCCTCCGCAAAGGTGATATAGTCCCATGTGACATTTCGCATCAGCATCCGCGTGTACTCGTCGGCCAACGGCAGCCGGGGGTTCGGAAAGGCGTGATCGAACGCGATCCACGGATACGGGTTTTGTTCAGTCTCCGTCGGCCCGTCATACCAGAGTTTGGAGACGGACATCGGCCCGTACTCGGGCGTCTGCGCGAGATGCTCGAACATCAGGCGGTCATGGTAGTAATTGCGTCCGTGGGCGGGGAAGTACATGCAGACCCGGCTGACACAGTTCGGCGGCACCGTTTGGTAGATGCCGTTGTAGGTCTGGGGGAAGTTCGCGTGCGCCTCCCAGAAAAAGCCCGCCATGCCGCCGGTCATGCCCTGCCAGCCATGCACCAACTCATGCGGATTGATGTGACCTGCACCCTGCAAAGGCCAGCCGAAATGCCCGTTCCAGCCCATCCAGCTTCCTTTAGCAGGCTCAATCGGAATCTTGTACCTGATGCCGTCCCCGCGCTCTCCCGGCTGCACGCTCACCACGGAACTCCGCATGGCCAACCGCTCCGAATAGGTCCGGTAAATCATCTCGGCCATGTTGAACATTCGGGGAACACGGTCGTTGAAATCCTTCAACTGCTGCTCCGTCCAATTTTTCATCTCCTCCTTGTCGACGCAGTGGCGGAAATGCTCCGATTCCTTCACCCACCACTTGTCGGGCTCGGTCCGCCACCAGTTGTGCAGTTCCGTCCCCAGCATCACGCCGCCCTTGAAGTTGCAGGCGATCTCCTCCTCGGTCATCGCCGCGTCGTGCAGCCGCACCGCAGCCAGGTCGCCCTTGAACGACGGCTTGTCCGCAGTCGCCCCGCCCAGCACCATGACGTGCCCTTCTTTGATGATCATCGTGCGCTTCCCGCTGAAAACTTTCACGCCGTCAACATACCAGTTCTCCTTTTCCGGCGCACAGTTCACGACAAGGTGACGCCATTTGTCTGAGACTGTGAAGCCATTCGGATAGGAAAGTGAAGCCGAAGCCTCCTTGCCATCCTTCGACTGCCAGCCAAGGATGTGCTCCCCTTTCGAGGGGCTCTCTTTCCGCAGCCAGACCTCAAGCGCCATGTTCTGCGCGCCGACAACCTTCGTCTCGACGACGAAGTTTCCCTTCATGAAATCATTGCCGTCGAACCGCACGGCACGCACCTTGCCGACCGTCACGGCGTGCGGATATTTTTCATCGCGCTCCTTGTAGGGCACATGGAACCCGAAGTCGCCAAAGTTGCCGCCGACCTTTTTGCCCTTTCCGCCGCCGGAATAGCCGCAATTGTACCAGTTCAGCACGGTGTCCTTCTCATAGGTCCGCGACACCATGAACTCCGCGTGGAGGTCGATGGAGAGGCGTCCCGCCACCGCAAGTTCGCCGATCGGCTGCTTGGTGACCAGCGACACTTCCTTCTCCATCGCCAGGCAAACGCCGGCCATCAGGCACGGCCCGAGAACCATTACAGCAATCCCATTACGCATTCTTCCAACTCTCATCTCTGTTCCTTTTCTTTGATTCCGTCCCCAAAATCCGTTGATTTACCAGTCGTCGCTCCGGAAGGGCGAGGCGGGCAGGCCGTCCCGGTTGTAGAGGTTGCAGCCTTCCGGGTTCATGGCGTAGGCGTAGCGCACCGCAACCGGCTTGGGCACGTTCGGAGAGGAAACAACAACCGTATTGTTGTCAATCACTGCATCGGCCCAGTGCCACTTCTTATCCTCACCTGCGATCGCAAACCGCTTCCGTTTGCCGCCCTTATCCTCCACGGCCTGCTTCTTGCCCTCTTTTCCCCCGACCATCAGGCCGCCGCCGACATCCTCGAAGCTGATGACTGATAGACTGGATTCTGCGTGTTGTCGTCGTAAGGTGTATATCCGCCCGGACTCGCACAGGCCTCCCACTTTTTCCTTTGTACCGTTTGGCCAAAAAGAAAGCAAGCATCTGGAGCGGATTTTTTCCCAGGCGGCGGCTGGCGGCGTTCATGGCGGGCTACGATCCGGCCAGGGCGCCCTCGCCGATGCGCTTCGGCGTGACAAGCAAGCCGCCAGCCGGCCACCCTGGCACGGCCACGAGCCGTGCCGTGGCCGGCGGCACCCTGGCAGGGCGAGTCCCGGCGCGCCGGGATGGCTCGACCGCGAGCCGTAGCCGTGCCAGGGTGGCACCCGGCGTTATGACGGCGCGCCCGGGTGGTCAGAGCGTCCAGGGCGCCCGCATGGACCGGGCGAGCAAGCGGTTGGCCTCGTCGTCGCCGACGAACTCCTCCCTCTCAGGGTCCCAGCGGAGTTTGCGGCCCAGGCGCATCGCGATGTCGCTGATGAGGCAGAGCGTCGTGGACCGGTGCGCGACTTCGGCCGGGGCCACGGTCTCCTGGCGGCTGCGGATACACTCCAGGAAGTGCGTGGCGTGGTTGTCGCTGCGCGGGAGGCGGATCTCGCCGGGGCGGATGACCGTCTGGAGGAGCGACGGCGGTTCGGCCAGGATCGAGAAGGCGTTGCCGTGGGCCATGACCCATCCCTCGGCGCCCTCGAAGCGTGCCCCCACCTCCGGCGAGTTCACGTCGTTGTGCGTGCTCGTGAAAATGAGGCGCACGCCGTTCGAGTACGTCATCTCGACGTGCCAGTCGATGGCGGTGTCGTTGAAGCCGTCCTTGGGATAGACGCCGCGGCCCTCGACCTCGACGGGTCCGGTGCGGTCGGTGCCGTTGCCCCACTGGGCGATGTCGAGGGGGTGGACGCCGCAGCCGGAGATCCACCCGGCCGAGTAGTCCGATCGGCACTGCCACATCCCGCCGCCCAGCGCCTGGCCGACGTAGGGGATCTCGGGCGCCTGGCCCAGCCAGAGGTCGTAATCGAGTTCGGGGGGGACGGGCTGGACCGGCCGCACGGCGTCGGCCCAACTGCCGCGCTCGCAGACGCGAATCGTGTGCAACTTGCCGATCCGCTCGTTCCGGACGATCTCGCACGCCAGGCGGAACCGGCCGAACGAACGCTGGTGCGTGCCGTGGAGGAAGATGCGGCCGTACCGCTCGACGGCGTCGCACAGGGCCCGGCCCTCGCGGACGGTCGGGGCGAGAGGCTTCTCGCAGAAGACGTCCTTGCCGGCGCGCACCGCGGCAATCGACTGAAGGACGTGCCAGTGGTCGGGCGTGGCGATGACGACGGCGTCGATGTCGCGGCGTGCGAGGAGGTCGCGGAAGTCCTGGTAGGCGGTGACGCCGGCGCCCAGGCGCTTGCTCCAGGCCTCGGCCCGATTTTTCCACACGTCGCAGACGGCGATGGGCTCGGAGACGCCCTGCTGGAGGAAGTGCTTGAGGATGCCGCCGCCCCGGCCGCCGAGGCCGATGAAGCCCAGGGCGATCCGCTCGCTGGCCGGCAGGGCGCCCTCGCCCCCGAGCGCCGTGGACGTGAGGACATAGGGTGCCGCGGCGGCAGCGGCGGCGGCACGGAAGAACTCCCGGCGCGTCAGCGTGGCGGACGGCATGGTCACCTCCCGGCCGCCTTCGCGGCGCACGCCCCGAGATAGTCGCGCGACTTCTCGAGGGCTGCGCTCATTTCGTCGGGCGCCGGCTCGCCGTGCATGAACGGGTTGACATACCATCTGTAATCGATCTTCGCCAGGGCCGCGAGCCAGGGGGTGAAGTCGGTCGGCCCGTGTCCGGGCAACTGCCCGAGGCCGCCGGCGTGCTGCCAGGCGTAGAAGAAGAGCAGGTGCTTGCCGGCGGCCGCGATGGCGTCCTCGACCGAGGCCTTGATCGCCTGCATGTGGTACGGCGCGAGGGCGATGCCAAGCCGCGGGTGGGTGTTCGAGTCGGCGAACGCCTTGAAGGAATCGACCGAGTCGAGCAGCGAGCCGCCGTGGTTCTCGATGGCGAGGTACGAGTTGTGTTTTTCGGCGAGTTCCAGTTCGCCCTTGAGGCCGTCGATGAAGGCCTTCATTTTCGCGGCGAGGTCCTTGGGGTCGCAGGGCCCCGCGCTGCCTCGGATGGCCACGCCGCCGCCGGCCTGGCCCAGGAGTTCGGCATACTTCGGGTAGCCGCCCGCGTACACCGAGAAGGCGTACAGTTTGAGGTTGTGCTTGGCCAGGAGCGCCTTGAGCCCGTCGGGCCCGAGGCGTTTCTGCACGTCGTCCAGGTGCGGGCACCCGGCGTGGGGCGACCAGATGTCGATGGCCTCGAAGCCGAGGGCGGCGATCCTCGCCGCAGCCTCCTCGATAGGCAACTTGGAGTACTCGATGGACGAGGCTGACAGCCGCATCCTCCACGCGCCTTCCGCGGCGTCCGCCTGCCGCGACGCCAGAAGGCCGACCCCCGCCGCGCCGGCCGCGGCCCCGGCCACACGGGCGAGGAACTCGCGGCGACCCAAGACCTGCTCATCGCTCCGGTTCATAGTCGTTGCCTTTCAACCTGGACCACCCAGCGGCCCCGCCGCAGCACGCACCGCTCCATAGAATGCCGCTCGATCCCAGCACAACAATCATCCGTTTGTTCATGGTATATGGTATAGGACTTCTTTGTGTTTCACAACGTGATTCCGGTTTTGTCCTTCTACGGCTTTGCCCTGAGCATGCGGACCCCGAAGATGCGGCCCGCCGTCTTACCTTCGTGCGCCTGGAACTTGACCGTGACTATCCGCTTGCCGCGGGTCAGAGTTTCGGGAAGCGGGTAGTTGACGTCGAAGAACTCGTTCGGACGATGGTCTTGGAGTTCGACAGTGGCCAGCTTCGTGCCGTCGACAAGGATGTCGAACCGGCGGTTGTCGTGCTCGCTGCCCCAGTAGGTGCAGACCAGGACGGCGGGCTGGTCAGGCAGGACGGCCATGTTGTACTGGAACCAGCCGCCGTCGCGCGCATCGCGCCAAGGACGGTCGAAGTCCCGGCCGCTGTTGGTCCGTTCGCCTTGGAACTGGTGCCCCCATTCCACGGACCCGTCGCCCATGTCCATGCTGTCGAGCGTTCGGGCCAAGCGCTCCTGCCGGGCTTTTTCTGTTGCCACGACCTCCTCGCGGTTCGCGTCGCTCTTGTCGACGATTCGCCAGTAGATCGAGTAGCGCTGGCCGAACAAGCGATGGAACGGCACGAGCGTGACGTCCTCCGGCACGCCCACCCCATCGGTGCGGAACATGAGCGGCTTTCCGGCAACGGGCTTGACCCAACTTGTCGGGTCCTCGTTCTCGACGACAAAGAACGGCACGGGGATCGGCACCGCGCGATGATGCGCCCGCTGGCTGGGGGAAAGGAACATCTCGGGACCGATGCCTTCGGTCCCCAGCAGCCCGCCAAGGACCATCGGGCCGTACATCACCGAAACCAATCGCGGATCGTCGGGCATCCGGTGCAGGTGCAATTGCATGGGCAAGGTGACTTCGATCCGGTCGCCGTCGCGGAACGCCCGTTTCACGCACACGTAGGAGCACGGCTTCTGATCGACGGGCCAGGCCTCGCCGTTGACCGTCACCCGCATTCCCCGCGTGGCCCAGTACGGGTAGCGAATTTTAAGACTCAACTCGACCGGATTGTCGGCGCGGAAGGTGAGCCTGGTCACTTCCTCCTCGGGGAATCGCGTCTCTTGCCGCAGCACGAGGCCCTTTCCCTTCCAGGTCAGTTCCGAGGGGATGAACAGGTTGACGTACAGGGTGTCGGCGCCGCGGAAGTAAATGCTGTCGCCGTACTTGGCGTGGTTTTCCATGCCCGTGCCGGTGCAGCACCAGAACGAGTCGTGCGGCGTGCAGAACACTTTGAAATGCCCTGGGTTCATGGCGACGTAGTACATCATCATGCCCGTCTCCGGGTCCTGGGTGGCCAGGATGCCGTTGTACAGGGCGCGTTCGTAATAGTCGGCGTATTCGACTTTCGGCTCCCACGAGAAGAGGTGCCGCGTGAGTTTGAGCATATTGTAAACGCAGCAGCTTTCCTGCGATTCGGGGCTGAGTTCGTTGGCCAGCATGTCGGGATCGGTGCGCCAGTGCTCGTAGTTGCTCGTGCCGCCGGTGCAGTAGCAGCGGTGCCCGGTCACCTGGTGCCAGAAGAAATGGGCGATGTCGTGATCGCGCCGGTTGCCCGTCAATTCGTACTGCCGCGCGGTGCCGATCATGTTGGGCACAAACGAGTTGACGTGCTGCCCCTTGAGCTTGTCCTGCTTTTCGGCCAGCGGATCGTTGTAGGAGCGCTGGGTGAACTTCCGCGAGAGTTCGAGCCACTGGGCGTCGCCGGTCGCTGCGTAGAGATTGGCCATGGCGTCGTTGATGCCGCCCTGCTCGGTCGAGTCCAACAGGTCCTGCATCTTCGCCTCGTCGAACTTCGCGTTCCGCTGTTTCAACCAGCCGGCCATCCCTTTGGCGATCTCGAGGGCCTGCTGGTTGCCGCAGTGGACGTACATGTCGAGGAGTCCGGCAAAGATCTTGTGCAGCGTGTAGTAGGGCGCCCAGACGTACTTATGAGCTTCCAGGCGGTCGAAGAACTCCTCGGGATACGCGCTGAGGTAGCCACGGTCGCCCAGCGCCTTCTGGCACTTGGCCAACTCGGCGACGATCGCATCGGCCTTGGCCTTGAGTTGTTCGTCCCCCGTGCTCGCATACATCAGGGCACAGGCCGACAGGTAATGGCCGATCGTGTGTCCGCGCAGTTCGAGATTCTCCCAGCCGCCATAGGGCTCGCCGGGGGCGTCCAGACCGGAAGTCTTGCGGAAGTGGTGCAAGAGACGGTCATTCTGCAGTTCATGCAGGTACTTCCGGTCCCGCTCCATAGCTTCCTTGAAGGGCCCATCCAGGAGGCGGACCTGTTTCAGGTCGAACGGCCGGGCCGCAAACGGGACGACCTCGCGCGGCTGCAACTCTTGGGCCCCGAGCAAGGAGGCGACGGCCAAAAGCATTCCTGCCAGTCCCAGGTTCCACATGTTCGTCATGGCTTTCAATCTCCTGTAGTAAGATAACCGCAACAAGGACTCGCAAGAGCGGCCGTTCCGCCGCCGCCCACCTCTCTCGCTCGCTCGCCGACCCTTGGGATTCGCCTTGCTCCGCCCCCCTCGGAAAGATGCCTCGCCCCTGAATGGGGCCCCTGCTCTTCCAACACCATTCCGACGCCACAGCCTCGCCCAATTCTCTCTCTCTTCCGCCCCCGCGTCCAGCAAGTATTCACTCAAACTGAGGGATTTTTTTCGATCGGGTTTTGTTTGGAGTGAGAACACCGGCGCGCAGACCCTTGCTACTCTGCGACCATGCTCTGCCTCGTGCTTGACAGCGAAGGGAATAGGTCCGGTATGCCCTAACTCGTCACCGCACAGGGAGATGCGCTATGGCTGGAACGCATGCATTTGATGAAATCTGCATCGGAGAACCTTCACAAGTTCCTTCAGTCTCTTCGACGCCGACCTGACCAGGCCCAAGAAAAAATTTTTCCGCGACGGGCTTGTCGGGCTGCTCCGCGCCAGTTCCGGCCGCGCGAGTTCCTCCTGGATTTCGCCGAGGACGCGCCTCGCACCCGCCGGAGCCGGGCGAACCCTCCTGCGGCGGGTAAACCTCTCATTCCCGCGAAGCGGGCCGGCCCTTGACCCTTCGGCCTTGCCCTT